>JAESFK010000478.1_pt1 | contig 19940 bp, 24 predicted proteins | sample 9269391 | NCBI WGS metagenome assembly JAESFK01 (sample SAMN14506231, study PRJNA617097) | algae metagenome | isolation source: Drouetiella hepatica UHER 2000/2452 and co-occurring heterotrophs from... | place: Slovakia: Slovak Paradise National Park, Hrabusice, Kosice Region | collected 2000-01-01
AAGATCGGCGTCGCGTAGCGCCGCTTCGCAGCACGATCCCGCCGTGCCGGTGCCAACGCTCAGGCCGCGGGCTCGACCACCAGTTCCAGATCCCGCACCGAGACGATTCTCACGCGCGCGCCCACCGGCAGGTCCGGCCCGCTCACCCGCCACGTCGTGTCACCGATTCGCACCCTGCCGCGACCGTCGCGGATCGGCTCGGACAGCGTGGCCGTCTCGCCGACGAGCTGCTCGCCGCGCCGGTTGAGGAGCGGCTGGTCGCTTGCGTCGCTTGCAGCGGAGATGCGGCGGCCGGCGACGGCGCACAGCAGGGACAGCGCCAGAAACGCGAGGACCTGGACCTCCCACGTCCAGAACCCGACGTTCCAGAGCGGGAGCGAGATCGCGCCGAAGATGAGCGCCGCGACGCCGATCCAGAGCAGGTAGACGCCGGGGAGCAGGATCTCGGCGGTGAGCAGGACCAGGCCGAGGGCCATCCAGTTCCACGGCCCGAGCTGATCGATGATCCAGCCGATCATGGCGGCGTGCTCAGCTTCGCTCGGTGAAGGAAGGCTGTACGGAGGATCCCGCCGTCGTCGGCGGGCGCGGAACGCGACGCGGCGTCGGCGCGTCCCCGCCGCCGTCGCCGAAGACCTCCCGGGCGATGGCGCCGATTCCTCCGAGCGAGCCGATCAGCGAGGAGGCCTCGAGCGGCATCAGGATGATCTTGCTATTGGGCGCCGAACCGATCCTGGTGAGCGCCTCGGTGTATTTCTGGGCGATGAAGTAGTTGATGGCGTTGACGTCGCCCTTGGCGATCGCCTCGGACACCACCTGCGTCGCGCGTGCCTCGGCCTCGGCCGCGCGTTCGCGCGCCTCGGCGTCGCGGAAGGCGGCCTCGCGGCGGCCCTCGGCCTCCAGCACCTGCGCCTGCTTCAGGCCTTCGGCTTCGAGGATCTGGGCGCGCTTGTTGCGCTCGGCCATCATCTGGCGGGCCATGGATTCCACGAGGTTGGCCGGCGGGTTGATGTCCTTGATCTCGACGCGCGTGACCTTGATGCCCCAGACATGGGCGGCCTCGTCGACGATACGCAGCAGCCGCTCGTTGATGTGGTCGCGATTGGACAGCAGTTCGTCGAGATCCATCGAACCCATCACCGAGCGAATGTTCGTCATGGTGAGGGTGAGGATGGCGTTCTGCAGGTTCGACACCTGGTAGGCCGCCTGCGCGGCGTTGAGGATCTGGTAGAAGGCGATGCCGTCGACAGCCACGGTGGCATTGTCGCGGGTGATGACCTCCTGTGTCGGGACTTCGAGAACCTGCTCCATCATGTTCATCCTGGCACCGATGCGGTCGATGAACGGCACGATGATGTTGAGGCCAGGCGAAAGGCTGCGGGTATACCGTCCGAACCGTTCCACGGTGTAGTTGTAGCCCTGCCCCACCGTCTTGATGCCGGCGAACAGGAGGAGCAGGACGAGAACGACGAGCACCACGATGATGATGTCGAATCCGCTGTAGTCGATGTCCATGGTCTCCCCCTCACGCCGACGCCGGCCGAACCACACCCTTAGTCGGACGGCACCCGGGACACAATGCAGCCCCGCCAACGTCAGGTCAGCGCATAGAGATCCTCGTCGTTGTCGCTATCTCCAGAGACGGCAGTCGCTATGATTTCCGAAGCGATCTGGGAGTATGTGATCCCGTTGCCGCCATAGCCCATGACGGCGAACACGTTCGGGCGCCGGGGCACGCGGCCGATGATGGGAAGGCCGGTGGGGGTGGTGCCGAAGGCGCCGGCCCAGGCGTAGTCGGGGGTCGTGTCGAGGCGCGGGAAGAGCTTTCCGAGCTTGCGTGCGATCGTCTCGATCTTTTCCGCGGTCAGCGCGTCGCGACGCTCCTCGTCCATGAACTCCTCGTCCTCGCCGCCGCAGACCACGCGCCCGTCGTGCAGGACGCGCATGTAGAGATAGGGGTCCGATGCCTCCCAGATGAAGGCCTCTTCCGGCCAGACGGCCTGCTTCTGCGGCTTCGTCGCCATCGCCCAGGTCGAGATGACCTGATGATCAGTCTTCGGAACCATGTCGAGGAGTTCGTAGCCGGTTGCCAGCACGAGGTTTTTCGCGCGGATGGTGGGCCCGTCGCTCGTGGCGATCTCCACGCCGCTGGCGGATGTCTCGATCCCGGTGGCTTCGACAGGCGAATACAGGCGCGCGCCACGATCGACGGCGGCGAGCAGCATGCCGGCGGTGAGCTTGCGGGGATCGAGGGCGAGATTGCCATGCCCGATGAGCGCCGACCGCCCGACGATGCCGAACCGCTGCTCCATCTCCGACGGCACGAGATAGTCGGAGCGGAGGCCGGCGCGGCGGCGGGCCAGTCCCTCCTCGCGCAGGAGCGAGGGGGACAGCACGTTACCGTCGAGAAACAGCGACGGCCTCGGTTCGAGGCGGCATTCGATGGCGCGCTCGCGGATGCGCGACTGCAGGTTCAACACCGACAGCCGCGAGCGGCGCCATGCCCGCTCGGCCTTCTCGCGGCCGATCTTGCGCGTGAGCACGGACAGCGGCTGGTCGATCTCGAACTGGACGAGCGCGGTGGTTGCCGCCGTCGAGCCGAGCAACGGTCCCCTTCGATCGATGCACACCACGGCATGGCCGTCGCTCGCCAGCGCCTCGGCAATCATGGCGCCGCTGATGCCCATGCCGATGACGAGGACGTCGGTGCGGATATCCCGCGTCAACGAGGACACCGGGACGGCGGGAGCGCGATAGGCGGACCACACCGGCTTGCCGGTGCGCAGATCGAGTTTGCGTTTCATGGAGGCTCCGGACGTGGCAGGACGCGGCCGTCGACGGCCGGGGCGGGATGCGGCCGTCAACGGTCGGCGCGAATGCCGGTTCCGTCGACGGCGCGATTCAGGTCCATCCCTGAAGTTCGCGGCGGACCAGCGTCTCGATGACCGCCATGCCCTCGTCGGAATCGTTGAGGCAGGGCAGGTGGGCGAATTTCTCGCCGCCGGCATGGAGGAAGATCTCGGCAGCCTCGCCGGCGATCTCCTCCAGCGTCTCGATGCAGTCGGCGGAGAAGCCCGGGTTGACCACGGCGATGCGCTTCACGCCTTCCTTCGCAAGGCGCTCGACGGTCTTGTCGGTGTAGGGCTGCAGCCATTCCTGCGCGCCGAAACGCGACTGGAAGGTGTTCACGAGCCGCTCGGCCGGCCAGCCGAGGCGCTGGCGCAGCAGGCGCGTCGTCTTCTGGCAGTGACAGTGATAGGGGTCGCCCTTCTCGAAATAGGCCTTCGGAATGCCGTGATAGGAGGCCAGCACCACCTCCGGCTCGAAGTCGAGACCTGCGAGGCTGGCCTCGATCGAGCGCGCCAGCGCGTCGATGTAGACGCTTTCGTCGTAGTAGGGGGGAAGGGTGCGCACCGCGGGCGCGTGGCGCATCGTCATCAGCTTGCGGAACAGCTGGTCGTTGGCGGTGGCGGTCGTGGTCGCGGAATACTGCGGATAGAGCGGCACGGAGAGGATGCGGTCGCAGCCGGCGTCAGACAGCCGGTCGACGGCGCTGGCGATGGACGGAGTGCCGTAGCGCATGCCCCATTCGACGACGATCTCCGGCTCGTCGCGAAAGGTGGCCTCGAGCCTGGCGGCCTGCGCGCGCGAGATGGTGCGCAGCGGCGATTCGTCCTTCTCGCGGTTCCAGATCTTGGCGTAGTTGGCGCCGGACTTCTTCGGCCGCGTGTTGAGGACGATGCCGTAGAGGATGGGATACCAGAGGATGCGCGGCAGCTCGATGACGCGCTGGTCGGAGAGAAACTCGCGCAGATAGCGCCACATCGAGCGGTAGTCGGTTCCGTCCGGCGTGCCGAGGTTGACCAGAAGCACCCCGACCTTGCGGGCCTTCACGGGCGGGTGGCCGGGGGGCAGGACGCGCGCGGACGGGACTGCGTCGAGGATCGGGACTTCGGACTCTGGCATCGGCTGGTCTCCGGACTGCCGTTACCTACCCTGAAACGCCCCGAATTCAATGGCGCGTCCCGCCTCTGACCGGACGCGATGTCGCATGGGCGGTGCGTGCCGGCCTTGGCCGCTCGTCAGTTCGCGGCGGGAATGGTCAGCGTGGCTCCCAACGGCAGGCGGCGCGGGGCATGTTCGGGGTTCGCATCGCCGATCAGGTGCCACTGCTGGCCGTCGCCGAGGTAGCGCTCCGCCAGGTCCCAGAAGGTGTCGCCCGGCACGACGACGTGGGTCTGCACGGCGGGCTCGGACGGGGCGGCCGGTGCCGGCTCGGGCGCAGGTTCCGGCTGCACGGACTCGGGCGCGGGCTCCGGCTGGGGCACTGGATCTGGCTGGGGCGTGTCGAGCGTGGGCGGCTGGCTTGCAATCGCGCTGGAATCGGCGGGCAGGTCGGGGAGGGTGATCTCGGGCTCGGCGGGCGGGGTGTCTGCAGGCTGCGCCTCGGCGGGCGCGGCGTCCGCCGGAGCGGTCGGCTCGGGGGCGGCGGGCTCAGGCGTTGCCGGCGCCTCGGGCTCGGCCTGCGCCAGTTCCACGATGCGACCCTCCAGCTTCGGCGTATAGGGCCGGTTGGCGCCCAGGTAGTCGGCCACCACCTGCTCGAGGCTCGGTCCATAGTCGTAGGCGTTCTGGGCCTTGTCCGCGAAGATGGCATAGCCATCGCCGCCCTGGCGGACATAGTTGTTGGTTGCCGCGATATAGGTCCTGGCCGGGTCGATCGGCGTCCAGGCGCCATTTTCCATCACCTCGACCGACTTCACCCGGCTTCCGGCCGGAGCCGACCTGTCGAAGGAATATTTGAGGCCCGCGACCTGCGAGAAGCGGCCGGCACCTTCCTCGATCTGGCTCGTCCCGTTCTCCAGCGCGGCGACGACGTCGGCGCCCGTGAGCTGGAAGGTCGCCAGCGTGTTCTGGAAGGGCAGGACGGTCAGGACTTCGCCCATCGTGACGACGCCCTGGTCGATGGAGGCGCGCAGGCCGCCGCCGTTCTGAAAGACGATCTGAACGCCCTGGTCCTTCACCCGGTCGAGGATCGCATCCGCGACGAGGTTGCCCATCTCGCATTCGCGGCTGCGGCAGCTTTCGCGACTGCCGTCGATCTCCTTCGTGGTTTCGGCGACCTCGCGGTTCTTCAACTCCTCAATGGGTGCGCCGAGTTCCCTGATGCGGGCGAGCACCGCCTCGTCGGGCTTGATGCTGGCATCGAGATACAGCGGGTCGCCGGAAGCTTCCTTCACGACGCCATTGTCGTCGAACACGACCTTGAACTCGCCGAGATACTTCGAATAGGAGGCCGCCTGCGTGACCGGCACCTCGTAGCCTTCCGGATTGTCGATCATCGTCGGATACGGCCCCTCGGCCTTCTCGTCGGTGTTCGACAGCAGCGAATGCGAGTGGCCGCCGACCACCACGTCGACGCCGGGAATCTTCGCGATCATCTCCTTGTCGCGCGGATAGCCGACATGGGTCAGCGCGATGATCTTGTTCACGCCCTCGGCCTTCAGCTTCTCCACCTCGGCGGTGATGGTCGCGATGTCGTCCTCGATGGTGATGTTTGGTCCGGGCGAGGCGATTTCCGGGGTGTCGGTGGTGACCGCGCCGACGATGCCGATCCTCTCGCCCCCGACGTCGAGCACGACCGACGGCTTGATGCGGTCGCCGACCCGCGACTGCGCGTTGGGCTGGACGTTCGCGGACAGGACCGGGAACTCCACCTTCTCCAGGAATGGCACCAGCGCATCCTCGCCATCGTCGAACTCGTGGTTGCCCACGGTCATGGCGTCGAACTTCATCTGGTTGAGGAACTCGGCTTCCACGGTGCCCTTGTAGGTCGTGTAGAACAGCGATCCCTGGAAGTTGTCGCCCCCGTTCAGGAGCAGGACGTTCTGTCCCTCCAGCGCGTTTCGCCGGTCGGCGATCGCGGTGACGAGGCGGGCGGCGCCGCCGATGCATTCGCCCTTGGCCTCGTCCTCGCCGGAGCAGGTCGATTCGTACTTGTTGTTCGACTCGATGCGGCTGTGCCAGTCGTTGATGTGCAGGATGTTCAATGTGTAGTCGGCAAGGGAGGCGCCGGTGGACAGGGCCAGAGTCGAAGCCGAAAGCGCTGCGAGCGCGGCGAGCCTGGTCATGTCGTGTCTCCCGAAGGTCATTGCGTGTCAGATAGTTGAGCAGATCGGTGGGGGGCGAAGTGCGCGATCATGTTTCCATCGGGCAGCCGGCGATGCAAGCGGAATCGCGGCGCGCCGTCGGCGAAGGAGGCAGGGTGGGCGCACCTCCGTGGTCCCATTTTCGCCAGCTTTCTGGTAATGCTTCCGCATCGCACACCGGCCGGGTTCCAGAATGCTCTTCAATCGGCGATTCTCGACTGCGCTGGCGGCGGGCCTTGTATTGGCCGGGTCCGCTGGCCCGGCGCTCGTCCACCCTCATGTCTTCGCGGAAGCTCGCCTCGAGGTCACCGTGAATCCGGACGACACGGTCAAGGCGATGCGCAATCTCTGGCGCTTCGACGATTTGTTCTCCTCGACCGTGCTGATGGAGTTCGACAAGAACGCCGACCTGAAGCTCGACGCGGAAGAACTGCAGGACGTCGCCGACACGATCTACCAGTCGCTCGCCGAGTTCAACTATTTCCAGATGGTCACCGAGGACGGCAAGGACGTGGCGCTTGCCCCGCCGCCGAGCCTGTTGGTGAATTTCGAGGACCAGCAGCTCATCGTCGTCTTCGAGTCCGCGCCGAAGGAACCGCTGAAGCTCGACGGAAAGCTTGCCTTCGGCGTCTACGACCCGACGTTCTATACGGCGATCGACTTCATCGAGGACGATCAGATGGCGGTGGCGGGGATGCCCGGGCGCTGCACCCAGACCGTGGTGCGACCCGATCCCGACGAGATCCTCGAGCAGAACCAGTCCACGCTCACCGACGCCTTCTTCAACGATCCCGCCGGCACCAACATGAGCAAGATCTTCGCCACCCGCCTCGAACTGACCTGCGGCGCGGAAGGCTGAGCTCCGTGAACAAGACCGCGATCCGGGTCGTCTTCGGACTGCTGGCACTTACCTACGTGCTCACCCACTTCCTCGGCCACGCCCATGCGCAGAGTTCGCTCGGGATCGGCACAAACGAGGCGATGGTGCCGTCCACCGGCCTGTTCTCCGGCTTCATGAACTGGGTCAACGTCCAGCAGCAGGGCTTTTACCGCTCGCTGACCGGCGCGCTGAAGGCCATGCGCGAGGACGGCCGGCAGCTCTGGGTGTTGGTGGGGCTCTCCTTCGCCTACGGGGTGTTCCATGCGGCGGGGCCGGGCCACGGCAAGGCGGTGATCTCGTCCTACATGCTCGCCAACGAGGTGGCGCTGCGGCGCGGCGTGATGCTGTCCTTCGTGTCGGCGCTGCTGCAGGCCGTCACCGCGCTGGTGGTGATCGGGCTCGTCTTCCTGCTGCTGCGCGGCACGTCGGTGTCGATGACGGACGCGACCTGGTTCCTCGAGGTCGCCAGCTACGCGCTGGTGACGCTGTTCGGCGCATGGCTCTTATGGAAGAAGCTGACGCCGCGCATGGCCGGCGCTTTCGGCCGCGCGCCGGCGCACAACCTCTCCGCCGCGACCGCGCGACCGCATGTGCACGGACCTGACTGCGGTCACAGTCGGCTTGCCTACGGGGGTGCTGCCGCGCGCCCGACGACGGGCGGTTTCAGCGCCGAGGTCTGCGAGAGCTGCGGCCACAGCCACATGCCCGATCCGACGGTGCTTGGCGGGGACCGGTTCGACTGGCGCACCGCGTGGACGGCGGTCGCCGCAGTGGGACTGCGTCCCTGCTCCGGTGCGCTCATCGTGCTTACCTTTGCCTTCCTGAACGGCCTGTGGGCGGGCGGGGTGCTTTCGGTACTGGCGATGGCGATCGGGACGGCGATCACCGTGTCCATCCTGGCGACGCTGGCCGTCACGGCGAAGAACGTCGCCGTCTCGCTGGCGGGGGATGGCCGGGCCGGAAATCGCATCCATGCCGGCATCGAGATCGGCGGCGCCGCGATGGTGCTGTTGCTTGGCCTGGTGCTGCTGACTGCCAGCCTGCAGGCCTGAACACGGCTCGCCGCTATAGGCTCCTCTGAATTTTCTGGAAGCGCTTGACCGCCCGGTCGCGACGCAGGCGCGAGAGGCGGTGCAGCCAGAAGATGCCGTCGAGCTGGTCGACCTCGTGCTGGTGGCAGGCGGCGTGAAAGCCGTCGGCGTCCTCGACCTGGGGTCTGCCGTCAAGGTCGTGATAGTCCACGCGCACGCGGGCGGCCCGCTCCACCTCTTCCACGATGCCGGGCGTCGAGACGCTGCCTTCGCGATGGATCGCCATGTCCGCGGACTGCCAGGCGATGCGCGCGTTGACGTAGATGCGTGGTGCCGGCCAGTCGGGCAGACGCAGACAATAGACGCGGGCGAGCTCTCCGACATGCGGCGCGGTGATGCCGATCGCCGACAGGGCGTCCAGGGTGTCGGTAAGATCCGCGACGATCCGGCGAAGCCCGTCGTCGAACGACGTCACGGCCACGGTCGCGAGCCGCAGCCTGGGGTCGGGATACTGGACAACCGGCCGGGGCGCCATCGGGTCACGCGCCGCGATTGCGGCGGGACGCGCGATCGGATGGCGCCGGTACCGAATCCGGTTCATGAGGACGCTCAGGCGGCGACCTTGCCGCCCAGTTCGTCCTCGATATGAGCGCGGACGATGTCGTCGAAGCTGGTCTCCGCCGTGAAGCCCAGATCACGGGCGCGGCGCGCCTCGAAGCGCGTCGGCCAGTTCTGCACGATCGCCCAGATCGTGGCGTCGGGGACCTCGCGGATGAGCTCTGCCGGGCCGGGCCCTGCGACGCGGGTCATGGACTCGATCTGCTCGCCGACGGTGACGCCGACGCCCGGCATGGTCAGGTTGCGGCGGGGGCCGACCTTGTCGACATCGATCGTCGCGGCGTGCATGAGGAAGCCGACCGCCGAACGCGGGCTGGCGTGGGTGTGGACGACGCTGCGCGGCACCGGCAGGATGGCCTCGTGGCCGGCGAGCGGTTCGCGGATGATGCCGGAGAAGAAGCCCGATGCCGCCTTGTTGGGCTTGCCTGGCCGCACGCAGATGGTGGGCAGACGAATGCCGACGCCATCGAACAGGCCGCGGCGCGAATAGTCGGCCAGCAGCGATTCGCCCATCAGCTTCTGGGTGCCGTAGGACGTCAGCGGCGTGCAGTGGAAGTCGTCCGGAATGACATCGGGGAACGGCGCGCCGAACACGGCGATGGAGGATGTGAACACGACGCGCGGCCGGTTGCCGACGGCGCGGACGGCGTCGAACAGGCTGCGCGTACCGTCGAGATTGACGCGGTAGCCGAGTTCGAAGTTGGCCTCGGCCTCGCCGGAGACGACGCCGGCGAGATGGAAGACCAGATCCGGGCGGGCGGCGACGAGATTCTCGGCCGCGCCGGTGTCCGAAAGGTCTCCGGTGTGCGCCTGGACCGTCACGCCCGGCATGTCCGGCGCCTGCGGCGCGACGATGTCGTGCAGGTCGAGCGCCGTGATCTTGCGTCCGCCGACCGCGCCGTCCTTTGCCAGCCGCGCGATCAGCTTGCGACCCACCATGCCGGCGGCGCCGGTGATCAGGATTCTCATCTCGCTATTTCCTCCCCTTGTCTTGAAAACGGCCGCGCAGCCAGAACACCGCGAAGAACGCGACGACGAACAGCACCCCGAAAATGGCCGCGGCTGCCGTCGACACGCCGCCGAGCGCCAGCATGATCGTCGGCAGATAGAATGCCCCCAGCCCGAAGGCCAGCATGATGATGAAGGCCGCGATCGCGGCGTTGCGCGACTCGGGGTTCACCGCCGGCCTCCCGGCTGCCACGTGGCGGCTGCGTGCAAGGTCAATGCCGGTGCGCTCCGGCCACGTCGGCGCAGCATTCGAACTCGGGTTCGACGGTCGCGTGACCGATGCGATGCTGCGAAGCGAGGCGAACCTTGATCGCAGCCACCGCCCGGTGCGTATCCGTTCCTTCGTCCAGCCGCGCGTGCAACGTCACCATGTTTCTCTCGCCGTCGAGCGACCACAGATGCACATGGTGCACCTCGCGCACGCCGGGTACACTGGTCTCGATGTCGCGCGCAATAGCGTCGCGGTCCATCCCGCTCGGCGCGCCTTCGAGCAGCAGGGTGGCGGACTCGCGCATGAGCGACCACGCACTGCGGAAGAGCAGCACGGCAACCAGCGACGAGAGGATCGGGTCGATCAGCGTCCAGCCGGTGGAGAGGATGACCAGCGCGGCGATGATGGCCGCGACGGATCCGAGCAGATCGCCCAGCACGTGCAGCACGGCGCCGCGCATGTTGAGGCTTTCGCGGCTGCCGCCGTGCAGAACAAGGAAGGCGCAGATGTTGACGGCCAGACCGGCGAGGGCGACCCAGAGCATGGGGCCTGCCAGAACCGGCTCGGGAGTCGCGATGCGGTGCGCGGCCTCGTAGACGATCCACAGGCCGATCGCCAGAATGGCCAGGGCGTTGGTGTAGGCGACCAGCGTCTTCCAGCGGTCGAAGCCGAAGGTCATGCGCGCGCTGCCCGGGCGGGCCGACAGGTGGAAGGCGTACCAGGCGAGAAGCAGCGCGACGGAATCCGTCAGCATGTGGGCCGCGTCGGCCAGCAGCGCCAGCGAACCGGTCAGCAGGCCGCCGGCCGCCTCGACCACCATGAAGCCGGCGGTGAGGACGGCGGCGATGAGGACCCGAACCTTGTCCGCGCCGTGGGCGTGGCCCGGTCCGTGGCTGTGGCCATGGGCGCCGTGATCGTGATCGCCGTGGCGACCATGCTCGTCGGGCTCTTCATGGGCGTGGCCGTGCGCCATCTTCATCGAACTCCCCTAGCCCGGAATTCCTCGAGCCGCCTGTGTTGCCGTCCCTCGCCATCGAAATTGGAGGGATCCAGCCATTGCTCGTAGGCCTGCCTGAGCGCCGGCCATTCGCTGTCGAGGATCGAGTACCACGCCGTGTCGCGGTTTTCACCCTTGACGATCATGTGCTGGCGAAAGACGCCTTCGAAGGTGAATCCGAAGCGTTCGGCCGCCCGTTTCGACGGCGCGTTGCGGTCGTTGCACTTCCATTCGTAGCGGCGGTAGCCCAGTTCGTCGAAGGCGTATTTCAGGAACAGGAACTGCGCCTCGGTCGCCGCCGGTTGGCGCGATATCAGCGGGCCCCAGTAGATGTTGCCGATCTCGATCACCCCATTGGCGGGGTCGATGCGCATCAGGGTCTGGCGGCCGGCGATACGGCCCGATGCCTTGTCGATCACGGTGAAGTAGAGCGGATCTTCGCTGGCCTCGGCCTTTTCGAGCCAGGGCTGGAAGGCGGCACGGCTTTCCGGCGGATAGTCGGGCAGCCAGCGGAAGCGATCCGCCGCGTCGGCCACCGTCGAGGCCCCGAAAAGGCCGTCGCCATGGGTTTTGGCAGTCAGGGGCTCAAGCCGGACATGAAGGCCTTCCAGCACGACGCGGTCCGGACGCGGGCGCGGGGTCCACTTGGCAAGATCGGTCATGACGGAGCCCTCCGTTTCTTGAATGCGGCAGCATGGAAGCATATGCTTCCATGCCAAATGCAGGCGCATTGCGGATGCATTTATGGGCGGGATCTGAGCCAAGGGATTGGGCCAGTGGCGATCACCATTCGGAACAAGCAGACGGAGGAACTCATCCGCAGGATCGGCCGGCGTACCGGCGAAGGTCCGAGTGCGGTCGTGGCGCGTGCCGTGGAAGCATTGAGTCAGAGTCCGGATACCGTTTCCGAGGATGAAAAGCGCCGGAAGTTCGAGAGCCTGATGAAGCTGGCGCCTCCACGTGATCCAAGTGTGACCTGGAAGGACATCGAATCCGATATGGATTCGATTTTCTAACCCGATGACGCGGTATGTGGTCGATACGTCGGCGATAGCCGCCATCTACGCGCGCGAGCCGGACGCGGAGTCGCTCGCCGGTTTGCTGCTTGACGAAGGCGAGCCGATCGTTCCTCCAACCTGCCTTGTCGAGTTCGTCCTGCTTCATAGGCTCGGCGGGGATCGACAAAGATGGCTCGACCATTTCATCGAACTCTATGGCGTCGAAGTTCCGGCTATGACCATCGAGATTTCGCGCGTGGCGGTCGAAGCGGCTCTTCGGTATGGTCGCGGGTCAGGCCATGCCGCCAAACTGAATTTCGGGGATTGCATCAGCCACGCTTTTGCACGGCACCTCGATCTGCCTCTCCTTTTCGTTGGCGACGATTTCGGCCATACGGACGTCATGCCAACGCTCACGCAACGTCAGTCAGGATAAGCATGCTCCACACCATCGACGCCTTCGACCGGATCGGCGAGGAAAACGCCTTCGCCGTGCTGGCGCGCGCGACCGCGCTGGCGGCGCAGGGCAAGGACATCATCAATCTCGGCATCGGACAGCCGGATTTCCGCACCCCCGACCACATCGTCGAGGCGGCGATCAAGGCGTTGCGCGACGGGCATCACGGCTATACGCCAGCGACCGGACTGCTCGCCACGCGCGAGGCGGTGGTGCGTCGCACGCTCACGACCACGGGCGTCGAGGTGTCGCCCGAGAACGTGATGATCCTGCCCGGCGGTAAGCCGACCATGTATGCGGCGATCATCATGTTCGGCGAACCGGGCGCGGAAATCATGTATCCCGATCCCGGCTTCCCGATCTACCGCTCGATGATCGAGTTCACCGGCGCGACGCCGATCCCGGTGCCGATGCGCGAGGCGAACGGCTTCGCCTTCTCGGCCGAGGAGACGCTCTCGCTGATCACGCCGCGGACGCGGCTGCTGATCCTGAATTCTCCTGCGAATCCGACCGGCGGCGTCACGCCGAAGGCCGAGATCGAGAAGCTCGTCGCGGGGCTGGCCAATCATCCGGATGTCGCGATTCTCTCGGACGAGATCTACGACGTCATGACCTATGACGGCGAGCAGCACACCTCGCTGCTGCAGTTTCCCGAGATCCGCGACCGGCTGATCGTGCTGAACGGCTGGTCGAAGACCTGGGCGATGACCGGCTGGCGGATGGGCTGGTCGATCTGGCCGAACGGCCCGGAAAGCGCCAACCTCTACGACAAGGTGCGCAAGCTCGCGGTGAACTGCTGGTCCTGCGTCAACGCCCCGGCGCAATATGCCGGCATCGCGGCGATCGACGGGCCGCAGGACGACGTGGACGCCATGATGAAGGCCTTCGACCGTCGCCGCAGGCTGGTCGTGGACGGGTTGAACGCGCTGCCCGGCGTGTCCTGCATCGCGCCGAAGGGGGCCTTCTATGCCTTCCCCAACATTTCGCAGACCGGCCGCAAAGCGAAGGCGCTGGCGTCGAGCCTCTTGGAGGAGGCCGGCGTGGCGCTGATCGGCGGCCCGGATTTCGGCATACTCGGGGAGGGCTACATCCGCCTCTCCTACGCCAACTCGGAAGAAAACATCTCTCGGGCGCTGGAGCGCGTGAAGGTGTTCCTGGAGCGTACCGACAACAGCAGGGGAGAGGAACGATGAGGGGATTGCCCGGCCGCCTGTTTCTGGCGGCGATGCTCTGGATTTTCTCCGGCATCACGGCGAGCTTCGCCGATGAACCCATGCGGGCCTGCGGCGGCCTGCAGGGATTGGCCTGCCCGGCCGACCAGTTCTGCGACTTTCCGAACGACAGCTGTGGCGCGGCCGACCAGACGGGCGAGTGCATGCCCGTTCCCCAGATGTGCACCTTCGAATACATGCCGGTGTGTGGCTGCGACGGGAAGACCTACGGCAATGACTGCGACCGGCGCGCCGCGGGCGTGTCGAGGCAGGCCGAGGGGGAATGCCCGGCCTGAGCGGGCGGGTGCCAGACGCTTCAGGGAGACGTCCATGCTGTACGCCATTCTCGCCTATCATGAAGAAGGGGCGATCACCGCTCTGACGCCGGAAGAGGATTCGGCGCTGATGGACAGCCTGTTCAAGGTGCACGACAAGATCAACGAATCCAGCAGGCTGGGCCCCGCGGCGCGGCTCGACTACACCGGAACGGCGGTGACGCTGCGAGGGCCGGATCTGGTGGTCGACGGGCCATTCGCCGAGACCAAGGAGCAGTTGCTCGGCTTGTATCTGGTCGAGTGTGAATCCATGGACGCCGCGGTCGGCGCGGCGCGTGAATTGCGGAAGGTGAATGAAAGCGCCGTCTACGAGATCCGGCCGGTCATGCTCTACCTTCCGGGCCGGGAGCTTGCCGCCGACGCGTCGGACGGTTCCGCGGGCTGAACCGGGCGCAATTGCTTCTCGAACCAGTGGTGAGCGTAGGGGTTGTCGTTGTAGCGAGCGATCTCGGCGTAGCCGCGCTTGCGGTAGAGGGCATGGGCTTCTGTCAGCACCCGGTTGGTGTCGAGGCGGACCCTGTCGAAACCGGCGTCGCGGGCGAGGGTTTCAAGGCAATCCACGATGCGGGTCGCCACACCCATTCCACGCGCATCTTCGTCGCACCAGACGCGCTTGATCTCGCCCGTCGTGGCGTCCAGGCGCTTGAGCGCGCCGCAGCCGACCGGCCGTCCATCAAGCCGGGCGATGACGAACCAGCCTTTTGGCGGCGACATGGCGGCCGGATCGGCACCGCCGGCGGGGCCGATCTCGAAGCCGTTCTCGAAGCGTCGCGCCAGTTCCGCAAAATACTGGTCGAGGCATCGCCGCGCTTCGGCGCTGCCGGCCGGTTCGACCTGGACCCGGATCGATGCTGCCTTCAGCAGGCGCTCGACCTCGCCTGCGGCGGCGACGAGGCGGTCGCGCTGGGACTGGGTCAGGGACGACAGGATCGATTCGGCGAGATCGTCCGACAGGCTGTCATAGGCGACGACTTCGTCCTTGCCCCTGCCGGTCAGGACCACCTCGCGGGCTCGGCCGTCATCCGCCTTGCGTCGGACCTCGATGAGACCCTGGCGCTCCAGCGAGCGCAACAGGCGGCTCAGATAGCCCGAATCCAGCCCGAGCCGGTCGCGCAACTCGCTCAGGTCCGCGGGCTCGCCCGAGCCGACCTCGAACAGCACGCGTGCCTCGCCGAGCGGCCGGCCGCGCGCGAGATAGCTGTCATCCAGCGCGCCGATCCGACGGGTGACGGCGCGGTTGAAGCTGCGGAGGCGGTCGATGTGGGTACGCATGATTATCTGACTTTAGTCAGATATTTGGTTGATGCAACCGATCGTGTCGATGCCGGTCAGGGTCGATCGGTCGTTCGTTCGATCACCACTTCGAGCGTAACGCTGGGCGGGCTGAGATCGTTGGCAGCCATATGCACCACACGCGCCACCCGGAATAAATCGCCTGTGAGCACACCTCGGTCATCGCGCTTGGCGTCCCGCGAAAACCCAACGTACTCCCCGACCCTTGGCACCTCCGCAAAGGTGAGTACCGGCACGGCGCGGAACTTTCCTGCCGTGGCCTCTTCCATGATTGTGACGTAGCAGTCTATCGGCATCGCAGCCCCGTATCGCTACGCGAGCCGGCGTCTCACCCTCTGCCGACGAATGGCATCTTGGTCGCCATCACCGTCATGAACAGTACGTTGGCGGAAAGCGGCAGGCTTGCCATGTGCAGCACCGCGTCGGCGACGTGCTGCGGGTCCATCACGGCTTCCGGCGCCATGGTGCCGTTGGCCTGGGGCACGCCGACCGTCATCGGGCGGGCCATGTCGGTCAGCGCATTGCCGATGTCGATCTGCCCGCAGGCGATGTCGAAGGGACGGCCGTCCAGCGCCAGCGTCTTGGTCAGGCCGCTGATCGCGTGCTTGGTGGCGGTGTAGGGCACCGAGCCGGGGCGGGGCGCATGGGCGGAGACCGAGCCGTTGTTGATGATGCGGCCGCCCTGCGGGATCTGGCGGCGCATGGTGCGGAAGGCCGCGCGGGCGCAGAGGAAGGAGCCGGTCAGGTTGACGCCGACCATGTCGTTCCAGACGGAGACGGGGATCTCGTCGATCGGGGTGGATTTGTAGCTCATGCCTGCATTGTTGAAGAGCAGGTCCACCCGGGCGAATTTCGCCACCGCCGCCTCGAACAGGGCGTCGACCTCGGCCTCCTGCGTGATGTCGCAGGCGTGCGCCAGCGCGTGCGCGCCACCGCCGGATTCGGCGACCGCCTCTTCGAGGAGATTTGCACGCCGGCCGACGAAGACCACGTTCCAGCCGGCCTTCACCAGCGTAATCGCGACGGCTTTGCCGACGCCAGTGCCGGCGCCGGTGACCACGGCGGTTCCGATTGTGCTCATGAGATATCTCCTCCCGGTTGCCGCCGCATCGCAGATCGCAGCCGATCGTGCAAGCCATCCGACAAAAAGGGCGGTCATTGGCGACCGCCCTGATCTGAACCGCGCTTGGGAGGAGGAGAGGCGGATCCGACTTCCATCAGAATCGCAGCAAAAGGTTAACGAAACGCTAACGTCCGTGCCGGCTGTGGCGCGTTACAGAATTCCGGTCAGGAATGGTCGGCCGGACAGCGCCTGTCCGAAGACCATCAGCACGAAGCCTGCATAGGCCGCTGCGAAGAGGCGCACGGCAGTTTCCGCAGATTTCGGCATCAGGACGGCCGCGACGAGCCCGAACAGCGGGACGGCGTGCAGCGCATGGGTGGCGAAGAAGTGGGCAACCCGGAGGTCGCCGGCTTCGCGTGACCAGCCGAAGAACCAGGAACCGGCCGCGCCCGGATCGGTCGGTCCGACCGAGTGGCCTTGCATGGAGGCCATCGTGCCGGCGGTCACGAGCGTGAGGGGCAGCACCAGGGCGAGGCCGAGGATGATCGAGGTCCTGATTGCCGGGGTCAGGCCGGTGTCTGGGTTGCGGGCGATCTGCCAGGCCTGGACCGTGGTCGCCGAGGTGATCAGCACCGCGGCGGCGCCCATGGCCGGATAGAGCACCGCGCCCAGCGGGGACGTGTTGAAATGCGACGCCGTGCCCAGCATGGCGGCGCCGCCAATCCAGAGCATTTCGGCGACCACGGCCGCAGCAACGCCCGCCCGGAACAGGCGATAGAAACCGTTCGCACGGTCGCCTGCCCTGACCCAGCGTGCGAAGAACGCAAGCGTCGCCAGGTAGACGACCAGGGCGAACGCGAACTTGAGAGGTTTTGCCCAGACGTCGTCTCCGAGGAAGGTGCGCCCGTCGACCATGGCGGCGACCAGCATCGACGGTGCCACGGCCAGCAGCAGGAGGGTCAGACCGGCGTAGACCGGTTCATCTGCGAAAGGTTGCCGCAGCCAGGTCCAGCGCGCGGGAGAAGGGACATCGAGAGCAGGGGACAGTGTCGTCATGGTGGAGCCTCGTTACGGCGCGACGGCTTCTCGGACCCGCATCCGGCGCAGGGCCGAGAACAGCAGGAATCCGACGGGGCCGAACAGGAAGGTGAGAACGAGACAGGGAACGACGAGGATGAAGCGAAGACCTTCGTCCCGCGCCCGGCGCACGATCCAGGCTCCGACGAAGAGGTCGAAGGCGAGGTAGTGGAGCCAGCCGGCGAGCAGCAATTCCCGCGTCTCGAACAGCCTCGCGACGTTGTCGAGGCTGTCGAACCCGCCCTCGGCGCGTGTCCAGAAGGCGAGGATCAGCCCCGCATAGACCGTCGCCAGCAGCAGAGGGACGATCGTCCCCGCGTAGCGGTCGGCGAAGCGCGGGAGCCATGGGCTCGCCAGCAGCGCGATCCACCCACTCAACGCCAGCGGGTTGGCCAGGGCGAAGACCTGTTCGGGCGACATGCGTGCCTGCTCCCGTTGGTTTACAGTGTAAAGATTGTGTCGATTTATCTTGACGGCGTCAAGTTCGATTCTGCATGGTTCGGGTGCAATCGAATGAACCGGGATCGGAATGGACGCAGCGGAAGGATCTCAGCCTGTGGTGAGGCGCAGCAGGGCGAACTATCATCATGGCGACCTGCGCGTGGCGCTTCTCGACGCTGCGGAAGTGGAACTCGCTGAGAGGGGCATCGAAGGCTTCACGCTGCGCGGCGTGGCGAAGCGGGCAGGGGTGTCGCATGCCGCGCCGGCGCATCACTTCCGCGACACCAGCGACATGCTTACGGCGCTGGCGACCATCGGCATGGAGCGCTTCCATCGCGCCATGGAAATGGCCCAGTCACAGGAGGCCGCGAGCCCGAGCGAGCGGTTCATCGCTTCCGGGGTGGCCTATGTCGAGTTCGCGGTGGCGAACCCGGCCCTGTTCGACCTCATGTTCGGATCGAAGCGCCCGGACTTCGACAATCCGGCGTTCGCCAGCCATGCAGGCGCGGCGTTCTGCAACCTGGTCGAAGGCATCGCCGCGATTCGCGGCGGCTCACCGCTGGAGGAGCGCGCGGGGCGGCTCGACATCGCCGCCGCCTGGTCGCTCGTGCACGGCGTCGCGACCCTGCTGATCGCGCGGCGTCTCAAGTTTCTCGCGACCGACCTGGCGGAGAACCGCACGGAGACGATTCGCGGCCTCGTCTCGCGAATCGTTCCCTGAGTTCCGGCAGGGCGATGCGTGTGCGGCGCGTCCGCGCTACCAGCGCGGATTGACCTGCGGGTTGGCGATTGGAATGTCGCCCGTCGGGCGCGGGTCGACCGGGATCGAGGCAGGCTCACTGGCCGCGGCAATGGTTGCCTCGATGTGATCGAGCAGCGCGTCGGGCAGGCCCAGCCGGCCGGCAAGCAGGTCGAGATAGCCGCGCTCGGCGCGGGTGTTCGGGTCGATGGTCAGGCGCGAAGCCGTGTAGAGTTCGACCTTCTGCTCTTCGGTCTGCGCCGACCGGCACAGTGCGTCGAGGTCGAGCGGCGCGGCGATCTCGTCCATGATGAAGCGTTCCGCGTCGGCGTCCAGCCCGGAGAGGTGAAGCTTGTCGCCGATGCGTGCGCGCTCCTCGGCGTCGATGTGGCCGTCGGCCTTGGCGGCCGCGATCATGGCGCGGACCAGCATCAGCGTGAACTCGGCCTCGCCCTGCGGTGCCTGGGAAGGGTGAAAACCTGTGTCTTCCGGTGGCGGCAGCAGTTCCGGCGCCTTCGCCTGTGGCTCCGCTGGCTGCTGGCCGGCCTGATAGTTCTTGTAGGCCTGGTAGGCGAGACCACCGATGGCGGCGAGGCCACCGAGCTTGACGGCCGATCCCGTGACCTTGCGCCCGGTGCCGGTGCCCAGCAGCACGGCGACCAGCGCGCCTGCGGCGAGCGGATTGTCCTTGGCCATCTGCACGGCCTTGCCCGCGCCCTGGCGGACCGAACCACCGGTTCCCGGCACCTGCGTGCCGAGCAGTCCATCAAGCAGTTTCTTGGGATCGAACACGCTGCATCCTCCGCTCCTGGGCCTCCGTGGGGGTTGGCCCCCCGACATGGCAGAGTTAGGCAGCCAGGCGCGACAATGCAATGACCGCGTTGCCTGGGTCAGCCTCCGCCGATCGGGCGCGGGTCGCCCCGGCGCTCGGCCAGCTCGACCTGCCTCTGGCGCTCCGCGTAGCGTGCGCGGTCTTCTTCGGTGCGGGTATCGTGGCAGCGGGCGCAGGAAATGCCGGGCCGGAAGTGCGGGGACCGGCGTTCGGCCGGCGTCACTGGCATGCGGCAGGCGCGGCACAACTGCGCCTCCCCCTGTTCGAGCCCGTGACCGACGGAGACGCGCTCGTCGAAGACGAAGCACTCGCCCTGCCACAGGCTTTCGGCTTCAGGCACGGCCTCCAGATATTTCAGGATGCCGCCCTTCAGATGATAGACCTCCTCGAAACCCTGCGTGCGGGCGTAGGCGGTCGCCTTTTCGCAGCGGATTCCGCCGGTGCAGAACATTGCGAGCCGCTTGCCGGCGAGGGCGCCGCGGTTGCGCTCCAGCCAGTCCGGAAATTCGCGGAAGCTGCGTGTCGCGGGATCGAGGGCTCCCGCAAAGGTGCCGAGACCGACCTCGTAGTCGTTGCGGGTATCGATGACCACGGTGTCGGGAT
>JAESFK010000479.1_pt1 | contig 19929 bp, 15 predicted proteins | sample 9269391 | NCBI WGS metagenome assembly JAESFK01 (sample SAMN14506231, study PRJNA617097) | algae metagenome | isolation source: Drouetiella hepatica UHER 2000/2452 and co-occurring heterotrophs from... | place: Slovakia: Slovak Paradise National Park, Hrabusice, Kosice Region | collected 2000-01-01
CGTTGCGCCGCTGTTGAAGATATTGACGCCGGCGCCGTTGTTGCTGATGCCCGCGCCCGTCCCGGTTCCGCCACTGACCGTGCCGTTGTTGACGAAGGTCACGACATCGACGAGCGAGACGCCGAGGCCTCCGGAACTGGATGGCCCGCCGCTGATCGAGCCATTGTTGACGACCTGCCCGGTGCTGGCACCGACTGTCGTGATGCCGCTGTCGACGACGAGGCCGGGGGCCGCGACCCCGCCGACGAGGGTCCCGGACAGGGTCAGTGTCCCGCTCGAAAAAATGCCGTTGAAAATAATGGAGTTAATTCCGGCTCCCGACAGGACGAACCCCTGCGTGTCGATCGCCAGCGACTTGGTGGGCGTCGACAGGTTGGGCGCGGATGTGGTCGTGAAACTCTGGGTCAGCACGATCGTCGAGCTGGCGTCCGGGCTCGCATTCGCTGCGATGATCGCGTTGCGCAAATCCGTCTCATTGGCGACGAAATAGGTCGCGGCCGAGACCGCCGTGGGAAGCCAGCAGGCCAGGGCTAATACGACGCCGCTGACGCCCGCGAGAAGCGCCGCCCTTCTGGTATATCTCATGGCCTCGATGCCCCTACCTGCATGCGCTTTCATAGGGACTTCTCCTCGGAGAAATAGGCCAGTCTGTGCGGCTGCTCTTGCGAGATTCGGTCGGCTGCCACAATGACGAAAGGGCAACAGAAAGAACGGCAGGTTACGAAGGGCCTCGATATATAGCAGCAAGGTGACAGGCATTGGCGCCGCGGGTGTCTGCTCCGGGTCGACAACGATCCTCATGACAGGGCGAGCGCAGCTAAGAGACCGTTTGAGAGTTCAGCCCTCATCCTGAGGAGCCGCGAAGCGGCGTCTCGAAGGATGCTGCAGGAGGCTCCCGAACCATCTGGATCATCCTTCGAGACGCCAATTCAGACGAAATGGCTCCTCAGGATGAGGGCTGGGTGGATTCTCAAGCAGTCTCTAACAGCCGTCGGCCGTATGACCGGTTTGCCCGACCCGGCGGACAGGGTACATAGCGGCCGATGAGCCCTGCCGCCGCCGATCTCCTCGCCTGGTATGACCGCCACCGCCGCAGCCTGCCCTGGCGCGCGCTGCCGGGCGAGCGGGCGGACCCCTACCGTGTCTGGGCCTCCGAGATCATGCTGCAGCAGACGACCGTCACGGCGGTCAGGCCCTATTACGAGCGCTTCATGGCGCGATTTCCCACAGTCGCTGCGCTCGCCGCCGCGCCCTCCGAGGAGGTGATGCAGGCCTGGGCTGGGCTCGGCTATTACTCCCGTGCCCGCAACCTTCACGCCTGCGCGATAGCCGTGATGGCCGCTCATGGCGGCCGCTTTCCCGATACGGAGGAGGGTTTGCGCAGCCTGCCGGGGATCGGCGCGTACACGGCCGGTGCCGTCGCCGCGATCGCCTTCGACCGGCCGGCGGCGGCCGTCGATGGCAATGTCGAGCGCGTCATGACCAGGCTCTTCGCAATCCAAGACCTGCTGCCCGGTGCCCGCCCGCTGGTGCGCGAGCGGGTGCTCGCCCTGATGCCGCAGGATCGGCCGGGCGATTTCGCTCAGGCCCTGATGGATCTCGGCGCCACCATCTGCACGCCGCGCAACCCGGCCTGCGGTCTATGCCCCTGGCGCTCCCCTTGCGTCGCTCGCGCCGAGGGCAGGCAGGAGAGCTTTCCGCGCAAGGCGGCGAAGAAGGCCGGAGCGACCCGCTATGGTGCCGCCTTCGTGCTGCTGCGCGAGGATGGCGCGCTGCTGCTGCGCACGCGGCCGCCAAAAGGCCTGCTCGGCGGCATGGCGGAGGTGCCGACCAGCGAATGGCGCGCCGATTACGAACTCGACGGCGCTGCGCAGGATGCCCCGGTCGTCACCCGCTGGCGTGAACTCGCCCCGCCGGTGCGCCATGTCTTCACGCATTTCCCGCTAGAGCTGACGGTGTTCGCGGCGCCGGCCCCGGCCGGAATGGAAGCGCCGCAGGGCATGCGCTTCACACCGGTCTCACGCCTCGGCGAGGAGCCCTTTTCGAGCGTGATGCTGAAAGTGCTGGAGACAGCCGACCTCGGTCTCGTGAAGGCGCGATAGGAGCGCTTCCGGGTCGCGGGAGCGTCCCGTCAGCGGGGGCGGCGCTTCAGGCCGCCGCCATTTGTGCGCGGATCTCGCCGCGCAGATTGTCGAGCAGGGTCAGCCCGGCCGGGCGCTCGACATGCCAGAAGGTCCAGCCGTTGCAGCTTGGCAGGCCCTGCGCCAGCGCCCCGACCTTGTGGATCGAGCCAACCGCGGGGCCCAGCACCAGCGTGCCGTCGGCGCGGATGACCGCCTTGTGGCGGCGCTTGTCGTCCGTGACGACCTCTCCGGCCTTCACGAGTCCCGCCTCGACGAGGGAGAGGAACGGCACGCGCGGCTCGCTGCGCTTCGACGGCGCGATGGCGAAGGCTTCCGGCGGCAGCGGCGTGATCGCGTCGATGCGCTTGCGCGCTGCCTCGGCATAGACGCTGTCGCGCTCGCAGCCGATGAAGTGCCGGCCCAGCGCCTTGGCGACGGCGCCCGTCGTGCCGGTGCCGAAGAACGGATCGAGGATCACGTCGCCGGGATTGCTGGCCGAGAGCATGACGCGGGCGAGCAGCGCCTCGGGCTTCTGCGTCGGATGCACCTTGGCGCCCGCATCGTCCTTCAGGCGCTCCTCGCCGGTGCAGAGCGGCAGATACCAGTCCGAGCGCATTTGCAGGTCGTCATTGCCGCCCTTCAGTGCCTCGTAATGGAAGGTGTATTTCGAGCTCTCGCCGCGCGCCGCCCAGATCAGCGTCTCATGCGCGTTGGTGAAGCGCCGGCCGCGGAAATTCGGCATCGGATTGGCCTTGCGCCAGACGATGTCGTTCAGCATCCAGAAGCCGAGATCCTGCAGGATCGAGCCGACGCGGAAGATGTTGTGGTAGCTGCCGATGACCCACAGCGCACCATCGGGCTTCAGCACGCGGCGGCAGGCAGTCAGCCAGGCGCGGGTGAAGGCGTCGTATTCGGCAAAGGACGAGAATTTGTCCCAGTCGTCGTCGACGGCATCGACGAGGCTGTCGTCGGGCCGGCGCAGATCGCCGCCGAGCTGGAGGTTATACGGAGGATCGGCGAAGATGAGATCGACGCTCGCCGCAGGCAGACGCTCGATCGCGGCGACGCAATCGCCGACGAGAACCTGATCGAGCGGGAGTTCCAGCGGGAGGCTGGCAGCCTTGATCCGAGCAGGCTTTATAGGTGACTGCAGCGCGGGCCGTCCGGTACGCGAAACCTGAATCCGGACGGCGGCGCTGGTGGCCCCGGTACGCAAAATACCCATGACGCCCCAAGACCGTTACGCAACTTCAACAATCGCGATATTGCCGAGTCAGGGTAAAAGCCGGGTTTCCGCGATGAAAAAAAAGCGTCTCATTCTGGGGCTGCAGTTTTTGCCCAGCCCCTTGGCGAACAAGGCGAATTCCTAAAGGGAGGTTAATGGTGCGGGCGCGCGCGCAGCGACAGGCTCTGCTCGGCCATTCGCGCATCCGGCCTCCCTACGCGCTCATCCTTCGAGACGCGCCTGCGGCGCTCCTCAGGATGAGGGCTCGGTATGGGAAACAGGGCTGTCAGCGCCGCCAGACGCCCTTGACCGGCGCGAACGAGAAGCGGTGCTCGGGGCAGGGGCCATGCGCCTGCAGGGCGGCGCGATGCTGCGGCGTGCCATAGCCGGCATGGGCCGAGAAGCCATAGACCGGATAGAGCTGGCACAGCCGCGCCATCATCGCGTCGCGCGTCACCTTGGCGATGATCGAGGCGGCTGCGATCGAGGCGATCTGCGCATCGCCGCCGATCACCGCCTCGCAAGGGCAGGCGAGCACCGGGGGATCATTGCCGTCGACGAGGACGCCTGCCGGCTGGACCGGCAGCGCCGCTACCGCGCGGCGCATGGCGAGCAGCGTCGCCTGCCGGATGTTGATCGCGTCGATTTCGGCGGCGGTGACGCTGGCGATGCCGATGGCGAGCGCCGACTCCGCGATGATCGCGAACAATTCCTCGCGCCGCGCCGCGCTCAACTTCTTCGAATCGTCGAGGCCGGCCGGGACCGCCTGCGGGTCGAGGATCACGGCGGCCGCCACCACCGGCCCGGCCAGTGGCCCGCGCCCGACCTCGTCGATTCCCGCCAGAGGCCAGAGCCCCTGGGAAATGGCATGCGTCTCGCGGCTGAAATGGGCGACCATGACGCGCCTATGCCGGATTCGCCCGCTCTAGAACAGACTGAGCTGCGCCTTCTCCGGCCTCAGGAACAGGTCGTTGCGCAGGCGCGTCCGCGCGCCGTTGAAGCCGAGTCGCTCGGCCGCCATCTCGAAGCGCCGGCCGATCATCCAGGCATAGGGGCCCGAGCCCACCTGCCGCTGGCCCCAGGCCGCGTCGTAATCCTTGCCGCCGCGCGTCGAGCGGATCAGCGAGACGACGTGGCGCAGCTTGTCGGGGTGGTGCGTCAGCAGCCAGTCCTGCACGAGGTCCTTCACCTCCAGCGGTAGCCGCAGCAGTACGTAGCCCGCCTCCCGCGCGCCGGCGGCCTTGGCGGCGTCGAGGATGCGCTCGATCTCGTGCTCGTTGATCGCGGGAATGATCGGCGCGACCAGCACCGTGACGGGTATCCCCGCCTCCGACAGCGCCTTGATCGTCTCCAGCCGCTTGGCCGGGGAGGCGGCGCGTGGCTCCATGCCGCGCGAGACTTTCGGATCCAGCGTCGTCACGGAGATCGCGACCTTGGCCAGCCCTTTCGCCGCCATCGGCGCGAGGATGTCGATGTCGCGCTGGATCAGCGCCGACTTGGTGACGATGCCGACCGGATGGTTGAACTTGGCGAGCACCTCGAGGATCTGGCGCATGATCCTGAGTTTCCGCTCGATCGGCTGGTATGCATCGGTGTTGGTGCCGATCGCGATGGTGCGCGGCTGATAGGAGGCGGCCGAGAGCTCCTTCTCCAGCAACAGCGCCGCATCGGGCTTGGCGGTCAGCTTGCTCTCGAAGTCGAGCCCCGGCGACAGGCCGAGATAGGCATGGCTCGGCCGGGCGAAGCAGTAGACGCAGCCATGCTCGCAGCCGCGATAGGGGTTGATCGAGCGGTCGAAGGAAATATCCGGGGAATCATTCCTCGTGATGATGGTGCGCGCCTTCTCGACCGCGACCTCGGTCTTGAACGGCGGCAATTCACCGAGCGAGCCCCAGCCGTCATCCTCGTCGATGCGCTGCTCGGCCTCGAAGCGCCCGCCCGGATTGATCGTCGCGCCGCGCCCGCGCCGCCGCTCCGGGTCGATCCGGCTGCCGACATAGGCCAGCGGGTCGCTTGGCGTCACGCGCGCAGAGATCGACATCGGCGCGCTGTCCTGCCGCTTCAGCGGTTGGGCCGGAATCGTTCGTGATGAGGGTCTGCTCTGGCGCATGGCGCTGAACCATCCCTGAAAATCGCCGGGAATCGGCGCTTTCTTTGATGGTCTATGTGAACATAAAGAGAACAGAATGCAAGTGACAGGATTGCGACATGCTGCGCTGCGCCATAAGGGATTGCGTATGCTCACAGCGGTCATACGCGTCGATGGTTTGCGGGTCGATGGTTCGGCCGAGGCGCTTGCCGCGACGTTCTCCGTCCTGATCCCGGCCGTCGCCGACGGTTTCCTCGGCCATGCCGTGGTGATCGATTCCGTCGGCCACGCCGACATCGAGCGCCTCGCCGATGCGACGGGCGCGAGCTATCTGCGCGCCGGCGGGGCCGAGGGCTGGCATCTTGGCGCGGCCCAGGCCCGCGGCGACTGGCTGTTCCTGCTCGAAGCGGGCGACGTGCCGCAGGCGCACTGGCCCCAGGCCGTCGAGCGCCATCTCGTCGTCGCGCACGACATGCCAGCACTGATCCCGCTGCGCGGATTCGCGGGCTCGCTGCGCGAGCGCGCGGCGATCTCCTTCGGTCCCCGCCGCCTGCGTCCGGGTCTGATCGTCCCCAAGGGGCATGTGCTGGCGGGCCGCCTCGGTGCTGCGCCGCGCCGTCTTGCGGTCAGGCGCGAGCGCGCCGGCGCGGGCTGAGGAGAAGCCGGCCCGGTCGAGGCGCGCTTTGCGCATCTCGGCGGCCTGAAGCGCCGTTTCTCAATCCGATCGAGCTGGATTATGGTGCGCCGTTGTCCAAGAGGGGATGGCGATCATGCGAACGTTCTGGCTTGCGCTGCTGTGCCTGGCGATGTCGACGGCAAGCATGGCGGCGGACACCCTGGCACGAGCCCGCGAGACCGGAATATTGCGGCTCGGCATCCGGGCCGATGCGCCACCCTATTCCTATCGTACAACGAGCGGCGATCCGTCGGGGTACATCGTCGATCTCTGCCGGGAAGTCGCGGAGGGTGTGAGGAACTCGCAGGCAATTCCATCGCTGAAGATCGAGTATGTCGAGGTCTCGTCCGCGTCTCGCTTCGATGCGTTGCGTGATGGAAAGATCGATATTCTCTGCGATCCGACATCCATGACCATGTCGCGTCGCGCCATCGTTGATTTCTCTCTCCCGACTTTCATTGACGGCGCCGGAGTGCTTCACCGGGCCGACTCCGTGTATCGGCTCGAGGACCTGCGCGGCAAAAAGATCGGGGTGCTCCGGGGCACGACGACCGAGGAAGTTCTGAAGGCGACTTTGGCGCAACTCAGGATTGAGGCCGAGATCATTCCGATGCAGACCCATCCCGACGGTGTTCGGAGCCTGTCCGCGGGCAAGATCGACGCCTATTTCGCTGACCGCGGCATCCTCAGCTATCATCTGCTCAACAGCCAGAACCGCGCCGGGATGAAGCTCTCCGACCAGTATTTCACGTTCGAGACCTATGCATTGGCCCTGCCGCGCGGCGATGAAAAACTGCGCTTGCTTGTCGATGCCACGCTGGCTGAACTCTATCGCACGGATCGTGTGAAGCAGATCTATGCAAGAAGCTTCGGAAGCTTCCCGCCCGATCAGTTCATCCGTGCCCTCTTCGTCATCAACGGCGTCCCGAAATAGCGCGGAGGCCTGCCACCCCGTCCCGAGCAAGCCGCTTCTGCCTTGCCCGGGCATCAGCAACCCAAGTGAGCACTGGGCGCTGAACTGATGTGGCGCCCTGGAGCGCGCCGCGTTTCCACGCAGCTTCCATACGCCTTAGAGCTGCTGCGCCTTGAAGGTGTCGCAGCTCTGCATCGAGCCTGTCCGCAGGCCGGTGTTGAACCAGCGCTGGCGCTGCGCCGACGAGCCATGCGTGAAGGAATCGGGCACGACCTGTCCGCGCGAAGCCTTCTGCAGCATGTCGTCGCCGATCGCGGCGGCCGTGCGCATCGCTTCCTCGATGTCGCCCTGGTCGATGCGCCCCATCGCCTGGATGTTGTGCGCCCAGACGCCGGCGAAGCAGTCCGCCTGCAATTCGATCCGGACGGAGATCTCGTTGGCCCTGACTTCGCTCGAGCGTTCGCGCAAGGCGTTGGCCTTGGGCAGGATGCCGAGCAGGTTCTGGATGTGATGGCCGACCTCGTGGCCGATGACATAGGCGTAGGCGAAGTCGCCGCCGCCGCCGAGCTTGCGCTGCATCTCCTGGAAGAAGGAGAGGTCGAGATAGACGCGCTTGTCGGGCGGGCAATAGAACGGCCCCATCGCCGATTGCGCGGTGCCGCAGGCCGAGCGGTCGACGCCCGAGAACAGCACCAGCCGCGGCGCCTCGTAGCGCATGTTGGCCTGCTGCGGCAGAAGCTTCGACCAGACGTCCTCGTTCTGCGCCAGAACCGCCGAGACGAAACGGCCCATCTCGTCCTGCGGCGGTCCCGACGAGCGGCGCGTCTCCTGTGTCGGCGCCTGCCGCCCACCGATGCCGCCGATCAGCTCCGCCCCGCCGATCAGCAGGCGCGGATCGATGCCGAGCGCCCAGCCAACCAGGCCGAGCACGACCATGGTGCCGATGCCCAAGCCTCCACGTCCGCCGGGAAGGCCGGCGAAATCGCCACCGCCGCCGCCACCGCGCCGATCCTCGAGATTCTCGGACTGGCGATAATCTTCCCACTGCATGGCGTCGGATCCTTGGAGCTCAGATCTTGGGCTCAGATATCGTGCAATCTCGTGGCGGGTAATTTCGTGGAGAGACGGGCGGAACTCAAGCGCTCCCAACGCATGGCATCGAAATCGGTTCAGCCGGGCGTGTCGAGGGCCGTCTTCAGCGCTCGCATGTCGCGCCAGGCGAGGCGCTTCTGCAGCGGCTGGCGCAGCAGATAGGCCGGGTGCAGCGTTGCCATGGCGCGGATGCGCCGCGTGCCGGTGTCGTACTCCAGCCATTTGCCGCGCGAGGCCAGAATGCCGGAGAGTCCGAGCAGGCCCTGCGCCGACGGTCCGCCGATGCAGATCAGGATGTCGGGGTCGGCGAGCTGGATCTGGCGCTGGATGAAGGGCAGGCAGATCGCCACCTCCTGCGGCGTCGGCGTGCGGTTGCCCGGCGGCCGCCAGGGCAGCAGGTTGGCGATGTAGACGTTGTCCTGGCGGGTCAAACCGATCGCCGCCAGCATCCGGTCGAGCAATTGGCCGGAGCGCCCGACGAAGGGCAGGCCGATGCGATCCTCGTCGGCGCCCGGCGCCTCGCCGACGATCATCACGCGGCCCTCTGGATTGCCGTCGGCGAAGACCAGGTTCTTCGCGGTCGCCTTCAGCGCGCAGCCCTCGAACTTCGCCAGCGCCTCCTTCAGCGCGTCGAGCGTCTCAGCCTCCTGCGCCAGCACCTTGGCGCTGAGCGTGGCGTCATCGGGTGCCGTGGCGGCCGCAGCATTCGGTCGCATCACAGCCGCCGGGGCCTGTCCGGCGCGGGGCGGCAGCGTGGGGCGGGGGCGCGGGGCGTCGCTCGCGGCCGGCGAGGCTGCGAAATGGTCGTGCGGCGCCTCGTCCAGCGCTTCGGTGATGCCCATATCGGCATACCAGGCGACAAGCTCGGCGGGGTCGGGCGCTGCGGTCAGGGACATCGTCGCCTTGTCTATCACGGCTGGCTGCGACTTCGCGAGCCGATCCGGTTGCAAATTGAACCGCACGCTTGGATAGAGGGTTTCCAGACTGTCCTTTCAGCCGCCTTGAACGGGGCGGCAAGATAGTTCATATGTAAACTAATTGGCTTTGAGGCCGCGCGGGCCTTCGGAGGGCAGGATGGATCTCGAACAAGCACAGGCCGAACCGCGCGAAAGCATGGACTATGACGTCGTCATCGTCGGTGCTGGTCCCGCCGGGCTTTCGGCGGCGATCCGTCTCAAGCAGCTCGACGAGAGCATCTCGGTCGTCGTCGTCGAGAAGGGCGCCGAGGTCGGGGCGCATATCCTGTCGGGCGCGGTGATCGATCCCTCGGGCCTCGACAAGCTCCTGCCGGACTGGCGGCAGGACGAGGCGCGTCCGCTGACGACTGAAGTCAGCGAGGACATCTTCTATTTCCTGACTGCGCCCAATGGCCTTCGCCTGCCGAATTTCGGCATGCCGAGGCTGATGAACAACCACGGCAATTTCGTCGGCTCGCTCGGCCTCGTGACGAAATATCTGGCGGCGCAGGCAGAGGCGCTCGGCGTCGAGATCTATCCCGGCTTTGCCGCTGCCGAACTGCTCTACAACGAGGACGGCTCGGTCGCCGGCATCGCCACCGGCGACATGGGGATCGCGAAGGACGGCACGGTCTCCGAGCGCTTCACCCGCGGCATGGAACTGCGTGGCCGCTACACCCTGCTGGGCGAGGGCGCGCGCGGGTCTCTCTCCAAGGTCGCGATCCGCAAATTTGGCCTCGACGCAGGCCGCGAGCCGCAGAAATACGGCATCGGCCTGAAGGAGATCTGGCAGGTCAAGCCGGAGAAGTTCCACAAGGGCCGCGTCCAGCACTCCTTCGGCTGGCCGCTCGACAACGGCACCGGCGGCGGCTCCTTCCTCTACCATTTCGACGACAACCTGGTCACGGTCGGCTTCGTCGTCCACCTCAACTACACCAACCCGACGCTCTCGCCCTTCGACGAGTTCCAGCGCTTCAAGACGCATCCGCTGATCCGCGACCTCCTGGAGGGCGGCAAGCGCCTGTCCTATGGCTCGCGCGCCATCACCGAGGGCGGCTGGCAGTCGGTCCCGAAGCTGACCTTCCCGGGCGGCGCCCTGATCGGTTGCGCGGCCGGCTTCGTCAACGTGCCGCGCATCAAGGGCAGCCACAACGCCGTCCTCTCCGGCATGCTGGCGGCCGAGAAGCTGGTGCCGGCGCTGGCCGCCGGGCGCTCGCATGACGAGGTCGTCGAGATCGAGACGAGCTGGCGCGACAGCGCCATCGGCGCCGACCTCAAGCCGGTGCGCAACGTCAAGCCGCTCTGGTCGAAATACGGCACCCTGCTCGGCATTGGCCTGGGCGGCATCGACATGTGGCTGAACCAGCTCTTCGGCTGGTCGCCCTTCGGCACGCTGAAGCACGGCAAGCCCGACCACGCGACGCTGAAGCCGCTCAGCGAGGTCACGCCGATCGTCTACCCGAAGCCCGACGGCAAGGTCTCCTTCGACAAGCTGTCTTCGGTCTTCCTGTCCTCGACCAATCACGAGGAGGACCAGCCGGCGCATCTGAAGCTGACCGATCCCTCGATCCCGATCGGGCAGAACCTGCCGGTTTATGGCGAGCCGGCGCGGCTCTACTGCCCGGCCGGCGTCTACGAAGTCGTCTACAAGGATGCCGAGGCGAAGACCGAGCCGCGCTTCGTGATCAACGCGCAGAACTGCGTCCACTGCAAGACCTGCGACATCAAGGATCCCGCCCAGAACATCACCTGGACGACGCCCGAGGGCGGCGGCGGTCCTGGCTACGCGAATATGTGATGCGGCCGATCATCGCGGCCAGTCGTCGCGGTTCTGCCGCAGAGGCCAGGTAAGAACGGGCGTGCCGGTGACGGCGCGCCCTTTTCCTTGCAACCTGCAAGGATCGACCGGGTCGACGTCTCCGACTGGGCGCAATCGGCGGCAACCGCATGGCTTCGCGCTACTGTGGCACGCCTGCTACGAAACGGCGCCTCGACTGGCGCACGGCTTGCCCGCCTGCCTGGAAAGGGCCATCTTGCGTCAATACGCGAAGCGGTCACGGTCGCGCTCAGAGACCACGCCTCCCGCGATGATCGTGGCGGCGGACCGAGGGAGAATGGCAGTCGTGGTATTTGGAATGAAGAGCCGTGGTCCGATCACGGCGGCTGCCTTGGCGTTGCTCCTGGCCTTGCCCGTCGGTGCGGCGGCGCAGGGTGCGACTCCCCGTACGAACGAGCAGCTGGACACGGCCGAAAGCCTTGAGGGCAACTACCTCGCGGCGATCGTGGCAGGTGCCGGGCGCGATCTCGGCGCGGCCTCGGTCTATCTGCGCGAGGCGATCAAGGGCGATCCGCAGAACAACGACCTGCTGGAGCGCGCTTTCGTGGCCTTTCTGGCTGATGGCGCGATGCCGGACGCCTTTCGCGCCGCCGACAAGCTGATCCAGCGCGATCCCAGCAACGGCCTGGCGCAGCTCGCCGTCGGCATCCGGGCCCTGAAGCAGAAGAGCTACCAGACCGCCCGTAACCATCTCCAGCGCGGCGGTCGCGGCCGAGCGGCCGACATCACGGCGACGCTGCTCTCGGCCTGGTCCTATCTCGGTTCCGGCCAGGCGACCCGCGCCATCGAGACGCTTGAGCGGCTGAAGGGCGAGGCCTCCTACAACCTCTTCCGTGACTATCACGCCGGCCTGATTCTCGATGCCGCCGGCCGCAAGGCCGATGCCGAGAAGCGCCTGAAGAGCGCCTATGATTCGGAGAAGACGACGCTCCGCCTGGTCGATCTGTGGGCCCGCATGCAGGCGCGCAACGGCGATTTCGAAGCTGCAGCCGTGACCTATGGCGATTTCGACCGCCTGCTGCCGAATCACCCGATCGTCCGCGACGGCCTCGCCAAGGTCGCCGCGAAGCAGATGCCGCCCCGGCAGGTCGGCAACGCCCAGCAGGGCGCGGCTGAAGTGCTCTACGGCCTCGCCAGCGCCGGCAATCGCCAGGGCGACGAGGCGGCCGCGCTGCTCTATCTGCGCCTTGCCATCTATCTCGACCCGAATCACGACCTTGCGATCCTGACGCTGGGCGACATCCTGGAGCGCGCGCGTCAGCCCGAGGACGCGGTCGCGGTCTACGAGAAGATGCCGACAACCTCGCCGCTGCGCCCGAATGCCGAGATCCAGGCCGGGCTCGCGCTGGAGAACCTCGGCAAGTCCGAGGAGGCGGTGAAGCACCTCACCGCGCTGATTGCCGAGCGTCCCGACGATGTCGATGCGCTCTCCGCGCTGGGCAACATCTATCGCTCGCGCAAGATGTTCCAGGAGGCCGCCGACACCTACGACAAGGCGATCGCCAAGATCGCCTCGCCCGGCCGCGCCAATTGGGACCTGTTCTATTTCCGCGGGATCGCCCGCGAGCGCATCAAGCGCTGGCCGGAGGCCGAGGCCGATCTGCGCAAGGCGCTCGAACTCCTGCCAGAGCCGCTCGGCCGCGAGCGCGCCCTCGTGCTGAACTATCTCGGCTATTCGCTGGTCGACCAGCATCTCAAGCTCGACGAGGCGCTCGACATGCTGCGCCGCGCCGTCGAACTGCGGCCGCGCGACGGCTACATCACCGATTCGCTCGGTTGGGCCTATTACCGTCTCGGCCGCTATACGGAGGCCACCCGCGAGCTGGAGCGCGCCATGGAGCTGCGCCCCTCCGACCCGGTGATCAACGATCATCTCGGCGATGTCTACTGGAAGACCGGGCGCAGGCTCGAAGCAGGGTTCCAGTGGAACCACGCCCGCGACCTCAGTCCCGAGCCGGATGATCTGGTCAAGATCAAGCGCAAGATCGAGCGTGGCATGGAGGACGGTCCCTCCGCCAACGCGGTCGAGCCGAAGGACGAGGCCGAGCCGAAGAAGGACGGCGGCTGAACGCTGCCGCCGATTCCTGCGTGCCTGCACCGCTGACGACTCGCGCCCGCGCCAAGGTCAACCTGACGCTGCGCGTGCTGGGTCGTCGCGCCGACGGCTACCACGAGCTGGAAAGCCTCGTCGCCTTTGCCGGCGTTGGCGATGCACTCTCGCTCGACCCCGGCCCTGAACTCGCCCTGACGATCGGCGGCCCGCGCAGCGATGGCCTGCCGGCCGATGACAGCAACCTGATCCTGCGCGCGGCGCGGGCGCTCGCCGCAGAGGTCTCAGGCCAGATCGAACAGCTCCGCAGCGGCCGCTTCCACCTCGTCAAGCGGCTGCCGGTGGCGTCGGGGATCGGCGGAGGCTCGGCCGATGCAGCCGGCGCGCTGCGCCTGCTGGCACGGCTGAACGGGCTGCCGCCGGACGACCCCGCGCTGTCGCGCGCGGCGGCGAGCGTCGGCGCCGACGTGCCGGTCTGCCTGGAGTCGCGCGCCCGCATCATGGCCGGCATCGGCGAGCGGCTCGGGCCGCCGCTAACGCTGCCGCCGCTCTTCGCGCTGCTGGTCAATCCGGGCGTGCCGGTCGAGACGGCCGCCGTGTTCCGCGAACTCGGGCTGCGAGCCGGCGAGGTCGGTCCGGGGGCAGGGGAGGTGGCTACCTCACGATCGGAGACGAGGGCCGACCTGATCGCGTCGCTCGCCGAAAGCGGCAATGATCTCGAAGCGCCTGCGCGCCGCGTCGCGCCGGTCCTCGACAGCGTGCTCGCCCATCTCCGCGCTTTGCCGGGCTGCCGGCTCGCCCGCATGTCGGGCTCGGGCGCCACCTGCTTCGCGCTCTTCGATGATTGCCGCCAGAGCGCTGCCACGGGGCGGGCACTGGCGAGGGCTCAACCGAGCTGGTGGGTGAAGGCGACTGTGCTTCGCTGAGGGCGGCGCGTGCTCGGGCATGGCCCGGTTCCGGAAAACCTTCCCCATGGCTGCGCGGCTCGCCCGTTACAGCGCGCAGGCACGGCCGATTCATCTGCGCGGGATGCAGCGGCGCTCGCGCTCCGTCGACTGGCCGTGTCGGGCTCTTAGGCCTGGATTCGTGCCGCCGGATACCTCGAGAATTTGCCCGCGCGGGCACCTGCCATTGTCTACGAGCACCTTTTGGCCGGGGCGGATCAATCCCTTGGCCGGCTCCCGGCTATAGATCTGCTGCGCAGCCGCAGGCTCGGCCAGCAGCAGCAGCGAAAAGGCAAGTCCTACAGCTCCAAGGCGCGTCATCGGCAATCCCCCCAACTCTTAGGACGCTAGCATGGGAACGGATTGGCGACAGTATCCGATCCGACTGTTTCGGGCCTTCGCGTCCTTTCAGAACCGAACCGCAATCGCTCCCTTGACGCCATGGTCCTGGGCTTGCGAGCCGATCGCTCCGATATAGTTCAGGCTTACAATCACCTGATCGGAGATGCGCCAATCGACGCCGGCCTCTGCCACCAGGCTGTTGCGATCGATCGGAACGCCTGCCACCGCGAAGCCGATTCCACCGGAGCGAAAGGCGAGCAGGGCCGTCGGCGTCACGTCGCCGAAGGCGTGGCGCCAGCCCAGGAGGCCGCGCAGGATGAAGGGCGATGCGCTCCCCAGCGCCACTTCGCCACGCACCCCCAGCGTCGTCGTTCCAAGGTCGAGATCGCGCGCGCTGCCCGTGAGCACCGTCGCCCCGCCCGTCTCGGCGAACCGGTCGGCACTGACCCGGATTGCCGCCGCGCCGATGAAAGGCTCGACCATCGCGATTCCGAAGCCGAAGCGGTAGCCTACCTCACCGAAGGCCTGAAGGGTTGATCCGCCATAAGACGCCTGCGTCGCGTCGCCGAGCGAGGCAATCGTGATGCGCCGGTGGATCTCATAATCGTTGTGGGAGAAGGCCACGCCCGTGCGCAGCTGCAGCGCGCCCAGGCTCGCGCCGCCATAGAGCACGCCGTGCACGCTGTTGAGATCGCCCGACGACAGGCGCTCCTTCACCTCGAGGCGGGTATGCGTGTAGCCGCCGGCAAAGCCGAAGCGCCAGCGTTCGTCGATGGTGGCCTCCGCGCCGAGCAGGATGCCGCCCGTGGAACGGTCGAGCCCGGCTGCGTTGCCGTTGCCGTCCGTGCGGCCCCAGTTGCCCACGCCTTGCGCCCAGAGGGTGAACAGGCGCGGATCGAAGCTGCGCAGCGGAACCGCTGCATCCGCGGCAGTCCGTCCTGCCAGATCTGCTGCATAAGCCGCCGGAACCATGGCTGTGGCGCCGGTGGGGCTCAGGCCGCCGAGGCTGCGCAGGCGGTTGAGGGCTGCTTCGCGTACCAGATGCGAGGTCTCCACCGCGGCGGTCTGGCCGCTCGCGTAGATCTCGCCGGAGAGCTGGTCGAAAGCGGCGCGCGCGTCCGGCGCGGTTGAAAACAGGATCGCGTCGTAAACGCGGTTGCCGAATCCGAGGGATTCGACCCCGCCGCCCGTGGCGAACTGATTGCGGGTGGATGCGATGGCGGCGAAGTCGAGGGTGTTGCGGGTCAGCTGCAGCGTGACCGAGTTGGGCAGGTAGAAGAGCGCCGGCGACAGGAAGGCGAGGTTGCTGGTGACGTTGGCGAATTGGCCGGAAACGCCGCCGCTGGCGGAGAGAATGGTGTAGTTGGTGAGCAGTTGGTAGCTGCCGGTCTGGGCCATGACCTGGACCGTGCCGCCGGTCAGCGTCGCGTTGCCGGTCGCCGCGATGCGGTCCCCCTGGCCTGCGGCATTGACCTCGACCTGGTAGGTCGATCCGGACGAGAAGGCCACGTTGCCGGCGACGTTGAGCGTGCCGATGGAGTTGCCGGGCGCCACGGTGCCACCGCCCTGCGCCAGAATCCCGCCGACCGTGCCGCTGCCGCCCAGCGTGCCGCCGTTGAGCGTGACGGAAGAGGCGATCGCGCCATTCACGACGAGCGAGCCGCCACTGACGACAGTCGGACCGGAATAGGTATTGGTCGCGGTCAGTATCGTCGTTCCCGACAGCACGTTGACGGCGCCATGGCCGAAAATCTCTGCCGCGAACGTGTAGGCCGTTCCGGTGTGGTTGAAGGTGAGCGCACCGGCGCCGTCGCCGAAGAGGACGGAAGGCGAATTGAGCGTGCCGGGCGCTGCGGCTGGCTGACCGGATGGAGCACCGATACTGAGGGCGCCGGTCGAACCCGGGAGCATGGCAATCCCGATCAGCGTGGCAGCATTGACCTGTCCGCCATCCGCAATCGTGAGCTGCCCGCCTCCCTCGATACCGACCAGAACAAAATCGTTGTTGGTCCAGGCCGAGCCGGGGCCGGTCACGGTCACCGAGCCCTGGGAGCCGGGATAGAAGCCGAGAATGCCGTATGAGCTGCTCACAGTACCGCCATTGGCGACGGTGAGCTGTCCATTCCCGACCATACCGGCCACAAGAAGGCCGCTGTTGGTCCAGCTCGAGCCGGCGCCGGTCACGGTCGCTGTGCCCCGCGAATCAGGAAAGGCCCCGATAATGCCGTCCGTGCTGCTCACCGCGCCGCCATCCGCGACGGTGAGTTGCCCGTTCCCGCTCCCACCGACCGTCAGAACGTCGCTGTTGGTCCAGGTCGAGCCAAAGCCGGTCACGATCACCGTGCCCCGGGAGCCGGCGGTCTGGCCGATATATCCCTGGTAGGCGGTCACTGCGCCGCCATTTGCGATGGTGAGTTGGCCTGTGCCGCTGTCGCCGACCCAAAGCTCGTTGCTGTTGGCCCAGGTCGAGCCAGGCCCGGTCACGGTCGCCGTGCCCTGGGAGCCGGCAGCATAGCCCAGGTAACCCGTCGAGGCGGTCACTGCCCCGCCATTCGCGATGGTGAGGTGACCTGTGCCGCCCTCGCCGACCGAGAGGTAGTCGTTGCTGGTCCAGGCCGAGCCAGGGCCGGTCACGGTCACCCTGCCCTGGGAGCCGGCGAGCGCGCCGACCAGCGCAAATCCTCCGTTGGTAACGGTGCCGCCGCCCATGATCGCAAGCTGGCCAACACTGTCGACGCCGACGGTCAGATTCTGCGCGGCAGCGCCCGGCGCATTGATCACGGTCGGGCTTGGCGTGACGGTATTGAGTTCGACGTCCTGCGCCGGACCGGGCAGTCCCGCGCTCCAGTTGCCGGCGGTGAACCAGTCGGACGACACGACCCCGGTCCACGCTGTTTGCGCCTGAGCGGACGAGGGCGCGGCGGTCAGCGTACCGAGCAGCGCGGCAGGGGCCGCGGCCAGCACCGTGCTGGCCCAAAGCAACGACAGTCCGTGCCGCGTCTGTTGGAGGTCGCGACGGCCCGGCACGCCGCGGCGAGCATCGTTCCGGGTCGGCGGCATGTGAAAGCTCCGCGTCAGTCCACCAGGGAAACAAGGCGCGGCGAGCGCCCCGCATCCGGCGGATCGCCGGAGGCATCTCTCAGAAGCAACCTGTCGTTGTTCCCGGGTGATTTCACAAGAGATCGCAGCTGACTTTCTTTCGCATCAGACATTTCCCTTGGGATATGGGCCTGGAACATTTCGATTCCTCAGGGGAACCCCGCGCAGATGGCCGCTCGCCACCCCGAGGCCAGCTTATCCCCGCGCTTGCGCTCCATGCCTATTCTCCGGGCGCTGGGCCCGACCAAGGGGGCTGTCGCGAGGCATCGTGCGGCCGGGTGCAGGAGCGGGTTTCGCAAGTCGCCGCCATTGCGGGCGGGGATTTGCGGAGGTGGTGCAGCCCTATTGTCCCATAGGCAAGGACGAGGGGCCGGCATCGCCCAAAATCCCCGCGCGCGGAGCCGGGCGGCGCGAGATCGGCGTCGCATCGACACTTCGACATCGACACTCGACATCGGCACGCGGCAAGGCTCGCGCGCCACTCGGCTCCGCGCATCCCCTTCGGGATCGCCAAGCGAAACCCCGCGGCCCGAGGCCGGACGGGGCTCTTCGTGCGGCTTGTCGACGGGCGCGGGGAACCCCTCTCCTGTAAGGAGAGGGGCAGGGGAGAGGTGTCGGCCTCTGGACTAGTCGATCGCCAGCCTCACAGGGAAAACAGCCGTCAGGTCACGGATAAAGCGTCGAACGGCCGACCCCTCACCCTGCCCTCTCCCTCCGGGAGAGGGTTCCCCGCGCCTGCTGCCACAGCGCGGCAGGAGCCGCCCCTCAATGCGCCCGCGCGACGCAGAAATCGACGGTTTCGTTCAGCGCCTGCTTCATCGCAGAGGCCGGGAACAGGCCGAGCGCGTCCTTGGCCATCTTGGCGTAGTGCTCGGCGCGTTCGATCGTGTCGTCGAGCGCGCGGTGGCGCTTCATGATCGCCTGCGCTTCCTCCAGATCGCCGTCGCGGATCTCGCCGTCCTGCAGGGTGCGCTTCCAGAAGGCGCGCTCGGCATCGCTGCCACGCCGGAAGGAGAGCACGACGGGCAATGTGATCTTGCCCTCGCGGAAATCGTCGCCGGTGTTCTTGCCGAGCTTGGTGGCGACGCCGCCATAGTCGAGCGCATCGTCGATCAGCTGGAAGGCGATGCCGAGATTGAGGCCGTAGCTGCGGCAGGCGGCGGCATCGGCTTTGGAGGCGTTTGCGATGACGGGGCCGACCTCGCAGGCGGCGGCGAAGAGTTCGGCCGTCTTGCCCCGGATCACCGCCAGATACTCGTCCTCGGTGGTCTCGGTGTTCTTGGCGACGGAAAGCTGCAGAACCTCGCCCTCTGCGATCACGGCAGCCGCTGTCGAGAGGATGTCGAGCGCCCGCAGCGAGCCGACCTCGACCATCATCTTGAAGGCCTGACCGAGCAGGAAATCGCCGACGAGCACGCTGGCCTCGTTGCCCCAGAGCATCCGCGCGGCGAGCTTGCCCCGGCGCATGTCGCTCTGGTCGACGACATCGTCATGCAGCAGCGTCGCCGTGTGCATGAACTCGACGGAGGCCGCGAGCTTGACATGGGCGTCGCCGTGATAGCCGCTGAGCCCCGCCGTCGCCAGCGTCAGCATCGGCCGCAGGCGCTTGCCGCCCGATGAGATCAGGTGGTTTGCGACCTCGGGAATCATCGTCACATCGGAGCCGGTGCGCGACAGGATCATCGCGTTGACGCGCTCCATATCGGCGCGCACCAGATCGACCAGCGTCTCGATCCGGGCATTTCCGGCACCCTGGCCGGCTTCCTTGTCTTCGAACGCGACGACGACGCCCATATCATCCACTCCGGCGGCTTGCGCAGCTTGCGGCGCCGTGAAGCCTTGCCACAACCGTCGCATGCGTGACCAGCCCCCGCAAATCGGCAATGACGCCGCAGGTGCAAGCGGGGGCTTGCGCGGCGGCGTGTGGATGGGCTCCATCAGGCGATGCATGAACTCGTTCGAACCAACGACATCGTCCTGCTCGGCGCCATTGAGGCGCTGCTGGCCTCGGCGAATCTCGACTGCCTGATCGCCGACCAGCACATCAGCGCGCTCGAAGGCATGATCGGCGCCTTTCCGCGCCGCCTGCTGGTGCGCGATGCCGACCGCATGCGCGCTCGCGCCCTTTTGATCGAGGCAGGCTTCGGCGCCGAGCTGCGCGATGAATGACGCAGCCTCAAGGCTGGGCGAGATCGTCGAGGATCGACTCCTCGACGGGCGTCTCGTCCTGCGCCAGCCGAAACGCGGCCATCGTGCCGGCAGCGATGCGATCCTGCTCGCGGCGGCGCTGCCTCCGCTCGGCGAGGGGCCGCTGCTCGATATCGGTGCCGGCGTCGGCACGATCGGCCTCGCCGCTGCGCTGGCGCAGCCGGGCTTGCGGGTCGTGCTGCTCGAGCGTGATCCCGATCTTGCGGCATTGGCGGCGGGGAACGTCGCGCTCAATGGCATGGCGGAGCGCGTTGCCGTCGTGGCCGCCGACATCGCGGGCCCGGCGGCGGATCTCGGATTGCAGTCGGCCAGCTTTGCCTGCGTCGCGATCAACCCACCATTCTATCCGCCGCGCGAAACGAAGGCGTCGCCCGT
>JAESFK010000480.1_pt1 | contig 19919 bp, 20 predicted proteins | sample 9269391 | NCBI WGS metagenome assembly JAESFK01 (sample SAMN14506231, study PRJNA617097) | algae metagenome | isolation source: Drouetiella hepatica UHER 2000/2452 and co-occurring heterotrophs from... | place: Slovakia: Slovak Paradise National Park, Hrabusice, Kosice Region | collected 2000-01-01
CACGAACACCTCGACTCGCCCCCTCACCTAGCCTCTCCCCCTAGCGGGGGAGAGGAATATGAGTCAGCTCACCATCCGGCCGATGGCGCGGGCGGTGTAGTCGACCAGGGGGATGATGCGGGCGTAGTTGAGGCGGGTCGGGCCGATCACGCCGATGGCGCCCAGGATGCGTTCCTGCGAATCGCGGAACGGCGCCACCACCATCGAACAGCCGGTGTTGGCGAACAGCGGATTGTCGGAACCGATGAAGATCTGCACGCCCGACGCGGTGTTGGCGAGTTCGAGCAGACGCACGAAGCTCTCGCCGCGTTCCAGCGCGTCGAACAGGATGCGGACCCGCTCCAGATCCTCGATCGCCGTGATGTCCTCGAGCAGGCGCGCCTGGCCGCGCACGATCAGCGCGCCGCCGCCCGGCTCGCCGGACCAGGTCGCCAGGCCCGATTCGATCACGCGCGCGGTGAGGTCGTTCAGCTCGGCGCGCTTCAGCTTGATGTCCTCGAGGATCAGCCGGCGCGCCTCGTCGAAGGTGCGTCCGCTCAGCCGCGCGTTGAGATAGTTGCTGGCCTCGGTCAGCGCCGAGGGCGGCATGCCCATGGGCGTGTCGATGACCCGGTTCTCGACATGGCCCGACTGCGTCACCGTGACGACCAGCGCGCGGCCCGGGCCGAGATTGACGAACTCGATGTGCTTCAGCGGCTGCTCGGTCTTGGGCGCCATCACGAGGCCGGCGCAGCGCGACAGGCCCGACAACAACGTGGTCGCCTGCTCCAGCGCCTCGGTGACGCTGCGGCCGGAGGGGGCGCAGCGCGCCTCGATCGACTCGCGCTCCTCCTCCGAAACGTTGCCGACTTCGAGCAGGCCGTTCACGAACAGTTTTAGCCCGGCGTCGGTCGGTAGCCGCCCGGCGGAGGTGTGAGGCGCGTAGAGGAGACCGGCATCCTGCAGGTCGGCCATGATGTTGCGGATGGTGGCCGGCGACAGCGTCTCGGTGAGCTTGCGGGTGAGCGCCCGCGAGCCCACCGGCTCGCCGGTCTCGACATAGCCTTCCACTACATGGCGCAACACCTCGCGCGCGCGCTCGTTCAGTTCCGCCACGGAGGCGGACTGACGTTGTCCTGTCGGGGGATCGCCAAGGGCGCCCCCGGGAATACCGATGCGGTGGATCGCCATGGAAAAAATGTAGGTAGTGTGGGCAGGGTGGTCAATGAACGCCGGCCCGAACGCCGGCCTCGAAACAAGGGATCCCGGCTGGATTCGCCAACGTTCGGGCGCTACACCGGCCGCCCGCCCCTCAGGAGAAATAAATGCGCCCTTCAGGCCGCGCCCCCGACCAGCTTCGCCCGGTTTCCCTGGAACCCGGCTTTTCCCGTCACGCCGAGGGGTCGTGCCTGGTCAAGTTCGGCGACACCCATGTCCTCTGCACCGCCTCGGTCGACGAGAAGGTGCCGCCGTGGATGCGCAACAGCGGCAAGGGCTGGGTGACGGCCGAATACGGCATGCTGCCGCGCTCGACCCATACCCGCACGGACCGTGAGGCCGCGCGCGGCAAGCAGTCGGGCCGCACCCAGGAGATCCAGCGCCTGATCGGCCGCTCGCTGCGCGCCGTGGTGAACCTGCAGGCCATGGGCGAGCGCCAGATCAACATCGACTGCGACGTGCTGCAGGCCGATGGCGGCACGCGCACGGCCAGCATCACCGGCGCCTGGGTGGCGCTGCACTATGCCTTCGAGCGCCTGATCAAGGACGGCAAGCTGGCGGTCAACCCGCTCACCGGCACGGTCGCGGCCGTCTCGTGCGGCCTGTGGGAGGGCACCGCCGTCCTCGATCTCGACTATCCCGAGGATTCCAAGGCCGACGCCGACGCCAATTTCGTGCTGACCGGCACCGGCGGCATCGTCGAGGTGCAGGGCACGGCCGAGAAGGACCCGTTCACCGAGGCGCAGTTCCACGAACTGCTCGCCCTGGCCAAGAAGGGCATCGGCGAACTGGTGGGCCTGCAGAAGCTGGCCCTCGGGAAGAGCTGATGGCGCGGCGCTTCGCCCTCCCCAGGCTGGTTGTGGCGACCCACAATCGCGGCAAGGCGGGCGAGATCCGTACCATGCTGGCCCCGTTCGGCGTCGAGATCGTCTCGGCCGCCGATCTCGGCCTGCCGGCGCCCGACGAGACCGGGACGACCTTCGAGGACAATGCCACCCTGAAGGCGCTGGCGGCGGTGCGGGCGAGCGGCCTGCCCTCGCTCGCCGACGATTCCGGCCTCAGCGTGCACGCGCTCGATCATCAGCCCGGCGTCTATACCGCCGACTGGGAAGGGCCGACGCGCGACGCCATGGTCGGCATGCGCCGCATCCAGGACGAGCTGGCGGCGCGTGACGTGCCCCCGACGGACGCGGCGCGCCTCGCGACCTTCCATTGCGTGCTGGCGCTGGCCTGGCCCGACGAGCATGTCGAGCTGTTCCATGGCACGCTCGACGGCGCGATCGTCTGGCCGCCGCGCGGCACGGGCGGCCATGGCTACGATCCCTGCTTCCAGCCGGTTGGCGACACGCGGACCACGGCGGAAATGTCGGACGCCGAGAAGAACGCCATCAGCCATCGCGGCCGCGCCTTCCGGATGATGGTCGAGGCCTGCTTCGGATGAGCCCGGCGCCCCTGGGCGTCTATGTCCACTGGCCCTTCTGCAAGTCGAAGTGCCCCTACTGCGATTTCAACAGCCATGTGCGCGACGGCGTCGAGCAGACGCGCTGGCGGGCGGCGCTCCTGCGCGAGCTTGAGCATGCCGCCCGCGAAGCGCCGGGCCGGCGGGTCGAGACGATGTTCTTCGGCGGCGGTACGCCCTCGCTGATGGAGCCCGAGACCGTTGCCGCCCTGATCGCGCGCACGCGGCAACTCTGGGACAGCGCGCCCGGGATCGAGATCACGCTGGAAGCCAACCCGACCTCGGTCGAGGCCAGCCGCTTCGCCGCCCTGGCCGAGGCCGGCGTCAATCGCGTGTCGCTCGGCGTGCAGGCGCTCGATGCGGCATCCCTGAAATTCCTCGGCCGCGAGCATTCGGCCGACGAGGCGCTGGAGGCGCTGGCCACGGCGCGGCGTCACTTCGCGCGCCATTCCTTCGACCTGATCTATGCCCGGCCCGGCCAGACGCCGGAGGCCTGGGCCGAGGAGCTGGAGCGCGCGCTCGCGCTGGCCGGCGAGCATCTGTCGCTCTATCAGCTCACCATCGAACGCGGCACGCGCTTCTTCACCGACCATGCGCGCGGCACCTTCGTCCTGCCGGATGAGGAAGCGTCCGCCGCGATGTTCGAGCACACGCAGGCGCGGCTGGCCCGGGCCGGCCTGCCGGCCTACGAGATTTCGAACCATGCACGCCCCGGTGCCGCCTGCCGCCATAATTTGATCTACTGGCGGTATCAGGATTACGTCGGAATCGGGCCCGGCGCCCATGGCCGTTTTGCGGTGGGAGCGACCAAGAAGGCGACCCGCCGGTCGAGCGGACCGGAAGCCTGGCTCGAGTCCGTCGAGCGCACGGGCCATGGCACGGCGGAAACCTCGTCGGTCGACGGGCGGGACATGGTGGAGGAGGCATTGATGATGGGACTGAGGCTGGCCGACGGCATCGACCGCGCCACCTTTGCCTCCGTCACGGGTGTCGACCCGGTCGAAGCGATCGACGCGGCGCGGCTCGAACCGCTGGTGCGTGCGGGCTTCCTCGAGGTCGACGCCAGCCATCTGCGCGCGACCGCCGAGGGGCGGCAGCGTCTCAACGCGCTTCTGGAGCGGCTGGTCGCATGAGGCTGCTGCTCGGTCTCCTCGCACTGCTGGCGATGACGGGCGTCGTGTCGGCGCAGCAGCCGCAACCACAGGCCCAGCCGCAGCAGAAACCGCCGGCAAAACCCGCACCGGCCGCCAAGCCCGCGGCGGCGCCGGCCGCCAAGCCGGGGCCGAAGTCGCCCTTCACGCCGCCCGCCTTCAAGATCACCATCGCCACCGAGGGCGCCTTCCCGCCCTTCAACTATCTCGACCGCAAGGGCCTGCCGGCCGGCTTCGAGATGGAGCTGGCGCAGGAAGCCTGCCAGCGCATCAAGGCCGAGTGCGAGTTCGTCGCGCTCAAGTGGGACGAGCTCATCCCCGGCCTGCTGGACAAGAAGTTCGACATCGTCATGTCGTCGATGGAGGTGACGCGCGAACGGCGTCAGCGCATGGGCCTGTCGCGCCGCTACTACCTGTCGCCCGGCGCCTTCATCGCCCCCAAGGGCGCGCCCTATGACGGGCCGCCGTCGCTTCTGCGCAACAAGCGCATCGGCATCGTGCGTGATTCCATGCACGCCGACTGGGCCGACAAGAGCTTCCGCCGCTCCGCCCAGCTCAAGCGCTACGACTCGACCGCCGCGGCGCTGCAGGGACTGGCCAGCGAGGAAGTCGACGCGGTGTTCGGCGACAAGGCACAGCTCTGGCTGTGGAGCCGCAAGCCGGAAGGCAGTTGCTGCGAGCTGGTCGGCCAGGACATCAAGGACACCCAGACGCTGGGCGTCGGCATCGCCGCGGGCCTGCGCAAGGAAGACGCCAAGCTGCGCGAGGCGCTCAACAAGGCGTTCGGCGAGATGATGGCCGACGGCACCTACAAGAAGATCAACGAGAAGTATTTCCCGTTCGCGCTGAATTGAGCGAAATGGACCCCAGGATATCCAACATATCGTGGAGGGAAGGTCTCTCCACTTCGCCTCGCGGAGTTTACCCCGAGGTACTCGAGGGGCTCGGCTCCGGTCGAGATGACGGTTCTGCTTTATTCGTCGTCTCGACCGGAGCACCGAAGGTGCGGAGCGGAGAGACCTTGCCGAACCCAAAAGCCTTTGCAGAATAGACCCGTATGACGCGCCGGCCCGTCGTCTACATTCTCGCCAGCCCGAACCATCGCGCACTCTATGTCGGGATCACGACCGACATGGGTCGTCGGCTGGATGAGCATCGCCAGGGACAGTCGGAGCATACGTCTCGCTACAACATCACTAAACTCGTCTATCTCGAATCGCATGAAACAGCACCACAGGCGATCGATCGCGAGAAGAAGATCAAGAAGTGGCGTCGCGAGAAGAAAATCGCGCTGATCGAGAGTGCCAACCCCGAATGGTTGGATCTGTCGAGCGAGATACTCTAGCCCGCAACATCAGTCGTCTCTCAACTACGCCGCGCTGCGCTCGGCTCCGGTCGAGATGACGGTTCTACTTGATCCGTCGTCTCGACCGAAGCGCGGAAGGCGCGAAGCGGAGAGACCTTCGGTCAACCAAGAGCCGGCAAATCGTGGAGAGAAGATCTCTCCGCTACACCTCGCTGCGCTCGGCTCCGGTCGAGATGATGGATTTTTCCGTCTCAGGCCGCGTTGATCGCGGCGAAGGCTTCGAAGGCGTCTTCGACCAGGCTGACGTGGTGGATCATGGCGGCGTGGGCGCCGGCGGCGTCGCCGGAGAGGATCGCGCGGACGACGGCATCGTGTTCCTGGTTGGAGCGCAGCAGGCGGCCGTCCACGCGGAACTGGGCGCGGCGGTAGGGGCCGACGCGGCGGCGCAGGTTCATCGCATAATCGGCCAGCGGCGCATTGTGGGCCCCCGCATAGATCGCCGAATGGAAGGCGACGTTGGCGTCGGAGTAGGCTTCGGTCTCGCCGGCCGCCGCCAGGGCCATCATCGCTTCGTGCCGCGCCTGCAGGCGGCGGCGCTCGATCGGCGTCATGCTCATGGCCGCGAGCCGGGCGCAGGTCGCTTCCATCTCGGCCATGGCCACGAACAGGCTCTCGATCTCCTCGGGCGTCGCCTTCGAGACGATCGCGCCCTTGCGCGGGCGCATGTCGATCAGGCCGCTCATCGCCAGCTGGCGCAGCGCCTCGCGGACCGGGGTGCGCGACACGCCATGCTGCTCGGCGAGGCCCACCTCATCGAGGCGTTCGCCCGGCGGCAACTTGCCGTTGAGGATGCCGTCGGCGATCGCCGTGGCGAGCTTGTCGGCCAAAGTCGGGTTGGTGTCGGTGCGCATGCCGTCTTGCATACAAGATGGATGCCAAAGCGGGAATTGCACTCATCCATGCTCAAAAAGAATGCAATGTGATAAAATTGCATACAATTTGATCTGGCGAGCTACCGATTCTTTGCGGATTCGCCCGCTTTTGGGGCCTTTGAGGCGTGGCACACCGCTTGCTGTTTCCCGTTCGGGGCCACGACGGCCGGACACGCGATCGAGGGGGACGTTCGATGATCGACAACTTCAATATCGGCCGGCGGGCACTTCTGGGCGGCGCGGCCAGTGCGGCCGCTCTCGGTCTCGCCGGCGGCGCCCAGGCGCAGAAGCCGCTGGTGGTGGGCTTCATCTATGTCGGGCCGCGCGACGACTACGGCTACAACCAGGCCCATGCCGAGGGCGCGGCCGTCCTGAAGAAGATGGCCGGCGTGAAGGTCGTCGAGGAAGAGAAGGTGCCGGAGACGGTCGCCGTCGAGAAATCGATGGAGAGCATGATCAACATGGACGGCGCCAGCCTGCTGTTCCCGACCTCGTTCGGCTACTTCGACCCGCACATGCTGCGGATGGCGGCCAAGTACCCCAAGGTCCAGTTCCGGCACTGCGGCGGCCTGTGGAACCAGGCCAAGAACCCGATGAACACCGGCAGCTACTTCGGCTACATCGACGAGGCGCAGTATCTCGCCGGCATCGTCGCCGGCATGACCACCAAGAGCGGCAAGCTGGGCTTCGTCGCCGCCAAGCCGATCCCCCAGGTCCTGCGCAACATCAACGCCTTCACCCTGGGCGCGCGCTCGGTGAACCCGAAGGCCACCACCCAGGTGATCTTCACCGGCGACTGGTCGCTGCCCGTCAAGGAGGCCGAGGCCACCAACTCGATGATCGCGCAGGGCGTCGACGTCGTGACCTGCCATGTCGACAGCCCGAAGGTCGTGATCGAGACCGCCGAGCGCGCCGGCATCTACACCAGCGGCTACCACACCAACCAGGCGAAGCTCGCGCCCAAGGGCTACCTCACCGGTGCCGAGTGGCAGTGGGAGAAGATCTACGTCGACTTCGTCGAGACGATGAAGAAGGGCGGCGTGCCGGGCAACTTCGTGCGCGGCGGCCTGAAGGAAGGCTACGTCAGGAATTCGCCTTTCGGTCCGGCCGTGTCGGATGCGGCCAAGGCGAAGGTCGAGGAGACCCGCAAGGGCATCGTCGACGGCAGCTTCGCGATCTTCAAGGGGCCGCTGAAGGACAACAAGGGCAACACCGTCATCGCCGGCGGCACGACCTACACCCAGACCGAACCGGTGCTCGAAGGCATGAACTACCTGGTCGAAGGCGTCCTGGGCGCGACGTCCTAAGCGCGGCGCGCACGCGTGACTTCGAACTCTTCCCCTCCCCCCGTATGACGGCAGGGCGATCGCATATGAATCAAGGATCCCTCACTGCGTTCGGGATGACACCATTTGCTGCATCGGCGCACTGCGCAAATCCCAACAATAGTGTCATCCCGAACGAAGTGAGGGATCCTTCGCTTCCCATCAGCGGCAAAAAAAACATGAACACCGCCCTCGAACGCATTGCCGTCTCGGCGCTGGCCTTGCTCGCGTCGGCGGTGATCTTCGGCCTGCTGCTGATCCTCTATGCGGGGGTCGATCCGTTCGAGGCCTATGCGCTCATGTACCAGGGCGCGTTCGGCAGCTGGTTCTCCTTCCAGAATACGCTCACGCGCGCGGCGCCGCTGATCCTGACGGCGCTGTGCACGGCGCTGCCGGCACGGCTCGGACTGATCATCATCGGCAACGAGGGCGCGCTGGTGCTGGGCGGCGTCGCGGCTGCGGCGGCCGGTGTCGCCGTCGCGGCCTCCGGACCGCTGGTGACCAATCTCGCCATGGCGGCGGCGGCGATGATCGCCGGCGGCGCCTGGATCGCGCTGGCGGGCGGGCTGCGCCAGTATCGCGGCGTCAACGAGACGATCTCCAGCCTGCTGCTGACCTACATCGCCATCGCCCTGATGAACCATTTCGTCGAAGGCCCGCTGCGCGATCCGTCGAGCCTCAACAAGCCATCGACCCCGCCGATCGGCGACGCCAACATGCTGGGCACGATCGGCGGCTCCGATGTCCATTGGGGCCTGGCCTTCGGCATCGTGGCCTGCCTGCTTTGCTACGGCGTTCAGCGCTTCACGACTTTCGGCTTCGCCATGCAGGTGATCGGCGGCAACCCGAAGACCGCGCGCATGATGGGCCTGAACGTCGGGCGCTACGTGCTGGTCGCCTGTGCCGCCGGCGGCGCGGCGGCGGGGCTCGCCGGCATGGTCGAGGTGGCGGCGGTACACGGCAAGGCCAATGCCTCGCTGGCCGTCGGCTACGGCTTCACCGGCATCCTCGTGTCCTTCCTCGCGCGGCATCATCCGCTGGCGATCATTCCGGTCGCCATCCTGCTGGGCGGCATCGGCGCCAGCGGCGGCCTGCTGCAACGCCGGCTCGACCTGCCGGATGCGGCGGTGGTCGTGCTGCAGGGCATCATCTTCGTCTGCATCCTGGCGAGCGAAACCTTGTACGGCCGCTCATGGGCCTGGCTGTGGCGCTTCCGCGCGGTGGAGGGACGCTGAAATGGACGGCAGCGACATCGGTCTCTGGGGCGTGCCGCTGGCCATGCTGGCGGGCGCCATCCGCGTCAGCACGCCCTTCATCTTCGTGAGCCTCGGCGAATGCCTGACCGAGCGCAGCGGCCGCATCAACCTCGGCCTCGAGGGCACCCTGATGATGGGCGCCATGTCCGCCTACGGCACGGCCCTGCTGAGCGGCTCGCCCTGGCTCGGCGTGCTGGTGGCAGCCGGCGTCGGCCTGATGCTGGGCGCACTGCACGCCGCGCTCTGCCAGCTGCCCCGGGTCAACGACATCGCGACCGGCATCGGACTGATGCTGTTCGGCACCGGTCTCGCGTTCTTCCTGGGCAAACCCTACATCCAGCCCAAAGCGCCCAACCTCGGCGCGCTCGATCTCGGCGGCTGGAGCAGCATTCCGCAGGTCCAGCAGGCGCTGCAGGTCAATCCGCTGTTCATCGTCGGCATCGTGCTCGCCTTCGCGCTGGCCTGGGCGTTGAAGAACACGCGCTGGGGCCTGATCGTCCGGCTCGCGGGCGAGAGCGTCGACGCGGCGCTGGCGATCGGCGCCTCGGTGGGCCGGGTGCGGCTGCTGGCAACGGCGGTCGGCGGGGCCTTCGCGGGCATCGGCGGCGCCTTCCTGTCGCTCTACTATCCCGGCAGCTGGAACGAGGGCCTGTCGAGCGGCCAGGGGCTGATGGCCGTGGCGCTGGTGATCTTCGCGCGCTGGAATCCGATCCGCTGCCTGTGGGCCTCGCTGCTGTTCGGCGCGGCCGGCGCGATCAGCCCGGCGCTGCAGTCGGTCGGCGTGACCCAGGGCTACTACCTGTTCAGCGCCGCGCCCTATGTGCTCACCCTCGCCCTGATGATCGCCACCTGTTCGCCCGCCCGCAGCCTGCGCGGGGCGCCGGCCGAACTGGGCGCGGTCAAGTAGGAGCCGTCATGACCAAGACCCACATCGACTCCCGTCCCTATGCCTGGCCGTGGAACGGCGCGCTGCGCGCCGACAACACCGCGCTGGTCATCATCGACATGCAGACCGACTTCTGCGGCGTCGGCGGTTATGTCGACAAGATGGGCTACGACCTGTCGCTGACCCGCGCCCCCATCGAGCCGATCAAGGCGCTCCTCGCGGCCGCGCGCAAGGCCGGCTGGACCGTGATCCATACCCGCGAAGGGCATCGGCCCGATCTCTCCGACCTGCCGGCCAACAAGCGCTGGCGCTCGCAGCAGATCGGCGCCGGCATCGGCGACCCGGGCCCGTGCGGGCGCATCCTGGTGCGCGGCGAACCGGGCTGGGAGATCATCCCCGATCTCGCACCGATCGCCGGCGAGCCGATCATCGACAAGCCGGGCAAGGGCTCGTTCTGCGCCACCGACCTAGAGCTGATGCTGCGCACGCGCGGCATCGACAATCTGGTGCTGACCGGCATCACCACCGATGTCTGCGTCCACACCACGATGCGCGAGGCCAACGATCGCGGCTTCGAGTGCCTGATCGTGGAGGACTGCACCGGCGCCACCGACCGGGGCAATCACGATGCGGCGCTGAAGATGGTCGAGATGCAGGGCGGCGTGTTCGGCGCCGTCGCTCCCTCGGCGGCGCTTCTCAAGGCGCTGGCGTGACCGCGCCGTCCCTCGAGCTGATCGGCTTCACCAAGCGCTTCGGTGCGATGGCCGCACTCGACGACGTTTCGGTGAAGATCGCGGCCGGCGCCTTCCATGCGCTGCTGGGCGAGAACGGTGCCGGCAAGAGCACGCTGGTGAAATGCGCCATGGGCTACTACGCCGCCGACCAGGGCCAGATCCTGCTGAACGGACGCGAGGTCGAGATCGCCCATCCGCGCCAGGCGCACGAGCTGGGGCTCGGCATGGTCTACCAGCACTTCACGCTGGTGCCGAACATGACGGTGCTGGAGAACTTCGTGCTGTCGCGGGGCGACCTGCCAGCGGTGATCGACTGGGCGGCGGAGCGGCGGGCGCTCAAGTCTTTCTTCGAGACCACGCCGTTCACCGTGCCGGTCGACGTCGCCGTCGCCGATCTCGCGGCCGGCCAGAAGCAGAAGGGCGAGATCCTTCGCCAGCTCTACCTCAAGCGCAACCTGCTGATCCTCGACGAGCCGACCTCCGTGCTGACGCCCGACGAGGCCGACGAGGTGCTGACCACCCTGAAGAAGCTGACGACCGACGGGCAGATCACCATCGTCACCATCACCCACAAGTTCCGGGAGGTGAACACCTATTGCGACGCCGTCACGGTGCTGCGCCGCGGCCAGCTGATCGGCACCAGGCCGACGAGCGAACTCGACAACGACATGATGGCCGAGATGATGGTCGGCCGGCGCGAGACGCGCAGCGTGGTCGAGCGCGAGGCGCGACCGCCGGGCAAGGCGGTGCTGAAGCTGGAAGGGCTGTCGGTCGCCGACAATGTCGGCCAGCTCGCGGTCGAGGAGCTGGCGCTCGAAATCCGCGCCGGTGAGATCGTCGGTGTTGCGGGCGTGTCGGGCAACGGCCAGCGCGAGCTCGTCGAGACCCTGGCCGGCCAGCGCGACCACGAGGCCGGCCGGATGCTGGTGCACGGCGAGGTCTACACCGCGACGCGGCCCGAGATGGTCCGCCATAAGATCGCCTGCCTGCCGGAGGAGCCGCTGCGCAACGCCTGCGTCGCCGACATGTCGGTGGCCGAGAACATGGCGCTGCGCTCGTTCGACCAGCCGCCCTCCTCGCCGGACGGCATCCGCCTCTGGCGCCGCCCGATGCGCGAGACGGCACGCAAGCTGATCGAGGCCTACAAGGTGAAGACGCCGGGACCGGACGCCGCCATCCGCGGCCTGTCCGGCGGCAACGTGCAGCGCGCCGTGCTGGCGCGCGAACTGTCGAGCGAAGGCGACCTGCTGATCGTGGCCAATCCCTGCTTCGGCCTCGACTTCGCCGCCGTCGCGGAGATCCGCGCCCGCATCGTCCAGGCCCGCAACCGCGGCGCCGCCGTGCTGCTGGTCAGCGAGGATCTCGATGAAATCCTCCAGCTCTCCGACCGCATCGTCGTCATGTTCGACGGCAAGCTGGCGCTGCAGACCGATTCGGCCAGCGCCGATGTCGGCGCCATCGGCCGCGCCATGGCAGGACATTGATGAGCGGCGCGAGATGCCGATTCGAGTCTCGTTGTCATCCCGAGCGCAGCGAGGGACCTTTAATTGCCGCCGCGCAAAGGTCCCTCGCTGCACTCGGGATGACACCTGTTTCTGAACTCCTGATGGTGCGCCCATGAAGTCCATCGCAGCCCAACCGTTCGACTTCAGCTTCGATCCCGCGCGCACGGCCCTGATCGTGATCGACATGCAGCGCGACTTCATCGAGCCCGGCGGGTTCGGCGCCACCCTGGGCAACGATGTGAGCCGGCTGTCGGCGATCGTCCCCACCGTCGGTCGGCTGATGGAGGCTTTCCGCGGCGCCGGCCTGCCGATCATCCATACGCGCGAATGCCACAAGCCCGATTTGTCGGATTGCCCGCCGGCCAAGCGGCTGCGCGGCAAGCCGTCGATGCGCATCGGCGATCCCGGCGCGATGGGCCGCATCCTGATCGCGGGCGAGCCGGGCGCCGACATCGTGCCGGAACTGGCCGCCAAGCCCGGCGAGATCGTCCTCGACAAGCCGGGAAAGGGGGCGTTCTACGCGACGCCGCTCGGCGACATCCTGGCCGAGCGCCGGGTCACCTATCTGGTGTTCGCGGGCGTCACGACCGAGGTCTGCGTGCAGACGACCATGCGCGAGGCCAACGACCGCGGCTTCGAGTGCCTGCTGGCCGAGGACGCGACCGAGAGCTATTTCCCGGAGTTCAAGAAGGCGGCGCTCGACATGATCCGCGCCCAGGGCGCGATCGTCGGCTGGACCGCCACCGTCGATCAGATCGCCGGGGCGCTGCGCTGACTAGTGCAGCGCGCGCTCGCGCGAGACGTAGTGGCCGCGCTTCAGTTCCTTGAAGAACTGCGGCACCTGCGGATGCGACACCGGCTTGCCGGTATCGTCGGCCAGCAGGTTCTGCTCCGACACATAGGCCACGTAGGTGGTCTGCGCGTTCTCGGCCAGCAGGTGATAGAAGGGCTGGTCGCGGCGCGGCCGCACCTCTTCGGGGATCGACGACAGCCACTCCTCGGTGTTCGCGAACACCGGGTCGACGTCGAAGATAACGCCGCGAAAGGGGTAGATGCGGTGCTTCACCACCTGGCCGATGGCGAACTTGGCGCAACGCACGGGCGGCGCGGCGAGCGCCGGGGCAGAAGCCTGATTGATGGGTTCCATAGGCAAAGTATTGCTCCGAACAGGCCGGTAGGCAACGCAGTCGGGACGCCGGATTCGACCGCCGACTGCAAGAATACGTGAAAAACAGCCGCCCAGATCGCTACGCAAGAATGTGGCCAGTTTACGCGAGCCTCGCGCATCGGTTGACGGGACGCACCTGCCTGTGGACTCTGGCGGAATACTCGGTGGGAAGGGTTGATTGGTCGAAGGTCTGAAAGTCCGCTTCTGGGGCGTGCGGGGATCGATTTCATGCCCCGGCGCGGAATACGTGCGCTATGGCGGCAATACGTCGTGTCTGGAAATCACCGCCGGCGGCCGCCGGCTCATCTTCGATGCCGGCACGGGTATCCGCACGCTGGGCGTAGAACTCGCGCGCCAAGCGCCGCTCGACATCGACATCTATTTCACGCACACCCACCTCGATCACATTTCGGGACTGACGTTCTTTGCGCCGCTGTTCGACCGACGCAATTCGGTGCGCATGTGGGCCGGCCATCTCGAGGCGCCCTATACATTGAAGAAGGTCGTTGGCCATTTGATGCAGCCGCCCCTCTATCCGGTGTCGCTCGAGATCTTCCAGGCGAGCGTCGCGTTCACGGAATTCAAGGCCGGTGAGAACCTGTCGTGCGGTGCGGTCGCCGTGCGCACGGCGCCGCTCAACCATCCAAACGGCGCCACCGGCTATCGCATCGACCATCTCGGCAAGTCGATCTGCTACATCACGGACACCGAGCATCGCGAGGGCCAGATCGACTCCACGATCGTGGAGCTCTGCCGCGGCGCCGACGTGATGATCTACGATTCGAGCTACACCGACGAGGAATACGCGCTCTATCGCGGCTGGGGACACTCGACCTGGCAGGAGGGCGTGCGGGTCGCCGATGCGGCCGGCGTCGGCACGCTGGCGATCTTCCATCACGATCCCAGCCACGACGACGCATTCATGGACGGTGTCGCGAGGGAAGCCGCCCTCGCACGCCCGGGCATTGCGGCAAGCGGCCTGCCGCGTGTCCTCGTCGCCCACGAAGGCCTGACGCTGACGCCGTGAGCACACCGCGATGAGTGCCCGGTCAAAGCTGCGCGGCCGCTGGCGGCGGTTCGCGCTCGGTCTGCCGACCGTGCTCGGCCTGAAGCCGCGCGGCTGGTTCATTCCGCACCGCTATGCGCCGCTGCTGCCGCCACCGGGCGCACAGCCGCCCTATCCCGCGATCGAGCGCCTGTTCGAGGAGCATGCCGGCCAGTTCGCCGCCGTCTTCGACGCCGTCGATGCGCGGGCCGACGCGCTTGAAAGCTGCAAGGTGATGTTCGAGCAATCGTGGTTCCCCTCGCTCGATGCCGCCGTGGCGTATGCGCTGGTCCGCGAGCGCAAGCCGCGACGCATCATCGAAGTGGGCTCCGGTCATTCGACCCGGCTGCTGTCCAAGGCGCTGGGCGGCGTCGGCGAAATCCTGGCGATCGATCCGGCCCCACGGGCCGACATTGCCGACCTGCCCGGGGTGCGCGTGAAGTCGTCGACCCTGCAGGCGGCCCCGGACACGGTGTTCGACGGCCTCGTTCAGGGCGACGTGCTGTTCATCGATTCCAGCCACATCCTGATGCCGGGCAGCGACGTCGACATCCTGCTGAACCGCGTTCTGCCGCGGCTGCCGTCCGGCACGCTGGTCCATATCCACGACATCTTCCTGCCGTTCGACTATCCCGCGATCTGGGGCTGGCGGGCCTATAACGAGCAGCAGGGTGTGGTGCCGCTGCTGACGAGCGGTGCGTTCAAGCCGCTGTTCTCCAGCGTGTGGGCAGAGCGACGCATGGCCGACCGCCTGGCCGCCTCGGTGATCTCGCGCCTGCCGCGACCGCCGGATGCGCTCCCCGCCAGTCTCTGGCTGGAAAAGCGCTGATGCTGCGCCGCCTGCGCGCCTGGCTGTTCGGCAGCGGCGATGCGACCGAGCTGCCCGAGCGCGTGCGCGCGGCGATCGAACGCCAGCAGGAGCAGAGCGAGATCCTGATCGGCTGGGTGCAGCTCGCGATCGTGGTGCTGGTCGCCACGGTCTACGAATCGAGCTCCATGGCAGGCGGTGTGGTGCAGGAGGATTATTCCTTCGAGTTCGAGGTGCTGGTGATCTACGGCGCCTTCTGTCTCCTGCGCCTCGGTCTCGCCTACGCACGCCTCCTGCGGCCCTGGATGCTCTATCTGTCGGTGATCGCCGACATGCTGCTGCTGATGGGGCTGATCTACTCGTTCCATTACAAGTACGCCCAGCCGGCCGTCTTCTATCTGAAGGTGCCGACACTCCTGTTCGTATTCCTGTTCATCGCGCTGCGCGCTCTGCGCTTCGAGGCGCGCTTCGTCCTGTTCACCGGTCTGACGGCGATCGCCGGCTGGATCGGCCTCATCCTCTACGCGTTGGACGGCCGGGGCGGGCCGGCCAATCCGACCGACGACTTCGTCGAGTACATGACCTCGAACGCATTTCTGGTCCACGCCGAGGCCGACAAGATCATCGCCATCCTGCTCACCACCCTGGTGCTGGCGCTCGCCATCTCGCGGGCGCGTCACCTGCTGGTGCAGGCGGTGAGCGAGAGCGCGGCGGCGCAGGACCTGTCGCGCTTCTTCGATCCCGGGGTCGCGGCCCGCATCCGCGGCGCGGCGATTTCGATCAAGGCCGGCGAAGGCGAGCTGCGCGATGTCGCGATCCTCACCGCCGACCTGCGCGGCTTCACGCGCCTGTCGATCGAACTCCCGCCGGATGAGGTGATGAAGGTCCTGCAGGACTACCAGGGACGCGTGTGCCCGCTGATCGCGGCGGCCGGCGGCAGCATCGACAAGTTCCTGGGGGACGGCATCCTGGCCTCGTTCGGCGCGGTCGTGCCGTCGGCGACCGCCGCCGCGGACGCGCTCCGAGCGGCCGACGCCGTGATGGCGGCCGCCGCGAACTGGGATTCGGAACGTCGCGCGGCGGGCCTGCGGCCCCTGGAGATCGGCCTTGCCGTCGCGTCCGGGCGGGTCGTGTTCGGCGCGGTCGGCGACGGCGAACGGCTCGAATTCACGGTGATCGGGGACGCCGTGAACCTCGCGGCGAAGCTCGAGAAGCACAACAAGGAAGAGGGAACCCGCGCCCTGACGGACGGCGAGACCTATGCGCTCGCCGAGCGTCAGGGCTATCGTGCGTCCGTGGCGCCCGAGCGTCGCCTGCATCGCAAGGTTGGCGGGGTCGCGGAATCTGTCGATATTGTGGTGCTGGCCGCCTGAAGCCTGGAACCGCCGGGGAAGCGGCCGGCGGGGTTGCCTTGCCCTTTGCCCATTCGCAGCCTATGTAATTTGCGACAGTGGAGCGCCATCGTGGGTAACAACTACGACATCATCCTGATCGGGTTGGTCGCGGTCTTCTTGATCCTGCGGCTGCGGTCCGTGCTGGGCAAGCGCACCGGCAACGAACAGCCGCCGGCACGCGACCCCTTCACGCCGCCCGCACCCCCGCCGCCCCGAGTGGGCGATTCATCGCAGGGGAACGACAATGTCGTGCCGCTGCCGACCGCCAACGCGCCGGCGCCGCGCCAATCGTCGCCCACCAGCGGTCCCGGCGGCATTCGCGCCACCGTCCTGCCGACGGCAACGGCCGGCGTTGCCGCCATTCGCGCCGCCGATCCGGACTTCGAACCGATCGGCTTCACGGGCGGCGCGCGCGCGGCCTTTACCGCCATCGTCGAGGCCTTCGCCCGCGGCGATACCGCGACGCTGAAGCCACTGCTCGACAGCACCACCTATGCCAGCTTCGAAGCCGCCATTCGCGGTCGCATCGAGCGCAACGAAAAGGCTGAAACGACACTGATCGGCTTCGAAGCGTCCGATGTTGCCGGCGCCGAAATGCAGGGCACGAACGCCGTCGTCACGGTTCGGTTCGTGAGCGAGCAGATCAACGTGGTGCGCAATGCCGACAGCCAGATCGTCGACGGCAACCCCAACGAAGTGCAGAAGGTCGTCGACCTCTGGACGTTCCGTCGCGACACCACCTCGGGCGATCCCAACTGGCAGCTCGTGAAGACCGAAAGCGAAGGCTGAGGGAGGCTTTTCCGGGCATGCGAAGGAGCCTCTTTGCCGGTGTTGCGGCCTTGCTCGCAGCAGCCGGCATCCTCTCCGCCTGCGCCTCGACCCCCGGCTCCGCGCCGCAACAGCGCATTGCGATGGAGCCGACCTCCTACAACGAGATCGCCGGCTGGGCCGAGGATCGCCATGCCGAGGCCCTTGCAGCCTTTCGCCGTTCCTGCCCCAGGCTTACCGCCGGCCCCGACGTCAGGATCGCCACCGACGGCGGCGAGAAGACGATCACCAGCGGCGAGTGGAAGCGCATCTGCGACGCCGCCGGCACGGTGAAGGCCGGCGACGCCCGCGGCTCGCGCAATTTCTTCGAGTCGAATTTCCGCCCCCTGATCGTCAAGGCGCAGGGCAAGTTCACCGGCTACTTCGAGCCCGAGATGCGCGGCAGCAAGGTGCCGTCCCGCCTCTTCACCGTCCCGGTCTATCGCAAGCCGCCCGACCTGACGGATCAACCTTATTTGACGCGCGCCGAGATCGAAGCCGGCGCGCTCAAGGGCAAGGGCCTCGAGATCGTCTATGTGCAGGATCCGGTGGGCCTGTTCGAAATCCAGGTGCAGGGCAGCGGGCGCATTCAGCTCGCCGAGGGCGGCAGCATGACCCTGGGTTTCGACGGCTCCAACAACCGCCCCTACACCGCGATCGGCGCCGTGCTGGTCGAGATGGGCGTCATGAAGAAGGAAGACGCGACCTGGCCCGCGATTCGCGACTGGCTGAAGCGCAATCCGCAGCAGGCGCGGGACGTGATGCGCAAGAACGAGCGCTACATCTTCTTCAAGGACACCAAGACTTCGGCGCCGATCGGCGCCCAGGGCGTGCCGCTCACCGCCCAGCGCAGCATGGCGGTCGATCCGACGCTCACGCCGTACGGCACGCCGGTCTGGATCGACACGCGCCGTCCCGTCTATCGCAAGCCCGGCGCCACCGAATCCTATCGTCGCCTGATGATCGCACAGGACACGGGCGCGGCGATCAAGGGCCCGGCGCGCGGCGACGTGTTCTACGGCGCCGGCGCGCAGGCGGCCGAGTGGGCCGGCCGCATGAACAGCGACGGTCGCGCCGTCGTCCTGGTTCCCAACAAGAACTGACCGACGGTACGCCTCAGCGGGCTGCGGCGGCGACGCCGGCAGTCCGCCCCCATCAGGCTGGAACAATTCCAGACAAGTGGTCGTTGCACGCCAATTTCACCGCTGCCATGTTCGGGCTGTGTCCACATCGCCGTCCAAACCGCCTGCCCGCCCGCGCCGCGTCGCGCTCTTCGTCACCTGTCTCGTCGACCTGTTCCGGCCGTCGATCGGCTTTGCTGCGGTGAAGTTGCTCGAGGATGCCGGCTGCACCGTCGACGTGCCGCCGCTCCAGGTCTGCTGTGGCCAGCCGGCCTACAATACCGGCGACCGGGCCACGACCCGCGCGATCGCCGCGCAGGTGATCGACGCCTTCGAAGGGTACGACGCGGTCGTGGCGCCCTCCGGCTCCTGCGGCGGAATGCTGTCGCATCACTATCCCGGCCTGTTCGACGACGATCCGGCCATGAAGGCCCGTGCGGAGACCCTGGCCGGGCGCAGCTACGAGCTGATCGCGTTCCTGGTGGACGTGCTGGGCGTCAGGGACGTCGCCGCGCGCTACGACGGTTCCGCGACCTATCACGATTCCTGCTCCGGGCTGCGCGAACTCGGCGTGAAGGCGCAGCCCCGCAACCTGCTGGGATCGGTGCAGGGACTCGAACTGCGGGAGATGAAAACTCCCGAAGTCTGCTGCGGCTTCGGCGGCACGTTCTGCGTGAAGTACCCCGAGATCTCGAACGCCATGGTGAGCGAGAAGTCGGCCGATATCGCAGCCACCGGGGCGGACACGCTGCTGGCCGGCGATCTCGGCTGCCTGATGAACATGGCGGGCAAGCTGCAGCGCGAAGGCAGCGCCGTACGCGTGCGCCACGTCGCGGAAGTGTTGGCCGGCATGGGCGACCTGCCGGCGATCGGCGAACCGGAGCGCGGCTGATGGAATCGACCGCCCATGCCTTCAAGGCGAATGTCGGCCACGCGCTGGCCGATCCCAACCTGCAGGATTCGCTGGCCAAGCTGAAGGTCGGCTTCTCCGAGCGCCGGCGCCAGGCGGCCGAGCGTCTGCCCGAATTCGAGGCGCTGCGCGACCGTGCGCGCGACATCAAGAACCACACGCTGGCCCACCTCGATTTCTACCTGGAGGAGTTCGAGCGCAAGGTCATTGGCCTGGGCGGTCACGTCCACTGGGCGCCGACCGCCGCCGACGCACGACGTATCATCGCCGAACTCTGCCAGAGCGTGAACGCCCGCACCGTCGCCAAGTCGAAGTCGATGGTGGCCGAGGAGATCGCACTCAACGAGCATCTCGAGGCGCTGGGCATCGCCCCGATCGAGACCGACCTGGGCGAATACATCATCCAGCTGCGCCACGAGCCGCCGAGCCACATCATCGCGCCGGCCGTGCACCTCACCAAGGACCAGGTCGCCGATACCTTCCTGGAGCATCATGCGAAGCTGGGCTTCACCAAGCGCCTGACCGAGCGCAACGATCTCGTCGCGGAAGCGCGCTATGTCCTGCGCCAGAAATTCCTCGATGCCGATGTCGGGCTGACCGGCGCCAATTTCCTGGTGGCCGAGACCGGCTCGTCGATGCTGGTGACCAACGAAGGCAATGCCGACCTCTCCAACACGCTGCCCCGGATGCACATCGTGCTAGCCAGCATCGAGAAGGTGATCCCGACGCTCGAGGATGCGGCGGTGCTGTTGCGCGTGCTGGCGCGGTCGGCGACCGGGCAGGAATCCTCGGCCTACACGACCCTGAACACCGGGCCGAAGCGGCGCGAGGATCTCGACGGGCCCGAGCAGTATCACGTCGTGCTGCTCGACAACGGCCGGTCTTCCGTGCTCGGCACCGAGATGCAGGACCTTC
>JAESFK010000481.1_pt1 | contig 19851 bp, 20 predicted proteins | sample 9269391 | NCBI WGS metagenome assembly JAESFK01 (sample SAMN14506231, study PRJNA617097) | algae metagenome | isolation source: Drouetiella hepatica UHER 2000/2452 and co-occurring heterotrophs from... | place: Slovakia: Slovak Paradise National Park, Hrabusice, Kosice Region | collected 2000-01-01
GCAGAAGCGGGAGCGGATGGGTCTTGGAATTCGGCGCGATCTTCAAGGCAGCCTTTGCGTTGGTGGTCGGGCTCGACCCCGCCTTCCTGGCGATCGTCGGCCTGTCGCTCCGGGTTACGCTCACGGCAGTTCTGATCGCCGCGCTGGTTGGCCTGCCGCTGGGCGCCGCGCTCGCGCTCGCCCGCTTTCCCGGCCGCTCCGCCGTGATCGTCTGCCTCAACGCCCTGATGGGGCTGCCGCCCGTTGTAGCCGGGCTGTTCGTCTTCCTGCTGCTGTCGCGTTCCGGACCCCTCGGATCGCTTGGCCTGCTGTTCACGCCCACCGCGATGATCGCGGCACAGGTCATCCTCGTGCTGCCGATCGTGATCGCGCTGACGCGCCAGACGGTCGAGGACCTCTGGGGCGAGTATCGCGACCACCTGCGCTCGGTCGGGCTCGAAGGCATCAGAGCGATTCCGACCCTACTCTTCGACGGGCGCTTCGCACTGGCGACTGCGCTGCTGGCGGGCTTCGGCCGGGCCAGCGCCGAGGTCGGCGCCGTGCTGATCGTCGGCGGCAACATCGCCGGCTACACGCGCACCATGACGACAACCATCACGCTGGAGACTTCGAAGGGCGACCTGCCCCTGGCGCTGGGGCTCGGGCTCGTCCTGATCGCGCTGACACTCGCCATCAACGCGGTTGCCTTCGGCGCCAGCCGCATCGGGGCGCGCTATGCGGGATGAGCAGCATGCGTGACGTCACCTCTATCCTGCCGCTGGCCGTCGAAGCCGTCTCCTTCCTCGGCGATGGTCGCCGATTGATCGACGGGCTGAGCTTCGGCGTGCCGGCCGGAGGGCTGACGGTGCTGCTCGGCCCCAACGGTGCCGGCAAGTCGCTGACGCTGCGGCTCTGCCACGGGCTGCTTGCGCCAGGCGAAGGCCGGATCCGCTGGGCGGCCAGCGCGGAGGGCCGCGCCAGGCGCCATGCCATGGTCTTCCAGAAGCCGATCATGCTGCGCCGCTCGGTCGAGGCCAACATCGCCCATGCGCTGGCGGCAGCGGGTGTCTCCGGTCCCGAGCGCCGCGAACGCAGCCTCGTCGCGCTCGCGCGCTTCGGCCTGTCCGAACGCGCCACGCAGGCGGCCCGCCTGCTCTCGGGCGGCGAACAGCAGCGCCTCGCCATCGCCCGCGCCTGGGCACTGCGGCCGGAACTGCTCTTCCTGGACGAGCCGACCTCGCAGCTCGATCCGGCCGCCACGCGGCAAATCGAGGAGCTGCTGGCCGGCCTCGTGGCAGAAGGCATCACGGTGCTGATGTCGACGCATGATCTTGGCCAGGCCAGGCGCCTCGCCTCGCGCGTGCTGTTCCTGCATCGCGGCAAGCTGATCGAGGACGCTCCCGCCGCAGCGTTCTTCGCCGGCCCAGGCTCGCCCGCAGCGCGCGCCTTCCTCGCCGGAGAGCTGATCTGGTGACATCCGTTCAACAAGAAACCGAGGAGACGACCATGACCCTGCCCAGACGCCTGCTGCTCGCCACCGGCTTTTCCGCGGCCCTGAGCGGCCTCGCATTCGCCCAGACCACGACCGCGACGCCCCCTGCAACCTCCGCACCCGCAGCTGCCGACAGCCGCTTCATCACCGTATCCTCGACCACCTCGACCCAGGATTCAGGCCTGTTCGGCCATATCCTGCCGCTGTTCAAGGCGAAGACCGGCATCGAGGTCCGCGTCGTCTCTCAAGGGACCGGGCAGGCGCTGGACACCGGCCGCCGCGGCGATGCCGACGTCGTCTTCGTCCACGCCAGGGCACAGGAAGATAAGTTCGTCGCCGAAGGCTTCGGGCTCGAGCGCAAGCCGGTGATGTACAACGACTTCGTGCTGATCGGGCCGAAGAGCGACCCGGCCGGCGTTTCCGGCACGAAGGACATCACCGCCGCGCTCAAGGCGATCCAGGAAAAGGGCGTGCCCTTTGTCTCGCGCGGCGACAAGTCCGGCACGCACTCCGCCGAGCTCGCGCTCTGGAAGGTGGCGGGCGTCGATATCGAGGCCAAGAAGGGCGCCTGGTATCGCGAGATCGGCCAGGGCATGGGCGCTGCGCTCAACACCGCCGGCGGCATGGGCGCCTATGTGCTGGCTGACCGCGGAACCTGGATATCCTTCAAGAACCGCGGCGATCTCGTCATCGCGGTCGAAGGCGACCGGCGCCTGTTCAACCAGTACGGCGTCATCGCGGTGAGCCCGGCCAAGCATCCGCATGTGAAGATCAATGACGGCCAGGCCTTCGTGAACTGGCTCGTCAGCCCGGAAGGCCAGAAGGCGATCGCCGACTACAAGATCGAGGGGCAGCAATTGTTCTTCCCCAATGCCACGCAGGCGGGGGCCTGATCCGATGCATCGTCTGATCCTTGCCGCCCTGCTCGGGCTCTCCTGCTCCGTCGCGCAGGCTCAGCAGCCTGTGCTGCTGCATGCCGCGGGCAGCTTGCGCGGCGCTTTGACCGAGGTCGCCCAAGCCTTCGAGTCGACGACCAAGGTGCCGGTCACGCGGTCGTTCCGGCCATCGGGCCTGTTGCGCGAGGCCTTGTCGAAGGGCGAGGCGGCGGAGGTCTTCGCCTCCGCCAACATGGCTCATCCGCTCGCTTTGGCTCAGGAGGGCAAGACCGGCCCCGTCGTTCTCTTCGCCCGCAACGAGACCTGCGCCTTTGCCCGCGCCGGGTTGGAGGTGACGACCGAGACGCTGCTGGCGAGGATGCTGGACCCCGCGCTCAAGCTCGGTACCTCGACGCCGAACGCCGACCCCTCTGGCGATTATGCCTGGCAGGTCTTCGCCAAGGCCGAGGCACTGAAGCCTGGCGCCAAGGCAGCGCTGGAGGCCAAGGCGCTCCAGCTCGTCGGCGGCCCCAACAGTGCGCCGACCCCCGCAGACAGGAACGGAACGGGCCATCTGCTGGCGACAGGAGCGGCCGATCTCTTCCTGGGCTATTGCACCAATGCCGGGCCGATCGCGCGCGAACAGCCGGGCCAGAATATGATCAGGCTTCCTCAGGCCCTTGCCGTGGGCGCTGACTACGGAATGACCGTGATGAACGGCGCCTCGGCCAATGGCTATCGGCTGGCGATGTTCATCCTGTCGCCGGAGGGGCAGCGCATTCTCGCAAAACACGGCTTCACGGCTCCGACCTCGCCACGCGAGGGCATCTGACAGCAATGGCGATGGCTCTTCCGCCTATTCGTCTCCTGGCAGCGGGCAGCCTGCGCGCGGCGCTGGGCGAAGTCGCGGCGGCGTTCAAAGCGGAGGCCGGAAACGCGGTCGAACTGGTCTGCGGCGCGTCGGGTCTGCTGCGTGAGCGGATTGCCAAGGGCGAGGCGGCCGAGGTGTTCGCCTCGGCCGATCTCGGCAATCCGCGCGCCCTTGTGCAAGCGGGTCTCGCCGGCCCGGTCGTGCTCTTCGCCCGCAACGAGCTTTGCGCCTTCGCGCGGCCGGAGATCGCGGTGACGTCCGAGACCTTGCTGGAGCGCATGCTTGATCCTGCGATAAAGCTCGGTACCTCGACGCCCAGGGCCGACCCGTCAGGCGACTATGCCTTCCAGGTCTTTGCGCGCGCCGAAGCGGTGAAGCCCGGCGCGAAGGCGGCGCTGGAAGCCAAGGCGCTGCTGCTGACGGGCGGGCCGGCCAGCGTACCGGCACCCGACGGCGTCAATGTCTACGGCCACAAGCTCGCCACCGGCGAGGCCGATCTCTTCCTGGCCTACTGCACCAACGCCGCGCCCATTGCGAAGGAACAATCGGGACTGAAGCTGGTGCGCCTGCCGGCCGCGCTCGCGGTCGGTGCCGATTACGGCCTCACCGTGATGGCCGGGGCCTCGCCAAACGCCTGGCGCTTCGCCATGTTCATTCTCTCGCAGGACGGGCAAGCGATCCTGGCCAAGCACGGCTTTGCCGCGCCGACGCTCGCACGCGAGAGCGGCTGAACGGAGAGGGTCGATGGACTGGCAAGCGACACGACCGGGCGAGACCTCCGCGCCCCTGCCCGACCGGCAGGACGCGCATCTCGTCTTCATCGGCCGCCTGCGCACGCCCTTCACGTCGCGCGACCGGTGCCCGAGACAGGGCGATGCAGAGAATGGCCCGGTCTGCCGTGTCGAGATCGACGAGCCCTGGCGCGCGGCGCTTGCGGGCATCGACGGTTTTCAGCAGCTCGACCTGCTCTACTGGATGCATGAGGCGCGGCGTGACCTCGTGACCCAGACCCCGCGTAACGGCAGCCCGCTCGGCACCTTCGCGCTGCGCTCGCCGGTCAGGCCCAATCCGATCGCGCTGTCGCGCGTGCGGCTGCTCGGCGTCGAGGACGGCGCCCTGCTGGTGCGCGGACTCGACTGTCTCGACGGTACGCCGCTGCTCGATGTGAAGCCGCACCGCTGCCCACATGGGTCGCCGGAGGGGGACCATCGCCATGCGGAAGCCTGACCGCCGCCTCGTCCTGGCGGGGCTTGGATCGCTCATCGCCGCGCCGCGAATCGCCCGCGCCGCGACGATTCGGGACGGAGCTGGCCGCGAGATCGCGATTCCCGGCAAGGTCGAACGCGTCTTCCCCGCAGGCCCACCGGCTGCGATCCAGCTCTACACGCTGGCGCCCGACCTGCTGCTCGGCTGGCCTCGCGCCAACCGCCCGGACGAGCTGGAATTCCTGCTGCCCGGCATCGGCGACAGGCCGGAGATCGGCCGCATTACCGGGCGCGGCAACAGCGCCAATCTCGAAGCCGTGCTGCAATGGAAGCCTGACCTCATCGTCGATGCCGGCTCGACCGGCCGCACCTATGTCGAGCTGGCCGAGCGCGTGCAGGGGCAGACCGGCATCCCCTATGCCCTGCTCGATGGTCGCTTCGCCGCGATCCCCGAAAGCTACCGCATCCTCGGCCGCTTGACCGGCCGCAGCGAGCGCGCCGAGACGCTGGCGGTCTGGTGCGAAACTGCGATGGCGACCATCCGGGGGCGGATCGCCGGCATCCCCGCGGAGAAACGCCCTTCCGTCTACTACGCCCGCGGGCCGCGCGGGCTGGAGACAGGCCTCGGCGGCTCGATCAATGTCGAGACGCTGTCGTTTCTCGGCGCCCGCAATGTCGCCGACCAGCCCGGCAGCGGGCTGGCGCAGGTCTCGCTCGAACAGGTCCTGGCCTGGGACCCGGAGGTGATCGTCACGATCGACCTTGCCTTCTCCGATTCCGTGCGCAGCGATCCTGCCTGGGTCGATGTCAGGGCCGTGAAGACCGGACGCGTCCATCTCTCGCCGAAGCTGCCCTTCGGCTGGGTCGATTTCCCCCCCTCGGTCAACCGCATGATCGGGCTGTGGTGGCTGGCCAAGCTGCTCTATCCGGCCGCCTTCCCGGAGGACATCCGCGGAATCGCGCGCGAGTTCCACACGCTGTTCTATCAGGTCACGCCGAGCGAGACGCAGCTCGACCGCATCCTGGCGGGGCGTGGATGATGCAGTCGACCGCCCGTCGTCCGTCGCGACCTTGATCGCATGCGGCCATCACCCTTCCGCGGAAACGCCATCGCGCTCGCGCTGCTCGCCCTCGCGATCCTGCTCGCCTTCGGGCTAGGGCGCTTCCCGGTCGGCCCCGGCGATCTCGCGCGACTGCTCTGGTCCACCCTGAGCGGCCAGCCATCGGGTCTGCCGGCGCAGGTGGAGACCGTGATCTGGAATATCCGCGGCCCGCGCGTGCTCGCAGCCCTTCTCTGCGGCGCGGCACTCGCCGTGGCCGGCACTGCCTTTCAGGGCCTGTTCCGCAATCCGCTCGTCTCGCCCGACATCCTCGGCGCTTCATCGGGCGCGGCACTCGGGGCTGTCCTGGGCATCTACCTTTCGCTCGGGCTGTTCGCGATCCAGCTTTCGGCCTTCATGGGCGGGCTCGTGGCAGTGGGTGCAGTCTATGCGGTGGGCTCGACGATCCGGCGCGGTGATCCCGTTCTCGTGCTGGTGCTGACCGGCGTCGTCGTCGGCTCGCTGCTTGGCGCTGGAATCGGCCTCGTGAAGTACTGGGCAGACCCATACAACCAGCTTCCGGCCATGACCTTCTGGCTGCTCGGAAGCCTCGCTGGAACCGACCGCTCCGACCTCGTGCCGCTGCTCGGCCCGGTGCTGCTGGGATCGGCCGTGCTGGTCGCGCTGCGCTGGCGCATGAATGCGATGTCGCTGCCGGAGGAGGAAGCGCGCGCGCTCGGCCTGCGGACCGGCCCGTTGCGTCTCGCCATCGTCGTCGCCGCCACGCTGGTGACGGCGGCGAGCGTTGCGGCGGCCGGCATCATCGGCTGGGTCGGCCTCGTCGTGCCGCATCTCGCCCGTTTCCTCGTCGGCCCGGATTTCGGCAAGCTCGTGCCGACGGCAGCGATCCTCGGCGGCGGCTATCTGCTTGTCATCGACACGCTGGCGCGCACCGCCGGCCCGGTCGAGACGCCGCTGGGCATCCTGACGGCCGTCATCGGCACGCCCTTCTTCATCTGGCTTCTGGCCTCGGCGCGCGGAGGCTGGTCGTGAGCCTCAAAGCCGCCGGCCTCGCCTATGGCTATCGCGAGCGCCTCATCGGCCACGACATCGCCCTGTCACTCGAACGCGGCGAGGTGCTCGCCCTGCTCGGCCCCAATGGCAGCGGCAAGACCACTCTCCTGAAGACGCTGCTCGGCCTGCTGCCAGCACGCGGCGGATCGCTGGCGCTCGATGGGCAGCCGGTCGCAACACTCTCGCCGCCGCAGCGCGCTCGTGCGCTGGGCTATGTGCCCCAGGCCCATGCCGGCACCTTCGCCTTCACGGTGCTCTCGGTCGTGCTGATGGGCCGCAGCGCGCATGGCGGGCTGTTCGCCGCGCCCTCCCCGCGCGACTATGAGATCGCCCATGCGATGCTGGATCGGCTCGGCATCGACCGGCTTGCGGGGCGGCCCTACACGCTGATCTCCGGCGGCGAGCGCCAGCTCGTGCTGATCGCCCGCGCACTGGCGCAGGAGCCGGCCTATGTCATCCTCGACGAACCCACGGCCAGCCTCGACTTCGGCAATCAGGGCCGGGTGATGCGGGAGATTCGCCGGCTGGCGGCGGAAGGCCTCGGCGTGCTCTTCACCACGCATGATCCGAACCAGGCGCTGCGCCATGCCGACCGCGTAATGATGCTCCGCGACGGCCAGGCGCTGGCGAGCGGACGGGCGGACGAGCTGCTGACGCCCGACAGGCTGGAGCAGCTCTATGGCGTGCCGATAGAAACCGTAACGGATAGAGACGGCCGGGTGGCGTTCCTGCCCGGATAAAGCCTTCCTACCGACAGAACTCGGCGCAGCCTGCTTCCCAGAACGGCGCGTCAGTGCGCGGCGCCGGCATCGAGGGGCGTGGCTTGGCGCCGGGCAGATCGGCCGGGGTCGGCGCGACCAACTCCCACCAGCCATGGGCGCATTGCGAACGGAAGGCCATCTGCTCGGAGATCGAGGTGTCCTCGCATGCCAGCGCTACGTCGAGCGCTGCGCAGCTTTCGCGCAGGGCGGCATCATGCGCGTCCGAGGGCTCGTTGGCGTAATTATGGAAGGCCGCGGTGAACGTCTCCATCTCGCGCGCGATATGCGGCCAGTCGTGGCGGTCGAGATTCCAGGCATCCATCCATTCGCGCACGACGGTCTCGACGGCTTCGGCCTTGGGTTTTCCGGCAACCTTGCGCGCGGTCGTCAGCATGTGGCGCATCAGCTCGGCGCGGGCATGGAGATAACGTGCCGCAAGCGCGGCCTCGCGCATCCGGGCGATGGCCGCGCCGGCCTCCTCGCGCAGTTCCTCGACGAAATGGGGCATGACGTGTCCTCGCAGGCGTGTTGTCGTCAGGGAAGCGTCGCGAGGCGTTCGGTCATGCGCTCGAACAGCGCGTGCGCCTCGACGGAGCCGACGACATGGGCATTGGCCGGCCGCTTCAGCCTCCCGTTCCAATCGATCGTGGTGCGCCCGCGCAGGGGGCCGGCGCCGGTCTCGACCTCGACGAGGCAATCGCGACCCGCAAACAGCTCCGGCCAGAGCAGCCATGCGATGACGCAGGGGTCATGCATCGGGTGACCGGCCGTGCCGAGCCCGCCGGCGCGCGGGCGTGTCAGCATGCCGTGGATCGCCATGCCGGCGGCGTTGCCGAGCGCGCTGATGCGTTCGATCTGCTCATGGCTCGCGATCGCCTGCAGCGTCACGCCAAGCCCGAACATCACGATCGGCCGGCAGCAACCGAAGACGATCGCCGCCGCATGCGGATCGACATGAACGTTGAACTCGGCAGCCGGCGTCATGTTGCCGAGCCCGATCGCCCCGCCCATCAGCACGATGCGCCGGACCTTCGGCAGGATGTCCGGCGCCAGCCGAAAGGCGAGCGCGAGATTGGTCAGCGGCCCGAGCGGGCAGAGCGTGATGCCGTCGTCGGGCGCGGCTCGGCAGAGCGCGATGATCGCCTCGACGGCATGACCTGGCGCAGCCGAGCCGGCGGGCGGCGGCAGGTCGGCACCGGCGAGCCCGTCCGGCCCGCAGACGAACTCTGCCGTTTCGAGCGGGAAGACCAGCGGACCTTCCGCGCCGGCATGCACCGGAACGGCATCCGCACCGCCAAGTTCGCGGATGCGCAGCGCATTGGCCGTCGTCTGCGCGACCGGGACATTGCCGGCAACCGTCGTGATCGCGCGCAGGTCGAGCCGATCGCTGGCCGCAAAGGCGAGCAGCAATGCGACCGCATCGTCCTGCCCCGGATCGGTGTCGATGATGATCGTCTCGCGCATCGCTTCAGGCGGCCCTGACGTTTCCGGCCATGATCATGTGCGCGATGTCGTCGGCGCTGAGATCGCCAATCGGCCGGTCGACGTATTTGCGCCCCGAGCCCATGATCACGACGCGGTCGGCCAGCGCCACCACGTCGCGCATGTTGTGGCTGATCAGGATGACCGTGCGCCCGTCGGCCTTGAGCTTGCGGATCAGGTCGAGCACCAGCGCGCTCTCCTTGACGCCCAGCGCCGCCGTCGGCTCGTCCATGATGATGATCTCGGCGTTCCAGCGTAGCGCCCGCGAGATCGCCACTGCCTGGCGCTGGCCGCCTGACAGCCGCTCAACGGGGCGCGTCATGTCGGTGACGGCCGAGGAGAGCTGCGAGAGGTAGCGCCGCGATTCCGCGATCATCTTCTTCTTGTCGAGCACGCGCAGGAAAGGCAGCAGCAAGGGTCTGGTCAGCTCCGAGCCCATGAACACGTTCTGGGCGATCGAGAGCCGGGGCGCGAGCGCGAGATCCTGGTAGATCGTCGCGACGCCATGCTCCAGCGCATCATGCGGCGAGCCGAAGGAGACCGGCTTGCCGCGCATGCTGATCGTGCCGCCGGTCGGCTCCTCGGCACCCGAGATCACCTTGATCAGGCTCGACTTGCCGGCGCCGTTGTCGCCGCAGATCGCGACCACCTCGCCCGGGAAGATGTCGAGATCGACCTCGCGCACGGCGACGACGGGGCCGTAGCTTTTGCCGATGCCGCGCAGCGAGAGAAGGGGGGTGGGAGTTGTCATGAGCCTTTGCGTCAGGTTAGGCGCCGCAGAAGCGCGTCACTTCAAGAACTTCTCGACGTTCGTCTTGTCGACCAGCACCGCCTCGGTGAACAGATACGGCCCGCTCGCAACCGTCTCCTTCGGCTTCTTCTCGACGACGATGGTCTGGATCGCGTCGACCGCCTGCTTGCCCATCTCCTCGAAAGGAATGGCAACGGTGGCGAGGAAGGTCGAGGCCGGGTCGGCGATGCGGGCATAGGTCTCCTTGCCGCCATCGACCGAGATCAGCGGGATCTGGCCCTTCTTGATCCCCTGCGCCTGCAACAGGTCGTCGATGATGTAGGCCTGGCCGTCGAAGGAAGCCCAGATGCCGTTGATCTTGCCCTGGTTCTGCAGCAGCAGCGCCTGCATGCCGGCGCGGACGTCGTCGCGCCAGCTTTGGGTGCGGGCCATCGAGAATTTGGCGAGCTCCTTCACCGCCTGGTTTTCGGCCAGCACCGCGTCGAGGATGCGGCCGCGGATGCGCGAGGCGACGTTGAGATCGAAGCGGGCCGTGACGATGTTGCCCTGGTAGCCGAGCTGGCCGAGCAGGTAGAGCGCCGCATCGGCACCGACCTTGTACTCGTTGGTCTGGATGTCGAACAGCGCATGCGGGCTCGAGCCCGACTGCACCGTGACGACCGGGATCTTGGCGTCCTTGGCCGCCTTGAACTGGGCGTCGGCCTCGACCGGCTTGCCCATGGCGATGATGATGGCATCGACCTTCTTGGCGATCAGCGCGTCGAACTGCTCGGCGTGCTTGGGCAGCGCGCCTTCCGAGTTCAGCAGTGTCACGCCCCAGCCTTTCGCCTTGGCGGCGGCGGCGGCAGCGTTGGCAACGCGCGCATGCGTCTCCGAGGAGAACTGGAAGCCGATGATGCCGACCTCGAAGGCCTGCGCCGACTGGCCCAGCGCGACCAGCGCTGCCGCCGCGACCAGCATTTTCCTGAACCCGAACATGATGACCTCTCCCCTTGTTCTTGATGTTTGCGAAAATGTCAGACCTTGAACGCCGCCTTCTTCATCGCGCTGGCCGAGAAGGCCACCGAGCCGATGATGATGACGCCGAGAACGATGTCCTGGATGTAATAGGGCGCGCCGAGCAGCACCAAGCCGTTGCCGAGCACCTTGAGCACCAGCGCGGCAAAGACCGTGCCGGGGATGTTAGGCTTGCCGGGCTCGAACATCGTCATGCCCAGCAGCACGGCGGCGATGGCATAGAGCAGGTAGTCTCCGGCCATGTTCGGCGCAGCCGAGGAAAGGTTGGCGGCTAGCAATGCAGCCATGATACCGGCGAAGACGCCCGCCAGCAGCAGGCCGATGCGCTTCATCCGGGCTGTGGCGATACCGGCGAGCCTTGCCGCCTCGTCGGCCTCTCCGGTCGCGACCATATGCGCGCCCGTGCGGGTCCATTTCACCAGCCCCCAGGCGAACAGCGTCGCGGCGGCCATCCAGAGCACCAGATTGGGGATGCCGAAGCTGTAGCCGCGTGCCAGACCGGTGAAGCCGACCGGCCAGCGCCCGACGAAGGCAACGCCCTGCGTGATCATGAAGGCGAGGCCCTTGGCGATGGCGGCCGTGCCCAGCGTCATGATCAGCGAGGGGATGCGCAGCACGGTGACGCCGTAGCCGTTCAGGCTTCCGAGCACGACACCCACCGCGAGCGCGGCACCTACCGCCACGGCCGGCGGATACTGCGAATGCACCATCCAGCCGCAGACGACGGCCGCCAGGCTCGCCATCTCCGCGATCGAGAGGTCGAGCTCGGCAACGGTGAAGGCCAGTGCGAAGCCGAGCGCCAGGATGGCGAGGAAGCTCGTATCCTTCAGCACGTTGATGATGTTGATCGCGCTTGCGAAATTCGGCGCGAAGATCAGGAAGAACAGGATCAGCGCCAACCCGGCGATCGCCGTGCCGTAATGCCCGATCAACATACGCATATCGATGCGGCTCACCGCTTCAGGCTCCCTTCGCGATCGTCGAGATCGGCGACAGGATCTCGATGCCGCCGGTGATCGGGATCAGCGCGCCGGTGACGAAGGCGGCACCTTGCGAAAGCAGGAAGGCGATCACGGCAGCGACATCCTCAGGTTTGCCCAAACGTCCGAGCGGCGTGCGCACCGCCGCGCCCTCGACCAGCGCGTCGAACTGATGGGCGAAGCCGCGACGCACCATTGGCGTATCGATGATGCCCGGCGCAACCGCATTCACGCGGATGGCATGCCTGCCAAGCTGCTGGGCCATGCCGTAGGTGAGAGTCGCGACCCCGCCCTTGGCCGAGCCATAGGCGAGGTTCGCGCCGCCATTGGCATGCGCGATCGACGAGATATGGACGATCGCGCCGCCTTCGCCCTGCGCGATCATCTGGCGCGAGGCCGCCTTGGACACGCGAAACACCGCCGAAAGGTTGATGTCGACGAGTTTGTCCCACTCGTCATCCTCCATCTCGACCATCGGCACGGGCAGCGAGGCGCCGGCACCAGTGACGAGATTGTCGAGGCGCCCGAAGCGCGAGACCGCGAGATCGGTGCAGGCCTGGGCCAGATCGCGCTCCCGCACATCGCCGGCGATCGTTGCGACCTCGCCGCCGCAGGCCCTGACCTCCTCGGCGACGGCGTCGAGCCCGGGCTCGTCCAGCCCAGACAGCACGAGCCGGTGCCCCTGCCCCGCCAGCATTGCGGCGAGTGCGCCGCCAATGCCGCCCGAAGCGCCCGTGACGAGTGTGACCGGCCCTGCCATCGTTCAGGCCGCCCTGCGATTTTCATAGGCGCGCACCAGCGCCTCCGCGCGGCGCGGCTCAATGGGATTGAGCGTCTGGCGGTCGTATTTGATCGAGGTGCCGACGATGAAGATCTCGGCAGCCTCGGCGAGGCGCGCGATGTTCTCCTCGGCAACACCGGTGCCGACCGCGACGGGCGTATCGGGAACCTGCTTCGCGACGCGCTCGATCACCGAGACGTCGACCTCCTTGCCTGCCGCCGGCCCGCCGACGCAGACGACATCGGCAAGCCCGATGAAGACAGCGCCCGACGCCTGCTGCTCGACCGAGCGGGTATCGAGATTGATCGAGAAGCCCGGCGTGACGTTGCAGATGATGCGGATGTTCTGCGCGCCGAGATTGGCCCGCAGGCGCAGCGCCCGCGCCCCGTCCGGCGCCATCATGCCGATGTCGCCAACCAGGGCACCGGTGAGGAAGGCGCGCACGAAGCGCCCGCCGGTGGCGTGCGCCACGGCGATCGAAGCTGGCGGATCGATCAGCATGTTCACGCCATGCGGCAGGTCGGTCTGCGCCTGGCATTCGGCGATGACCTCCGTCATCGCGGCGACGACCTCGATCGGCATGTTCGCCTCATAGGGCATGTCGGATTCATTGGTGTAGAGCAGCGCGTGGAAGCCGGCTTCCTCGAGGACCTTCGCTTCCTCGCGCGCCTGTCTGACGATCTTTCGCACCCCGCCGCTGCGGTCGTAGAGCGGGGTACCGGGTAGCGCCAGCGTATGAACGCAGCCGACGAGCAGGTGGTCGCGGCCGAAATCGGTCTGGACGAGGGTCTTCATGCCGGGTCAGTCCTTCGAGGCAAGGGACGAGACGAGGGACGGCGTGGCGTGGACGCCCGGCAGGGCGCCGGCGCTGCGCGAAAGGGTCGAGAGATCAGCCGAGATGGGCGCGAGAGCTGCCTCGCTGCGCCGATACAGCGCGAACAGTGCGTCATAGGTGGCCTTGCGCGCAGGCTCCGGCTCGAAGCGCGCGGCCGGTGCGACCAGTTTGGCCTGCGCTTCCGCCAGCGAAGCGAAGCGCCCGAGCCCGGTCCAGGCGACGATGGCCGCGCCCAGCAGGCCGGGCTCCTTCGAGGCCCCGACGACGACCGGCCGGCCGCAGATGTCCGCCTTGATCTGGCTCCAGACCGGATTGGCTGCCGCCCCACCGCCGAAGCGGATTTCGGCCACAGCGCCGCCGAGCGCCGCTTCCGCCCGCTCCAGCACGATCCGGTTGAGGAACGCGACGCCTTCCAGCACGGCATAGGCGAGGTCGGTCGCGCCATGCTGGCGATTGAGCCCGAGGAGGGCGCCGCGCAGCGAGGGATTCCAGTAGGGCACGCGTTCGCCCTGGAGATAGGGCAGGAACAGCAAAGGCTGCGGATGGCGCTGGCCGGCGAGCAAAGCGTCGATCTCGCGGCCAACCGAACCGGGCTCGCCACCCTGCCGCCCGAGCAGCGAGAGCAGCCATGATACCGTGTCGGCGCCATTCTGGCTCGGCCCGCCGATCTGCCAAAGGCCGCGCCAGTCGACAGTCAGCAGGCCCTCGGCCTCGACCGGCTCCAGACCGACCGCGCCGAGCACTTCGGTCGTGCCGGAGATGTTGTAGGCGTAGCCCGCCCGCAAGGCGCCGAGCCCGGCGACCGCGACCCAGGTATCGCTCGACGAACAGAACACCGGCACGCCCGCAATCCTGTCGAGTGGCGCCGGCAGGCCGGGCAGCACCGGCCCGACCGACACGCAGGGCTCCAGCACCGGCGGCAGGATCGACTTCGACAACCCGATCGCGGCGAAAGGATCGATGCTGGCCACGATCTCCTTCGAGGCCAGAAGTCGCGCCATCGAGACCGGATCGCCCGCCTGGCGCCCGGTGAGACGGGCATTCAGATAGTCCTTCGGCTCCAGCACGCAGGCCAACGCGCGGAAAAGGGCCTCCTCGTCCTCGCGCAGCCACGCGAGCCGCGCCAGCGGATGGAAGGCGTTGATCCGCGCGCTCTCCGGGTGAGCCTCCGTCAGCTTGTCGCGCAGCCGCGCGGCGGCGGCCTCCGACCGCGTGTCCTTCCAGGTCATGGCTGGGCGCAACTGGCGCCCGTCACGGCCGAGAAAGACCTGCGTGCGGGTGACCCCGCAGATCGCGACCGCCTCGATCGTGCTGAACAGTTCGGGTTCGGCCTCGGCGAGTTGTCCGGCAGCCTCGACCAGGATGCGCCACCACGCCGTCGCGTCGATCTCGGACCAGCCCATGCGGTCGATGGCGGTGGGGCCGAGGATCATCGCCGCCGCCCGCGTCACGCCGTCTGAATCGATCAGTGCGGCGCGAAAGCTGGTTCCGCCGAGATCGCAGGCCAGGACGACGCTCATGAAGCAGCCCTCGGACCTTCACGATGCGTGGTGAAGCGATAGATGTCCCCACGAATCAGGTTGACGCTGACCTCGATCACTGTCCCGACCCGATCGCGCGAGACGCGCCGCGAGAGGAATATGGCGGTGCCCGCTGCGATGCCCAGATGCGCCGCCTCCCCGTCATCGGCATTATGGGGCTCCAGCGTCTCCTCGACGGTGGCAACGTGAATGTCGCGGCGGTCAGCGAGGTAGCGATAGAGCGAGCCCTTCGTCAGCGCGTCGGCATCCAGCTCTCCCAGGGTCGCGTGCCCGATCCGCGAATGCTGCAGCACAGCCGGCTCATCGTCCAGATATCCCAGGCGCGTCAGATCGACGACGCCGGCCTCGGCGACCCGGGCGCCGAACAGCGCGAATTCTGCCGGAGCGGCCTGACGGACCCCGCAGGACACGATGCGCGTCGAGGGTACGCGCCCTGCCCTATGGGCCTCGGTGTGGAAGTCTATGATGCTGCCGAGATCCTTGGCGATGTGGCGCGGCCGATAGAAGGTGCCCTTGCCCTGCCGGCGCTCGATCAACCCCTGGTCCTGAAGCTGTTTCAGCGCGGCACGGATCGTCGTCCGGCTCGCGCCATAGCGCTCGCAGAGTTCGTGTTCGGAGGGAATCGCGCGCGTCGCGCCGCCAGCGGCCGCAAGGCCGAGTTCAAGGCTATGTGCGATCTCTTGATAGCGGATCACGGGCGACCTCAGCGGGACGCCTCATGAAAGATACAAATCTGATACAAGTCAAGCTGCGCGGCGGGCAACATCCAGAATTGCGTCGACGAGGCGCTGCGAGGCCAATGCCTCCTCGCCGGTGACGACGGGATCGCGCCCCGTCTCGACCGCATCGAGGAAGTCGGCGATGACGGCGCGATGAGCATCATGGGGGAAGTCCATGATGTTGGCGCCGCTGCCGGTCGAGCCTTCAGCCTCGACGATCTCCTCGCGCCCGTCGAGGAAGGCAAGGCGCAGCCGCCCGCCGATCAACGAAGCGAAGCCCTTCGTCCCGGTGATCTCGATGCGCTCCGGATAGCCGGGATAGGCGGCCGTCGTCGTCACCAGCGTCGCGGGCGCACCATTGCCGGTCTCCAGCAGGGCGGAGACGTAATCCTCCGTCTCCATCGCGTGCAGCCTGGTCGTGCGGGACTGCGCCGCGACGACCTTCGAGACACCGACCAGCGAGCGGAAAAGATCGAGCGAATGGATCGCCTGCGTGAGCAGCACGCCGCCGCCGTCGCGCGCCAGCGTGCCGCGCCCCGGCTCGTCATAATAGCTCTGCGGCCGCCACCACGGCACGGCCAGGAACGCCGCCTCGACGCTGCCGAGTTCGCCACCATCGAGCGCCGTTTTCAGCCGCACGCTCGCCGGACGAAAGCGGTGCTGCAGCACGACGCCGAACACCTTAGCCTTGCGCCGCGCCGTATCGACCAGAAGCTGCCCGCGCACGCTCGTCAGTTCCAGCGGCTTCTCGACCAGAACATGTTTGCCGGCTTCGAGGCAGCGGGCGGAGACGTCGAGATGCGAACTCGGCGGCGTCAGGACGATCACCGCATCGACCGATGGATCGGCAAGGACGGCGTCGAGATCGGTGGTAGTCGGAAACGGGAACTGCCCGGCATAGGCCTGTGCCCGCTCATCCGAACGGCTGACGGCGAAGCGCACCTCGGCGCGCTCCGCAAGATCGAGCAGGCTCTTCGAATGCGGCAGGGAAGCGGGGCCGAGCCCGATCACGGCGATGCCGAGCTTGCGTGTCATGGTCGATAATCCCTAGGAATGGGCGACGCCCGGCTTCGCCGGCAGCCAGACCGCCCTGGCCTGCGCTTCCAGCGCGAGACGGCAGACGGTGAAGCTGTGGCGCAGCGGCGCTGCGGTTTCGCTGCGCGCGCCGATATCGGCGATCAGATTGCGGAAATAGGTCAGCGGCTCGCGCGAGGCGTCGATGTGGCGCGTGCCGGATTTGTCGACGAGGAAGACATGGTCGGTCCCCGATCGCCCGGCGATGTCGACATATTTGCGCAGCTCGATGGTGCCGTCGGTACCGAGGATCGTCAGGCGGCCATCGCCCCAGGTCGAAAGCCCGTCGGCGGTGAACCAGTCCACGCGGACATAGCCCCCGGCCCGGTCGCTGCGCAGCAGGATCTCACCGAAATCCTGGAAATCGGGCAGATCGGCCGCGCCAAAATGCCCGATGCCGGAGGCGACGATCTCCGCCCCCTCCGAGCCGCTAAAATGCAGGAACTGGTCGATCTGGTGCGAGGCGATGTCGGTCAGGATGCCACCATAGAAGGCCGCATCGAAGAACCAGCCCGGCCGGATCGCGCGGTTGAGCCGGTGCGGCCCGAGCCCGATCGTCTGTACGACGCGGCCGATCGCGCCATCCGCGATCAGCTTCCCCGCCACGATTGTCGCCGGCACGACAAAGCGCTCGGAAAAGCAGACCGAGAAGATGCGGCCGGTCTCCGCGACCGCCGCCTCGACTGCGGCGAGCTGATCGAGGCTCGTCACGCCGGGCTTGTCGACCATGACGTCCTTGCCGGCCCGCATCGCCCTGATCGCCAGCGCGGCGCGCTCGCTCGGGATGCCGGCGCAGACGATCAGGTCGATCGAGGGATCGTCGAGCAGCCGCTGCGCCTCGAACGGGCGCAGCTCCGGAAAGCGCTCGCGGAAGCCGGCGAGCACGCGCTCGTCGCTCGTCGCGGGGTCGAAGCCGGCACAATCAGCGCCGGCCTCCAGCAGGCCCCCGACCATGTGGTAGATATGGCGATGGTCGAGGCCGATGGCAGCAAACCGCATGGACGCGACCCTACTTCGGCGTATGGCCGACGCCGATCTCCTGGTCCCAACGCCGGAAGGCGGCAACGAGGCGTTCCGGTGTCAGCGGCGGCTTCGTCGGCAGCGACCTGATCATCTCGTCATATTTCGGGCGGCCATATTCGGCGAGCACGTCGCGGCTTTCCTGCGGCGCCATGGCGAGCGTCACGCCCTTCACCGCCGGCCCCGGATAGAAATAGCCCTTGTCATAGGTCGCGGCCTGCGCCTCAGGCTTGAGCATGTAGGACATCAGCGCCAGCAGCGCCTTGACCTTGTCGGCCGGGACGCCCTTCGGGATGCACATGAACTGCGTGTCCGGAATCCAGTGCGTGTTGGCGAGGACGAAGACCTCCGCCTCCTTCGGAACGATGCCGAGCGCGCGCGGATTGATGTCCCAGCCCAGCGTCGAGACGATGACATCGCGCGTGCCTTCGCCGAGTTCCTTCATCGTCGGCGTCGTGCCGCCGGGATAGTAGTCGATGCCGGTGCCGAGCTCCTTGAGATAGGCCCAGGTCTTGTCCCAGCCCTTCATCGGGTCGCTGGGGTCGGCATCGCCTAGGATGTAGGGCAGGCCCTGCAGGAAGGTCCAGCCGGGACCGGAATTGACGGGCCGCGCATAGGTGACGCGGTTTTTGTTCTGCTTCACATAGGCAAGGAACTCCTCGGCCGTCTTCGGCACGGTCTTGAGCCGGGCCGGGACGTATTCGAACAGCGGGCCAGACGGCGAATAGACCACCGCGACACCTTCGTTCTGGCCGAAGTTGCGCTGCATCATCAGCGCCTGCTCGTGATAGATTTCCTCGGCCTTGGGCAGGCTGGCGGTGTGCGACTTCCAGACGTCGATCCACAGACCCTGCTGGATACCGTCCGACATCGCGCCAGGCCCGGTCAGGACGAGGTCGATATCGACGCGGTTGGCTTCCTGCTGCGCCTTGAGCTTGGCCGGCAGCTCGGGCGAGGGCGCACGCGAGAAATTCAGCCGCGAGATGATCTTTGGATTGTCTTTGGCGAAGCGTTCGATCGCGGCCTGCGTCAATTGCAGGTTGCCGGCGACGTCGATGATGTTCAGCGCGACGGGCGCGGCGGGCGCGCCCTGTCCATAAGCGCGGCTGGCGGCAAGGGCCGTCAGGCCAGCCGCGCCGGCAACCACGTTGCGGCGTGTCAGATTGGTCATGTCGTCTCCCTGGGTTGAGACCTCTTCAAGCGTGCGAAGTGCATGCTGCGGGCTCTTGACTGGCATACTAGTGCACCACGGAAGCCGGCGTCCAGTGCTGGGACACGGGTCGCGCCCGACACGGCGAGCCGATCCTGGCCCATCTGCCCTGTCCGACCTGGCGAAGCGCGCCTTGCTCAATCCTGCTGCCGGAGCAGCGCCTCCGTGGCGCGGCCCAGCAGCGGCGCCGCCGCCCCGTGGATCTCGTGAAGCTGGCTGGCGCGCACGCTCGCGAGCTGCGGCATGGCGAGCCCGTCCATCGTGCCCTCATCCCGCAGCAGCGCCGCGAAATGCGCCCAGAGACCGGCATTGGCCGCGAAGGGGCCGCTGATCGCGATCCGGGTCGGAAAGAAGATGCGGCAGGCATTCGCCAGTGCCCGTGCCAGCAGCCGGGCGGCATTGTCGATCTCCGGCAGGCTGACGAGATCGCGCCCGGCCAGTTGCCGGGCGAGACGCGCCTCGTCCTCCTCCAGATCGGGCCAGCGCGTTCGCAGCGCCGGCAGCAGCGACCACAGCGCTGCCCCCGTCTCGAGGCAGCCGGTGTTGCCGCAGCCGCAGCGTCGCCCGGCCAGCGCCGACAGCCGCCAATGGCCGATCTCGCCGAAGGAGCCGGCGGGCGCGAAAGGACGCCCATCCACGGCATAGGACAGGCCGATGCCCCAGCCCCAATGCAGCAGCAGCGTGCTGTCGGAGAACAGATCGGGTTCGCGCACCGCCCGCGCCCGCAGTTCCGCATCGAGATTGCGGCAGATCTCGACCGGCCCGGCGATCGGCGCCAGCACGGCCGCGACGTCGAGCGCGCGCATGCGCGGCCAACGCGAGGCCATCAGCCATTGCCCGCGCGGCAGGTCGAGTAGTCCCGACAGCGAAACGGCCGTGCCGGCATGGCTCATGCCATCCGGCATCGCGGCGAGCAGTTGCCGCGCGAGCTCGGCCATCACCGCGGCAATCGCGTCGTTGTCGGCCTCACCATCGATCGTGATCGTCCGCTCTGCAACGAGATGACCGGAGAGATCGACCAGACCGCCCGAAAGCGATTGGCTCGAGACATAAATCACCGAAGCCCCGATGCGCCGCGTATTGGCGAGCAGCACCGCCGCCGGCCGGCCGCGCCCGGCGGTCTCGCCCATTCTCTCCTGCAGGA
>JAESFK010000482.1_pt1 | contig 19841 bp, 20 predicted proteins | sample 9269391 | NCBI WGS metagenome assembly JAESFK01 (sample SAMN14506231, study PRJNA617097) | algae metagenome | isolation source: Drouetiella hepatica UHER 2000/2452 and co-occurring heterotrophs from... | place: Slovakia: Slovak Paradise National Park, Hrabusice, Kosice Region | collected 2000-01-01
CGACACGATGCGTCAGGTCACCGCTTGCGACGGCCTGCAGCGCGGCGGCGAACTCCGTCGTGGCGCCGTTGACCACCGCATTGATCTCGTTGATGCCGGACACCAGATTGCCGAGCGGACCACCAACGTCGCCGACGGCGGCCTGGCCGGAGAAGTCGCCGTCCTGCGCGGCGGCGACGATGGTCGCGACCTCCGCCAGCAGCTTTTGGACATTGGCGGCCTGCTCGCTATCGGCGAGCATGGCAAGCTCGCGGTCCCGCCGGCTGGCTTCCAGCGAAAGCGCGTTCTCGCGATAGGCTTCGAGCGCACCGCTTAGCGCGCCGATCTCGTCGGGCGAGGCGGGTTTCGGAATCGGCTGGGAGAAGTCGCCGGCCTGCATAACGTCGAGCGCCGATTTCAGCGCAACGACCGGCTTGGCGATGCGGCGCTGAACGCCGCGCCAGCTCAGCACGCAGACCCCGAGCAGCGCGGCTAGGAGCACGCCGATGATCGAAAGGTTGACCCAGGCCTGATTGAGCTTCGCCTGCGTTGCATCCGCCATGTCGTCGAGCGACTGTTCGACGGCGGCCACGATCGCCGTGAAGGGCCCGTTGCACTGCTTCGTCCAGTCCTCGGGCGAGATCACCGGTCCGGTGCCGGCGCCGAGGCGGCCAATCAGATCGTCCATGAAGCGGTTGGCGGCCTGTACTTCGGTGGACATGACGCCCACTTTCCGCACCAGTTCTGCACCGACGCCCGGTCGCGCGCTGAGCTGCTGCAACTGGGCGACGCTCGCGTTCGAGGCGCCGCGCAATTCGCCCATGGACCGCCATTGGGCGGGTTCGAGCGCCTTGCCGGAGCCCAGCGCCGGGCGCAGCACCGAGCACTGCGTTCCGTAGCTCGAGCGGACCCGCCAGCCCGCGGCCTTGAAGGACTGCAGATCGGCGAGGACAGGGTCGGCGAGCCTGACCGCATTGGATGTCGCGTCCGAGGCCTTGACCAGTGCGCCTTCGATCTCACCGACGCCGTTGTACCAGGGCATGGTCGCGGCGAGGCTGCGTTGGGCCTTCGGCTTGGCGGCTTCGGCGTGGATGTCGGCCAGCTTGGCCTCGGTCGCTTTTTCCAGGCGAGTGATCGCGTCGATGAGCGCGGCGCGGTCGGGCAGATCGGTGGCCCTGAGCCGGGTCACTGCATTGGCGAGCTCGGTCCGGCTTGCCTGCTCGATCTTCTGGATGACGGGCTTCGGGTCGTCGGCGGCCTGGATGGCGGTCTGTGCCTGGCCGCGATTGCTGCGGATGAGGTTGCCGGCCAGCAGGAGTGCACGATCGGCTTCGACGAGGTCGGCCAGGCGCATATTGGTCCGCACTTCGCTCGCGGATTGGTTCGCCATGAACGCCAGCGCCCCCACGCCGGGAATGCACAGGCAGGCCATGGTCGCGACGAGGTAGTTCTTGATCGAGGCGGGGAAGAGCTGCACAGGCACCATCCAGGTTAGCAGTGGCGTCCGATCGCGACACGCGTGGATGTTGCGACAGTGCCAGTAAATCCTGGTGCGGAACTTGCCCGGTGATGATTAAGATTCTCTGCTTGTTTGAGATTGAACGGTAACCTTACCGCAGAGCTCGGGCCCGCGTCGCGCCGGTCAGCCCGCCGCGAACACCGACCATCCCGTGGCCTCGGCAACCCGCTCCAGCGCCAGCGTGCCGAGCTTCGAGTTGCCGCTGGCGTTGAGGCCGGGCGACCAGACCGCGATCGAGGCCTTGCCCGGCGCGATCGCCAGGATGCCGCCGCCCACGCCCGATTTGCCGGGCAGGCCGACCCGGAAAGCGAAGTCGCCCGAGGCGTCGTAATGGCCGCAGGTCAGCATCAGCGCGTTGATCCGGCGTGCCCTGCGCGGCGGGACGACGCGGGCGCCTCCCGGGCTATGGAGACCGCCATGCATCAGGAAGCGCCCGGCCATGGCGAGCTGCCGGCAGTTCATCGCGATGGCGCATTGATGGAAATAGACCCCAAGCGTCAGCTCCGGCGAATGCCTGATATTGCCGAACGCCTTCATGTAGTTGGCAAGCGCGATGTTGCGGAAGCCGGTGGCCTGTTCGGCGCGCGCGACCACCTCGTCGATCGCAATGCTGTCGTCATCGGCCAGATAGCGCACGAAGCGCACCAGTTCGCCGATCGCCACGCGCGGTTCGTGACCGGCGAGGTTGACGTCGGCGACGACGAGCGCACCGGCATTGATGAAGGGATTGCGCGGGATGCCCTGTTCGCGTTCGAGCTGGACGATCGAATTGAAAGGTGTGCCAGAAGGTTCGCGCCCGACACGGTTCCACAGCGTCTCGCCGACCTTGCCGAGCGCCTGGGTCAGCGCAAAGACTTTGGAGATGCTCTGGATCGAGAAGGGTTCGAGCGCGTCGCCGGCCATATGGACGCTGCCGTCCGACAACGCGATGCAGAGGCCGAAATGCCGTGGATCGATCGCTGCCAGCGGCGGAATATAAGTCGCCACATCGCCGCGCTCGGACTGGGCTGCCATGTCGTCTGCGATGTCGCGGACGAGCCGCCCGATCTCCGTCACGCTTCCCCAGCCTCCGACCGCGCAGGGCCGAACCAAGCCCGAGCCGCCGATCCAGGTCAAGGTCACTGGCGAAGATCAGCGGCTTCTGCAAGCCCGAGGACAGGGCGTGCGATGCGTGCCCGAATGGGAGGCTGGGCGCTGGCGCATCGAGCGTGGACCGGACGGCACGCTCGACGTCCGCAATGGCGGCATCGTTGCCAACCCGGACCCCTATGACGCCGAAGAGATCGCCGACGGTGCTGTGAGGATCCCGGCGAAGCCCGATGACGGCGTGTGGCGGCTCATGCCGGCAGCCGATACCTGCGGCATCGAATAGGTCGCGCGATCAGTGCATCTGCGCCGCCGTCGGCGGATGTTCCACCCCGATGGCAGGGCCCGGGACGCCGCGAGGCGCGATGACGCAGCGCGATTTCCCGGTCGATTTGGCCTGGTAGAGCGCCGCATCGGCGGTGCTCATCAGGCTCTCCAGGTCCAGCCCATGCTCGGGTGCGAGCGCGATCCCGATCGAGGCGCCGATGCTGACCGAGATGCGGTTGTCGAGCTCATAGGGCTGCGAGATGTCGCGGATCAGTCGCTCGCCGAAGCGCTTCAACTGTCCGGTGCCGACCTGCTCCGACAGGACGATGAATTCGTCGCCGCCGATCCGCGCTGCGAGATCGCCCGCGCGCACAAGTCGGCGCAGGCGCTCCGAGACGAGCTGGAGGAGCCTGTCGCCGGCGACATGGCCATGCGTGTCGTTGACCGCTTTGAAACCGTCGAGATCGAGATAGATGAAGGCGAGGCTCTGTCCGCCGGCTGGCCGGGCCAAGCTGGCATCGAGCGCCTTCGTCAACCCTGCGCGGTTCGACAGGCCGGTGAGCATGTCGTGCCTGGCCTGGAACTCGTGCTCGCGTTCGGCCTGCATGGTCGAGACCAGTATGGCGTTCAGGCGATAGCCGGCCCGGCTCATGCTGTAGAGGTAGAACGGGATCTGCATGAAGACGATCAGCATCAGCGGTTCGCCGAGGAACGGCGCCGCGAAGCAGCACGGACCCAGCGTCAGGAAGATCATCAGCCCCGCCATGCGCGGCGCACCGAAATTGCGGAAGCAGATGCCTCCGACCATGGCCGCGGCTGAAAGACAGGCGAGTGTCGCGACGACCCAGTCGCCGCTGGTCAGGCTGATGAAGGTGCCGAATCCGACGCCACCGGCCCAGCCAATGCCGAGCAGGAGATAAAGGTCGGTCGGCGTCGGTTCGTGCCGGGCGGCGCGGCGCTGGGCGATCAGGAGCACGACGAACCGGACCGTGCAGCAGACGATTTCGAACGCGCACCAGAGAATGAAGGGCCATGTCGGAATCCGCATGGCGATCAGGAACGACACCGCGCTGGTGTTGACCACGCCGCCCAGGAAGATCGGCAGGGTCCCGTAGAGGCCACCGATGAGTGCGACCCTGATATCGGTCGGCACATCGGCGCCGGCATCCGCCAGCCAGCGGGTCAGGCGCCATCGCGGCAGGCTGAAACGCGGAGATTCGCCCTTCATGCGGCTGGCGTGCTCCCACAGTTCGCGGCGACGACCGCCCGCTTCCTCGCCGCGTTGATAGCGGCGAACGGTTACGATTGGGTTGGGAGGCGTTCGGAGTTTGTCCGTTCGGCCGGCGCCGATGCGCGGCCTGGAGTCGCAGGGCGCGGTCAGCTTGCCTGGCGATAGACCCAGACGCGGGCGGGCGGAATATTCCGCAGGACCCAGTCCGAGGCGAAGCTCTTCAAGCCAGAGCCCTTGCGCGGAACCGGCGAGACCACCGAGTAGGTGAACTGGATGAAGGGCGCGCCCTCGACCAGCAGGGTGAAGGCATCCTTCGCCAGGGCGCTGCGCATCGCCGGCGGCTGGTTGAACAGCGGCAGGCTGGAGACGACGGCGATCGCCTTGTCCTGAAGATGACCCGCGAGCGTCGTCGACAGCGCGTAGGCATCGCCCTCGACGATCGTGGCGCGTGGAAAACGCTCGCGCAGCAGCTTGCAGAATTCCGGGCTGTACTCGACCAGGATCAGCCTGTCCTCGCTGATGCCGCGCTCGATCAGTGCCTCGGTGACAGGTCCGGTGCCGGGGCCGATCTCGATCACGGGGCCGGGCAGTGCGGGATCGACGAAGGAGGCCATGCGCCGTGCCAGCGCGGGGCTCGACGGCGTGACCGAGCCGGTCCGCATCGGATCGTCGATCCAGGATTTGATGAAGCGCGCTTCGTCCCCGAGCTTCGTCCGGGCTTCGCTGACGCGCGAGAGCAGTTTCTCGGTCTTGCTGCGGACCTCGTCCTGCACCTTGTAGCGTACGGTCGCGACCTTCAGCCGGGCCTCGGCGACGCTATCGACGAGGTCGGCCGCGGTGACGCGCATCTCGTCCTCGATGCGCGAGGCGACGCGCGACTGCCCGAGACGAGCCGCCAGCGATTGCGAAGGCCGACGATGGGACGTGAGTGACATGATACCCCTGACGTCGCCCTGGAAAGGCACGACCCTGACGTTCTGTGAACGTTACCTGCGCGTCATATGGGGTCAAGAGTGCCCCGGAGCCAAGTCCTTATGCTGCCAACGTCCTGATGCCGACGTAGCCTTGCCTGCAGATCCCTATACGCCCGAGGCCGGCATTGGTTTCAGATCAGCGGCCTTGGTGCCATTTCGCGCTCATAGAGCAGGGCCATCCGCGAGGTCAGGCGCGGGTTGAGCAGCGTCAGTCGTCCCTCTGCCATGGCGAAGAGGCCGGCCTTGCGCAGCCGCGACCAGGTCTTGCTGGTGTGAACCAGCGAGAGGCCGAGCGCGTCGGCGAGTTGCTGCTGAGACAAGGGGAAGCGGAAACCGTCGTCGCTGACCAGGCCGAGCGCCTGGGCCCGCCGGTATAGCGAGATCACCAGCGCGGCAATGCGCTCGCTCGCGTTGCGCTGTCCGACTGAGGTCAGATTCTGGTCGATCAGGCTTTCCTCGCGCGAGCCGAGCCATGCGACCTCATAGGCCAGGCTCGGCATATGGACGAACAGGTCCCAGACGCGCTTGCGCGGGAAGACGCAGAGCTCGACATCGGTGAGCGCCTCGATGCCGTGCTGCGCGGCGCTGAGCAGCGAGGCCTGCAATCCGACGAGATCGCCCGGCAGCAGGAAGTTCAGGATCTGGCGGCGACCATCGGGCAGCAGTTGGTACCGGAACGCCCAGCCGGAGAACAGCGTGTAGAGCTCCGCATCCTCCTGGCCGGGATGGATGATGTCGGCTCCGGCCGGCAGAGGCCGGTGCTCGGCCTTCATCGACTGGATGAAGCGGACCTCCTCGTCCGTCTTGTCCTTGAAGGCGGGCTTCAGCCGGAGCGGGCATGCCAGGCAGGGTACGCCGCTTCGGCCGTTATGGGCGATATCCGTCATCGTCTCTCGATCCCCCGGGCGGAGCCGGAGCCGGCGCAGGATCGCGCTGCCTGATAGTCGATAGCAGGTCGGCCGGTAGCCGGTAACTCAATATCGGTTCGCCGCGTTTGAGCATTGTGCGGAGCAATATTCTATCCGATTCCCCGGAACTGCCACAGCGGCGAAACGTTCTTCGGAAGCCGCTCTCGCAGGAGCGGCATCAAGGCGCGCGGCTCCGGAGACACAAGCCCCATGACCGAAAAACCGCTCGTCGGCAGGCGCTCGCGCATGCGCCGGTTCTTTGCAGCGGCCTTGCCGTTCTGGAGCGGCAAGACGAAGCTGCGTGCCTGGGGGCTGACGCTCACCGTTCTCACTTTCGTGGCGGCCCAGATCGCGACCGCGGTCGGCGTCAACGCCTGGAACCGGCTCTTCTTCGATGCGCTCGAAAAGCGTGACACCGTGGCCGCATGGAGCGCGGCCGCATGGCTGCCCCTTCTGGTCGCGGCCGCGGCGCTGAGCCTGTCGGCTCTGGTGATTAGCCGCATGCTGCTGCAGATGCGCTGGCGTGAATATCTGACCAACCGGCTGGCGGGCTGGTGGATCGCCGACCAGCGCTACTATCGATTGCAGTTCGTTGCCCAGGAGCAGTCGGCGCCGGAATATCGCATCGCCGAGGATGTCCGTCTGGCGATCGAGCCGCTGGTCGAGTTCGCGATCGGCTTGATCAGCGCGGCCGTTACGGCTGCGACCTTCGCCGCGATCCTTTGGCATGTCGCCGGTTCCGCCCGCTTCATGCTGGGGGGCGTCGAGGTCGTGATACCCAGCTACATGGCGATCGCCGCGATCGGTTATGCCATCGTCGCCTCGCTGGCGGCCTATCTGACCGGGCGGCCTCTGGTCGCGCGCATCGCGGCCAAGAACGAGGCCGAGGCTCAGTTCAGGGCCGAGATGACGCGGTTGCGCGAGAATGCCGAAAGCATCGCGCTGATCCGGGGCGATGCCGACGAGCGCGGTTCCGTCGGCGAGAATTACGGTCGGGTCGTCGCAGCCTGGCTGCGTGTCATCAGGCAGCAGGGTGTCATCGCCCTCGTGCTCAACACCAATGGCGCGCTCTTCCCGATCGTGCCTTTGCTGCTGATTGCGCCGAAGTATCTCGCAGGCGACGTCTCGCTCGGCGCGGTGATGCAGGTGGTCGCAGCCTTTAGTGCGGTGCAGGCGGCTCTGATCTGGTTCGTCGACAACTTTGTCCGCCTGGCGGAATGGTTCGCTTCGGTGACCCGCGTCGACGAGTTGCAGGAGGCTCTGGAAGGCCTCGATGTCGGCACGATCATGGAGGGTGAGACCCAGATCGAGCTCACCGAAAGCGATGATGGCGCAATCCATCTCGGCGGCCTCTCGATCGCCCACAGCAATGGTCGCATCGTGATCGCGGACGCGACGGTGGTGATCGGCCTCGGCGAGAAGGTGCTGATCGTCGGCGAAAGCGGCACCGGCAAGAGCACGCTGATCCGCGCGCTCGCCGGCCTTTGGCCCTGGGGCTCCGGCTCGATCGCGCTACCACGCGGCAAATCGCTCGCCTTCGTGCCGCAGAAACCCTATTTGCCGATCGGCGATCTGCGCACCGTCCTGCTCTATCCAGAGACTGAGAAGCCCGTTTCGGACGAAACCATCGTCGCGGCGATGAAGCGCTGCGGTCTGGCCTATCTCGCCAAGCGCCTCGACGAGGAGGACAAATGGGACCGCATCCTCTCGGGCGGCGAACGCCAGCGCGTCGCCTTTGCGCGCCTGCTGATCCGGCGACCCGACATCATCATCATGGACGAGGCGACTTCGGCCCTGGATGAGGACAGCCAGAACTCGCTGCTTGGCCTGTTCGAGGCCGAACTCGCCGATTCGACCGCGATCAGCGTCGGGCACAGACCCGGGCTCGAGGATTATCATGACCGCAAGATCACGCTGGAGAAGCGGCTTGCCGGCGCGCACCTGACGTCGCGGCGTCTCGGAAAATCCCTCTGGCGTCTGTTCAAGTCGCGGTCGGTCGCCAATGACGAAGCGGCCTGAACTGGCCTGCTCGCGCCGATGTGATGAGCAGATCGGCGCGCCGAGCTGCCGCGATGGAACCTGCCCGGCACGCTTGCGTTAACTCCTCGGAAGCCGGTCGTTCTTGCCCGGCCAAGGCGTCGGGAGAGACAGATGTTGACTAACAGCCTTGCCCCCATCAAGCGCGCCGGCCTGTTCTTCGGCTTCATGGGAGCCGCCGTCTTTGCGCTGACCTTGGGCTCCGGCCTTCAGGAAACCAACCCCGCCAGCTCGGAAGCCGTTGCGCAGGCCAAGGTCGAGCGTCAGGTGCCGACCGATACGCGAGTTGCGGCGGTCGATCCGTCGCAGCGCGCAGTTGGCGTGACGAAGCGCGCCATCGGCAGTTCGCAGCAGGCGATGCTGCCTCGCGCCGACGGTGCGGTTACGCGCTAAAGCGCATCGCGCTAGATCGAGCCGGCGCGGAACATTTCGCCTCGCCAAGCGTTGATCGTGCGGTGCGCCCCTCGCACTACACTCCAGAGCCGCCTTCGGGCGGCTTGTTTTTTTGTCGCGTCGGGGTGCTATCGAAGCCGGTGGCCGACCCGCTTCAGGAAGAGCCCATGTATCTGCGAATTCGGCATTCCACGACCTATCGCTACGCGGGGCCGGTGGAATTCGGCCCGCACCGGCTGATGCTGCGTCCGCGCGACAGCTTCGATCTGCGGGTCGTCGATACCGCGCTCTCGATCTCGCCGCAGGCGCGGCTGCGCTGGATGCACGACGCCTATGGCAACTCCGTCGCCATCGCGAATTTCGACATGCCGGCCGATACGCTCGACATCGTCAGCGAACTCGTCGTGCAGCGCTTCGGTTCGGCCCTGCCGCGCACCGAGATCGAGACCGCGGCGGCGGTGACGGGTGTGGTCTATACCGAGGGCGAGCGCGCGGTGCTGCAACCCTATCTTGAGCTCGCCGCCGCCGATCCAGATGGGTTGCTAGACCACTGGCTGAACGACTTCCGGGCCCGCATCGGGCAGGGCAGCGGCCATCTGCTGCGCGATCTCGCCCATGCCATCTATGCCGGGCTGAGCTACGCACTTCGTTTCGACGAGGGCACGCAGCATCCCGCCGACACGCTGCGCCAGCAGGCCGGGTCCTGCCGCGACTATGCCTGGCTGTTCATCGAACTCGCCCGGCGGATGGGCTTCGCGGCCCGTTTCGTCACAGGCTACATCCATGACCGGACTCCCGACGCCTCCGGGCTCGTCTCGACCGTCGGGCTGACCCATGCCTGGGCCGACGTCTTCATCCCCGGCGACGGCTGGGTCGAGTTCGATCCGACCAACGATCTCGTCGCCGACCGGCAGCTCCTGCGGGTTGCCGTCGCGCGCGTCCCCGAGGATGCCTCGCCGGTGGCGGGCAGCTTCACCGGGCTCACCGGCTCGTTCCTGGGGCTCGGCGTTGGTGTCACGATCGAGACGATCGACGCCCCGGCCTGAAAATTGGATTGTCGCTTGGGCCGTCCGTCAGGCGCTGTGCCGGACGCGCCAGCTTCCCAGCCTTCGGCCTTCGGCATGCGCCGCCGGCACCGCCTCGATCTGTGTCACCAGCCCGGCGAAGAGCTTGGGCGGCTGGCTCGGCGCGATCTCCCGATCGGCCTCGAGCGCGACCTCGAGCGTGGTCTCGTCGACATCGCTGAGGCTGATCGTGATGCCGACGCCGGGTGTGCTGCGCAGGACGCGCGCGGCGACATCCACGATCAGGAAGCCAAGCGGGATGATCCGATCGACAGAGAGCGTTGCTTCCGTGTCGAGACGGCTGGAGACCTGCTGATCGCGCTGGCGGATCAGATTGGTGATCATCGTCACAACGTCCTCGATGAAGAGGTCGACGCGCACCGGCTGCATCTCGCCATCGGCCAGCGTGAAGCGATAGGCGGCCGACAGGACATGGACGCGGCATTCCGCGTCGGCCAAAGCGAGCCTGGCCTCGTCGCGATAGTCCCGCTTGGTCAGGCCGATATAGCTCTGCACCACCTGGAGACTGTTCTTCACCCGGTGATGCAGCTCGCGCACCAGGAAGCGGTTGTCGTCGAGCGCGGTCTGGAGGCGGCGCTGGCGCACCTCCTGCTCGTCGACCATGGTGTTGAAGGCCTCCGCGACGCTGCGAATATCCGTCGGCATGTCCTCGGCGATGGCCGCTCGGGCGTTCGGTTGAGTCGAGCGAGCCCGTGCAGTGGTCTCGATGCCTCGTAGCCAACGGGAGCAGTGCCGGTCGATCGCTCGCAGATAGACGATGCAGAGCAATGCTAGCGTTAGGATCGGTGCGATCAGTAGGGCGAGGAACTGCATGCGAGCGGCTTGCTGCGGCACATCGCTGAAGCTTGCGATGACATACAGATCGGGCGCCGTCACCAGGCGCGCGGCATAGGCGCGCTGGTGACCAGCCCGGCTCCTGGCCTCCCAGCGCTGCGCATCGTCGGGAACGATCTCCTGCTCGGGCAGCCAGGAGGTCGCATCGTTCGCGGCGCCGCTGTCGGAATCGCCGCGATGCGTCACCATGGTGTTGCCGCGCGAGACGAGGGCTGCGTGCATGTCGTCGCTGCTGTCTCCAAGTTCGAAAACCTGGTCGAGCAGATCCGGATCGACGAAAAGCAAGCCCTCCCGCAGCACTTCATCCTGCACCATGGCGACATGCACCACGAGATGATCGCGCTCGCCAACTTTGACGTAGTCATAACGTGCGGCCGGAAGCCCGGCCCGCATCCGTGACACGGAGCGTGGCAGGTCTCGCAGCCGCGCCGCCACGTCGGCCATGTCGGCATCGCCCAGCGTCGCGTCGAGCGAAGCCGAACAGACCTTGCCATCGGCGAGCACGATGCGGACGGCGCGATAGCCCGGAATGTGCGCGAGCATGTCTCGGGCAGGCGCCTGGCATTCCGCGCCGGTCAGATCGGTGCTTGCGATCAACGACCCCGACGCCAGGAGGGCGCGCAATGCGCCTCTGTGCCAGACACGCGTGCGCACGGCGAAGTCATCCGCCGTCCGCGCCTGAGACAGTTCGATGGCCGCCACCACCGTTCGATACGTCGTGACCGCCGCCAGCGCCGTGAGGCAGGCGATCGGCAGCGCGATTGCTACCAGCAGAGCGAGCAGGCGGCCCCGAACCGTCCGGAAGCGCGCGAGCCTCATCAGGAACCGACGATTTCGGAACCGACCCTTTGCATCGCGGCCGCACTCCGGCGGTCCGGCCCAAGATCGTCGAGGCTGCCGATCGACAGCAACTCGGCCAGCTTCGTGCGCGCCCGGTTGACCCGGCTCTTGATGGTGCCGATCGCGACGCCGCAGATTTCCGCCGTCTCCTCGTAGGACAGCCCGGTGGCGCCAACCATGATCAGCACCTCGCGCTGTTCCTCGGGCAGTTTCGCCAGCGCCTTGCGGAAATCGGCGAGGTCGAGATGGCTCTCCTGATTGCCATGCGTCGCCATGCGCTCGGCATAGGTGCCTTCGCTGTCCTGCACCTCCCGCCCGCGTTTGCGGTACAGCGAGTAATAGGTGTTGCGCAGGATGGTGAAGAGCCAGGCGCGCAGGCTCGTGCCCGGTTCGAACTTGTCCGAATTGCCCCAGGCCTTCAGCAGGGTGTCCTGAACCAGGTCGTCGGCCAATTGCATGGAGCCCGACAGCGAGGCCGCGAAGGCTCGCAGATTGGGAATCTCCTTGATGAGGCCATCCTTGAAATCAGTTGAGCTCATCGTTTGACGCTCCGGCAGCGCGACGTTCGGTTGCCTCGAGCTGGGCGAGCAGAACCAGAAACTTGTCTGGTACGGGGGCACTGACGATGTCGTCGTAATGCGCCTTCAGCGACCGGCCGATCGATTCCTGGACTCTGGGGTCGAGCGTCAACTCGCTGTCCTGATCGCCGTCTCCGTCCGGAGTGGGCATCGCTGAATCCACATCGCTCATGTCAGCCCTCGCGCCAAAACCCGGCCTGCTTTTCCAGCTGGTCCCGGCAAATTCCATTCCCGGTCGGGATGCCTTCGACGGGCAATACCGACACTCGTACTGCCCAGTAACAGGCATTTCGGCAAAAAGTTCCGACCGAAATGAAAAATAAATCGCTTGTCAGCGGGCTTCGCCCGGTGCTCATTTCCGGCACGTTTCAAGAGGACATATCCATGTCGATTGCCAAGGAAATTGCGCCGCATCTGCCCTATCTGCGCCGATTCGCACGCGCTTTGACCGGCACGCAGAACAGCGGCGATGCTTATGTCGTAGCCATGCTCGAGGCGCTGGTTCTCGACCCCGCCTCCTTTCCGCGTGAGCTCAATCCACGCATTGGCCTTTACCGGAACTTCCTGAAGCTTTGGTCGTCGGTCGGCCTCAACACCGCCGACCCCGGCGCGCCCGTCACGCTGAACGCGTCCGCTGTGGAACGCAATCTCGAAGCGCTGACACCGCGTCCTCGCCAGGCCTTCCTGCTTCGCACGGTCGAGGGTTTCTCGATCGACGAGGTCGCCGCGATCATGGACGTGTCCGCCGCGGACGCCGCCAATCTCGTCCAGATCGCGGGGCAGGAGATCGCCGAGCAGGTCGCGACGGATGTGCTCATCATCGAGGACGAGCCGATCATCGCGCTCGACATCGAGACGATGGTCGAGGAGCTCGGCCACACGGTGACTGGCGTGGCCCGGACCCAGCGCGAGGCGATCGCGCTCGTCGCCAAGAAGCGCCCCGGCCTGGTGCTCGCCGACATCCAGCTCGCCGACGGCAGCTCGGGCCTCGATGCGGTCAACGAGATTCTCGCCACCATCGACGTGCCGGTGATCTTTATCACCGCCTATCCGGAGCGGCTGCTCACCGGCGACCGCCCCGAGCCTGCCTTCCTGATCACCAAGCCGTTCCAGCCCGAGGCCGTGAAGGCTGCGATCAGCCAGGCCTTGTTCTTCGACCGACGCGCCGGTCGCAAGGCTGCCTGAAAGTATTGAAAGTATAGATTATTTTTAGCCCGTGGCGCCTCGCGCCACGGGCTTTTTCACGTCTGGCCCTGGTGATTCCGAATTTGTTCAGACGGGAGTGGAACAAGCGCGCGGCACCGACGTTTCCCGGGCTGTTTCTCAGCACAAAGCTTCGGTTCGTCATCTGGGGAGGTGTGAGACCATGGCCATGACCTGCATTGCTGCTTTGATTGTCGCAGCTTCGATCGGGACGGCGCTTTTTGGTGGCATCGTGCCGCAGGGCGCGTTGAGTGCTGAGATTCTGTCGATCGTCCTCGCGGGTGTCACGGCCATCGCGGTTGCCAGCGCTTCGGCGCTCGACAGCTGAGGTACGGGCGATCCCGGCCATGGGTAGATCGGTGCGGAGGCGCCGGTGCGGCCATGCTCGTCGCGCTCCTGCTTTCGCCGACGCTCGCATCGGCGGCGCAGCCTCGCGGCTCGTGGATGACGCTGCCGCCGCGGCGTCCGGCAGACCTGCCTGCATCGCCTCGGGCCGAGCCACCGGTCCCAAAGCCCGTGCCTGCCGAGGCACAAAAGCCGGCTGCAACCGACGCACCGGGCGAGGCCTCCAGTTCCGGCTCGGATGCTGTCTGTCTTGCCGCTCTGATCGCTGTCCATGGCAGCGATGTTCGCGTGGCCAAGGTCGAGCCCGGGCTGGATGCGGCGTGCGTCGTCGTCGAGCCTGTCGTGGTTGAGGCTTTGACGTTCGGTGCTGAATCCGACCGACGCCGGATTGTCCTGCAGCCGCCGGTGACGCTCAGCTGTGCGATGGCCACATCCGTCGCGCAATGGCTCGAAACCAGCGTCCAGCCGTTGGCGAAAGGCTATTTCACACGGGACCTGACGGCATTACGTGTCGGCGGTGGGCACGAATGCCGGCGGCGCAACAGGGCCACAAGTGGTCCGCTCAGCGAGCACTCCACGGGGCGCGCACTCGACATTTTCGCCTTCGTTCTTGGCGACGGCAAGGGCGATGGAAACGTTGTCGTGGAGAAGCCGGACGGCGTTCGCCAGCGCAGCTTCCTCAGCGCCATTCGCCAGTCGGCTTGCGGCGCCTTCATGACCAGCCTCGGTCCGGGCTCCGATGCCGCCCATGCCAACCATCTGCATGTCGACACCCAGCCCCGCCGCGCCGCCTCAAGCCGCTTCTGCCAATGATGCGTTCCGGCCGGTCGGGCATCGGTCTGCCCCTGGGCAGGTGCTCAGCGCTACAGTTGCGCCTGCACCAGCGCGAGCGGGGCCTCGGCCTCGGCGGCCGGCGGCTCCGAAATAGGGGCGATTGTGGGGATCGGCTGCAGTCGCCGGGCGGCCATGACATCAAGCGCCACATCTCGCTCGAGGCCCTGATCGATCAGCGCCTCCAGCTCCCAGAACGGCGGCATCTCGGCATTGCAGCGGCCGGGCAGAAAGGAGATGTGGATTGCGGCCCGATCCTGGCTCACGACGATCAACCTTTCAGATGCAGTATGACACCAAACGCAGGAGACGTTAACCAGTTCCAGCTTGCGCGGAACTGTGCCCGCTATGAGGCGTTTGATGGTCACCTTCATGTCAGGAGCTCCCAGATGATCATTCGGTATTCCCGGCCCGTCCTTGCTGCTTTTGTCGCGACAGCCGGCCTTCTGGTTTCAAACGCTCCTTCATTCGCGCAGTCCGGCCCGCCGGCGGGCCGCCTGAGCTGCAATGTCGGCAGCGGAATCGGCCTCGTCGTGACGTCCCAGCGCCCGATGAACTGCACCTTCACGCCGCGCCGTGGTCCGCCTCAGCGCTATGTCGGGGTCGTCCGCAATTTCGGGCTCGATCTCGGCACAATCCGCAGCAGCACGATGTCCTGGCGCGTCTACGGCCCCTATGCCCGGGCGCCGCTTGGCGCGCTGGCGGGCCGCTATGCCGGCGCGACGGCAGGTGCTTCCGCCGGCATCGGCGGCAGTGCCAATCTGCTGGTCGGCGGCAACAATGACGAGGTGACGCTGCAGCCGCTGTCCCTGCAGGGCTCCCGCGGCGTGAATGTCGCTCTCGGTGTCACTGGCTTCGAGCTGTCCCTGGTCCGCCCCGGGCGGCGCTGATAGGCGCCCGGGCAACATGTTCGCGACTTACCCTTCGCTAACCTTGTTCCTGAAAATTGAGTCGAATTTGACAAAAAAGCAGGATTGTTCCGGGCACTATACCGGAACATCGCTAACCCTCTGACGTTCTCCAACCACGTGTCAAAGGGTTCAGAGTAGGAAAGGCAGCGGGAGTCGATGACTGATATCCGCGTCCTGATTGTAGAAGACGACCCGTTTATCGCCATGGACATCGAGTCCGCGGTGGCGGAGCAGCTCGGCGCAGATGCGGAGCTGATCGTTGTCGGCTCGGTTACACAAGCTCACCGCGCTTCGGCGTCGAAGCTGTCCTGCGCGCTGCTCGACATCGATGTCGTCGGCGGCAAGACCTTCGATGTCGCTGCGAACCTGCTCGAGAACGGCACGCCCTTCGCGTTCGTGTCCGGCTCGATGCCGAGTGACGTGCCCGAGGGATTGCGGGCCGTTCCGTTTCTACGCAAGCCGTTCTCGATACGCGAGATCGCGAGCTTCGTTTCCGGCGCCGTCGCCGTGCCCGGCAAGGCGTAGGTCTTGCCCGCCGCCAGCGCGGCGGCCCCGTCGCGATCTTGCGGCAGCGTTACCCCTCGCCATCATGCAACCGCCGCCGTTCAGCGCTGAACGGCGGCGGTTGCTTGTCGGCCTGGCTGGTTCGGATGAGCCTAGCGCGCCTTGAGCACCAGGCGGTTGCCCCAGGGGTCGGCGATCGACGGGCCAAGCGGCGTCTCGGATCCGCCGGCGGCCAGGAGCCGACCGCGCATCGCGTCGAAATCAACCGCATCCCGCGCGATGAGCTCGAAGGAATCCAACCCCGCTTCGCCGGCCTGGCGCGGCACGGCGCCCCGGCTATTCCAGGCATTTCCTGCGATATGGTGGTGATAGCCGCCGCTCGCGAGGAAGCTCGCGCCGGGATAGCGCACCATCAGGTCGAAACCGAGCGCGTCGATATAGAAGCGCTCCGCTTCCGCAGTATCCCCGACGCGGAGATGGATGTGGCCCATCCGGGTACGGCTCGGCATGCCCGAATAGGCTGCGGGTCGCGCCTCGGCGAGCAAGGCGTCGAGGTCGAGGCGCTCGGTCGCCATCTTGATCGCGCCGTCGCGGCGCGGCCAGTCGGCGCGGGGGCGGTCGCGATAGATCTCGATGCCGTTGCCTTCCGGGTCGGAAAGATACAGCGCTTCGCTGACGAGGTGGTCCGAGGCGCCTTCGAGCGGGATGCGCGTCGCTGCGGCATGGGCGGTCCAGTCGGCGAGATCGGATCGCGACGGCAAGAGGATCGCCAGATGGAACAGGCCCGCTGGCGACGTCGGCCGCGTCGCGCCTTGCTGCAACCTCACCAGAACCTCGCCATCGACGCCCAGAGTGGCAAACTTCGCGCCCTGTTCGATCAGGCCGAGGCCGATGCTGTCGCGGTAGAACGCGGTCAGGCCGGCGAGATCGTCGACGCGCAGCGTCACCGCGCCGATATGATAGGGCGCATCGAGCGCCTCCAGCCGGACGGGCGTGGTGGTCTTGCTGTCCTCGACCGCAAGCATGGCAGTCTCCATCGGTTCGCGGCTGCGGGTTCGTATGGCGAATAGATGGCGGTCCTTGTCCGGCTTGTCTCCCCAGGCGCCCGCAAACGTTTGATTGCAGCATCGCAATCGCCAATCTCCGATCGCGGGGCGTCAGGCCCTGGCGGGGTCGGGCCGGTCGATGACGAAATGCCCGAACCAGGACGCTTCCGCGCCGGCGATCAATGCGCCGATGATACGCGAAGCAAGGAAGCTGAAGGTGATGCCGTTTCCGCCATAGCCATAGGCCGCAAGCATGCGCGGCTGCCCCGGCACGCGTCCGATCAGCGGCAGGCCGTCGGCCGTTTGCCCGAAGGCGCCCGACCAGGCATGGCCGAGCGTGGCCTCGGCGGCCGGAACGAGGGCGCGCAGCTTGCGCAGCAGCGCATCGGTTTTCTCCGGCCCCAGCATCCTGCGCCGGTCGGGATCGTCGGTCTCCTCGTCCTCGCCGCCTATGATGATGCGGCCATCCGTTGTCGTGCGGCAGTAGACGTAGTCTTCGGACGCTTCCCAGACGAGAGCGGGACCGGGCCAGAGGCTGGATGGCGGCTGAGGCAGCGTGGCAAGCGCCCAGCTCGAGGCGACGCGATGCAGCTCGCTGGTGACGCAGTCGGGCATCACATAGCCCGTCGCCAGCACGACATGGCCGGCCTCGATCATGCGGCCGCCCGCGAGCCGCACGAATGCGCTCCGATGCGTTGAATCATAGGCGACGGCATCGTCGCGGATCAGCCGCGCGCCCCGCCCCGCCGCAACATGCAGAAGAGCGTGGCAGAGGCTGAGCGGATTGGCCTCTGCCGAGCCCGGCGAGACGATCGCGGCCGCGCGGTCGAAGCCGAGGGCACCGAGCAGCGTCGCGTGGTCGAGCAGGGTGCCCGGCAGACCGGCCTTCTCGCGCAGTGTCCACTCGTCCAGCAATTCACGCGGGCCGACATCGCCCGCCGCCAGATAGACGGTGTTGCGCGGGAGGAACGCGCAGCCGAGTTCCAACTGCGCGATGTGCTCGCGCAGGCCCGCCACGGCCTTGAAGCTGCGGCGATAGACGTCGGCCGCCTTGTCGAAGCCATAGAGCGTCGCAAGCCGGCGCAACGGCAGGTCGATCTCCCATTGCAGCATCGCCGTGCTCGCTGCCGTGCTGCCGAAGCCCTCGCGCTCGCGGTCGACCAGCACGACATCATGGCCGCGGGCCGTCAGATGCTCTGCCGCCAGCGCGCCGGTGATGCCGCCGCCGACGATGACCACGTCGCAGCGGATGTCGGTATCGAGCCCGTGACTCGCCGGCCGTGCTGGCCCCACGCGCCAGGGGCTGGATCCGTTGCGCAGATCGTCCTGGCGCGTGTTGTCGGGGTCGAGCATGGCGGGGAGGAGTTCCTTATCCGGCGGTTGGGGGGCCGACCCGGTCCGCCATCGTGGCGCCGCGCATGCCGAGCGGCTTGGGATGGCCGGTGGTGGTGTCATGCGCGGTCTGGTGTTCGAGCTCGGCATTGAGCTCGGCCCCGCCGAGCACGATCATCGCCGACAGCCAGAGCCAGGTCATGAAGACGACGACGGTGGCGAGCGAGCCATAGGTCGCGGTGTAGTTGCCGAGCGTGCCGACATACCAGGAGAAAGCCCAGGAGGCGGCGGCCCAGAGGACCGCCGCCGCGACGGCGCCCGGCATCACCCAGGCGAAGCGCGCCCGCTCGCGGCTCGGCCCGATCCAGTACAGGCAGGCGATCGACAGCGTGGCGAAGACAAGGAAGGCCGGCCAGCGCACGAGGCGCAGCAGGCGCTCGAACTCGAAGGCGAACGGGAACAGCGCCGTGACCACCGGCACGCTGGCGATCGCGGTCAGCGACGCCACGAGCAGCACGACACCGCTGAGCGTCGTGATCAGCGAGATGGTGTTCAGCCAGAGGAAGCTGCGCTTTTCCTGCTCGCGATAGATGATGTTCAGGGCGTCGAAGATCGCCTTGACCGCGGCGTTCGCCGACCACACGGCCACGAGCAGGCTGATGAAGAACGTCAATGAGAGCGTCGAGGCCGGTTGAAGCGCCAGGCGCATCGCCTGCTCATGGATAAGGTCACGCGCCGCCTGCGGGAAAACCGTCGTCACCGAGTCGAGCTGCCCGGCGATCGTCGCGGGATCGGTGAAATAGCGATACAGCGTGACGAGCAGGGAGAGCGCCGGCACCAGCGACAGCAGCGTGAAGAAGGCGACGGCGCCGGCCAGCGAACTGAGCCGGTTGTCGGCGACATTGCCGGCGAAGCGCAGCAGCACGTCCTTCCAGCCAAGCCAGGTCATCTGGAGCGGGGTGCGGGCCATGCGTCCCCGCGCCGCCTCGCGCTTGCGCCGCGACAGGCGGGCAGTGACGGCCTCGGCGACATAACCCAGCGCGACACCTGCTCCGGCCGCACCCGTGATCCGTTTCAGGAAGGACATTCAGGACCGTCTCCGCTGCCGCGCCAAGCTTCGTCGCGGCAGCACGGCGAGGCAACAGCAAGCCGCCGCGAATGTTCCCGGCCCCAGGCTACGAGGGCCATTTTAGCTGATCATTAACCTTAATGCTTTCTGATCATGGCCATGTTCGCCGTCCGTTGCGACGCGCGCCGTTCCGTTTCGTTGACGAGTTGAGGCCGTGATGACGATGCAGCCAAAGCCGGGCTTGGCCCGCCTCGCTCTTCTTTGCGGCAGCCTGTTCTGCATGGCCCCGGCCATTGCAGCGGACATGCCTTCGTCCCGGTTGCTCCCGCCCGCTCCGGCCCTGCCCGCCTTCTATTCCTGGGCAGGCGTCTATCTGGGCGTGCAGGGCGGCTATTCCTGGGGCCAGGAGCGCACCGCCTTCTCCGACACGCTCGGGCGCGCCTTCAACGGTGCCGCCTTCCGCCAGAGCTCCGATTCCGCGCTCGGCGGCGCGCATGCCGGCTTCAACTATCAGACCGGCAGCATCGTCTTTGGCATCGAGGGCGATGTCGAGGCGCTCGATGCCAGCGAGACGCTCGTCGGCCCGGGGATCGCCGCGCAGGTCCGGCGCGACTGGCAGGCGTCGCTGCGCGGACGGGTCGGCTTCGCTCTGGATCGCTTCATGATCTACGCCACCGCCGGCGCCGCCTTCACCGACTTCAACTACCACCTCGGCAGTTCGGCGACGGGGCTGGCGGAAAGCGCGGATCGATCGAGGACCGGCTGGACCGCAGGCGCAGGCGTCAGTTTCGCCTATACGGACAACCTCATCCTCGGTGCCGAATACCGCTACACCGACTTCGGTAAGATGAACCATGCCGGGGGCGGTC
>JAESFK010000483.1_pt1 | contig 19736 bp, 20 predicted proteins | sample 9269391 | NCBI WGS metagenome assembly JAESFK01 (sample SAMN14506231, study PRJNA617097) | algae metagenome | isolation source: Drouetiella hepatica UHER 2000/2452 and co-occurring heterotrophs from... | place: Slovakia: Slovak Paradise National Park, Hrabusice, Kosice Region | collected 2000-01-01
GCGGCTGCATGCGCGCGCCTATGACCGCGTCCACGCCATCGACCTGATGAAGGCCGATGTCGACTACCAGATGCGCGAGACCTTCGAATCGGCGCTCGGCTTCGGCCGCGTGACGCTGGAAGGACTCGGCCTGACTTATGACGAGGCCAGCCTCGTCATCGAGCATGTTCGCGACCGCGACGCGCAACGCATGGAGATCCAGTTCCACGAGGGAATCGCGGCCGGCCTCACCAAAGTGCCGCGCGTGACACCGGAGCCACTGGTGAAGCCGAAGGGCAAGTCGAAGGCGCTGACGCCTGAGACTGAGGACGTGATCGCCGATGGCGGTGCGGAAGTCGCGGTCGGCGGCGTCGGCGAGCCCGAGCGGTGAGCATGTCCGCCGGTTCGAAGGCCGCGATCTTCGTCAGCGGCTCGCTGATGCGCCATGTCGCAGTGATGACGGGGACGGGCGCAATCGGCCTGATGGCGATCTTCCTCGTCGATCTCCTGTCGCTGCTCTACGTATCCTGGCTGGGGCGTCCGGAAGCCACGGCCGGCGTCGGCTTCGCCACGATCGTTCTCTACCTGATGATCTCGATCAATATCGGGCTGATGATCGCGGTCTCGGCGCTGACGGCGCGGGCGCTCGGTGCCGGCGACCGGGCTGCGGCGAGGCGGCTTGCGGGCTCGACGCTGACGCTGATGGCCATCGCGGCCGTGGCGCTCAGCGCGATCGCCCTGCCCTGCCTGCCCTGGCTGCTGCGCCTGCTCGGCGCCCATGACGAATCCTACCGTGTCGCGCTGTCCTTCCTCTGGATCGTGCTGCCCTCCAACGTCCTGATGGCGATCGGGATGGGGGTTTCCGGTGTGCTGCGCGCGGTCGGAGACGCGCGCCGCGCCATGTTCGTGACGCTGGGCGGCGGCCTGGCGACGGCCGGTCTCGACCCGCTCTTCATCTTCTGGCTAGGGCTGGGACCGGACGGAGCCGCCTGGGCGATCGTCGTGTCGCGCGTCATCATGGTAGCGACCGGCCTCCATGGCGCCATCCGTGTCCATCGCATGGTCGCCCGGCCGAGCCTCGCCGGCCTGCGCCAGGATACGCTGCGGACATTGGTGATCGCGGGGCCGGCAATCCTGACCAATCTCTCGAACCCGATCGCGAACGCCGTCTTCGCCAGCATCGTCGCGCGCTTCGGCGACGCGGCGGTGGCGGCGCTCGCCATCATGGATCGGCTCGTTCCGGTCGCCTTCGGCGTGCTCTTCGCGCTGACGGGCGCGGTTGGACCGATCCTTGCGCAGAACTGGGGCGCCGGGCGGTTCGACCGGATGCGCAGCGGCCTGACGGCGTCGGCGCTGTTCGCGATCGGCTGCGTCGTCATCGCCGGGCTGGCGTTGGCAGTACTGCGCGGCCCGATCGTCGCCGCCTTCGGCGCGACCGGGCTGACGGCGGAGCTCGTGATGTTCTTCTGCCTGATTGCCGGACCGATGTGGCTGTTCGTCGGGCTGCTCTTCGTCGCCAACGCCGCATTCAACAATCTCGGCATGCCGTTCCTGTCGACGCTGTTCAGCTGGGGCCGCGCCACCCTGGGCACGATGCCGCTCGCCTTCGTCGGCGCGCAATATGCCGGACCGAAAGGGGCGCTAGTCGGATCGGCGCTCGGCGCCGTCGCCTTCGGCATCCTGGCGCTGATCTTCGCCTATCGCGGCATCACCCGGCTGGAGCGGAACGCAACAGGTCGCGCGCCGCTTGCCTCGACCCTCGACGCTGCTATCGTCCCGGTGCAGGCGGCGACAGACCGCGCACCAGCCGGAGGCACGCCATGATGAACCTCTTCGAGATGATGCAGCAGGCCCAGAACGGCCAGGCCATGCAAAACCTCTCGCGGCAATACGGGCTCAGCCAGCAGCAGACGCAGGCCGCGATCGAGGCGCTCCTGCCCGCCTTCTCGATGGGGCTGCAGCGCCAGACGCAGGACCCTTACGCCTTCGGTTCGCTGGCGCAGATGATGACGGCCTCGCCGTTCGGCCGGATCTTCGACGCCAATGGCGACGGCATCCCCGACAACGCCAGGAGCGCGGGCAACGACGTGCTCAGCCAGCTCTTCGGCTCGAAGGAGGTCAGCAATGCGGTCGCGGCCCAGGCGGCCGCGACGAGCGGCGTCGGCCAGGCGGTGCTGAAGCAGATGCTGCCGGTGATCGCCTCGATGGTGATGGGCGGATTGTTCAAATCGATGAACAGCCAGGGCATGGGCGGTATCCTCGGCCAGTTCTCCGAGATGATGCGAGGGCAGATGCCGGGCATGCAGCCCGCTCCGCAGCCGCAACCACAGCAGGCGAACCCGGCCAACCCGCTGGAGGCGATCCTCGGCGGCCTGTTCGGTAATGCGCAGACGCCGACCAAGGGCGAGACGCAGGGTGGCGGGCCCTTCGGCGGCGGCCAGATGCCGGGCGGGCAGATGGGCATGGACCAGATGGGCGGCATGCTCGGGCAGATCCTGACGGGCATGCTGGGCGGCGGACAGGCGCCGCAGGCCGAGCCGCAGCCGCAGCCTCGCGCCGCCCCCACATCGCGCCGTGCCCCGGAGCCCGAACCCGAGCCTGAGGAGGCGCCCGCCCCGTCACAGGCCGGACCGGGCTCGATCGGCCTCGACGCGCTGAACCAGATGTTCGAGCACGGCCGCAAGGTGCAGGACAGCCATCAGGACGCGCTGAAGACGATCTTCGACACGATGTTCGGCGGCCAGCCGCGGCGCTGACTCCGAGCTCCCGGCATAAAAAAGGGCGGAAGCACGTAGCTTCCGCCCGTAGGAACGCGCAGCCCCAAGGGGTCAGGCGCTGCACGCAACCGAATTGACGGCCTCGGCCCGCGCGGCCAGGGGCTTCGAGGCGGACGACCGTGCGACGGCAATCGGCTGCGCCTTGGCGGCCGACGGTGTCGTCACGGGCTGTTGAAGACTGGCCTTGCGCCGCGTCGCCGCCACGCCCGACCGCGCGCTGGAGCGCTCGGCCAGGATCAAGGAGGGGTCCGACAGCCAGGACACCGCGAGTGCACCGTCGAGATCGGAGCGGACGAGCCCGATGTCCTTCAGGCCGCGCTCATCGAGTTCGCCAAGGCGCAGGACCTCGCGGCGGTGAATCAGCGCTTTCACGAGGGCCACGATCGGTGTGAATCCACGGACAGCAACACGCGTGGCGACGGCCGAAACGGACGAGAGCGACTTCGTTGCGAATGTCATGAGCAGCATGACGGCCTCCTGTGGTTCCAAAGCGGCGGGCATTCCCCGACCCAGCCTGGACGCGCCGCTGGCAAGGACCGGAAACTGACTGATAGTTAGCTTTGCGCTGGTCATAAGCCAAACGAATGCTTATGATGTTTCACAGCACGGATATTGATGAACCGATGTGAGGTGCCGCCATGGCGCATGTGCTCGACGCCGACCAACTCAAGACCTTCGTCGCGATCGCCGACACCGGCTCCTTCACCCGCGCGGCCGAGATCGTTTTCAAGACCCAGTCAGCCGTTTCGATGCAGATGAAGCGACTGGAGGAGCGCGTCGGCCGGCCGCTCTTCGGCCGCGACGGCCGCCACGCCAAGCTGACCGAGGATGGAGAGCGGCTGCTGGACTATGCCCGGCGCATCGTCCGGCTGAACCTCGAATGCGTCGCGAGCTTCACCGATGCCGATCTGAAGGGTCGCATCCGGCTGGGCGTACCCGACGACTATGCCGATCGCTACCTGCCGGAGATTCTCGCCCGCTTCGCCCGCTCCAATCCGCGCGCCGAGGTCACCGTGGTCTGCGAACCGACGCCGATGCTGGCCGAGCGGATTGCCACCGGCGACATCGACCTCGCCATCATCACCCATGTCGAGAGCCGGGGACAGGGCGAGATCATCCGCATCGAGCCGCTGCTCTGGGTGACCTCGGCGCGCCATGCCGTGCATGAGGAAGACCCGCTGCCGCTGGCGCTGGGGCGGCCGACCTGCAACTGGCGGCAGGCGGCGGTCGATGCGCTGGAAACAAAGGGCCGGCGCTTCCGTGTGCTCTATGCGAGCTGGAACTCGACTGCGGTCGGCGCCGCGGTCGTCGCGGGACTTGCAGTGTCCGTGCTGCCGGAAAGCGCTGTCAGGCCGGGCATGCGGATTCTTGGGCCCTCGGAAGGCTATGCGACGCTGCCATCGTGCAAGATCGGGCTGCTGCGGACTCGCTTCGATCCGTCGGTGCTGTCGAACGCGCTGGCCGAGCACATCATCCAGAGCCTGGACAACCTCGCGAGCTTCAAGACAGCGGCCGAGTGAAGCGACGGGGCGGAGGATTCCGCTGGATCAGCGGAAGCCGTCCATGACGCGTGATGTTAGTTCACCGACATTCACGCCGATCTGCGTGATGAGTGCGATCGTGGCGACCGACATCAGCGCGGCAATGAAGCCGTACTCGATCGCGGTCGCCCCGCGTTCGTCGCGCATGAATCTCACAATGGCGCTGACCATCTGACGCATGGGCAGAACCCTAGCGCCCGAATTTTCGCCAAATCATTAACGCGACGGCGCCAATCCTTCGAATCCTGCGCTTCTTCGCGGCCGAACGCCTTAGAGGCCTGGTCGCTTCAGAGCGCGAACTCCGAGAACAGCGGCTTGATCTCGGCGTCCCACTCGGCGCGATAGCGGGCGGCGAGCTGCTGCGAGAGTGTGCGGTCGCCGGCCACGATCGCGTCCAGCGGATCCAGGAAGCCGGATTCGTCGGCACCCGCAGCATTCAGGCGGGCGCGGCGCACGAGCCCGGCGCGCGACAGGGCCAACACCTCACGGGCGAGATCGCGCAGGCTGCGGCCGGCGATGGTGGCGGAGAGCCCGGCCTTGGGCACGGCATCGCGCAGCGCCTGGCGCTCCGCGTTGCTCCAGCCCTTGACCAGATCCCAGGCCGCATCGAGTGCCGACTGGTCGTAGAGCAGTCCAACCCAGAAGGCTGGCAGCGCGTTCAGCATCTCCGGCGAGCCGGCATCGGCGCCGCGCATCTCGAGGAAGCGCTTGAGCCGGACCTCGGGGAAGAGCGTCGAGAGATGGTTGGCCCAGTCGGAGATCGTCGCCTTCTCGCCCGGCAACTGCGCCAGCTTTCCGGCGAGCAGGTCACGGAAGGAGGCGCCGGCGACATCGTGATAGGTGGCGCCGCGCTTGACGAAATACATCGGCACGTCGAGCGCCCAGTCGACATAGGCCTCGTAGGACATGCCCTCGTCGAAGGCGAAGGGGATCATGCCGGAACGGGCGTTGTCAGTGTCACGCCAGATCTCGGAGCGCATCGACTGGAAGCCGTTGAGTTGGCCTTCGGTGAAGGGTGACGACGCGAATAGGGCCGTCGCCAGCGGCTGCAGGGCGAGCGAGACCCTGAGCTTCCTGACCATGTCGGCTTCGGTGGAGAAATCGAGGTTCACCTGCACCGTGCAGGTGCGGAACATCATGTCGAGGCCGCGCGTGCCGACCTTCGGCATATAGTTGGCCATGATCTTGTAGCGGCCCTTGGGCATCATCGGGGTCTGTGCCCGGGTCCAGAGCGGCGAATGGCCGAGCGAGACGAAGCCGATGCCATGCGGCTGCGCGACCGCCTTCACGTCGGCCAGGTGCTCGGCGAGTTCGGCTGCCGTCTGGTGCAGGGTCTCGACCGGTGCGCCGGAAAGCTCGAACTGGCCGCCGGGCTCGAGCGAGATCGCACCGCCGCCATCGGGACCGGCGAGGCCGATGATGTGGCCGGCATCGACGATCGGCTCCCAGCCGAGCTTCGCCTGCATGCCCTCCAGAAGGTGGCGGATGCCGCCGGCGCCGGGGCGCCCCTCATAGGGGACCGGCGCGAGATCGTCGCGATAGAAGGGAAACTTCTCGTGCTCGGTGCCGAGCCGGAAGGCCGAGGGCGGCTTCTCGCCGGCAGCGATCCAGGACATCAGTTCGTCCTTGGAACCGATCGGGGTTGAATCGGACACATCGCGAGCCATGGGCGCTCCGGCAGAGAAACAAGGCGGCCAGGCTTCCGCCCGCGCCGTGCGACGCGGTGGATCAGGCTCCAGGAGCGCCAGACATAGGCGAGCGAGGAACGCTCGACAACGACCTCCGCCACGCGTTGGCGGACAATCGACGAACGGCCGGCGCAGGTCACCGCCCGGTTGCGCTCAAGCGGCGCCGCGCTGGCGCACCTCCTGCGTGCCCCAGCCGGTCGCATCGAGCCGGGTCTCGGAGGCAATCCAGTCGACGACCGCAGCCAGGCCCGCCGCCTGTCCGCCTTCGCGGGTGCGCGCCTCCTCATAGACGGCGAGCTGGACATCGGCACTCGTGCCCTGGCCGGCAATCTGGCGGCAGGTCGCCAGCTCCGCCTGACAGCCGAGCGCCGCCGCATCCTCGGCAAGGTCGGCGACGAGATCGTCGAGAAGGCTCGGCACGCTGCGCATGCTGCGGCTCTCGGCATGGACCAGGCCGCCATGGATGCCGTAGCGCTGGGCGCGCCAGAGATTTTCCGCCGCTATGGCCCGCGAGGCCGCCGTCAGATTCGCATTCAGCTTCGGGCGCCGCAGCAGATGGCGGACCAGGCAGCGATAGAGAGCGGCGATGGCGAGCGTATCGTCGAGACGCGTGCAGCTATCGGCGATCCGCAGTTCCAGCGTCGGATGCTTCTCGGAGGGGCGGATCGCCCACCAGATGTAGCTGGCATCCTTGATCGCACCGGCCGCGACCATGGTCTCGAGATAGGCGCGGTAATCCTCGGGATCGCCGAACAGGTCGGGAAGGCCCGTGCGCGGCAGTTCGCCATAGGCGGCGAGCCGGTAGCCCATCAAACCCGTGCGCCTGCCCTGCCAGAAGGGCGAGGAGGTCGAGAGCGCCAGCAGCAAGGGCAGGAACGGCATGATCCGCTCCATCAGCCGGATGCGCTCATCCTCGTCCTTCACCTCGACATGAACATGCAGGCCGCAGAGTTGGTTGCGGCTGCCGAGCATCTGCAGATCGCGCATCAGCGCGTCGTAGCGGGAGGCATCGGTGGCGCGCTGGCGCGACCAGGCGGCACTGGGATGCGTGCCGCAGGCCAGCAGCAGCATGTCGTGCTCGAGGGCGAGGCCCGCCAGCCCCATGCGCAGGGTCGTCAGCGAGCGGCGTGCCTGCTCCAGCGATTCGCAGACGGGGGTCGCGACCTCGATCTGCGACTGCAGCATCTCGCGCTGGACCTCGTCGGGAAACGCCGTCTGGGCCGCCTTGATGAAAGCCGGCGAGACCTTGCGGACGATCCCCCTGCTGCCGGCATCCGACAGAAAGTACTCTTCCTCGATTCCGAAGCGGCAGGTTTCGTTCATGGCTTCATCCTCGTCGAGCAGGTGGCTTGGGGCGAGCCGGCGGTGAATCACCGGCAAGGCGGCCCTGAGGCCGGCGCGCCAGACTGCTTCCGAATGAGTCGAGAATGCGTCCCCAGCACGAGCAGAAAACGCCCGAGCCCGAGTGACGTTCCGTCGGCTAGCCCCTCGGCCAGTCGCCGAGCACGGCCTGCACAAGCGCCAGGGCTGCGACGGCCGCCGTGTCGGCGCGCAGGATGCGCGGGCCGAGCGAGATCGGCAGCGTCGCTGGCCTCGCCAGGATGCGGCGGCGCTCCGCCTCGTCGAAGCCGCCTTCGGGGCCGATCAGCACGGCAAGCGGCCCTGCCTCGACGCGCGACAGCGCCGCGACCGGGCTCTCCTGCGCCATGGCTTCGTCGCAGAAAACCAGCAGCCGGCCGGGTTCGAGCGCGGCCAGCGCTGCATCCAGCGCCTGCTCGGCGCGGATGTCCGGCAGGCTGAGAATCCCGCACTGTTCGGCTGCCTCGACCGCATTGGCGCGCATCCGGTCGAAGTTGAGCCGCGAGACCTGGGTCCGGCGCGTCAGGACCGGCTGGATGACGCCGGCCCCCATCTCGACCGCCTTCTGGGCGATGTAGTCGAGCCGGGCGTGCTTCAGCGGCGCGAAGAGGTAGTGCAGATCGGGCGCCGGCGGCTGCGGACGCGTCTGCTTCACCAGCGCCAGGCTCGCCTGCTTGCGGCCCTCGACGGTGATCGCGGCCAGCCATTCGCCGTCGCGCCCGTTGAAGACCAGAATCGTGTCGTCCTGCTTCATGCGCAGCACGTTGAGCAGATAGTTCGCCTGTTCGCGCTCTACAGGCAGCCGGGCGCCCTCCGTGAGGCCGTGCTCCAGAAAGAGCCGGTAGCGGGCAAAATCGGGAGTGGACATCGGCGCTGCCTCCTGCGGACGTGACCGGCACAGGCCAGCGTGGTATTCTGACATTTGCCGGCAGGCATTTCGCCTACAGGGCGCGCCTCGCGCGAAAACCGCCACAATCGCGGCCTATCGGCAAGCACCGACCAGCTCGCGGCGCGTGGACTCACAATGGTCCTTGGCGCTAACACAGCCTTGCTGGTAAGGAAATCGCGCAGGGGCGCTGGCGCCCGCGCAGGTAATTTCGGAGCAGGAACAACATGCGGCGTAGGATGGCTTCCGGAGTGATCGCGACGATGGGCCTCGCGGCCGCCGCCTTCATCGACGCCGCTCCCGTGCGTGCCCAGGCCTCGGGCTGCGAGAAGATGCAGACGCTTCTGCAGGAGCGGCAATCGCTCATCGCCTCGCTGAACTCCGCGCAGAAGGCAAAGCGCAAGCTGACGCCACAGCAGGCCTGCAGCACGATGGGCCGGCTCGTCAGCAATGGCGCATCGACCGTCAAATTCGCCACCGACAACCAGGACTGGTGCCAGATTCCGCCATCCTTCATCGACGGCATGAAAGCCGACAACGAGAAGGCCGCGGGCATCCGCAACCAGGCTTGCAACGCGGTCAAGCAGCAGGCCGAGATGATGCGCCGGGCGCAACAGCAGGCTCAGGGCAGCGGCAATCCATTCGGCGGCGGCGATGCCATCACCGGCGGCGGCATGCGCGTTCCCCAGGGCGCGCTTTAAGTTCTAGAGCGTGGACATGATGTCGAAGCCGGCGCCCGCGACACTCGTATCGGGCCCGGCCGCGCCCTTGTCCGACGCGCCACTGCCTGACGCGCTGACCGGCCATTGGGTCGATACGCGCGCGCCGCGGCGGCTTCGCCCCTATCTCAAGCTCGCCCGGATCGAACGGCCGATCGGCTGGTGGCTGCTTCTGCTGCCGTGCTGGTGGTCGGCGGGGCTGGCGGCGATCGCAACCGGGCAGCCGTTTCCCAACCTGTGGCATTGCCTGCTCTTCCTGATCGGCGCGATCGTGATGCGCGGCGCCGGCTGCACTTTCAACGACATCATCGACCGCAAGCTCGACGCGCAGGTCGCACGCACCCGCGGACGTCCGCTGCCCTCGGGCCAGATCACGACCAAGGCCGCCGCCCTGTTCATGGTCGGGCTGTCGCTGGCCGGCCTCGCCGTGCTGCTGCAGTTCAACCATTTCACGATCGCAGCCGGCGTCGCCTCGCTGGCGATCGTGGCGATCTATCCGTTCATGAAACGGATCACCAACATGCCGCAATTCGTGCTCGGCCTCGCCTTCTCATGGGGCGGGCTTCTCGGCTGGAGCGCAGTGACGGGGCGGCTCGATGCGCCGGCCTGGCTGATCTACGCGGCGGCGGTCGTCTGGACCATCGGCTACGACACGATCTACGCCATGCAGGACATCGAGGACGACGTCATCGCCGGCATCAAGTCGAGTGCACGCTATTTCGGCGACCATGGCCGGGAAGCGATCGCGCTGTGCTTTGCGGTCGCGGTGGTACTGGCTGGGCTCGCGGCCTGGACGGCTGGCGGCGGGCCGATCGCCTTCGCCGGTCTTGCCGCCTTCGCCGGTCATCTCGGCTGGCAGGTTTCGAAGCTCAAGGGCGCAACCTCGACGGTCGCGCTGTCCCTGTTCCGCTCGAACCGGAATGCCGGGCTGCTGCTCGCGGTCGGCTTCGCGTTCGACGCGCTCGGCCGGTTCGCACTCTAGCGCGCTCGCCGTTCACGGAAACGCATCGTCATCCCGGGCCAACCCCGGGATGACAGCGCGATTCGGTCCAAGCACCGCATGCCTCAATCCGTCAGCCGCTCGCCGCCGACGACGGCCGGACGCTCGGGGAGCTTGCCGGTCTTGCGCCGCACCAGGAAGCGCGGGCGGCGGCCGTTGAGGAAGGAATGCCGGCGCCTGACCCGGATCGGACCGAGCGCGAGGCGGCCGAATTGCGGAAACGGCTCGGAAATCTCGCCATCGCTGGTCTCGAGCAGCAGCGACATGCCGCTGGCCCGGCCGCAATCGCGCCAGAGCGCCACGGCGTCGTCCTGATCCACCGTCGCGACGGTGATCGAGCGGCCGTCACCAGCGGTCAGCGCAAGCTGGAAGACCTGATCCTCGCCCGTCGCATTCGCCAGCCGCAAGGCGACGCCGCGCCAGCCGGCAGATCCGCGCAGGATACGCACGGATCCGATCCGCTCGATCCGCGGCGCGTCCGGCTGCGCCGGCATCGGGTTTCTGGGAACGGTCGCGGGGTCGTTCGCGCCGCCGAGGCCATTCGGCATAAAGCCGAACTCCCCGGCGGCTGGCGTAACTCTGGCCATCGATTTAACGCCTCTCTTTAATCCCTGCCGCTACCGAGCCCTCTGTGAAGTCCGGGGCTCTCGTGCTTGCCAGGCGAAATTGCGTCTCAGGCATCTCCGAGCACTTAAGCGGTTGGGTTAAAGGAGCGTGTTTTCGGCCTTCCAATGGCCCCAATGGCCTGTTTCATGCATGATGATTGACGGAATCTTTCGATCCGCGGGGGCATTTTCAGCTTGAACCGCGGCATCGCCATTCGTACGGAACGCGCATGACCCCTCCCCCGCTCCCCATCGCCCCGGACCTGCTCAGAGCAGTCCGCGAGAGCTGCCTGGAAGCCGGGGCGATCGCAGTCGATCTGTTCCGCCCCGGCGAGACGACAGCCGCCAGGACCTGGTCCAAGAGCGGCGGCTCGCCCGTCACGGAAGCCGATATCGGCGTCGACACCTTCCTGCGCATCCGGCTCTCGGCGCTGCTGCCGGAGGCCGCCTGGCTGTCGGAGGAAACCGTAGACGATGCGCTGCGGCTGTCGCGTCGTTTCGTCTGGGTCGTCGATCCGATCGACGGCACGCGCGCCTATATGAGCGGCTCGCCGGACTGGGCCGTGTGCGTGGCGCTGCTCGACGAGGGCGAGCCGATCCTCGGCGTCGTCCATGCACCGGCCTGCGAGGCGACCTATACGACGCTGCGCGGCGGCGGCGCCCAGAAGAACGGCATCGGCATCGCCGCCTCGCCGGCGACGCGCCTCGAGGCCGCCCGCATCGCCGGGCCCAAGCCGATGCTCGACGCGCTGGCCAGGTTCGAGAACTTCGAGCCCGTCGACAAGATTCCCTCGCTCGCGCTCAGGCTGACGCGCATCGCCGACGGGACGATTGATGCCGGGCTGATCTCGACCGATGCCCGCGACTGGGATCTCGCCGCCGCCGACCTGATCCTTCGGGAAGCGGGCGGGCGCCTCAGCGGCGGCAGTGGCGAGCCCGTGACCTACAACCGCGAAGTTCCGGTCCACGGCATGCTGATCGCCAGTTGCGGTGGCCTGTCGGAGCCGCTTCTCGGCGCGATGCAGCGCCTGCGCGACGCACAGCCGCAGCGGATCTGACACCTTTTTCGCCTGCCTGCCGCTCTGCAGCGCAGAAGCTGGCCTTTCAGCACTCGCACACGGCGCATGGATGGCTTAACTGATGCCGCGCGGTTCCCGGACTGGACCGCTCGTGCTGGAGGGATCGATGTCTGCCGAACCGGAACAGAAACAGCTTCTCCACCTCGTCTTCGGCGGGGAGCTGAGTTCGCTCGAAGGCGTGACCTTCAAGGACCTCGCCAAACTCGACGTCGTCGGCGTGTTCCCAAATTACGCGAGCGCGCACACCGCCTGGAAGGCGAAGGCGCAGGCGACAGTGGATCAGGCGCAGACACGCTACTTCATCGTGCACCTGCACCGCCTGCTCGACCCCGAGACCTAAGGTTCCGACGCAAGCTTCAGGACCCGACGCAGATTCATGGGCTTTTCGATCCTCAAGACGCGCGTGGCGCAGGAAGCGCTCGGCCGGATGCTGGCCGGCTACCTGCGCCTCGTGCAGCGCACGAACCGCTTCGTGGTCGAGCCGGCCGACATCTATGAGCGCGTCCGTCCCGAACTGCCGCTGATCATCGCGATGTGGCACGGCCAGCACATCATGATCCCGTTCTCGCGGCCGGACTGGATGCCGGCCTGCTCGCTGGTCTCGCGCCATGGCGATGGCGGCTTCAACGCGATCGCCCTGCGCGAACTCGGCATCGGCGCGATCCGCGGCTCGGGGGCCCTGGGCAAGAAGATCCGCGAGAAGGGCGGCGCCAGCGCCTTCCTCGCCATGGTCAGGCGGCTGGCGGCCGGCGAGACGATGGTGCTGACCGCCGACATTCCCAAGCGGGCCCGCATCGCGGGGCCAGGCATCATCCAGCTCGCGCGGGCGTCGGGGCGCCCCGTTCATCCGATCGCGGTGGTGACGAGCCGCCGCATCGACTTCAAGAGCTGGGACCGGGCCTCGATCGGCCTGCCCTTCGGGCGCGGGGCGATCGTCGTCGGCGAGGCGATCCATGTCGCGCGCGGGGCGGACGAGGCGACCTGCGAAGCGGCGCGGCTGGCGCTCGAAGCTGGGCTCGACGCCGTCCATGCCCGCGCCTACGAAATCGTCGGCGCGCAGGATCCCGGCGCCGGGCTGCGGCAGGCGCATCTGGCCGCCGCGAGCGCGCGCGCAAAGGATCTGCCGGCATGATCGGCAAGGGTCCCATCCTGACGGGCTACCGCGCGCTGACCAGGCTGCTCGAGCCGGTCGCGGCAGGGCTGCTGGTCTGGCGGCGCCGGCGCGGCAAGGAGGACCCGACGCGCCTGGCCGAACGCCGCGGCTATCCCGGCGTCAGGCGGCCGAACCGCTCGCTGGTCTGGCTGCACGGCGCCAGCGTCGGCGAGACCGTGACGCTGCTGCCGCTCGTCGCCAAGCTGCAGAAGCGCGGGCTCACCGTGCTCGTCACCTCCGGCACCGTGACCTCGGCCCGGCTGCTTGCGGCGCGGCTGCCGGCCGGCGTGATCCACCAATATCTGCCGCTCGACGTTCCCCGTTACATGCGGCGCTTCCTGGACTACTGGCGACCTGAACTGGGACTGATCTGCGAATCCGAGATCTGGCCCAATCTGCTCATCGAGGCGCGCAAGCGCGCGGTGCCGCTGGTCCTGGTCAATGCCCGCATGTCGGAGCGCTCCTTCGCGCGCTGGTACAAGGCCCCGCGCACCTCGCGCTACCTGCTCTCCTGCTTCGAATCCTGCCTCGCCCAGTCGCAGGGCGATGCCGAGCGGCTGGCGCAGCTCGGGGCGCCGCGCGTCAGCGTCGCCGGCAACCTCAAATTCGACGTGCCCGCCCCCCCCGCAGACGCCGACACGCTGGCGATCCTCGACGGGCTGACCACCGGGCGCCCGATCTGGGTCGCGGCCAGCACGCATCCGGGCGAGGAAGAGCAGGTCATCGCGGCCCATCTCGCGCTCAAGCCCTATCTGCCCAACCTCCTGACGATCATCGCGCCGCGCCATCCGCAGCGCGGCATCGAGATCGAGGCGCTGGCGGAAGCGAACGGCATCGCGGTGGCTCGGCGCGGCGCCGGCCAGATGCCGGAGCGCGATGTCGAGCTCTACATCGCGGACACGGTCGGCGAACTCGGCCTGCTCTACCGGCTCTCGCAGGTGGCCTATCTCGGCGGCTCGCTGGTGCCGCTGATCGGCGGGCACAACCCGATCGAACCCGCCAAGCTCGGCTGCGCGCTGCTGCACGGCCCCTTCGTCCACAACAATGCCGACATCTTCGCCGCCTTCGATCGGGATGGCGGTGCGCGCGAGGTCGCCGATGCGCAGGGGCTGGCCGGCGCCGTGCATCGCTGGCTCAGCGACCCGGCCAGCGCGCGGCAGGCAGCGCGCGCCGCCGCCCAGACCAGCGCCCAGCTCGGCGGCGCGCTGAACCGGACGATGCAGGCGCTGGAGCCGCTGCTGATGCGGATCGCGCTCGGTCAGCGCGACAGCACCTCCTGATGCGCGCTCCGGGCTTCTGGTGGCGGCCGCCCGGCGTTCTGGCCTGGCTGCTGTCGCCTCTCGGCAGGCTCTATGGCGCGATCACGCTGCGGCGGATGCGCCGCAGCGGCAGCGATGTCGGCATTCCCGTGATCTGTGTCGGCAACTTCGTCGCGGGCGGCGCTGGCAAGACGCCGACCGCGATCGCGCTGGCGGGACTGCTGGCGCAGCGCGGCGAGACGCCTTTCGTGCTGATGCGCGGCTATGGCGGGTCGCTCGCCGGGCCCGTCGAAGTCCATGCCTCGCATCACGCCGCCCATGCCGTCGGCGACGAGCCGCTGCTGATGGCGCGCCATGCCCGCACCATCATCGCGCGCGACCGGATGGCCGGCGCCTCGCTCGCGCGCGCACTGGGGGCGAGCGTGATCGTCATGGATGACGGGCTGCAGAATCCGGCACTCGCCAAGCGGCTGCGACTCGCCGTCGTCGATGGTGCGTCAGGGGTCGGAAACGGCCGTTGCCTGCCGGCGGGGCCCTTGCGCGCGCCGCTCGCCGGGCAACTGGCGCAGACGGATGCCGTGCTCGTCATCGGCATGGGAGAGCCGGGCGAGGCGGTCGCGGCGGCAGCCCGACAGGACGGTGTCGCGGTCCTCCGTGCCCGCCTGGACCCGGCACCCCTGGCGGTCGGAAAACTGCGCGGACAGCCGGTTCTGGCGGTTTCAGGAATCGGGCGACCGGAGAAATTCGCCGCCACCCTGCTGCAGGCCGGCGCGCAGATCGTCGCGGAGCGCGTCTTCGGGGACCATCACGCCTATACGGCCGGCGATGTCGCGGCGCTCGTCGCCGAGGCCAGGGCGCGTGATTGCCCGATCGCCACGACGGAAAAGGACATGGTCAAGCTCGGCCCGCTCTGGCCGGATGGGGAGCGCCACCGCCTTCTGCCCGTGCCGGTCGCCCTCGTCCTCGCGGAACCGGAGCGGATCGCGGCGATGCTTGCTACGACCCTGTCTGCCGGCTCAGGCCCGGCCGGCGCGGCGCAACCTTAGCTGCACGGCCTCCGGCGAGGCATAGGCCTCCTGCCAGTCGACCGACCAGTAGCGCAACTCCTCGATCCGGATCGGAGCGCCGGTGACGGCGCAGCGCACGAAGGCGCCCGGCCGCACCACCCGGAACTCGCCGTGGCCATAGTCGAGCGCGGCTTCAGGGCCGTGCAGGGGCGTGCGTTCGCTGATGTTCATGACGGCTTGTCTAATATATTGCCCGAAGAACGGATTGTCGAAATAATCCAACTTCGTGATAACGTTCCCATCGATGATGTCCAGCCTCGTGATGCCCAGCCTTGCGCGCCTCGCCACGGTCCTGACCGGGCTCGCGTTCCTGACGACGGCTGCGCTTGCCGGCGGCTACGAGCGCGTGCGCGTTCCCAGCTATGACGGGGACCTCGACGCGGTGCTGTATCTTCCGCCGGGTCCCGGACCGTTTCCCGCCGTCGTCGCGCTGCATGGTTGCGGGGGGCTGTGGCGCGACAATGGCAAGATCTCGACGCGGCACTCCGACTGGGGCGAGCGCCTCGCGATGGAAGGCTTCGCCGTGCTGATGCCCGACAGCTACGGCTCGCGAAAGCTCGGCTCGCAATGCGGCGTCAAGGAATTGACCGTCCGGGCCAGCCGCGAGCGCGTCGCCGACGCGGCCGCCGCACGCTACTGGCTCCAGTCGCGCAGCGACATCCGCGCCGACAGGATCGCATTGCTCGGCTGGTCGGGCGGCGGCTCGACGGTTCTCGCCGCCATCCGCAAGGATCGCCGGCCGGCCGATGAAAGGGCCGATTTCGCCCGCGCGGTCGCCTTCTATCCCGGCTGCCGGATCCAGTCGGAATCGACCAGCTTCGCCGCGCGGCTGCCGCTGATGATGCTGATGGGCGATGCCGACGACTGGACCCCGGCCGCACCTTGCGACTTTCTCACCAAGGCCGCGAAGTCCCGCGGCGAAAAGGTCGAGCTGGTGATCTATCCCGGCGCGCTGCATGATTTCGACCATCCCCGCCTCGAGGTGAAGGAACGCAGCGACATCGCCTATTCCGCCACGGGAACCGGCAAGGCGACGGTCGGGACCAACCCCGCGGCACGCGAGGATGCGATCAAGCGGGTCAAGGCGTTCCTCAAGGGGCTTTGAGCCCGACCAGCCTCAGAACAGATCGCCCTGCCCCGCCTTCGGGCTCTCCCGCCGCGGCGGCCGGGACGGCCGTGACGGCGCATCGCCGGAACCCGCCACCATCACGCCAAAGCGTCCGTCGCTGACCTGCACGCTCAGCGCCTGCCCCGGCCGCACCTGGCCTGTGTCGCGAACGAGCGCGCCGGCCTCGTCGCGCACCAAGGCATAGCCGCGCGCCAGCACAGCGTTGGGACCGAGCGATGCCGCCAAGGCCCAGACGCTGTCGAGCCGGTCGCGGCGGCGCTGCAGCAAGCGCGCGAAAGCCGCGACGAGGTTACCCGCCGCGGAGCCGACGCGATCTCCCGCGCGCCCGATCCGGTCACGCTCGCGCCGCAGAAGATTGTCGCGGGCGACGGCCATGGCCTTCGCGAGCCCCTCGACGTCCTTGCGTGCCGTTGCCAGCCGCAGCAGCGGCGAGTGCCGGGCGAGACGCTGCGCAGCCAGTGCAAGCTGCTGCTCATGCGCGCGGGCGTTGCGGGCGAGCGCCGGCGCCAGCCGCGTCGCTGCGAGATCAAGCCTCTGGCGCGGGCCTGAGAGCACCGCCTCGGGCCCCGGCAGCGCCCGGGCGAGCGCCCGCAGATCGCTGCGGCGGCGGTCGGAGAGGCGGCGCATCGCGCCGGCCTGACGACGCGAGAGATCGGCAACGGCCGCCATCAGTTCGGCCCGGACAGGCACGACCTTCTCGGCCGCGCCCGTCGGCGTCGGCGCGCGCAGGTCGGCGGCATGGTCGATCAGCGTGACATCGGTCTCGTGACCGACCGCCGAGACGAGCGGGATCAGTGAGGCGGCGGCGGCGCGCACCACGACCTCCTCGTTGAAGCCCATCAGGTCCTCGAGCGAACCGCCGCCGCGCGCCACGATGATGACGTCGGGCCGCGGGATGCGCCCGCCTTCAGGCAGCGCATTGAAGCCCGTGATGGCGGCTGCGACCTCGGCCGCGCTGGTTTCGCCCTGCACCCTGACCGGCCAGACCAGGACATGGCGGGGAAAGCGATCCTCCAACCGGTGCAGGATGTCGCGGATGACGGCACCGGTCGGCGAGGTGACGACGCCGATCACGCGCGGCAGATAGGGGATGAGCTGCTTGCGTTCGTCGGAAAAGAGGCCCTCGGCCGCGAGCCGCTTGCGACGCTCCTCGAGCAGCGCCATCAACGCGCCGACGCCGGCAGGTTCCAGCGAGTCGATGATGATCTGGTAGCTCGACTTGCCGGCGAAGGTGGTGATCTTGCCGGTGGCGATGACCTCCAGCCCCTCCTGCGGCCGCGTCTTGAGGCGCCCGAAGACGCCCTTCCAGATCACCGCGTCGATCTTGGCGTTGACGTCCTTCAGCGAGAAATAGACGTGGCCGGAACCGACCGGGCCGCGATAGCCCGAGATTTCGCCGCGCACGCGCACGAAGCCGAAGGCATCCTCCAGCGTGCGCTTGAGCGCGCCCGAGAGGTCCGAGACCGACCATTCGGGGGCGTTGCCGGCGGGAGTCTGCGATTCGCTGTCCATGACCGGACCATAGCGGCGGGAAAGCATCCGCAGAAGCGTTGCCGTCGGCGCGATCGGGGGCTATTGCCCGGGCAGGTAAGCGGAGAATGGCGATGAACATCCTTCTGATCGGTTCGGGCGGCCGCGAGCATGCTCTCGCCTGGGCGATCTCGGGCTCGCCGCTCTGCGACCGCCTCTTCATCGCGCCGGGCAACCCCGGCACGGGGCAATGCGGCGAGAATGTCGTGCTCGACGTCGCCGACCATCCGGCGGTGATCGCGTTCTGCCAGCTGCAGCACATCGACCTCGTCGTGGTCGGGCCGGAGGGTCCTCTCGTCGACGGCATTGCGGATGACCTCACGGCCGCCGGCATCAAGACCTTCGGCCCGTCGAAGGCCGCAGCCCAGCTCGAAGGCTCGAAGGCCTTCACCAAGGAGCTCTGCGCCGAGTTCGGCATCCCCACCGCCGGCTTCGGCCGCTTCACGGATGCAGCCGCCGCCAAGGCCTATGTCGCCGCGCAGGGTGCGCCGATCGTGATCAAGGCCGACGGTCTCGCTGCCGGCAAGGGCGTGGTCATGGCAGAGACGCTCGAACAGGCGAATGAAGCCATCGACATGATGTTCGGCGGCGGGCTGGGTGCCGCCGGCGCCGAGGTCGTGATCGAGGAATGGATGATCGGCGAGGAAGCGAGTTTCTTTGCGCTCTGCGACGGCGCCCATGCGCTGGCGCTGGCCTCGGCGCAGGACCACAAGCGTGTCGGCGACGGCGACACCGGCCCCAATACCGGCGGCATGGGCGCCTATTCGCCTGCCCCTGTGATGACCAAGGCGCTGGACGAGCGCACCATGGAAGAGATCATCAGACCGACGCTGGCCGGGATGGCCAAGCGCGGAACGCCGTTCAAGGGCATTCTCTACGCCGGCCTGATGATCACGGCGCAGGGGCCGAAGCTGATCGAATACAATGTCCGCTTCGGCGATCCCGAATGCGAGGTGCTGATGCCGCGGCTGAAGAGCGACATCGTGCCGGCCCTGCTCGCTGCCTGCGACGGCGTGCTCGACAACTTCGACCTGCGCTGGTCGGACGAGACGGCCCTGACGGTGGTGCTCGCGGCCAAGGGCTATCCCGGCAAGCCCGAAACGGGCACGGTCATCAAGGGGATCGAGAAGGCCGAAGCGATCGACCATGTGCTCGTCTTCCATGCCGGAACGAAGCAGGACGCAGCGGGCGCGATCCTTGCCAATGGCGGGCGCGTGCTCAACGTCGTCGCGACGGCGAAGTCCGTCAGCGAGGCCCAGGCGAAGGCCTACAGGGGAGTCGACGCGATCGACTGGCCGGAAGGCTTCTGCCGCCGCGACATCGGCTGGCAGGCGGTGAAGCGCGAGCGCGAAGGCTGACAAGCCGGCCGAAAGGGCGCTACATCATCGGACTGAACATCGTACCCGATCCGATGTTGTAGCTCTTTGATTTTGCATCGGCTTTATCCGAAAACCGCACTCCACTTTTCGGGCCGATGCTCTATCCTTTCGGCCATGAGCAATCTCGACAGTCTGTTCCCCGGCTTCAAGGCCCATTGGGTCGACGGCCCCGTCGGCAAGATCTTCGCGCGGGTCGGCGGCGAGGGGCCGCCGGTGGTGCTGATCCACGGCTTCCCGCAGACCCATGCCGAATGGCACAAGATCGCCGGCGAGCTGGCGAAGACGTACACCGTCGTCTGCCCCGACCTGCGCGGCTATGGCTGGTCGGCCGCGCCGCATGGCGATGGCGGCACGCAGACCTACAGCAAGCGCGGCATGGGCGAGGACATCGTCGCCGTGATGCAGGCGCTCGGGCACCTGCGCTTTGCCGTCGTCGGGCATGATCGCGGCGCGCGCGTCGCCTACCGACTGGCGCTCGACCATCCCGGCCGCGTCGAGCGGCTGGCGCTGCTCGACATCCTGCCGACGGTCTCAATGTGGGAGGGTATGAGCGCGGCGCGCGCCATGCAGGTCTATCACTGGACCT
>JAESFK010000484.1_pt1 | contig 19727 bp, 21 predicted proteins | sample 9269391 | NCBI WGS metagenome assembly JAESFK01 (sample SAMN14506231, study PRJNA617097) | algae metagenome | isolation source: Drouetiella hepatica UHER 2000/2452 and co-occurring heterotrophs from... | place: Slovakia: Slovak Paradise National Park, Hrabusice, Kosice Region | collected 2000-01-01
TCCAGAACCCGGCCGGCGTCGGGCACGCGGACCCGACGGTCGGCGACCTCATCGGCCTCTGGGACGGCGTCTGGTACCAGCGGATCGTCGAGGACGGCTACCCGGTCCCGCTGCCCGTCGACGCCGACAACGGCCGGATCACCTACAGCGCCTGGGCCTTCTACCCGCTGTACCCGTATCTCGTGAAGGCCATGATGGTCACCGGGATGCCGTTCGCGGTGGCCGGGGCCGTCGTCAACCTCGTGCTCGGCGCCGTGGCCGCGGTCCTCATCCACGCCCTGTTCCGCAGCACGTACCACGCCGCGCGCCAGCCGCAGCGCGAGCGGCTCGCCCTCGTCGCGGCCTGCCTCTGGTGCCTCTACCCGACGACCTCGGTGATGCTCAAGCCGTACACCGAGGCGCTCGCGGTCGCGCTCGTCGCCGGGGCCCTGCTCGTGCTCGTCCGCCGCCAGTACCTGCTCGTCGCGGCCCTGGCCGTGCCCCTCGGGCTGACCCGCGGGGTCGCCCCGGCCCTGGGCATCGCGGTGCTCATCCACCTCGTCGTCCGGTGGCGCGAGGAGCGTGCGGCCGGGCTGCGCCCGCTCGCCGGGCAGCGGGGGGCGGTGGTGACGATGCTCGCAGCGGTCGGGGCCAGCGGGGTCGCCTGGCCGGTCATCGCGGGCGTGGCCACCGGCGTGCCGACCGCCTTCTTCGACGTCCAGGCCGCCTGGGGCCAGAAGCCGGCCGACGGCCCGTTCGTCCTGTGGTTCCAGTGGGCGTGGGAGTCCAAGGGCATCCTCGGCGTCGTCGTGCTCGTCGCCCTCGTCGGCACGTACATCGCCCTCGTCCTCGGCCGGCACGGCCGGTGGATGAGCGTCGAGATGCGGGCGTGGGCCCTGGCCTACCCGCTCTACCTCTTCGCCGTCGTCCGGCCGATCACCTCGATGTGGCGCTTCCTGCTCCTCGACATGCCCCTGGCCGCGCTCCTTGCGTCGGTGGCGATGCGCACCGCGAACGGCCAGAAGGTGGTGCCGCACTGGAAGCGACGGGTGGGCGTCGTGGCCCTCGTGCTCGTCGGCGGCATCCTCTGGTGGACCTGCAGCCTGCTCACCTACACCCCGTGGGGGTCCTTCCCGCCGTGATTCCTGCGCTTCGGATTTCGTGAGGTCGGAGGCCTACGCGATAATGGGTCCCTACGTTCGGCGGTCCGGCGCCGGACCGCCACGCGGCGCGATCCTCGCTGCCGCGTCGAGGAAGGGATACACGCCATGGCGGCAATGAAGCCGAGGACGGGCGACGGCCCGCTCGAGGTCACCAAGGAGGGTCGCGGCATCGTGCTGCGCATGCCCCTCGAGGGCGGCGGACGGCTCGTGGTCGAGATGACCCCCGACGAGGTCCGCGCCCTCGGCCAGGCCATCGACAACTGCGAGGGCCTGTCCTGACCAGCGCCTGACACCCGTCGACCGGGCCCCCGCCGCACCCCTGCGGACGGGGGCCCGGTCGTGTCCGGGGTGGGCGCGGGACGAGTCGTGAGACGCGGTGGCGGCGTCCCGGCCCGCCACCTAGCGTCGGCGGCATGAACGCTGGCTACGGACTGACGGTGCGCTGGTCTCTCGAGGACGCGCCGCGGGGGGCCGCCGACCAGCTGCGCGAGTACGTCGTCGGCACCTCGATCGCCCGCTTCATGTTCCTCGACGGCCTGGCCTTCAAGGTCTGGCGGATGCGCGAGGGGGAGTGGTTCGAGGGGACCTACGTCTTCGACAGCGAGCAGGAGCGCCAGCACTTCCGCGAGGGCTTCGAGCCCGGCGCGGCCGCCTCGCCGGGCAGCGAGATCATCGGCTCGGCCCCCGTGCTCCTCGAGGAGTGGGAGGTCGTCGCCATCGCCGAGGGCCCGGCCGGCTTCCGCCGGGGCGCCGGCCCGTCGGTCAGCTGAGGGCCGCCCGCGGGCTCAGCGGCGGACGGCGACGAGCACGCCGTCGCTCACCGGCAGCAGCGCGGTGACGAGGTCGTCGTGGTCGCGCAGGGCCTTGCCGAGGTCGCGCAGGGTGCTCGTGGTCTCGTCGCGGGCGGCGGGGTCGGCCACCCGGTCGTGCCAGAGCATGTTGTCGACGACGAGCACCCCTCCGGGACGCAGCAGCCGCACGGCGTGCTCGACGTACGTGGGGTAGGTGTCCTTGTCGGCGTCGACGTGGACCATGTCGTAGCCGCCGTCGGCCATCCGCGGCAGCACCTCGGCGGCCGCGCCGGTGATGACGCGGGTGCGCTGGTGGGGGTAGCCGGCCTCGGTGTAGGCCTGCTTGGCGAGGCGCTGGTGCTCGGCCGAGACGTCGATGGTCGTCAGCACGCCGTCGTCGGGCATCCCGTCGAGGAGCCACAGCCCCGAGGTGCCGGCGCCGGTGCCCACCTCGAGCACGTGCCGGGCGCCGACGGCGGTCGCGAGCAGCCGCAGCACCGCACCGGCCCCGGTCCCGACGGGGGAGGCGGCACCGAGCTCGACGCCCCGGCGGCGGGCGGCCTCGTGGACCTCCGGCTCCGGGACGAACTCCTCGGCGTAGGACCAGCTGGCCGGCTTCAGTCCGCTCATGGCCGCAACCCTAGTGCGCCCGGAGGGGGTCGTCGCGCCCCGGATTCCCAGCCGGCGTTCAGGGTTCCCGGGAACAATTCACGGCCACGACGCGTATCGATGGGTGACATGAGCAGCCTGGTGAGGGACGAGCCGATGACGACGCAGCAGGACGCCGCCTCGGCGTGGGTCCCGCCGTCCTGGGAAGAGGTCGTCGAGCAGCACTCGGCGCGGGTCTACCGGCTGGCGTACCGCCTGACCGGCAACGTGCACGACGCCGAGGACCTCACGCAGGACGTGTTCGTCCGGGTCTTCCGCTCGCTGCACACCTACCAGCCGGGCACCTTCGAGGGCTGGCTGCACCGCATCACGACCAACGTCTTCCTCGACAAGATGCGCCGCAAGCAGCGCATCCGCTTCGACGCGCTCTCCGAGGAGTCCGCCGCCCGGCTGCCCAGCCGCGACCGCGGCCCCGAGCGGGCCTACGAGGAGACCCACCTCGACGACGACGTCCAGCGCGCGCTCGACGCCCTGTCCCCGGACTTCCGGGCCGCCGTCGTCCTCTGCGACATCGAGGGCCTCTCCTACGAGGAGGTGGCCGCGACGCTCGGCATCAAGCTCGGCACCGTCCGCTCGCGCATCCACCGCGGCCGCGCCCAGCTGCGCGAGGCCCTCGCGCACCGGGCCCCCGCACCGCCCCCCGAGGTCACCGCCGCGCCGCGCCGCGGTCCGATCGTCCGACGCCCCGCCGCGGGAGCGGTATGACGGCTCGGGCCACCGTGACCTGCCTCGACGACGAGCTCTCCGAGTACGCCGCCGGGCGGCTCGAGGGTGCCCGGCAGGAGGCCTGGGAGCACCACCTCGTGGTGTGCGAGCTCTGCCTCCAGGCCGTCCGCCAGGAGCGCCGGCTGCGGGCCGCGCTCGCTGGGGCCCCGTCGATGCCGGGTGACCTGCGCGTGACACTGCTCGCCCTCGGTCGGGGGATGGACGTCGAGCCCCGCCCCTCCGGTGGGCCCGGCGTGCTCCCGCTCCTGGCCCCGAGCGACCCCCCGTGCCACCGCAGTGCGCTGCGCGCCACCGTCGTCGCCGCGGCGGCCGGTGGCGTCGCCGCCGCCGCCGCGTGGAGCCTCACCGTCATCGGGGCGCCGGTCGTCCCGCGCCAGGGTGTCGTGGCCGGCCCCACCTCTCCCTCGGTGGCCACCGCGCGACCCGTGTCACCCCTCGCGGCGACCACGGTGCTGCCCGTCCGGTGGACGAACGGGACCTCCGCGCCCGGCTCGACCGGCCAGCGGGCAGAATCGACCCCATGAGCGAACGGCAGCCCGGGACCGACGACTGGCAGCCGTGGGACCGGGGTGAGGGCGCCGACGCGCCGCCCCAGCCCACGGGACCGGTCACCGAGCCGGTCTTCGCCGACACCGGCGCCCCGGTCGAGGCCGCGGCCTCGGAGCCCACGTGGGCCACCGCCGAGCCTCCCGCCCCCCAGGCACCTCCGGCACCCGAGCCGGCCGCCTGGGCCGCGACCACGCAGTCCTACCCGCCCATCAGCGGTTCGTGGGCCTCGGTGCCCCCGCCGCCGACGCACCCGGCCACGCCCCTCTCGGCCCCCGAGCCCGGCCGCCGGCGCGGCCCGGGCTGGGGCGCGCTCGTCGGTGCCACGGTCGCCGCGGCCCTGGTCGCCGGCACCAGCGGCGGCATCGTCGGCGGCTACCTCGCCGACCGGGGGACGGGCTCGAACGGCCCCTCCGTCGCGGCGCCCAGCCCGGGTGCCGGCGCCACCACGCGCCCCGAGGGCTCCATCGCCAACATCGCGGCGAGCACGCTGCCGAGCGTCGTCACGCTCCGGGTCGAGGGGGCCGACGGCGGCGCCACGGGCTCCGGCTGGGTCTACGACGGCGCGGGGCACGTCGTGACGAACAACCACGTCGTCGCCGGCGCGGGCTCGGGCGAGGTCACCATCGTGCTGTCCGACGGCCGCCAGATCTCCGGCAAGGTCGTCGGGCGCGACGCCTCCTACGACCTCGCCGTGGTCAAGGCCGACGGCGCCTCCCTCGAGGCCCTCCCGGTCGGCCGCTCGGCCGACGTCGTCGTCGGCGACCAGGTGATCGCCGTCGGCGCCCCGCTCGGGCTGGACTCCACCGTGACGACCGGCATCGTCAGCGCCCTCGACCGCCCGGTGACGCCCGGCGAGCAGGACGACCAGTCCTTCATCAACGCCATCCAGACCGACGCCGCGATCAACCCGGGCAACTCCGGTGGGCCGCTGCTCGACATGCGCGGGCAGGTCATCGGGGTCAACTCGGCGATCGCCCGCGTGCCGGGCAGCTCGCTGAGCGGCCAGAGCGGCAACATCGGCGTCGGCTTCGCCATCCCCAGCGACCAGGTGGTGACGACGGTCGACCAGCTGATCGCGACGGGCAAGGCCGAGCACCCGGTCATCGGGGTCTACCTCGACAGCGCCTACGAGGGCGAGGGGGTGCGCATCGCCGACGACGGCCCGAACGACTCACCCGCGGTCAACCCCGGGGGCCCGGCCGACAAGGCGGGCCTGGAGGCCGGTGACGTCATCATCTCCTTCGAGGGCAAGCCGGTGACCGACGACGGCGAGCTCGTCGTGAAGATCCGGGCCCGCAAGGTAGGCGACTCGGTCAAGCTCACCGTGCGTCGCGACGGTACCGAGCGGGATGTCACCATGGTCCTCCAGGGGTCGGAGTGACCGAGAGCGCCCCGGTGCCTTCGGAAGGGATGTGACGCCGTGTTCGGCGTGAACGGCTGGGAGATCGTCCTCCTCGCCCTCATCGCGGTGTTCGTCCTCGGCCCGGACAAGCTCCCCGAGTACGCCGCCAAGCTCGCGCACGGCATCCGCCGGCTGCGCGTGATGGCCGAGGGCGCCAAGGACCAGCTCAAGGACCAGCTCGGACCGGAGTACGACGACATCAACTGGCGCCAGTACGACCCGCGCCAGTACGACCCGCGCCGGATCGTGCGCGAGGCGCTGCTCGAGCCGCTCGACGACGCCGTGGCGCCCATCCGCGGCGAGATCGACTCGGTGCGCGACGCGACCCGCATCCGCCGGGGTGCGGGGGCGGCCGGTGTCGTGGGCGCCGCCGGAGCGACCGGGGCCGTGGCCGCCGACGGCACGGTCGAGGAGCTCCACGAGGACCCGCCGCCCTACGACGAGGTCGGCGCCGAGCTCGACGACGCGTACCAGCCCTACCTCGTGCCGCAGGAGTTCGACCCCGGCCGGCCGACCCCGTACGACACCGACGCCACCTGAGCCCCGCGCCGGGGCACCGGCGTCAGCGGCCGACGGGGGAGAGGCCGAGCGAGCGCCCGGCGAGCCCGCGCGAGCGCGTGGCCAGACCCTTGGCGATGCCACGAAGCGCAACTGCCGCAGGGGAGTCCGGCTCGCCGAGCACGACGGGCATGCCTTGGTCGGCGCCGATGCGCAGCCGCGTGTCGAGGGGGATCTGACCGAGCAGCGGGACCTCGGAGCCGATCGAGCGCGACAGCGACTCGGCGACCTCGCGCCCGCCGCCGGAGCCGAAGACCTCCTCGCGGGAGCCGTCCGGGAGCTCGAGCCAGCTCATGTTCTCGATGACGCCAGCGAGCCGCTGGTGGGTCTGGAGGGCGATCGAGCCGGCCCGCTCGGCGACCTCGGCCGCGGCCTGCTGCGGGGTGGTGACGACGAGGATCTCGGCGTTCGGGACGAGCTGGGCCACCGAGATGGCGATGTCACCGGTGCCCGGGGGCAGGTCGAGCAGGAGGACGTCGAGGTCGCCCCAGAAGACGTCGGCGAGGAACTGCTGGAGGGCCCGGTGAAGCATCGGCCCGCGCCACACGACCGGCTGGTTGCCCGGGACGAACATCCCGATCGAGATGACCCGCACGTCGTGGCTGACCGGCGGCATGATCATGTCGTCGACCTGGGTCGGCTTGTGCTCGACGCCGAGCATCCGGGGGATCGAGAAGCCGTAGATGTCGGCGTCGACGACCCCGACCGACAGGCCCTCCGCCGCGAGCGAGGCGGCGAGGTTGGCCGTGACCGAGCTCTTGCCGACGCCGCCCTTGCCCGAGGCGACGGCGTACACGCGGGTCAGCGAGCCGGGCTGGGCGAAGGGGATCTCGCGCTCGGGCGTGCCACCGCGCAGCTTGGTCTTCAGCTCCCCGCGCTGCTCCTCGCTCATCACCCCGAGGGTGACGCTGACGTCGGTGACGCCCTCGACCCTCGAGAGGGCGGCCGTGGTGTCGCCGGTCAGCTTGTCCTTGAGAGGGCAGGCCGCGACGGTGAGGAGGATGGTGACCGCGACCCGGCCGTCGTCGTCGCACGTGAGGTCGCCGACCATCCCGAGCTCGGTGACGGGTCGCCGGATCTCGGGGTCGATGACCGTCTCGAGGGCGGCGTGGAGGGCGTCGGGACTGACCTGCGGCATGTCCCGAGTCTAGGTCGGGTCCGGGCCCGCACCGTCCTCGGCCCCGTCCTCGCCGCTCGCCCGGCTCACGACGAGCCCGCGCTCCTCCATCTCGTCGAGCAGGTCGCGCAGCTCGCTGCGGACGAAGTCGCGCGTGGCCATGTCGCGCAGGGCGATGCGCAGGGCGGCGACCTCGCGGGTGAGGAACTCGGTGTCGGCGAGGTTCCGCTCGTCGCGGGAGCGGTCCTGCTCGAGGGCCACCCGGTCGCGGTCGGCCTGCCGGTTCTGCGCCAGGAGGATGAGTGGCGCGGCGTAGGAGGCCTGGAGGCTGAGCATCAGGGTGAGGAAGATGAACGCGTAGGGGTCGAAGCGCAGGTGCTCGGGGGCGAGGGTGTTCCAGAGCAGCCAGGCGAGGACGAAGAGCGTCATCCCGATGAGGAAGTCCGCGGTGCCCATGTACCGGGCGAACTTCTCGGAGAGGACCCCGAAGGCCTCCTCGGTGAAGGCCGACGGCATGGTGATGCGGCGCCGGGTCCCCTCGCGGGGCTGGTCGATGCGGGTCCGCCGCTCGCGCTCAGCCACGCGTCACCTCCGTGGGGGCGACGACGTCGTGGCGCTCCTCGCGCCAGTCCTCCGGGAGGATGTGGTCGAGCACGTCGTCGACGGTGACCGCGCCGAGCAGGTGTCCCTCCTCGTCGACGACGGGCATCCCGACGAGGTCGTAGGTGGCCAGCATGCGGGTGACCTGGCCGAGGCTGGCGGTGGGCAGCAGTGGCTCGACGTCCCGGTCGATGATCCCGCCGACCGGCGCGTGCGGGGGCTCGCGCAGGAGCCGCTGGATGTGGACGAGCCCGAGGAACTTGCCGGTGGGGGTCTCGAGCGGCGGCCGGCAGACGAAGACGGTGCAGGCCAGCGCGGTCGAGAGCTCCTGGCGGCGCACGACGGCCAGGGCCTCGGCGATCGAGGCCTCCGGGCCGAGGATGACCGGCTCGGTGGTCATCAGGCCGCCGGCCGTGTTCTCGTCGTAGGTGAGCAGGCGGCGCAGGTCGGCGGCCTCGTCGGGCTGCATCTTGGCGAGCAGCTCCTCCTGGCGCTCGAGCGGCAGCTCGGAGAGCAGGTCGGCGGCGTCGTCGGGCTCCATCGCCTCGAGGACGTCGGCGGCGCGGGCGACCTCGAGGCCGACGAGGATCTCGACCTGGTCGTCCTCGGGGAGCTCCTCGATGACGTCGGCCAGCCGCTCGTCGGCGAGGGCGGCGGCGACCTCGGCCCGGCGCTGGGGGGTGAGGTCGTGGATGACCTCGGCGAGGTCGGCCGGCTTGAGGTCCTCGTAGGTCTCCAGGAGGCGGGCGGCGCCCTGGCCCTCGCTGGCGTCGCGCAGGCCGCGCACGTCCTCGATCGGCGCGACGAAGGTCTCGCCGCGGCGCCGGCCGATGCCGAGCCGACCGGGCCGGGAGGCCGAGAGCCGGACGGCGACGCGGGTGACACCCCAGCCCCGTGGGCCGAGCTGCTCGATGCCGATGTCCTGCACGGTGGCGCCGACGACGTCGCCGGAGTCGACCCGCACCTGCACCTCCCGCTCGAGCAGCTCGGCGACGACGAGGGTCTCGTTGGGGCGCTGCTCGAAGCGGCGCATGTTCACGAGGCCGGTGGTGATCACCTGGCCGCCCTCGACGCTCGTGACGCGCGTCATCGGGACGAAGACGCGGCGCCGGCCGGGCACCTCGACGACGAGGCCGATGACGCGCGGGCGGCTGCGGCTGGCACTGAAGGTGACGACGACGTCGCGGACCCGGCCCACCTTGTCCCCGAGCGGGTCGAAGACGTCCAGCTCGGACAGGCGGCCGACGAAGGCGCGGGTCGGCGTGCTCACGGCTGACAGGCTAGCCGTCGGCCGGTCCCCGGTCGGTGCGGCGGACGCCGGTCAGGGGGTCGTGTTGCGGCGGGCGCCGGCCCGTCCGCGCCAGTGCCACGGGCGCCAGCCGGTGGTCGCCGCGGCGGCCGGCCGGACGGGGGCGGCGCCCGACCCGTCCTCGTAGTGGCCGGGGGACTCGATCGGCCGGCCGTGCGGGGTGACGACGTGGATGGTGCAGCCCTGCCGCCAGCGCTCGACGACGTCACCGGTGGCGTTGAGGCGCTCGGGGCGCAGGACCTCGGCGGCGGCCTCCCACTCGGGGGTGCCGGGCGCGAGCTCCTGGGCGGTGGCGCGCATCGTCAGGAGGCGGCCGCCGGAGTCCTTGCTGCGCAGGACGACCTCGACCTGGCTCGGCAGCCACGGCAGGGTCTGCTCGCCGGGCCCGGAGACCACGTAGGCGGCCGGACCGGTGCCGCGCTCGTCGCCGTCGTCGTGCCAGGCGTGCCAGACCGGATGGGTCGAGCCGCCGGGGACGTGGATCCAGATCAGCCCCGACTTGCTCGCCGCCTCGTGCGTCAGGCGGGTGACGTCGGGCCCGGCGGACGGGTCCGGTGCGGGCTCGGACGTGGGCTCGGGTGCGGCCTCGTCGGGCATGTCCGCACTCTCCCACAGACGAGGCGGTGTGCCGGGTCCGCGCCGTCGACCGACGACCGCGTCAGGCGCGGTGTCGGGCCAGCGCCAGGACGAGCCCGACGCCGAGGCACGCGGAGGGCACGAGCACGAACGGGAGGAAGGCGCCGAGCCCGCGGACGTCGGCGATGGTGATCGCCGCGACGACGACGCCCGGGACCGAGAGGACGAGGCCCAGGGCGGCGCCGATCACGGCGAGGGTCCTCCAGTCGTGGGGCACGCCTCGAGCGTGGCACCGACGGGCGGGCGGTGTCGAGAGGGGTCCCGTCCTCGCCGGACCCCTTCTGTGGACGCCTCCGCGTGTGGTTCCATCGCGCATGGAGTCCGCAGCGCAGCGGCGCGCCACGGCCGACGGCCCGATGGTCCTCGTGGTCGACGACGACGAGGCCGTCCGCACGGTCGTGCGCTGGCAGCTCGAGGACGACGGCTTCCGGACCGTCGAGGCCGACGACGGCCCCACCGCCCTGCGCCGGATCCGCGACGACCGCCCCGCCCTGGTCGTCCTCGACCTCTCGCTCCCCGGCCTCGGCGGGCTCGACCTCCTCCGCAGGGTGCGCAGCGGCGGCGTCGGCCGCTCCGACACCCCGGTCATCGTCCTGTCCGGCCGCAACGGCGAGACCGACCGCATCGTCGGCCTCGACCTCGGTGCCGACGACTACCTCGTCAAGCCGTTCTCGCCCGGCGAGCTCGCCGCGCGGGTCCGGTCCGTCCTGCGCCGCACGAGCCCCGAGCTGTCCGGCGAGACGATCACCGTCGGACCGCTCCAGGTCGAGCCGGCCAGCCGCCGCGTCGTCGTCGACGGCACCGACGTCGACCTCACGCCGAAGGAGTTCGACCTCATCGCCTTCCTCGTGACCCACCCCCGCCAGGTGTTCAGCCGCAGCCAGCTCCTCGACCGGGTGTGGAGCTCGTCCTCGGAGTGGCTCGGCGAGGCCACGGTCACCGAGCACGTGCACCGCCTGCGCCTGAAGATCGAGCAGGACCCCGCGCGCCCGCGGCTGCTGCTCACCGTCCGCGGGGTCGGCTACCAGCTGGGTGACCCCGGATGAGCGCGGCCGGGCTGCCGGAGGCCGAGGAGGCGCTGCGCCCCGAGGACGTCGCGGCGCTGTTGGAGGGCCAGACCGAGGTGCTCGAGATGGTCGCCGCTGCCGCTCCGCTGCGCGACGTGCTGACCCGGATGCTCGCCTCCCTCGAGGCGTTCATCCCCGGCGCGCGCTGCTCGGTGCTCCTCCTGGACCGCGAGCGCGGGACCCTCCACCACGGCGCCGCACCGAGCCTGCCCGGACCGTACGTCGCGGCGATCGACGGGCTGCCGATCGGCGACGGCGCGGGCTCGTGCGGCACGGCCGCGGCGCTCAACACGGCGGTCGTCGCCCGTGACGTGCTCACCGACTCCCGCTGGGTCGCGTACCGGCCGGCGGCCGTGGCGGCCGGGCTGCGCAGCTGCTGGTCGACCCCGATCGACGGCCGGGACGGCCTGCCGGTCGGGACCTTCGCGGTCTACCACCCGTACCCGCACCGGCCGAGCCGCCGCGAGGAGCTGCTCGTCGAGCGCTTCACCCACCTGGCCTCGGTGGCCATCGAGCACGCCGACGTCCTCGGCGAGCTCGTCGAGAGCGAGGAGCGCTTCCGCCGCTCCTTCGACGACAACTCGCTCGGGATGGCCATCCTCGGGCTCGACCGGACCGTCGTCACCGCCAACACCGCGCTCGCGGCCGTGCTCGGGGGTGGCGCCGACCTCGCCGGGCGGCCGCTGGCCGCCGTCCTCGCCCCGGTCGAGGGGTCTCTCGACACCCGCCTCGACGCCCTGCGCGCGGACGACGCGGAGCCGGTCGTCTTCGAGGCCACGCTGCACCGCCCCCTCGGCCGCGAGCTCGCGGTGGAGGTCACCGCCTCCCTCGTCCACGCCCGGGACGGCGCACCGGCGCAGTACGTCGTCAACGTCTTCGACCTCACCGAGCGACGGGCGGCCGAGCAGCACCGGAGGGCCCGGCTGGAGGCCGAGACCGCCCGCCGCACGGCCGAGCAGCTGCTGCGCGAGCGCTCCGCCCTGCTCGCGGCGGTGGGCCACGAGGCCCGCACCCCGATGCAGGCCATCGTCGGCTTCGTCGAGCTGCTCGGCACCATCGAGCTCGACCGGGACCGGCGCCGCGAGGCGCTGGCCCGCATCGACGCCGCCGCGGGCCACGTCATGGACCTGCTGACCGACGTGCTCGACCTCAGCCGGCTCGAGGCCGGGGCGCTGCCGCTCGTGCCGGAGCCCGTCCGGGTCCGGGAGGTGGGCGCCGAGGTGCTCGGCCTGCTCGACCCGGTCGCCGAGCGGCGCGAGGTGGCCCTCTCGCAGGCGCTGGCCGACGACGTCGTCCTGGCCGACCGGCGGCGGCTGCGCCAGGTGCTGCTCAACCTCGTCGGCAACGCCGTCCGGCACGGGGCGGTCGGCGGGGAGGTCGAGGTCCGCACCGGTGCCGCCGACGACGGATGGGTCCTCGTGTGCGTCGACGACGACGGGCCGGGGATCCCGCCCGAGCTCCTCCCGCGGGTCTTCACGCCGTTCGTCCGCGCGGCGGGCTCCGGGCGTGTGGGGCCGGGCGCGGAGGACCTGGACGCCGCCGACGACGACGGCAGCATCGGGCTCGGCCTGGGGCTCGCGCACGGACTCGTCGAGGCGATGGGCGGCGAGCTGACGGTGGGCGCGACGTCGGCGGCCGGGACCTCGATGCTCGTGCGGCTGCGGCGGGCCCCGGAAGCCCGCGCCTGAGGGGGCCTCAGGCGTCCTCGGCGGCCGCCCAGCCCGTGACGGCGACGACCCGGCAGACGAGGATGCGGTGGAAGGGCTTGTCCGCGTACTGCGTCACGGTGCGCGCCAGCCGGTCGCCGAGCTCGTCGGTGAGGTCCGAGGGCGGGTCCGGCACGTGCTCGAGCTGTGCGCGCACCCACCACAGCCGGGACCAGTCCTCGGTCTCCCAGTGCTCGACGAGGAGCGAGCCCCGCGGGTCGGCCTCGAGGTTGTCCTCGCGCCGCAGCCGGGAGGAGGACTTCGGCTTGACCCGGTCGATCGGCACCCCCACGTGCCCGTCGTCGCTCAGGGCGTAGACGACGGGCTGGGGGTCCGGGCCGCGCTCGGGATGGAGGGTGACGAGGACGCCGTGCACCTGGGCCGCCAGCCGCGAGCGGGCCTCGTCGGGGTCGAGTCTCATCGGGTGCTCCCACCTGCTCACGGACGACCGGCGGGCGCCCTCGGGCCGTCAGGCTAGACGGCTCTCCTCACCGGACGATCAACGCGCGCTCGGGTGCCTTGACGGGCCGGCGGGCGGCGGAGAGGTTGGGCCCATGAACCTCGCGACGTGGGTGGAACGCAACGGACGGCGCCTGCGCGACCGCCCGGCCCTGGCCGTGGGCGAGGAGGTGCACAGCACGTGGGGGGCGCTGGCCGGTCGGGTCGCCGCGCTCGCGGGCGGGCTCCGCGGGACCCTGGGGCTCGCGCCCGGCGACCGGGTCGCCATCCTCATGAGCAACCGTCCGGAGTACCTCGAGGCCCAGCTCGCCGCCTGGCACGCCGGCCTGGTGGCCGTGCCGGTCAACGCCCGGCTGCACCGGGAGGAGGTCGCGTACATCCTCGAGCACAGCGGCTCCGCCGTCGTCGTGACCGACGAGGCGCACGACGAGGTGGTGCGCCCCCTCCTCGACCGGATCGGAGGGCTGCGCCGGGTCGTCGTCGCGCCCGGGCCGGAGTGGGAGGCGCTGGCGGCCGAGGCGCCGGTCCCGTTGGCGGAAAGGGGTTCCGGCGACCCGGCGTGGCTCTTCTACACGAGCGGCACGACGGGCCGGCCCAAGGGGGCGACCCTGACCCACGGCAACCTGCTCATGGCCTCGCTGAGCTACTTCGCCGACATCGCGCCCGTCGGGGACCGCGACAGCGTGCTCCACGCCGCACCGCTGTCCCACGGCTCGGGGCTCTACGGGCTGCCGCACGTCGCGAAGGGCGCGGTGAGCGTCTTCCCGGCCTCGGGCGCCCTCGACGGCGCCGAGCTGGTGGCCCTGCTGCGGCGCTGGCCCGGGCTGTCGTTCTTCGCCGCACCGATCATGGTCAAGCGACTGGCCGCCGAACCCGTGCTGGCCGATGCCGACCTGTCGGGGCTGAAGACCGTCATCTACGGTGGCGCGCCGATGTACCTCGCCGACCTCGAGGAGGCGCTCGCGACCTTCGGCCCGCGGCTCGCCCAGATCTACGGGCAGGGCGAGACACCGATGACGATCACCGGCCTGTCGACGGCCGACCACGCCGACACCGACCACCCGAAGTGGCGCGAGCGGATGCAGGGAGTCGGCTTCCCGCGAACCGACGTCGAGGTGCGCGTGGTCGACGCCGACGACCACCCCCTCCCGGCCGGCGAGGCGGGCGAGGTGCTGGTGCGCGGCCCGGTCGTCATGGCCGGCTACTGGGACCAGCCGGAGGCGACGGCGGAGACGCTGCGCGGCGGGTGGCTGCACACCGGCGACGTCGGCAGCCTCGACGAGGACGGCTACCTCACGCTCCACGATCGGTCCAAGGACCTCATCATCAGCGGCGGGATGAACATCTACCCGCGCGAGGTCGAGGAGGCGCTGATGACACATCCCGGGGTGCAGTCCGTCGCCGTCGTCGGGCGGCCCGACCCGGAGTGGGGCGAGTCGGTCGTGGCCTTCGTCGTCCTCGGCGGCGACGGGTCGCGGCCGTCGGAGGAGGACCTCGAGCGGACCTGCCTGGAGCGCATCGCCCGCTTCAAGCGGCCCAAGGAGTACCACCTCGTCGACGCCCTGCCGACGAACAACTACGGCAAGGTGCTCAAGCGCGAGCTGCGCACGTGGCTCGAGACGGGCGCCGTCCCCGAGCAGCGTTGAGGAAACCATGAGGGGGCGACCTCTTGCCCTGCCTCGGGCCCACGCTGTTTCGTGGTGACAACGGTCGGCGCGGACCTCGCACAGGCGTTTTCGCGACCGGTCGGGCCACGACCTCGTGAGGAGATGTGTGATCGATGAAGCTCGCCCTCTACCTGCCCACCTTCCGCAACCACGTGACCGTGCAGGAGCTCGCCGACCTCACGGACCTCGCCGAGGAGCTGGACTTCGACTCGGTCTGGACCCTCGACCGGGTCATCGTCCCCGAGGCCTCCGACCGCGGTGAGCTGCAGTACTCCTTCGGGATGATGAAGGAGTTCCCGACCCAGCTGCCCGTCGAGTCGCGCGGCAAGTGGTTCCAGGGCTGGCCGCTCCTGCCCTGGCTCGCCGCCCGCACCGAGAAGCTGCGCATCGGCATGAGCATCACGAACACCCCGTTCCGCGGCCCGGGGGTCTTCGCCGCCGAGTGCGCGACCATCGACCAGCTCTCGAACGGCCGCCTCAACGTCGGCATCGGCTCGGGCTGGATGCCCGAGGAGTTCGCGGCCGCGAGCGCCGCCGACAAGTTCCCGCGCCGTCACGCGCACGTCCGCGAGACCATCGAGATCTGCAAGGGCATCTGGACCAACGAGCTCTTCGAGTACCACGGCGAGTTCGCCGACTTCGAACCGTCCGGGTTCGGGCACAAGCCGGTCCAGGACCCACACCCCCCGATCTACTTCAGCGGCCTGCGCGACCCCAAGCGCTCGGCCAACCGCGTCGCGAAGTACGGCCTCGCCGGCTGGATCGGCATCCAGGACACCCCGCGCGAGTTCGCCGAGTGGCGGGGTGCGATCGGACAGGAGCTGGAGGCCCTCGGCAAGTCGATCGACGACCTCGACATGTGCAGCATGATCTGGTTCACGATCACCGACGAGGACGTCGACCAGACCGACAACGGCAAGGTGTCGAACATCCTCGTCGGCAGCGAGCGGCAGATCACCGACATGCTCAAGCGCTACCAGGAGGCGGGGATGACCATGCCGCTGCTGTGGCCGCCCTTCGCCGACGTGCCGGTCTCCAAGACCCTCGATGACCTCAAGCGGCTGAAGTACGACATCATGCCGAAGGTCGACGCCTCCTGAGCACCCCTCGGAAGGCACCCCCCGGCCGCGCGGGTGGGCGACGCGCTCTCGCTCGCCCATCCGCGCTCCGCACTGCGCACCACACCTCTCGGGAAGGACCTGCATGAGCACGACACGGGCCGGAGGCGACCGCACCTGGCTGGTCGCCCTCGCCGCGACCCTCTGGGGCGTCTCCTCGCTGTGGCGCGGGCCGCTCGCCCGCGAGTACCCGTCGCTCGCGATCGTGTTCTGGGAGCACGCGGTCCTCACCCTGCTCACGGCGTGGTGGCTCGTCCCCGCGGTGCGCCGGCTCGCGGTCTCCTCGGCGCGTACCCAGCTCAGCGTGCTCGTCATCGGTGCCGGGTCCTCCGCCCTCGCGACGGTGATGTTCACGGCCGCGTTCCGGCTCGGCGACCCCATCACCCCGCAGGTGCTCCAGAAGCTCCAGCCGCTCATCGCCATCGCCCTGGCCGCCGTGCTGCTCGGGGAACGGCTGCGGCGCACCTTCCTGTGGTTCGTCCTGCCCGCGCTGGTCGGAGCGTGGCTGCTCGCCTTCCCGGACCCGACGTCGGTGGGCGTGAGCAGCGTCCAGGCCGCCCTGCTGGCCCTCGGGGCCGCCGCGCTGTGGGCCGCCGGCACCGTGCTCGGCCGCGCCGCCAGCGCCGAGCTGGGCTTCGCCGACCTCACGGCCCTGCGCTTCGCGCTCGGCCTGGTCACGCTCTCGGTGACGGCGATGGTCACCTCGACGCCGCTGGCCGTCGGCAGCGACGCCGCCGTCAACATCCTCCTGCTCGCCCTCTTCCCGGGCCTGCTCGCCCTCGTCCTCTACTACCGGGCCCTCGGGCACACCCCGGCCTCGCGGGCGACGATCGCCGAGCTGGCCTTCCCGGTGTCGGCCGTCGTCGTGGGGATCGCGGCCCTCGGGGCCCGGCCGACCGGCTCGCAGTGGGTCGGGTTCGTGCTGGTCCTCGGCGCCGTGCTCGCCCTCGCCCTGCACGAGCAGCGCAGCAGGCGACCGGCCGTCGCCGTCCCCGACGACGCGCGCGAGGCGCTGGGCGCCGGCACCTGACCGCGCCGTCCACCGGTTCGGGCGCCGGGTGCGCGGCGTGGGTCACACCGTGACGTGGCTCATGCGTCGCGGCGGCGGGCCGCTGCTAGCGTCCGACGCGACCGTGCACCCGCCTCGGAAGGCTCGATGATGCGCAGCGCCAAGGACTTCTTCGCCCCCCTCGCCGTCGGGGCGCCGACGCCCGTCCGCGAGGTGCCGGCGCGGCCGTCCCGGATGATCCACTTCTTCGACCCGAGCAACCCGAAGATGGCGGCCAAGGTGCCCGAGCTCGTCGGCAGCGTCGACGTCCTGCTCGGCAACCTCGAGGACGCGGTCAAGGCCGAGAACAAGGAGGCCGCGCGCCAGGGCCTCGTCGACATCGCGCAGGCCACCGACTTCGGGGAGCACACGCAGCTCTGGACCAGGGTCAACGCCCTCGACAGCCCGTGGGTTCTCGACGACCTGACCACCCTCGTCAGCGAGATCGGCGACCGGCTCGACGTCGTCATGGTCCCCAAGGTCCAGGGACCCGAGGACATCCACTACGTCGACCGGCTGCTCGCCCAGCTGGAGGCGAAGGCCGGCCTCACGCGCCCGATCCTCGTCCACGCCATCCTCGAGACCGCCCGTGGCATGGCCAACGTCGAGGCGATCGCCGGGGCCAGCCCGCGGATGCAGGGGATCAGCCTCGGGCCCGCCGACCTGGCCGCCGACCGCCGGATGAAGACCACGCGCGTCGGCGGCGGCCATCCCGGCTACCTCGTGCGCCAGGACCCGGTCGACGGCGACGTCGAGGGCCACCGCCACACCTACCAGCAGGACCTCTGGCACTACACGATCGCCCGGATGGTCGACGCCTGCGCCATGCACGGCGTCTTCCCCTACTACGGCCCGTTCGGGGACATCAAGGACGTCGTCGCGTGCGAGGACCAGTTCCGCAACGCCTTCCTCCTCGGCTGCGTCGGCACCTGGACCCTGCACCCCGTGCAGATCGCCATCGCCAAGAGGGTGTTCAGCCCGTCGGCCGACGACGTCGCCCACGCGCGGCGGGTCAAGGAGGCGATGGGCGACGGCACCGGTGCGGTGATGCTCGACGGGAAGATGGAGGACGACGCCAGCCTCAAGCAGTGCCTCGTCATCCTCGAGCTCGCGGAGCGGTTGTCCGCCAACGATCCCGAGCTCGCCGAGCTGTATGCGCCGAGCACGGGGGAGGCCGGCGCGTGAGCGACGTCCTGCGGCCCCGACGCTCGGTGCTGTACATGCCGAGCAGCAACGAGCGCGCGCTCGAGAAGGCGAAGACGCTGCCGGTCGACGGGCTCATCCTCGACCTGGAGGACGCCGTCGCTCCCGATGCCAAGCCGGCCGCGCGCGAGAACGCCTGCGCCGCAGCGGCTTCGGGGGAGTACGGGTACCGGGAGGTGACCATACGGGTCAACGGGCTCGGGACCGAGTGGCACGACGCCGACCTCGAGGCCGCCTGCGCCGCAGGCCCGGACGCCATCGTCGTGCCCAAGGTGGGCTCGGCCGACGAGGTCCACCGCCTCGTCGACGCGATGGAACGCCACGGCGTCCCCGACCACACACGCCTCTGGGCGATGGTCGAGACCCCGGCAGCCGTCCTCGACGCCCGCGCCATCGCGTCCGCGTCCGAGCGGCTCGCCGTGCTCGTCCTCGGCACCAACGACCTCGTCAAGGAGCTCCGCGCCCGGTTCGTGCCCGGGCGGACGCCGCTGCTCACCTCGCTCGCCCTCGTCGTCCTCGGTGCACGGGACGCCGGGGTGGCCGTCCTCGACGGCGTGTTCAACGACGTCAAGGACCTCGAGGGGTTCGAGGAGGAGTGCCGCCAGGGCCGCGACCTCGGGTTCGACGGCAAGACCCTCATCCACCCCGGGCAGGTCGACCCGTGCAACGTCGTCTTCGCCCCGAGCGAGGCCGAGGTCGAGGATGCGCACGGCCTGCTCGAGGCGTGGGAGGCCGGCGCCGGCAGCGGCGTCGTCACCTACAACGGGCGGATGGTCGAGAACCTCCACGTCGAGGTGGCGCGCGGCGTGCTGGCCACCGACGAGGCGATCCGCGCCCGTTCCTGAGCTCCTCGGGTGCCCGCCGCCGCACAACGATGCGGTCACGGGCGGGCGCGTCGGTTGCGCCGAGGTGCCCCGATGCCGTCTCGTGTGAACCGATGAGCACGTCGACCGCCCGCGCCACCGTCCTGACCGCCCTCGCCCTCGCCGCGACGACGGTCCTGTCCGGCTGCGCCGTCGGGGGCGAGCCGACGGGCGCGGCGGCCCCGAGCGGGTCGGTCTCCGCCCCGTCCGCGAGCGTCGCGCCGACGTCGGACACCCCCACCCCGTCGTGGACGCCCACGGCCACACCGACCCCCACGCTGTCGCCGACTCCCACCCCGACGCCGTCGTCGACCCCCACTCCGTCGTCGACCCCGACGCCCTCTCCGACCCCCACGAAGCCACGGACGACGATGCGCTACGGCGACCACGGCAAGGACGTGCTGGCCCTCCAGAAGAAGCTGTCCGGCCTCGGGTACTGGCTCGGCGACCCCGACGGCAGCTTCGGCTCGCTGACCCAGCAGGCGGTGTTCGCCCTCCAGAAGGCGGCCGGCATCTCGCGCGACGGCGTCGTCGGTCCGCGGACCAAGAAGGCCCTCGAGCAGGGCGTCCGCCCGCGGAACCAGCTCTCCGGCAGCGGGGTCGAGATCGACATCGACCGCCAGCTGGTCCTGGTGGTGCGCGGCGGCCGGCCGGCCATCATCCTCAACACCTCGACCGGCAGCGGCGAGGAGTACATCTCCTCGGCCGGCAACCCGGCGATCGCGACGACCCCGAAGGGCACCTTCTCGGTGTTCCGTCAGGTCGACGGCCAGGACGACAGCAAGCTCGGCGTCCTCTGGCGGCCGAAGTACTTCCACCGCGGCTGGGCGGTGCACGGCTCGCCGAGCATCCCGCCCTACCCGGCCTCGCACGGCTGCGCGCGGGTCAGCAACTCCGCGATGAACATGCTGTGGTCCGGTGGCTGGATGCCGATCGGCAGCACCGTCCTCGTCCGCTGACGGTCGCTGCGGGTCAGGCGCGGGCGGCCTGCGCGGACTCGTAGCTGCGCAGCGCCTCGGCCCACGGTCCCCGCCGCCCGGCGAGGGTGGGGACGAGGGGGACGAGGTCGGCCGAGAAGGCCGTGCTCGCCTCGCGGG
>JAESFK010000485.1_pt1 | contig 19711 bp, 18 predicted proteins | sample 9269391 | NCBI WGS metagenome assembly JAESFK01 (sample SAMN14506231, study PRJNA617097) | algae metagenome | isolation source: Drouetiella hepatica UHER 2000/2452 and co-occurring heterotrophs from... | place: Slovakia: Slovak Paradise National Park, Hrabusice, Kosice Region | collected 2000-01-01
CCTCGAAATCGACGCCGGGCCGCAGCGACAGGCCGAAGCGCTTGACGCGGGTCTCGATCACGCTGGGACGGCCGATCAGGATCGGGATCGCGAGCCCTTCCTCCAGCGCGACCTGGGCGGCGCGAAGCACGCGCTCATCCTCGCCCTCGGCATAGATCACCCGCTTGGGGTCCGCCTTCGCCTGGGCGAAGAGCGGCTTCATGATGAAGCCGGAGCGGAAGACGAAGCGCGACAGCTCCTCGCGATAGGCCTCGATGTCGGCCAGCGGCTTGCGCGCGACGCCCGTTGCCATCGCGGCCTGCGCGACGGCGGGGGCGATCCGGATGATCAGGCGCGGATCGAACGGGTTCGGGATCAGCGAGGTCGCTCCGAAGGTCGAGGCTTCGCCGCCATAGGCACGCGCTGCGATATCCGATGTCGCCTCGCGGGCGAGCGCCGCGATGGCGCGCACGGCGGCGAGCTTCATCGCCTCGTTGATCGTCGTCGCCTGGACGTCGAGCGCGCCGCGGAAGATGTAGGGAAAGCACAGGACGTTGTTGACCTGGTTGGGGTAGTCCGACCGCCCCGTGCAGATCATCGCGTCCGGGCGGACGGCTAGCGCGTCCTCCGGGGTGATCTCCGGGTTGGGGTTGGCGAGCGCCAGGATCAGCGGCTTCTGGCCCATGGCCTTGGCCATCTCGGGCTTGAGCACGCCGGCGGCTGACAGGCCAAGGAAGACGTCCGCACCGGGGATCACCTCGGCGAGCGTGCGCGCGTCCGTCTCCTGCGCATAGACCTCCTTCCAGCGATCCATCAGGGTGTTGCGGCCCTTGTGGACGACGCCTTCGAGGTCGGTGACCCAGATGTTCTTGCGCTGCGCGCCAAGCTCGACCAGCAGGTTGAGGCAGGCGAGCGCCGCCGCTCCGGCGCCCGAGACGACGATCTTGACGTCGCCGATCTTCTTGCCCGCGAGATCGAGCCCGTTGAGGATCGCGGCCGAGACGATGATCGCGGTGCCGTGCTGGTCGTCATGGAAGACCGGGATTTGCATCCGGGCCTTGAGCTGCTCCTCGATCTCGAAGCATTCCGGGCCCTTGATGTCCTCGAGGTTGATGCCCCCAAAGGTCGGCTCCAGCGCCGCCACGACCTCGACGAACTTCTCGATGTTCTTCTGCTCGACCTCGATGTCGAAGCAGTCGATCCCGGCGAACTTCTTGAACAGGACCGCCTTGCCCTCCATCACCGGCTTGGACGCGAGCGGGCCGATGTCGCCTAAGCCCAGCACGGCCGTACCGTTGGTGATGACCGCGACGAGGTTCTGTCGCGAGGTCAGTTCGGCTGCCTGGGAAGGATCATCGACGATAGCCTCGCAGGCGGCGGCGACGCCAGGCGAATAGGCCAGCGCCAGGTCGCGCTGGTTGCCGAGTGGCTTGGTCGCCTGGATCTCGATCTTACCGGGGCGGGGGACACGGTGATAGACGAGCGCGCCCGAGCGGAGATCGGAGGACAGGTTGCTCTTCATCGCGGCGGCTCCAGCGGCGTCGGCTCAATGTCGGGAACAGCCGAGGTCGCGCGAATGGGGTGAGGTCGTCAAGCGCAGAACATGCATTAATCGAAAGCAGCGATGCGGGCCCGGACGCGGCCGGCCCGGCGGGCAGCTTGAGCGGCGTCGTTGAATCGATCTGTGAAGCAGCGGAATCCGCCTCTCAGCGAACGCCGGTAAGCGATTCAGGCGACTCGCAAATCCGCTGTCGCGCCATTGGGGGCGGAACCCGGGCGAGGCGGCTTCGGCTCAGAACGCCTTGAAGGTGATGATCGTGTGGGTGTCGGCGATCTCTGGGATCGACTGCACCTTCTGCGCGACAAAATGGCCGATATCGACATCGGCCGCGACATGGAATTTCGCCAGGATGTCGTAGTTGCCCGCGGTCGAGTAGATTTCCGACGCGATCTCGCGGTCGGCGAGTTCGCTGGCGACCTCATAGGTCTTGCCGAGCTTGCATTTGATCTCGACGAAGAAGGTCTGCATCAGGAACTCCAGGGTATGCCGAGGGCTCTGGATAGAGCCTCCGGCATGGTCAGATCAAGCGCCGGCGAGTTCGGCGATCCGGCGGGTCATGCCGTTGTCGGGATCGGCGAGGCCGGCGATAACGGTGAAATGGTTCGCGCCCGGGATTTCCTCATAGCGCGTCCGCACGCCTTCCAGGCCCCAGACATCGGTGATCCGGCGGCTCTGCTTGAGGTATTCCTCGCTCTCCGAGCCGCCGACGACGGCATCCATGGTGAGCCGCGCCGGTGCCGGCCAGAACAGCGGGCTCTCGAGCTCGGCCGCCTCGACCGTCAGCTTCAGCGCGCCGTTGATGCTGGTCTCCGTCAGAGGCTTGAGGTTGTAGAGGCCGGAGATGCCGTAGGCCGCCCGCACGAGCTGGTCGGGCAACTCGGGATCGACGTTCTTCCAGTCTGTGGCGAGCGCGCAGGCCGAGAGATGCCCGCCGGCGGAATGGCCGGCCGCGACGACCGGCAAATGGAAGCGTTGCCAAAGCGATGCGGCTGCTTGTTGAATCTCCCAGACGATATGGCCGAGCTCGACCTGCGGGCAGAGATCGTAGCCCACCACCGCGACGGGCACGCCCAGTCGGTTCAGCCCCCGCGCCATGTGCGAGAAGAAGCTGCGGTCGAGCGCCTGCCAGTAGCCGCCATGGATGAACATCGCGATCGCGTTGCCGCGAACCGTCTCCGGCTTGAACAGGTCGTAGCGCTGGCGTTCGCTGTCGCCATAGGAGACGCCGAGTTCGCAAACGGCCTCCGAGCGATAGGCGGCCGCATCGCGCGCCCAGCCGGCGATCAGCTCGGGATGCTCGGGAACGCGGGCGCGGTTGTTGTATTCGGTTTCGTAGTCGAGCGACATTCCTGGCTCCGGCTTGCCTGATGCATGCAGGCGTCCCCGACGCTGGGGGAGGCGACCGTCATGGCAGTTAGCCCCAGTCTGCGCCATGGCTTTTGACAGGTCGAGCACCGGGCGTCACAACGCTCCGCGTTTGGCGCATGGCGCATGGCGCATCCGAGGGAGACGATGATGGAAAACCCGATCCTGGCCGAGGTGACCCGCGGCAACACGGTCGAGTCGCGCCATCGCGGCGCCGCGCTCGTGATCGACGCCGACGGCGCCGTGGTGTTCTCGGCCGGCGACATCGACCGGCCGGTCTTCCCGCGCTCGGCGGTGAAGGCGATCCAGGCGCTGCCCCTGTTCGAGAGCGGCGCCGCGGATCGCTATGGGCTCACCGAGCCGGAGATCGCGCTCGCCGTCTCCTCGCATTCGGGCGAGCCCGTTCATGCCGAGACCTCGCTGGCGATGCTGGCCAAGGCCGGGCGCGATGCCGGCTGCCTGGAATGCGGCGCGCATTGGCCAATGAACGAGGCTGCCGCGCGGGCTATCGCGAAAGCCGGCCGTGAGCCGAGCGCGCTCAACAACAACTGCTCCGGCAAGCATGCCGGCTTCGTTTGCCTCGCCTGCGGCCTCGACGAGGACCCCGCCGGCTACGTCAAGGCCGGACACGCCGTCCAGCAGGCGGTGCGCGGCGCACTGGAGGAGGTGACCGGGGCCGCCCATTCGACCGATCGCATGGGCACCGATGGCTGTTCGATCCCGACCTATGCCGTGCCGTTGAAGGCGCTTGCGCTCGGTTTCGCCCGCTTCGGCACCGGCCACGGTTTCGGTCCGGAGCGCGCGAAGGCGGCCGCCCGCATCCGCATGGCCGCTGCCGCCCATCCCTTCATGGTTGCGGGCACGGGACGCTTCGACACCCGCGCCATGGAGTTGCTGCGCGAGCGCATCTTCATCAAGACCGGTGCGGAAGGCGTCTATTGCGGCTCCCTGCCTGAACTCGGCTATGGCATCGCGTTGAAATGCGACGATGGCGCAGGCCGCGCCGCCGAGGTGGTGATGGCCGCGCTGATCGCGCGCTTCCTGCCGATGAACGAGTCGGAGCAGGCGGCCTTCGCCCCCTTGCGCGAGAGCGTAATGACGAACTGGAACGGCATCGAGGTCGGGCGCGTCAGGGCGGCTGGCTGAGGCGGCCGCCGCGGTTTCACCCGACAGCGTTGTTCTCGACCCTGATGCCGGCCGCCCGTGCATCAGGGGCTTTGGTCAGGTCCCCGGTCACGACCTTACCGTACTCCGTGCCGACGACGGCACCCCTCGTTGCCTCGGCGATGACGTTGCTGGCAATCAGGGCGTTGCGCTGCTTGGGCACCAGCGAGACCGAGATGCCGATGCCGGTCTTGCGCACCATGTTTCCGGTCGCGACGAGGTTGCGCATGCCCCAGGACCAGCCGAGCGAGATGCCGATGTCGCTGGCGCCTTCGATGACATTGCCGGTGACGCTGGCCTCCGCCTCGACATGCACGCCCATTCCGCCCACCGGCTCCGTAACTCCGGGATAGAGGCCTTTGCGGGCGTTGCGGACGATGTTGTTGGCGAAGACCGAGAGACGCCCGCCATGATCGAGATTGGTCATGCTGGCGCCAAGCGCGCAGTCCTCAATCAGGTTGTTGGCAATGATCGCGCCCTCGAAGGCGAATTCGGAAAAGATCCCGCACTCGCTGCAGCGCTTGCCCTGATTGCCGAGGATCTGCACGCTGGAGCCGGAATTGTTGCGGATGAAGGTCAGGGCGCAATCGCGCAAGGAGTTGCTCTCGATGATGACCCCGCCGGCCTTGTAGAGGCTGATGCCGTTGCCGTTGGGGCCATCGCCGCCGGCATCCGCCCGGATGCGGTCGATCCGGTTGCCCCTGACGCTGGAGCGGTCGTCGCCGGGCTGGCTGCGCCAAAGCTGGATGCCATTGTTGCCGCAATCCTCGACCCGGTTGCGCTCGATCTGGAGCCCGCGCGAGTCCAGCGAGAACAGCGCCGATTCGCGCATGGTCCGGAACTGGCTGGTCTCGACGCTGCCGCCGGTCCGATACAGGACAAGCCCGACCGAGCCGGCATTGACGAAGCTGCAGTCGCGGATGCCGAGATCGGCCACGTCCTCGGCATTCAGCAGGCCTTCACGTCCCGGAACGCGGATGCCGAGACCGTCCAGCGTCACTCCCGAGAGCGTGGCCCGTCCGAGCCCCCGGCCGACGAGCAGCGGGCCCGTCTGCGCAGAGACAAGGTGCGTTGCACCGGGAACGCCGATCAGGCACGCGCCGTTGGGCAGGGCGACGCGTGTGATGCGGTAGCGCCCCGGGCCGATCAGCAACGGCGCATCGCGTTTGGCGGCCTCGCCGAGCGCGCTTTGCAGCAGGCGCGATTGGTCGTCGGGCGAGCCCGGTCGGAGGCCAAACTGCGCCGCATCCAGCCCATATTGGCCGAGCGGGCCGGAGGCTGCGCGCGTGCGCGCCTGTCCGAAGGCCGGGGCGACCGCAAGCGAGGCTGTGCCGAACAGGGCCGTCGCCAACACGCTGCGTCGGGAAAGAGCGATCGAGTCCGTCGTCATGCCCGGATACGTTCAAACCTCGTGCCGCGTCCGCTTGTGCCGTTCCGGCACGCAAGCGCGTCCGCCACGCTCCGCGCGCCCGCGCCTTCTGGAGGGAGGGTGCGTGGGACCGCGCGACTCAAAGCCCGAGTGCTCGGGCGATCTCCTCGGCAGCCAGCGTCGGCGCCAGCGTGCCGGCAGCCACCGCCGCTTCCAGCACAGGCGTCCGCGCCTTCAGCGCGGGATCGTGACGCAACCTGGCCTGGAGCCGGTCCTCGACCATGGCCCACATCCATTTCACGTCCTGACGGCGGCGCTTCTGCGCGATTAGCCCCTTGGCCTCATGACGGGCGCGGTGATCCTCGACCTTCGCCCACAGCGCTTCGAGCCCTTCGCCGGTCAGGCCGGAGATCGTGACGACCGGCGTCGACCACAGCGAGGAGATCGGCGCGAGGATGTGCAGTGCGGACTGATACTGGGCCGCCGCCGCGCGCGCCGCGGCGGCGCCGGCGCCGTCCGCCTTGTTCACCGCGATCATGTCGGCGAGCTCGATGATGCCCTTCTTGATGCCCTGCAATTCATCGCCGGCATTGGGCAGCATCAGCACGAGGAAGAAGTCCGTCAGCTCCGCGACGGCCGTCTCCGATTGCCCGACGCCGACGGTCTCGACAAGAATCACGTCGAAGCCTGCCGCCTCGCAGAGCAGCATGGTCTCACGCGTTTTGGCCGCGACGCCGCCGAGCGTGCCCGAGGAGGGCGAGGGCCGGATATAGGCATTCGGATCGACGGCGAGGCGCGCCATGCGGGTCTTGTCGCCGAGGATCGAGCCTCCGGTGCGCGTCGAGGACGGGTCGACGGCAAGCACCGCGACCTTGTGCCCCTTCGCCGTCAGAAAGCTGCCGAGCGCATCGATCGTCGTCGACTTGCCGACGCCGGGAACACCGGTGATGCCGATGCGAATCGCCCCGCCGCTCTTCGGCAGCAGATGCTGGATCAGGGCTTGCGCCTGCCCGCGATGGTCGGCACGGCGTGATTCCGTCAGCGTGATGGCGCGCGCCAATGCCGCCCGCTCGCCGGCAAGCAATGCCTCGGCAAGGGCAGCAACGGGAGCGGGGAGGTCGGCCATGACCCCACCTAGCAAGGCCGGGCGGCGTGCGACAAGGTTGGGACGTCAGATCGATTGCTTCATCGCTGTGTCATGCGGGTATCTTGATCATGCGCCGGTTCGGTGAGAGCAGTTCCATGATGATGGCGTTCACGGCGTTGCGGCTTCGGGTTCTTGCGTGGGTACTGCTCGCGCCGCTCGCACTCGCTGCCTGCGGCACGCCACGCGTGCTGGACGTCAGCACGAAGCCCTCGACCGATATCGCGGGAAAGGTCGAGATCTTCGTCGCCTCCACGCGCGAGCCTTCGCCCGAACCGGTCTATTTCAGCGGCGAGCGCGGCCCCAGGCTTGCTTTCGCACGGCTCGACTTCACCATTCCGCCCAACCACAAGGCCGGCGAACTGGAACTCCCGGATTCCGGTCCGAGCGACCCGGAGAAGCATTTCGCCGTCACGCGCGTCCAGCGGCTCGATCTCGCCCCGATCGTCGCCGATGTGCGCCGCGAGATCCTGCGTCGCCCGGCCTCCCAGCGCGACGTGCTGGTCTTCGTCCACGGTTTCAACACCAACTTCGCCGATGCCGCCTACCGCTTTGCCCAGATCGTCCATGATTCGGGCTTCAAGGGCGTGCCGGTGCTGTTCACCTGGCCGTCGCGCGGGCAATTGCTCGCCTATCCCTATGATCGTGAGAGCGCCTACTACTCGCGCGATTTCCTGGAGCTCAATCTGAGGGCGATCGCGCGCGACCTTGGCACCACGCGCATGGACATCCTGGCCCATTCGATGGGCACGCTGCTGACGCTGGAATCCTTGCGGCAAGCCTCGATTCGCGGTGACGGCAGCTTCGGAGGGAAGCTGCGCGACGTCATGCTGGCCGCGCCAGACGTTGATCTCGATGTCTTCAAGACCCTGATGCGCCAGATCAAGCGGCCTGTGACGGTCTTCGTCTCGGCCGACGACCGCGCTCTGGATTTCTCGCGGCGCTTCGCCGGTGACAAGACCCGCCTCGGCGCGGTCTCGGCCAAGGATACCGAGATCATCGCGGAGCTCGACAAGCTCGGCGCGCGGATCATCGATCTGTCCGAGGTCGCCTCGGGCGACAGCTTCAACCATGCGAAGTTCGCTTCGTCTCCCAAGGTCGTCCAGTTGATCGGCCAGCGCCTGCAGGCCGACAGGGGCATCGCCACTGCCGGCCCGCGTCTTGGCGACCGGCTCGGCGAGGTTGCCGGTGGCGTGGTCGGCACGGTGGGTTCGACCGTCGGGCTCGTCGTGACCGCGCCGATCACGATCATCTCCGGCGGCCGCTGATCCCCGCTGCGGCCTTCCGTCCGTCGCGATCTCAGTGCGTCCGTCGTCCTGCCGCATTCTGGCCGCGTTAGCCTGTCGTTAAGATGAGGCTGGCCAACTCGGCTGCTCACAACCTTCGGATGACTGACACGATGCCTGTTTCACGGCACGCTCCTTTCGGCCGTATGGCGGCGCTCGCCGCGCTGCTGGCGCTCGCGCTCTCGGCCTGCGCCCAGACTGAAGCCGCCGTCTCGCCGTTCTCGGAACCGACCCGCGCGGATGCGTCCGCGCTCGGCAAGGAGCCGGAACTGCTTGTCGTCACCACGCGCAAGTCGATCGGGGGGCGCCAACCCTTCTTCGGCTCCGATCGCGGAGCACTGACCTTCGCCGAGGCACGCCTCTCACCGCCTGGCGCGGGCATTTCCGGCCGAGTCTCCTCCGCCGTGAGCGGCGACTGGGCGGTGCTCGGCGTCGAAAGCCAGACCTCGACCGATGCCGCGCGTGCCTTCGCGCAGGCCGCGACCGGGCGCGACGTGCTGCTCTATGTGCACGGCTACAACGAGACCTTCGAGTCCGCGGCGCGCAGCGCTGGACAGCTCTCGCACTCGCTCGAGTTCCAGGGCCGCACCGCGATCTTCTCCTGGCCGTCGGGCGGCAAACTCTTCGATTACGCCTATGACCGCGAAAGCGCGCTGTGGTCGCGCGACGGCTTCGTCAAGGCGCTGCAGGCGCTGGTCGCGAACCCGACTGTCGGGCGCATCCACATCGTCGCGCATTCGATGGGCACCTTCCTGACGTTGGAAGGCCTGCGCGAGCTGCGCGATTCGGCCGATGTCTATGCCCGCATCGGCTCGGTCGTCTTCGCCTCGCCGGACATCGACATCGACGCCTTCGAGCAGACCGTCACCAAGCTCGGGCCGCTCGCCCGCCGCATGACGCTGATCATCGATCCAGGCGACCGCGCACTGGCGGTCTCGGCCCGCATCGCCGGCGGCGTTGCCCGCGCCGGCGCCGCCGATCGCACCCGCCTGGAAGCGCTGGGCGTGCGGGTCGCCGACACCTCCGGCCGGGGCTGGAGCATGCTGCGGCACGATCTCTTCCTCTCGGACAGCGAGGTCACGCAGGTGGTGCGCCGCGCCATGGATCGCGGCTAGGGCGCCTGAGACGCTTGCCGCAGAGGGCCGTCGCGCGCAGGATCGCTGCGATGGTCCGGCGGGAAGCGAAACGGCGATGATGGGGCGTACGACAGCTTTCGCGCTGCTGACCTGGCTTGGCCTTCAAGGCGCCGGTGCCCATGACCTGACGCCGTTCCAGGAGTCCGGGCGCAGCCATGTGCTGCACGAGGATGTCTCCGCAGCCGGCACCGAGATCGTTAATGTCGAGACCTATGTGCCGGCGGCCTGTGCGGCAAAGCCTTGCCCGCTCGTGGTCTCGCTGCACGGGCTCAATCGCAATGCGGAGGCCGCGCGCGAAAATTGGGTGGAGGCGGCCGAGCGCTACGGGCTCATGGTCGCAGCTCCCCATTTCGACAAGGAGCGTTTCCCGACGCGGTTGTTCCAGCAGGGGGGCGTGCGCGGCGAGCCGGATCGCTCCCGATGGGTCTATTCCGTCATTGAGCGCTTCTTCGATCGCGCGCTGAAAAGCGGTCGCGTCGCGGGCGCCACCTATGTGCTCTTCGGCCATTCGGCCGGCGCCCAGTTCGTCCATCGCATGGCGCTGCTGCTGCCAGAGGCTCGGTACTCGACGGCAGTGAGCGCCAATGCGGGCTTCTACACGCTGCCGGTCTGGCGGGAGGGCGCGGGTGGCTTTGCGTATCCCTACTCCCTCGACGGCACCCCAGCGACGGAAGCCGCGCTGAAGGCTGCATTTGCCAAGCCGCTATGGGTGATGCTGGGAGACCAGGACATCGACCCCGATCATCCCCAGCTCAACAAGAGCAGGGGCGCAGAGGCGCAAGGGGCGAACCGCCTGGCCCGAGGCGAGACATTCATCGCCGTCGCGGCCAGCGAGGCGAAGCGCCTCGGCGTCGAAAGCCGCTGGCGCGACATCATCGTGCCGGGCGTGGCGCATCAGCAGCGCCAGATGGCGAATGCGGCGGCTGACGCCTTGTTCGGCGGCAGGTAGGTTTCAGATCGGCGGCAGGCCAATGCGCTTCTTGACGGTGGCGAGCGCGAAGTTCGATTCGACCGACTGGATGCATTTCAGCCGGGTCATCTTCTGCTTCAGGAAGCGCTCATAGCCCTCGATGCCGTCGGTCAGCACGCGCAGGAGATAATCCTGCGATCCCGTCATCAGGTAGCATTCGGTCACCTCGTTCCAGCCCTCGACCGCCTTCTCGAATTCGGCGATGTGCTCCTGTGTCTGCTGCGACAGCCTGACCGAGACGAAGACGCTGAACGGCAGGCCATAGGCCTTCGGGTCGACCGTGGCCGAATAGCCCTGGATGACGCCGGTATCCTCGAGCCGTTTCAGCCGGCGCAGGCAGGGGGTCGGCGACAGACCGACTTTCTGCGACAGGTCCTGATTGGTGATGCGGCCATCCTCCTGAAGGACGGCGAGCATGCGGCGATCGACGCTGTCGAGCATGGTCTGCTCCTGGCAGTGTAATTCTTGGCAGGAAATTGCTAAAATGATTCCATAGAGAGTTGCACTCATCCAAGCAATCGCCGGCTGGTGGCTCTATCTTTGGGCCCGGAGCGGACTGCGCGTTTCCCGCCGGCGTTCCGACAGGGAGATCACCATGAGCGACGACAGCTATCACAAGGACCGGATCGCCAACCGCAAGCTGCATCCCGAAACCCTGATGATGGGCTTCGGCTACTCGCCTGCCATGTCGGAAGGTTCGCTCAAGCCGCCGATCTTCCTGACCTCGACCTTCGTTTTCGAGAACGCCCAGCAGGGCAAGGATTTCTTCGACTTCACCTCGGGCCGCCGCCAGCCGAAGCCCGGCGAGAAGCCGGGGCTGGTCTATTCCCGGTTCAACCACCCCAACATGGAAATCCTCGAGGATCGCCTCGCGATCTGGGATGAGGCCGAACGCTGCGCCGTCTTCGCCAGCGGCATGGCCGCGATCGCGACGACCTGCTTCGCGTTTCTCCGGCCGGGCGACACCGTCATCCATTCGCGCCCGCTCTATGGCGGCACCGAGACCCTGCTGAAAAACCAGATGGGAGCCTTCGGCGTCACGCCCTTCGGCTTCACAGATGGGCTCGACATCGCGCAGATGCGCGAGACGGCCAAGGCTGCGGCCGCCAAGGGGCGTGTCGGCATGATCCTGGTCGAGACGCCGGCGAACCCGACCAACGGGCTGGTCGATCTCGCCGCCTGCGCGATGATCGCCGATGAGCTGGAGAAATCTCAGGGCCATCGCCCGCCGGTCGTGGTCGACAACACCATGCTCGGGCCGAAATACCAGAAGCCGCTGAAGCACGGTGCCGATCTCTCGCTGCTCTCGCTGACGAAATATGTCGGCGGCCATTCCGACCTCGTCGGCGGCTCGATCAGCGGCTCGGACAAGCTGGTGCGGCAGGTCAAGGGCTGGCGCGGCTCGCTCGGCACGCAGCTCGATCCGAACTCGTGCTGGATGCTGATGCGTTCGCTCGAGACGCTCGACATCCGCATGAGCCGTGCCAACGAAAACGCCAAGCTCGTCGCTGAGTACCTCCTGCGCCATCCCAAGGTGGCGAAGGTTCATTACCTCGGCGCGCTGGCGCAGGACGACCCTCGCAAGCCCGTGTTCGATCGGCAATGCATGGCCGCCGGTTCGACCTTCGCCTTCGACGTGAAGGGCGGCGAGAAGGAGGCCTTCGCGCTGCTCGACAATCTCCAGATCATGAAGCTTGCGGTCAGCCTCGGCGGCACGGAGACGCTGGTCTCGCATCCGGCGGCGATGACGCATTCGGGCGTGGCGCGCGAGCTGCGCGAGGAGATCGGCCTCACCGACGCACTGATCCGCATCTCGGTGGGCATCGAGAACATCGAGGACCTGATCTCCGATCTGGCGCAGGCGCTGGACGCGGTGTGAGGCGCGCGGCGCTTTTCGGAGCGCTTGCCTGGGTCGCGTCTTGCGCGGCCCAGCCGGCCTTTGCGGCCGAGCCGCAGGAAAGCATCGCGGAGACGATCTGCCGCCTGATCGAGCGGGCGGCAGGCGAAAGCAAGCTGCCGGTCGCGTTCTTCACCCGGCTGATCTGGCGCGAAAGCAGCTTCCGGCCGCATGTCACCAGCCGGGCCGGCGCGCAGGGCGTGGCCCAGTTCATGCCGGGCACGGCCAATGAGCGCGGCCTTGCCGATCCGTTCGATCCGGAGGCCGCGATCCCGGCCTCGGCCGCCTATCTCGCCGCGCTGAAGGCTCAGTTCGGCAATCTCGGCCTTGCCGCCGCAGCCTACAATGCCGGGCCGGCGCGGCTTTCGCGCTGGCTGGGCCAGGGCGGCGGATTGCCCTTGGAAACGCAGGCCTATGTGCGCTTCATCACCGGCCGCAGCGTCGAGGAGTGGCGCCCGGGCGCCGGGGAGACACCACCCGATCCGACGACCGACAAGACCGACTGCTTGCCGACCGTGGCCGCCATCCGCCGCTCGGCGCCGCCGGCTCTGATCGAGGGCGTCTACGCGCCCTTCGGCGTCCAGCTCGCCGGCAATGTTTCCAAGGCCCGCGCCCTCCGGTCCTACCAGGCGCTTGCCGTACGCTTCGCCTCGCTTCTCGCCGACCGGCCGACCCTGATCCTCGGCTCGCGCATCGCCGGGCGTGGGCGTGCGCCATTCTACCGTGTCCGCCTGCCGGCGCAGACCTTGCGCGAGGCGAGCATCTTCTGCGATCGGCTGAGGCGCGCCGGAGGCAGTTGCGCGGTGTTGCGGAACTAGCCGCGGTCAGATCGTGGACTTATAGGCTCCGCACCTGCTCCCTGACCGCCTTTGCCGTCTCCTTTTGCGCGTCGAAACTCGCGCGCCGGCGTCCGATCTCCTCGGGGGAGAGGCGATCGATGTTGCAATAGTCGAGCTTCCAATCCGGGGTCGTGGCCCAGGTCAGCGGGGACTGAACGGTCGTCCGCGGCGCCGGCGCCCGTTCCAGCGTGGCCAGAGCCAATTCGAGGGTCGTCACCTGCGATGATGGGTCATTCGGCCGTCCGGCGGAATTTCCGAGCGGGAAATCCGAGAAGAGCAGGCGCGGCACTCCGACATATTCGACGATGTCCTTGGCGCAGCCCATGATGACGGTTGCGATGCCACTGGCTTCGAGCGACCGCGCGGCGAGGCTGGCGCTCTGGTGGCAGATGGGACAGTTCGGCACAAGGATTGCCGCATCGACGGCGTCTGCCTTGCATCTCGCGACGATGTCCGGGCAATCGATGTCGATCGTTGTGCGATGGCTGCGATTGGTCGGAAGGCCATGGAAGCGCGGAGCGATCGCGCCGATCCGTCCGGCAGCCAGCGCGTTGCGCAGCGCGGCCAGGGGAAAATAGGTCGCGAGATCCTCGCCTGTCGTATGCGCGCGGTCGATCGCGACATGCGAGATCCGCAAGTCAGGGTCCCCGCCCGTGTCGCCCGAGTAGACCGAGTAAAACTTGACCGCCGCATTATAGGCAGCTCCGGGGCCCTGATCGCCCTTGTCCGGCTGGTAGGGCGCGGCTGTGGTGATGAGCGCCACGCGGCTCTGCGCGAGCGGTTTCGCCCGTGTCTGGAACGGCACGGCGGCGTAGTGCGCCCACTCATAGGGCGCTCCGTAGCCCAGCGCCTGATAATAGCTGCGGACGCGTTGCAGATAGGGGATCGGCGCGTCATGCATCGGCGCGAATCCCAATTCCTCACGCCTTGAGCTATCCATCGGAGATCGCTCCAGCTTCCGCACCGACAGACCTGCCTGCCAGACGTTTCGATCGGACGGGCGTGCTTCCCGCAAGTGCGGCGTCCCACGCTATCCTTTCGTTCGCCGGCCAGCAGCATCTTTGGACGGCAATCATCCCTGCAACTCTGCAGCGAAATTGGGGCGACATACCGGGCAGCGCCGCCCCACGCGAGCGGCGCTGTCGTCCCGGCTATTGTCGGCTAGGGCGTCTTGGCGAACGTCAGGGGGCGATCCGCCCCCAGCCCGGTAACTTGAGCGCCGGGCTGCGCAGGTCGAGGCCCGCCACCAACCCGAACAGGTTGATCTCGACGCCTTCGATCCAGCCGATCGTCACGCCGGCCAGCCCGTAGAGCGAGGCCTGTACGCCGGTGCGGCTGGGAGTGAGTCCGGCAAAAAGGCCAGCATCGCGAAAATCCTTGCCGATCGCGGTCGGCGGCAGCGCCTGCGCGAGCTCGGGCACCTCGGCCATGACATGCTGGACGAAGCTGTTCGAGTTCGGCCCCGGCCATGCCTGGTAGGTGCCGGGCGTGGCATAGGCGTAAGCCTTCACGGCCTCGCGGATGCGCGGGATCAACCGTTCCGCCGCCTCGCCCCGGATCTCGGTGACGAGCTCGGGCAGGTTGCCGTACCAGCGCCCGTCGGCCTCGCGATGGTTGACGCGCACGGGCGTCCCCCAGCCCACCACGTCGAAACGCGTATAGGCGCTGGCGCCGCGTTCCTTCACCACCACCCAGGAATGATGCGCGAAGACGCCGCGCCAGCGGCCGACCCGGGCAGCGAAGACATGCACGGTCGCCTCGGGTTCGATGGAGGCGGCCGGAAGGAGCTTCGCACTCGACCAGTCGGCGCGTCGCCAGTCATCCGCGCTGCCCTGCATCGACCACCAGGCCGCATGCGTGAGCACGGGAAAGACGAACAGCAGCAGGAAGAGCAGGGGGACAAGCCGGGCGACGCGCATGAACCTTGATATGTGGCAGCCATGTTGCATCGCAAGGTCGTTCACCGGCGCCGCCGGATCACAACGGCTTGAGGCGCGCCGCCAAGCTGCTAGCTTCGGCGCCGTCTGCCAAAGGGGGAATCGGACGGATCATGACTGCACGGGGCTGGTTGAAGGGGGTCGTATCGGGTGCGGTGCTGGGGCTTTCGCTTCTGGTCCCGGGCTCGGCCAGCGCGCAGAACAAGGAACTGCGCATCTACAACTGGTCCGACTATGTCGATCCGGAGGTTCTGGACGCCTTCAAGAAGGAAACCGGCATCACCGTCGTCTACGACACCTTCGACCAGATGGAGACGGTCGAGACCAAGCTGCTCGCCGGCAAGACCGGCTACGACCTGATCGTCGTCACGGCCTCGTTCCTGCCGCGCCATATTCCGCTTGGGCTCTATGCGCCGATCGACGCCGCGAAGGTGCCCAATCTCAAGAACGCCTGGCCCGAGATCCAGGGGCGACTCGCCAAGTACGATCCCGGCAACATCTACGCTGCCAACTACATGTGGGGCACCACCGGCATCGGCTACAACGTCGCCAAGATCAAGGAGCGCCTCGGTCCCGATGCGGTCATCGACAGCTGGAAGATCCTGTTCGAGCCCGACCAGCTCAAGAAGCTCTCGAACTGCGGCGTCCATGTCCTCGATGCGGTCGAGGAGATGTTTCCGGCGGCGCTGCGCTATCTCGGCCTGAACCCCGATTCCAAGGCGGAGGCCGACCTCAACAAGGCCGGCGAATTGCTGCGCAAGATCCGCCCGCACATCCAGAAGTTCCACTCCTCAGAGTACATCAACGCGCTGGCGAACGGCGATATCTGCCTTGCGGTCGGCTATTCCGGCGACATCCTCCAGGCGAGGAAGCGTGCCGAGGAAGCCAAGAACAAGGTCGAGATCGCCTATGCGATCCCGAAGGAGGGCGCGCTGATGTGGTTCGATTCCTTCGTCATTCCGAAGGACGCCGCCCATGCGGACGCGGCGCGGGCATTCATCGATTTCGTCAACCGCCCGGCGATGGCGGCGAAGAATTCGGACTTCATCCAGTATGCCAACGGGAACCTCGCCTCGAAGCCTCTGCTCTCGGCTGCCGTGCGCGACAATCCGGGCATCTATCCGTCCGAGACGGTGATGGCGCGCCTCTACACGATCACGCCCTACGACCAGAAGGCGCAGCGCGTGGTCAACCGGCTCTGGACGCGGGTGAAGACAGGCAAGTGATGGTCGAGAGAAAGTGACGGGCGAGGGACGGGGCGCGGCTGCCATGCGCAAGGCATCGCCCGGCAGCGTGCGCCGGGCCTTCCAGCCCTGGAACGATCCGGCGGCAAAGCCGCTCGTCGAGTTCCGCAACGTGGTCAAGCGCTTCGGCCCGGTGACCGCGATCGGCGAGTTGTCGCTGTCGCTTTACCCCCGCGAGTTCTTCGCGCTGCTCGGCCCGTCCGGCTGCGGCAAGACCACGCTGATGCGCATGCTGGCAGGGTTCGAGCGGCCGGACGCCGGCGAAATCCTGCTCGACGGCGTCGATATCACCGCCGTGCCGCCGCATCAGCGGCCGGTCAACATGATGTTCCAGTCCTATGCGTTGTTCCCGCATCTGAGCATCGCCGAGAATGTCGGCTATGGGCTGAAGCGCGAGGGCTTAGCCCGCGTCGAGATCGCCCGCCGCGTCGAGGAGATGCTGGCGCTGGTCAAGCTGGAGGGGCTGGGCGGGCGCCGGCCGGACCAGCTCTCGGGCGGGCAGCGCCAGCGCGTCGCGCTTGCCCGCGCGCTCGCCAAGCGGCCGAAGCTGCTGCTGCTGGACGAGCCGATGGCGGCGCTCGACCGCAAGCTGCGCGAGCAGACCCAGTTCGAGCTCATGGACCTCCAGAGCGAGCTCGGCATGACCTTCATGGTGGTGACGCACGACCAGGACGAGGCCATGACCATGGCCGACCGAATGGCCGTGATGGATCACGGCCGGCTCGTGCAGATCGGCCCGCCGGACGTGATCTACGAGGCGCCGGCCAATCGCTACGTTGCCGAGTTCGTCGGCGACATCAACATTCTCGAAGGACGCGTCCTGTCCGTCGAGGGCGATCTGGTGAGCGTCGAAAGCGCGGTTGCGGGAACGGTCGAACTCGACGAGGAGGCACCGGCGCTCGGGATCGGCGCGCCGGTGCTCGTCGGCCTGCGGCCCGAGAAGATCGGCCTCAGCCATGACGAGCCGGCGGGCGCGGTCAACAAGGTCGCCGGCGAGATCTGGGACATCGGCTATCTCGGTGACGTCACCATGGTTCAGGTTATGGTCGGCGGCGAGCAGGGGCAATTGTTCAAGGTCGCGCTGGCCAACCGCACCCGCCGGGCGGCACGCCCCTTCGCCTGGGAGGACAGGGTCTGGCTCGCCTGGGATGTCGAGGCCGGACTGCTGCTGCCACCATGAGCGCACCTGCTTCGCCCACGGCTCGCAACAGCCGCCTCGTCGTGGCCGTGCCGTATCTCTGGCTGTTGCTGTTCTTCCTGGCCCCCTTCGCGATCGTGCTGCGGATGGCGTTGTCGGACGCCGACCAGGCGCTGCCGCCCTATGCACCGCATTTCGAAGGCCTCGCGACGCTGTGGGAGTTCCTCGGGCGGCTCGATCTCGAGAACTTCCGCCTGCTCGCGGATGACGCGCTCTACTGGCAGAGCTATCTCCAGTCCTTGCGCATCGCCGCCCTGACGACGCTGATCACGTTCGCGATCGGCTATCCGCTGGCCTATGCGATGGCGGTTGCGCCGCGGCGCTGGCGACCGATCCTGCTCCTGCTCGTGGTCCTGCCGTTCTGGACCTCGTTCCTGATCCGGGTCTACGCCTGGATCGGCATCCTGCGGCCCGAAGGGCTGCTCGACATGGCGCTCGGTGGGCTCGGCCTTGCGAGCGAGCCTCTGCGCCTGTTGAACACAGAGGCGGCCGTGCTGATCGGCATGGTCTATTCCTACCTGCCCTTCATGGTGCTCCCGCTCTTCGCGACGCTGGAGAAGCTCGACCGAAGCCTGCTCGAAGCCGCAGGCGATCTCGGCGCCACGCCGGTGAAGGCCTTCCTGACCGTGACGTTGCCGCTGTCGTTGCCCGGCATCCTTGCCGGCGCGGCCCTGGTCTTCATTCCCTCCGTCGGCGAGTTCGTGATCCCCGACCTGCTTGGCGGGCCCGACACCGTGATGATCGGCAAGGTGCTCTGGAACGAGTTCTTCTCGAACCGCGACTGGCCGCTGGCCTCGGCCGTCGCGGTCGTGTTGCTGATCGTGCTCGTCCTGCCGCTGGCGCTGCTGCAGCGGGCCCGGCAGGGCAGGGGAGCGCAGGCATGAGGCGCCTCGGCCCAGGCCTGATCCTCGCCCTCGTCGCCGGGTTCGCCTTTCTTTATCTGCCGATCCTGGCGCTGATTGCCTATTCCTTCAATGCGTCACGGCTCGTCACCGTCTGGGGCGGGTTCTCGACGCATTGGTACGGCGCGCTGCTCCGGAACCAGCCCTTGCTCGATGCCGCCTGGCTGAGCGTCAGGCTGGCTTTCGTTTCCGCGACGCTCGCGACGGCGCTGGGTACGCTGGCCGCGCTGGCGCTTGCCCGGCACGGCGGCTTCCGTGGGCGCACGCTGTTCTCCAGCATGGTGCTGGCACCGCGCGTGATGCCGGAGGTCGTGACCGGCCTGTCCCTCCTGCTCCTCTTCGTTGCCGCCGAGGTAGAGCGCGGCTTCTGGACCGTGACGATCGCGCACGCGACCTTCGGCCTCGGCTTCACCTGCATCATCGTGCAGTCGCGGCTCGTCGGCTTCGATCGTTCGCTGGAGGAGGCGGCGCAGGATCTCGGCGCAACGCCGCTGGTGACGTTCATTACGGTCACGTTGCCGCTGATCTGGCCGGCGGTCGCGGCTGCCTGGATGTTAGCCTTCACGCTCTCGCTCGACGACCTCGTGATCGCGAGCTTCACCACCGGGCCGGGCGCGACCACGCTGCCGATGCGGCTCTATTCGGCGATCAGGCTCGGCGTCTCGCCCGAGATCAACGCCGCCTGCACGATCATGATCGGGAGCGTCGCGCTAGCCGTGATCGTCGCGTCGCTGCTCCTGAAGCGGGAGCAGGCGACTGGCGGCTAAACGGCGCGTGAACGACGCCCTCAACGGCCGTTCAGACGCGCTCTGCGAATGTCCGTGTCAGGCAAGGGGATGTCCCCGGCCACCACACAGGACAGGGACCATGTTCCGCAAATTCGTCGGCGCCAGCCTCGCCACCTTTGTCGTCGGTGCGACCGCCTTGGTGGCTGCAAGCTTCGTGAATGTCAGCTCGGCCGAGGCGTTCGGCGGTCGCTACGAGCGGGGTTACGAACGCCCGGCCTATGGCTGGCGCCCGCCGCCGCCGGCCGTCCATGGCTACTGGGGTCACCGCCGCTGGCAGCGCTACAATGACGGCTACGGCTTCCGGCCGCCTCCGCCGCGCTACGGTTACGGCTATGGTCACGGCTGGCGCTAGTGTCGCGCAGCGACGTCCGTGACCATGGGACAGGCGCGGCCCGCCGGCCGCGCCTGTCTGCTATTCGGCCGCCGTGCGCTGGACATAGCCCAGCCGGGCGTTGAGGTCCTCCAGCAGCTTCTCGGCCGCGTCGGCGATGACGGTGCCGGGCGGGAAGATGGCCGAGGCGCCGGCTTCGATCAGCGCCTCGAAATCCTGCGGTGGGATGACGCCGCCGACGACGATCATGATGTCGGGCCGGCCGGCCTTGGCCAGAGCCGCCTTGAGTTCCGGCACCAGTGTCAGGTGTCCCGCTGCCAGCGAGGAGACGCCGATGATATGGACGTCGTTCTCGACGCCCTGCCGCGCCGCCTCGTCGGGGGTGGCGAAAAGCGGCCCGATATCGACGTCGAACCCGAGATCGGCGAAGGCCGAGGCGATGACCTTCTGGCCGCGGTCGTGTCCGTCCTGCCCCATCTTGGCGACGAGGATGCGCGGACGGCGCCCATCGGCCTCCTCGAAAGCCTGCGTCATCATCTGCACGCGCGTGACCGCAGGGTTCATCTCGCCGACCTCCCGCTTGTAGACGCCCGAGATCGAC
>JAESFK010000486.1_pt1 | contig 19679 bp, 18 predicted proteins | sample 9269391 | NCBI WGS metagenome assembly JAESFK01 (sample SAMN14506231, study PRJNA617097) | algae metagenome | isolation source: Drouetiella hepatica UHER 2000/2452 and co-occurring heterotrophs from... | place: Slovakia: Slovak Paradise National Park, Hrabusice, Kosice Region | collected 2000-01-01
GTTGATCACCAGTAGCATCAGGTTGCCCATCCACATCGAGGCGATCAGCCCCCAGAACAGGTCGGGCATCTTGGTCATGATCTGGGGGCCGGGCACGATGCCGTGGATCGTCATCGCGCCGACCATCAGCGCCATCACCGCATTGGGCGGGATGCCGAGCGTCAGCAGCGGGATGAAGGAGGTCTGCGCCCCGGCATTGTTGGCCGATTCAGGCCCGGCCACACCCTCGATGGCGCCGCGCCCGAACCGGGACGGATCGGCCGCCAGCTTCTTCTCGAGCGTATAGGAGGCGTAAGGGGCGAGCACTGCGCCGTTGCCGGGCAGGATGCCGAGGATCGAACCGAGCGCCGTGCCGCGCAGGATCGGGTTGATCGAGGCCTTCATCTCCTCGCGACCGGGCAGGAGTTTGCCGATCGGCGCCTCCTTCACCTTGCGCGCTTCACCATGCTCCAGGCTGCGGAAGACCTCGGCGATGCCGAACAACCCCATGCCGAGCAGCGCCACCTCGATGCCGTCGGCGAGCCAGGTCGCGCCGAAGGTCAGGCGCAACTGGCCGGTCGTCAGGTCGGGCCCGACAGTGGACAGAAGCACGCCGACCAGGATCATGATCACCGCCTTCAGCACCGAGCCGCGCGCCAGCAGCACGGCAAAGGCGAGACCGGTCAGCATCAGCGCGAAGTACTCGGCCGGCCCGAAGACCAGCGCGACCGCCGCCAGCGGGGCGGCCAGCGCCGCGATGACCAGCGTCGCGATCGTGCCGGCGATGAAGGAGCCGATCGCGGAGATGCCGAGTGCAATGCCGGCGCGGCCCTGGCGCGCCATCTCGTGACCGTCGATCGCGGTGACCACGGCGCTGGATTCGCCGGGGATGTTGAGCAGGATCGAGGCGGTGGAGCCGCCATATTGCGCGCCGTAGTAGATGCCCGCCAGCATGATCAGCGCGGCCGTCGGGTCGAGCCCGAAGGTCAGCGGCAGAAGGATCGCGATCGTCGCGATCGGCCCGATGCCCGGCAGCACGCCGATCAGCGTGCCCAGCATGCAGCCGGCGAAGCACAGCGCGATGTTGACCGGCGAGAGCGCGATGCTCGCGCCATGCCCGAGATTGGCGATGAGATCCATCGGCCCCTCAGAAATTGAGCGAAAGCGCCGGGATCACCAGCATCGGTAGGGGCTGGTTCAGGGTGAACCGGAACAACAGGGCGCAGGCGAGCGTCATCACCACCGCGAAGATGGCGAGTTCGCGCGGCCGGACTTCGCGCGAACCAAAACCGGCCACCAGCATCGCGAGCGGGGCTGCAACGAGGAAGCCGGGCTGGCGGATCGTGCCCGCGAAGATGACGAGGGCAGCGATGATGAAGAGCGGCCCGCGCAGATGCCAGCGCTCCAGCGCGTCACCCTCCCGGATCGCGCTGAGCCCGACCAGCACCGCGCCGCCGATCCCGATGGCGATCGCGGTCCAGCGCGGCAGCATGGCCGGACCCATCGTCCGCATCGTGCCTTGCGACAGTCCGCTCAGCATCCAGACGACGAAAGCCGAGGCGGCGACGAGGATCAGGCCGGCGACGAGATTCTGGGGCGAGCGCAGCCGCAGGCCGCCGGAGCGGACCCTTTCCGAGGGCGTCATGACCGTGTCTCCATGGCCGACCCGCCGGCCCGCCGCGCGGTTTCGACCTGGAGGCTCATTCGACGGTCACGCCGACAGTCCGGACCATCTCGCCCCATTTGGAGACCTCGTCCTTGAGATAGGCGGAGGTCTCGGGGACCGAACGGTTCTGGATCTGGTAGCCCATGCCCAGCAGCTTGGCGCGGTTGCCCGAATCGGCCAGAACCTCGCCGATCGCGCCATTCAGCGCCGCGACGATCGCCGGTGAGGTCTTGGCGGGCGCCAGCACCGCGACCCAGGATTCGGCCACGAAGGGGTAGCCGGCCTCGGTGTAGGTCGGCACGTCCGGCATCGCCGTGACGCGGCTCTGGCTGGCCACGGCGAGCCCCTTCAGCTTGCCCTCCTGCACCTGCGGGATGATGCCGAAGGACGAGGCGACCATGTCGACCTGGTTGCCGAGCGCCGCCTGAACCGAGAGCGCGCCGCCGCGGAAGGGGATATGCGTCGCTGGCGTCTTCGCCATCACCTTGAGAAAGTACTCGGCTGCGAGATGCGAGCCGGAGCCAACGCCGGCACTGGCGAAGTTGATGTCGCTCGTCTTGGCCCAGGCGAGATACTCCTTGAGCGTGCCAGGCTTGGAGGGATGCGTGGCGATCGTTTCCGGAGAGGAGACAGAGATCGACACCGGAACGAGCTGATCGAGTGCATAGTCGCGCTTCTTGTAGAGCGTCTCGTTGATCGCGATCGCGGTCGAGGTCACCAGCAGGGTCAGCCCGTCCGGCTTGGCGCTGGCCACCTGCGCGGCAGCGGTGTTGCCGCCGGCGCCCGCCTTGTTCTCCACGGTGACGGTCTTGCCCCATTTCTCATTGAGCTTCTGGCCGACGATGCGCGCGAAGGTGTCGACGAAGCCGCCCGGGGCGAAGGCAACAATCAGGGTGATGCGGTCCGGCGGATAGGCTGGTGCCTGCGCGGCAAGCGGCCCGGCCGTCACCGACAGGAGCAGTGTCGCGCCTGCAAGGCGCGCGAGCGAAGGGCGGATTCCGGCCATCTTTGTCTCTCCCTGGGTTATTGCTTGATGCAGCTCTCTTTTCGGAGCGTTCGCATGGGCTTCGGGCCCGTGCTCAACTGCGCGCGGGCCGCTTCAGATTGACGTGGATGTGCTTTTCCTGGGTGTAGCTGAGCAGCTCCTCGATGCACTCCTCGCGCCCGATGCCGGACTGCTTGTAGCCACCGAACGGCGTACCGAGAAAATGCCTGGAGACCTCGTTGATCCAGACGAAGCCGGCCTCGACCTCGCCGGCCAGGCGGTGCGCGTCGCGGACATCATTGGTCCAGATCGAGCAGGTCAGCCCGTATTCGACGCGGTTGACGGTGGCGAGCATGCTGGCCTCGTCGGTCCAGCGGAAGATGGCGAGCACGGGGCCGAAGACCTCCTCGCGGGCGAGGCGCATTTCCGGGGTGACGCCGGTGAAGACGGTCGGCTCGACGAAATGGCCCTTGGCGAGAGCGGGGTCCGATGGCCGCCCGCCGCCGCAGAGCAGCGTCGCGCCTTCGGCCTTGGTGTCGGCGATGAAGCTGAGCACCTTGGCGAGTTGGGTCTCGCTGATGATCGCGCCCATCGTCGTCGCGGTATCGCTCGGATCGCCCGGCTTGAAGTGCTTCACCCGCTCGGCGATGCGCGCGACGACGGCGTCGTGGATCGCGTCATGGATGAAGGCGCGGCTGGTCGAGCCGCAGGACTGCCCGCACCAGGTGAAGTTCATGCCGGCGACGACGGCGGCCGTGACTTCGTCGGGGTCGGCATCAGCGAGGGCTACCAGCGCGTTCTTGCCGCCGAGTTCAAGCAGGACGGGCTTGATCGTGTCCGCACCGGCCTTCATCACCGCGCGGCCGGCCTGGACGCTGCCGATCAGCGAGATCATCGCGACGCCGGGGTGAGCTGCCAGCGCCGCACCCGCCTCGCGCCCGCCCGGCAGCACGCTGAAGACGCCCGGCGGCAGCAGGCCCTCGATCAGTTCGGCGAAGCGCAGCGAACTCAGCGGCGCCTGATCCGGCGGCTTGACGATGACCGTGTTGCCCGCCGCCAGCGGCGCCGCCGACTTGGCGGCACAGAACATGAAGGGGTGGTTGAAGGGGATGATGCGCCCGATCACGCCACGCGGCTCGCGCACCGAGAAATTGACGGAGTCGCGACCCAGCGGCACCGAGTGGCCCTTCATCTCGGTGACCAGCCCGGCGAAGAAGTCGAGCTGCGCCGCCGCATTGGCGACGTCGCCCTCCATTTCGTGAACGGGATTGCCGCCGTCGATGGCGTCGATCAGCGCGAGTTCGCGGGCATTGGCGCGGACGATCTGGGCGATGCGGCGCAGAATCTTGGCGCGCTCCGAGGGCGCGACCTGCTTCCAGACGCGATAGGCGCGGCCCGCCGCTGAGACGGCCGCATCGACATCGGCCGGGCCGGCCTGGGCGACGAGGCCGAGCGAGGCACCTGTCGCGGGATTGGTCAGGGCCAGGCTGCCGCCGGCGAGCGGATCGCGCCAGGCGCCGTCGATGTAAAGCGAGCGATGGATCGGCAGGACACCGGCTTTGTCCAAGGGGGCGAGGCGTTGTGCCTCAATCCCGCTCTCCGCCGTCATGGTATCGCTCATCGCTGCCTCCCGCCGGCTGCTATGGCCTGGGCGCTCGATCGCGCCCGGCGGCCTGCACCGGCTCTCGTTCTTGCATTCTGGCTAAAGGCTTTGCGCGGGCGGGTCTTCGTCGCGTCCGGCGCTCAATGTATAACTTTGGCGACTATCAGCCGGTGCGGGAGGTCTCCGCCAGCGCATCTGCGACGAGATCGAGCAGCGTGAATCCGTCATCAGGGTCGCCCGGCAGGCAGAGCGAACCGAGGCGTTCCTGTTGGGTGACCGTGCCCTCGGTCACGGCCGGATCGATGCCGAGTTCCCGCAACGTGGCCGCGACCTCGCGCATCTCGGCGGCGCGTCTGGTGCCGTGCTGGAGCATGCGGCTGACATTGTAGGGAACCAGCTTGGGCCAATCGAGGCCCGGATAGCTGCCCTTGAGCGAGTCGAGGATCACCGCATCGACGCCTGCGGCGCGAGCCGCCATGAAGCACTCGTAGCTCAGCGCCTCCAGGCCCTTCACCATGACGCTGCGGACCATCTTGATGATCGTCGCGGAGCCGATCTCGGCGCCGGCTTGCTTGAGGGCCATGCCGAAGGGCGAGAACATCTCCACGAACGCTGCTGCATCGTCGCCCGCGACCAGGCAGGGCGTGGCATGGCGGCGCGGATGGACCGGTGCCATGATCGCAACGTCGAGATAGCGTCCGCCCGGTCCGATCGCGGCTGCGGTTTCACGCTTGCGGCCGGGCGAGACCGAGTTGACGTCTACGAAGATCTGGCCGGGCATCAGATGGGCCGCCGCAGCACGCGCCGCATCGAGGCTGGAGGCCGCCGTGACGGCGCAGAACACGAAATCGGCCCCCGACAGTGCCGAAGGCAGGTCGGTGGAGAGCCTGACGCCCAACCTTTCGGCGGGAGCTGCCACCCGTACCGGATCGGGCGCGATGTCGAAGGCCGAGATCTCGACGATGCCGGCCTCGAGAAACCCGCCGGCAAAAGCCTGCCCGGCCTCGCCGAAACCAATGAAGCACAGCCTTGGCGGGTTGCTCCGGCTGCCTGTTTGCATGTCCATGACGGACCTCCTTGCCTGGCTTCAGCCGCCGGGCCTCGTTCAGAGAATCTGGCAGGTCTCGTCGAAGCCGAAGCGGGCGCCGCGTGGCTTCAGGCTGGCGGGGTCGCCATGGCCGATATTGACGAGGAAGTTCGACTTGACCGGTCCGTCCGGGAAGAACTCCTCATCGACGACATCGTGCAGGAAGCCCGACATCGGCCCGCAATCGAGACCGAGCGCGCGTGCGGCCATCATCAGATAGGCACCCTGCAGCGTGGCGTTGCGGAAGGCCGCGCGGAGCGCGAGATCCGGATCGGCGAGATAGCCGGCGCGCTTGTCGACCGCGTGCGGCGCGAGCTTTTCGAGATGATCGAAGAAGCGCATGTCGATGCCCAGGATCGCCGTGACCGGCGCCGCCATGGTCTTGTCGACATTGCCGGGCTTCAGCCCGCGGTGCAGCCGCTCCTTCGCCTCCGGCGACACCACGAAGATGATGCGCTGCGGGTTGATGTTGCTGCTCGTCGGCGGCATCCGGGCGAGGTCGTGCAGCGCGCGCAGTTGCTCCTCCGGCACGGGGCGCGGCAGCCAGCCGTAATAGGTCCTCGCCTCCCGGAACAGCAGATCGAGGCAGGCGTCGGAGACGCCCTGGCGGGCAATGGTCTGAAGCATGGTCGGCAGCCTGCAAGCGGATATGGAGGCTCACGCTAGCCGCGACGAACGGGCAGGTCTTCGCGGCCTCGCCGGGATTAGCTATAAGCCCCGGGAATATCAGGTGGTCTCCGACGCGGCTTGCCCGCCTCCATCTTCGTCGAGCAATCCGCTCGCCCGTAGCTCGCGCAGATGGGCGCGCAGTGCGGCCAGCAACGCCACGATGCTGGGTGGCCGGCGGCGATGGCGCAGCGTGATGATTCCGGCCGGGCGGCGGCCGGAACTCAGCGTGACCGGCACGATGCCGGCCGTGCCGCGGCCGAGATCGCCCGCCAGCATCAGCCGCGGCAGCACCGTGACGAAATCGCTGGTCAGAATGAGTTCGCGGATGAACGAGATCGAGGTCGAGCGCAGCAGCGAGGACGGCATCGCCAGGCCGCTGGAGACGATCACGCCGTCGACCTCCTGGCCGAGCCGCTGCTCCAGCGACGGCAACACCAGCCCGAAGGCGGCGATCGCCGCCGCGTCGGGGGGCGGGCCGCCGAGCAGCGGGTGGCCGGCGCGCGCCAGCATCGAGATCGGCTCGTGGTAGATCGTCTCGCGCTGCACGTCATGGGCGGTCTCCAGCTCGTAGAGACGACCGACGATGAGGTCGAGCCTGCCGCTTTCCAGCTCCGGCATCAGTTCGGCGGTTCGCCCCTGCACGATCCGGATGTTGAGCTCGGGGTTGGTGACCTTGAGCCGCCCCAGCGTCGACGGCAGCACGCTCGACGCCGCCGTCGGCAGCGCGCCGATGATCAGCGTTCCCGCCTGGCCCTGCTCGATCTGGATCACGTCGTCAGCCAGTCGCTCGACCAGCGACATCATCGCCATGCCGCGCTCGACCACCGCCCGGCCGAACTGGTTGATCATCACGCCGCGTGCCATCCGGTCGAAGACCGGGTGCCCGACGATGTCCTCGACATCCTGAACCGCCTTGGAGACCGCCGGCTGCGTGATGCTCAGCTTGTGCGACGCCGCCAGAAAGCTGCCCTGCTCGGCAACGGCGAGAATAATCTCGATCTGTCGCAGCTTCAGCCGCGCATTCAGTCTCGATCTCATGATGGCGTCCATCTTGCCGGCAATGTCCGGCGCGGCCGACCATAGGCTGACCGACGAGCGCAGGGCGAGAGGGCCTGTCGTCTGCAAAGAATCCGTCGGCTCAAGGTCACGGTTGCGGAAGCCCGTCCTTTACGTCTCATGTGAAGATGCAATCCCTGCCTCGTCGCGTCGTGCAAGACGACATCGGGCGGGTTGCGTCGGGTCCGCTGAGAGGCGAAGCATCATGAGAATCGACGTCCTCGGCTTGCAGGCCTTCGTGAGCATCGCCGAGCGCGGCAGCTTCCACGCCGCCGCCTCGCATCTCAACCTCTCGCAGACGGCGTTGAGCCACCGCATCCGCAAGCTCGAGGAATCACTGGCGACGCCGCTGTTGCTGCGCACGACGCGCAAGGTCTCGCTGACGCCGGCGGGCGTCGCCCTGCTGCCGCGCGCCAAGCGGACCTTCGACGATCTCGGCAGCGCGCTCGAGGAACTCCGCATCGGCGCGAGCGACGCCAACGAGCGCGTCGTGGTCGGCTGCCTGCCCACCATCGCGACCCGCTGCATGCCGGCGGTGATCTCCGAATTCGTCCGCCGCCACCCCGGCGTCCAGGTCAAGGTGCATGACAACTCGGCATCGGAGATCGCCGACAAGGTGCAGTCGGGCGAAGCCGAGTTCGGCATCACCATCGTCGCTGCCAATCGCTGGGACCTCGACCTGCAGCCGGTCGTGAAGGAAAGCTTCGTGCTCGTCTGTCCGCGCGACTGGCCGCTGGCGGCGGCGACATCGCTGACCTGGTCGCAACTGCAGGATCTGCCGCTCGTGCGCATCAGCGCCGAGACCGGCAACCGCATCCTGATCGACGATGCGCTCGGCTCGCGGCGCGAGATGCTGAACTGGCGCTACGAGGTTCAGCGCGTCATCACGGCGGTCAGCTTCGTGCGCGCGGGGATCGGCTGCACGATCGTGCCGCAGCTCGCGCTCGACCTTGTCTCGGCCAATGATCTCGTGGCGATCCCGCTGCGCTCGCCGACCGTCTCGCGCACCGTCGGCATCATCACCCGCAAGGGGCTGCCGCTGCGGCCCGCAGCCCGGGAGATGCTCGATCTCGTCATCCGCTCCCTGAAGGGCGAGACCCTCGAGGCTTGATCTAATCCTGCACGATTCTCATCAATCGCTGCAATCTACTCATTTGATCACACAATCGTTCGCCGCCATCGTCCCCGGCAATGGCGGCGCGTCCCATGCTGGCGCGCCCCTCGCCGTATGAAGCGCTGTCCACATTTCGCTTCATGGCCAGCCGCAGAGGGGGACTGCGATGATCAACAGACGCAATGTTCTCGCGGGACTTGGCGCGGCCGGCGTCGCGGCGCCGAGGGGCCTCTCGGCCCAACCCGCCTGGCCGACGCAGGTCATCCGCCTCGTCGTGCCGTTCACGCCGGGCGGCAGCACCGACGTCCTGGCGCGGCTGATCGCCCACAGGCTGGAGCGGACGATCCCCGGCAAGGGCTTCGTCATCGACAATCGGCCGGGCGCCGGCGGCATGACGGCCGCCTCGCAGGTGGCCAAATCCGAGCCCGATGGCCACACGCTGATGATGGGGCATATCGGGACGCTCGCCTTCAACCCCGCGCTCTATCCGAAGCTGGCTTATGATCCCCTGCGCGATTTCCAGCCCGTCGCGCTGGTCGCCGCCGTGCCGAACATCCTGGTGGTCCATCCGGGGCTGCCCGTCCGGACCTTCGAGGACTTCGTCGCCTATGCGAAGGCGAACCCCGGCAAGCTGAACTACTCATCCGGCGGCCAGGGCAGTGCCGCCCACATCGCCGGCGCTTATCTGGCGCATCGCGCTGGGTTCGAGGCGGTGCATGTGCCCTATCGCGGCACGGGGCCTTCGGTGAATGATCTCGTTGCCGGCAATGTCCAGTTCACGCTGACCGGCGGACCCGCCGTGCTGCCGCTGGCGGCGGGCGGTCAGTTGCGGGCGCTCGGCGTCGCCAGCGCGGCGCGGGTCGGCTTCGCACCCCAGCTTCCGACCCTTGCCGAAAGCGGGCTGCCCGGCTTCGAGGCCGTGCAGTGGTACGGGCTGGTGGCGCCGGCCGGTACGCCGATGCAGATCGTCGAGCGCCTCAACCGCGAGGTCAACGCGCTGCTGGTCGAGCCCGAGTTCGTCGAAGCGCTCGACCGCGACGGCGCGATCGCCCGCAAGGAGACGCCGGATGGCTTTGGCCGCCTGATCGCCTCCGAGATCGAGCTTTGGCGCGACATCATCACGCGCGCCCGCATCACGGCGGGAGGTTGAAGGCGATGCAAGCCGCCGTGCCCTGCATGCTGATCCGGGGCGGCACCTCGAAGGGGGCCTATTTCCTCAAGGACGACCTGCCGGCCGAATCGGCCGCACGCGACGCCTTCCTGCTCGCGGTGATGGGCTCGCCCGACAAGCGCCAGATCGACGGGCTGGGTGGTGCCCACCCCCTGACGAGCAAGGTCGCCATCGTCTCCCGCTCGAGCGAACCGGGTTGCGACGTCGACTTCCTGTTCGCACAGGTCGGCATCGAGGCGGGAACGGTCGATACGACCCCGAATTGCGGCAACATCCTTGCCGGGATCGGCCCCTTCGCCCTGGCGCGCGGCCTGGTCGCGGCGTCCGGGGCTTGCACGATCGTGCGGGTGCGGACGCTCAACACCGGCACGATCGCCGATCTGGTCATGGAGACCGGGGACGGGCAGGCCGCTGTCGATGGCGAGGTCCGCATCGACGGCGTGCCGGGAACCTCCGCGCCGATCGCGATCAGCTTCCTGGGCACCGAGGGCTCGGTCTGCGGCGCGCTGCTGCCGACCGGCAACGCGGTGGATATGGTCGATGGTGTCGCCTGCACCCTGATCGACAACGGCATGCCGGTCATCGTGCTGCGCGCCGCCGATGTCGGCCGTACCGGCTACGAGCCGCGCGAACTGCTCGACAAGAACATCGAGCTCAAGGCCCGGATCGAGCGCATCAGGCGCGCTGCCGGCCCCCTGATGAATCTTGGCGACGTTGCGGCCAAGGTCGTGCCCAAGATCGCGCTCGTCGCGGCGCCCATGGCCGGCGGCGCTATCGCGACGCGCAGCTTCATCCCGCATGAATGCCACGCTTCGATCGGCGTTTTCGCTGCCGTCACGGTCGCGACCGCGGCCGCGCTGCCCGGCTCGCCGGCGGCCTCCGTCGTCGTCATGCCGGCAGGCCGCGAGCGCTCGATTTCGGTCGAGCATCCGACCGGCGAATTCACCGTCGCCCTGACGATGGGCGGCACGGCCGAGCGCCCGGTCGTCGAGCGCGCCGGACTGCTGCGGACCGCCCGCATCCTGATGGACGGGCAGGCCTTCGTGCCGAGCAGTGTGCTCGCGAGCGGGCGGCTCCGCGCCGCCGAATGAGTTCAAGCAGTGAGGATTTTGAGCCTATGTCGAGCCTGCCGAAGACAGGTCTGGTGATCACGGCCCATCCGGGCGATTTCGTCTGGCGGGCCGGGGGAGCCATCGCACTGCATGCCAGGCGCGGCTTCCGCGTGAAGATCCTCTGTCTGTCCTATGGCGAGCGCGGCGAGAGCCAGTTCGCCTGGAAGAAGGCGGGCGTTCGCATGGAGGAGGTCAAGGTCCAGCGCCGGGAGGAGGCTGAAGCCGCGGCGGCCGTGCTCGGTGCCGAGATCGAGTTCATGGATGCCGGCGACTATCCGCTGCGCACGACCGAGGCGATGCTCGACCGGGCGATCGACCTGTTCCACGAGCTCGGCCCCAGCTTCGTCCTGAGCCATGCGCTGGAAGATCCCTACAATGTCGACCACCCGGAGGCGACGCGCTTCGCCCAGGAGGCGCGCATCATCGCCCAGGCGGCCGGCCACAAGCCTGATCCGGAGCGCGCCTATGCCGCCCCGCCGCTGTTCCTGTTCGAGCCGCACCAGCCCGAGCAGTGCAACTTCAAGCCGAACGTGATCCTGAACATCGACGAGGTCTGGGACGTCAAGCGCAAGGCCTTCGAGATCCTCGCCGCCCAGAAGCACCTTTGGGAATACTACACCCGCGTGGCGCTGAACCGCGGCATGCAGGGCGGACGCAACTCCGGCAACGCCATGACCTATGGCGAGGCCTATCAGCGACTCTTTCCGGAAGCGCTGGAGGCGCTGGCATGAACCCCGTCGTCATCCGCACCGACAAGCGCGCCGCCACGTCCGACATCGCGACCCTGGCAGAGGTCGGCGTCTCGACCAGCCATGAGGCAATGGGCCGGACCGGGCTCATGAAGCCCTATATGCGGCCGATCTATGCAGGCGCGCAGATCGCCGGCAGCGCCGTTACGGTCCTCGCCCAGCCCGGCGACAACTGGATGATCCATGTCGCGATCGAGCAGGTGAAGCCGGGCGACATCCTCGTCGTCGCCTGCACCACCGACAACACCGACGGCATGTTCGGCGATCTCCTCGCCACCTCGCTCAAGGCGCGTGGTGGGCTTGGCCTCGTCATCGATGCCGGCGTGCGCGATGTCCGGGTTTTGACGCAGATGGGCTTTCCGGTCTGGTCGCGCGCCATTTCGGCCAAGGGCACGGTCAAGGCGACGCTGGGCAGCGTGAACGTGCCGGTCGTCTGCGCTGGGGCGCTCGTCCATCCCGGCGACGTGATCGTTGCCGATGACGATGGCGTCGTGGTCGTGCCGCGTCGCGAGGCCGCGAGCGTCGCAGCGACGGCCCTCAAGCGCGAGGCCCTGGAGGAAGAGAAGCGCAGGCGTCTCGCCGCTGGTGAACTTGGGCTGGACATGTACGCTATGCGCGAAGGCCTCGCCAAAGCCGGTCTCGTCTATCGCGACGACGAGACCGAGTAATCACAAAGCAAAGCCCCGCCAAGGGGATCAGGCATTGCCATCGGGAGGAATGACGACATGACACATCGCAGAAGCGTTCTGGGTGGAATTCTCGGCCTCGCGCTGGCTGTCTCAGCCGGGAGCGCGGCGCTGGCGCAGGAGCCAGTCAAGGTCGGGCTGATCCTGCCCATGACGGGGCCGTTCGCCTCGACCGGCCGGCAGATCGACGCGGCCGTGAAGCTGTTCCTCGCCCAGGAGGGCGCGGTTCACGGCGGACGCAAGCTTGAAGTCATCCTCAAGGACGACGCCGGCAACGCCGATACGACCCGCCGTCTCGCGCAGGAACTGGTCGTCAATGACAAGGTCGCGGTGCTGGCCGGCTTCGGCCTGACGCCGCTCGCCATGGCGACGGCGCCGATCGCGACGCAGGCGAAGGTGCCGCAGGTCGTGATGGCCGCCGCGACCGCCACGATCACCGAGGCCTCGCCCTTTATCGCGCGCACCTCCTTCACCCTGCCGCAGGCCTCCGAGCCGATGGCGGACTGGGCCTGGGCGAACGGCATCAAGAAGGTCTTCACGGTCGTCACGGACTACGGGCCGGGCATCGACGCCGAGACCTCCTTCGCCAACAAGTTCAAGGCGGCTGGCGGCGCGGTCGAGAGCGTGCGGGTGCCACTGCGCAATCCCGATTTCGCGCCCTTCCTCCAGCGCGTCTCCGAAGCCAAGCCGGATGCTCTCTTCGTCTTTGTGCCCTCGGGCGTCGGCGCGCAGTTCATGAAGCAGTTCGTCGAGCGTGGCCTCGACAAGGCCGGCGTCAAGCTGATCGGCCCCGGCGACGTGGTCGACGACGACATCCTCGAAGGCATCGGCGACGTCGCGCTCGGGGCCATCACCACCCATCACTATTCGGCCCGCCACGACAGCCCGCAGAACAAGGCCTTCGTCGAGGCCTTTCAGAAGGCCAATCCGGGCATGCGCCCGAACTTCATGGCGGTGGGCGGCTATGACGGCATGCGCCTCATAGCGAAGGCCCTCGAGGCGACCAAGGGCGACACCGGCGGCGAGAAGCTGATCGCGGCGATGAAGGGTGCTGCCTGGGAGAGCCCGCGCGGGCCGATCAGCATCGATCCCGACACCCGCGACATCATCCAGAACATCTATGTCCGCAAGACGGAGAAGGCTGGTTCCGAACTCCACAATGTCGAGTTCGCGACGATCCCGAACGTCAAGGATCCGGTGAAGGCCCGCAAGTGAGGGGGCGCTTGAGAAGCCTCCGCTCCGGAGCGGGTCAAAGCGGATGCTGACCATTCTGTTCGACGGCATCGCCTATGGGATGGTGCTCTTCGTCCTCGGTTGCGGGCTGTCCGTGACGATGGGGTTGATGAACTTCGTCAACCTCGCCCACGGCGCCTTCGCGATGCTCGGCGGCTATGTCGCCGTGGCGGCAATGCAGCGGCTCGGCCTCCCCTTCCTGGCGAGCCTGCCGCTGGCCTTCCTCTCGGCCGCGCTGGTTGGAATCGTGCTGGAGCGGCTGATCTACCGGCCGATGTACGCCAAGAGCCATCTCGATCAGGTGATGTTCTCGATCGGGCTGGTCTTCATGGCGGTGGCGGGCACCGACTGGCTGATGGGTTCCACCCAGCAGTTCATCCGCCTGCCGGCCTGGCTTCAGGGCCGCTTCGAGCTCGCCGGCATCGGCATCGGGCGTTACCGGCTCTTCGTCATCGCCGTCTGCGGGCTGCTCGCGGTCTCCTTGCAATGGGGCTTCACCCGTACCCGCTTCGGCAGCCGCCTGCGCGCGGCGGTGGATGACGCACGCGTCGCGCGCGGGCTCGGCATCCCGGTCAACCGGCTCTTTGCGCTGACCTTCGCGCTCGGTTCGGGGCTGGCCGGGCTTGGCGGTGCGCTCGGCATCGAACTCATGGGCCTCGACCCGACCTTTCCGCTGAAGTTCATGATCTACTTCCTGATCGTCGTCACTGTCGGCGGCACCTCCAGCATCACCGGCCCGTTCTTCGCCGCGATGCTGCTCGGCATCGCCGATGTGGTCGGCAAGTATCTGGTCCCGGAAGTCGGCGCCTTCATCATCTACGCCCTGATGGTCGTCCTGCTCATCACCCGCCCGAACGGGCTCTTCGCGAGGGCGCGGGCATGACGGCAGCAGCATTTGAGAACCGGGTCCGGCAGGCGCTGTTCGCAGCGCGCCGCGGGCACCCGGCCGAGATACTCTTCTGGCTCGTGGCATTCGCGGCGTTCCTGGTGTTTCCGCGCAATCTGCTGCTGCTCAACGAGATCGCGATCCTGGCGCTCTTCGCGCTCTCGCTCGATCTGATCCTCGGCTATGCCGGCATCGTCTCGCTCGGCCACGCCGCCTTCCTCGGCATGGGCGCCTATGCAGCCGGCCTGCTCGCGAAATACGTCACGGCCGATCCGCTGGCCGGGCTCGGCATGGGCATGGCGGCGGCGGGGCTGCTCGGGCTTCTAACCAGTCCGCTCGTGCTGCGCGGCAGCGATCTCACGCGGCTGATGATCACGCTCGGCGTGGCCCTCATCCTCTATGAGCTGGCCAACTCCTTCTCCTCGCTGACGGGGGGCGCCGACGGGCTGCAGGGCATCATGATGGCGCCGGTTCTCGGCCTGTTCGAGTTCGATATCTTCGGCCGCACGGCCTATCTCTATTCGCTCGGGGTGCTGTTCGCGCTCTTCCTGATCGCGCGGCGGGTGACGAACTCGCCCTTCGGACTGTCGCTGCGCGCCATCCGCGACAACCCGCTGCGCGCCTCGGCCTCCGGCGTTCCAAATGCGCGGCGCCTGGCGGCCATGTACACGCTTGCCGCGGCCTATGCGGGCGCTGCCGGCGCGCTGCTCGCCCAGACCACGCAATTCGTCTCCCTCGACGTGCTCGACTTCCACCGCTCGGCGGACCTGATGCTCGTGCTGATCATCGGTGGCGCCGGCTATCTCTATGGCGGACTGATCGGCGCCATCGGCTTCAAGCTGCTTCAGGACACGATCGCGACGCTCACGCCGCAATACTGGATGTTCTGGATCGGGCTCTTCCTCGTGCTCTTTGTCCTGGGCGGGCGCGAGATGATCCATGGCGCCGTCAAGGCCACCGCTGCGCGGCTCGCCCGCTTCGGCAAGGGGACGGCGCGATGACGGCTGCGTTGCAGACCTTCGATCTGTCGAAGCGCTTCGGCGGCATCATCGCGACGGATCACGTCGATTTCACGCTCCAGCGCGGCGCCCGCCATGCCCTGATCGGGCCGAACGGCGCCGGTAAGACCACCTTCGTCAACCAGTTGACCGGCGTGCTCAAGCCGAGCTCGGGCCGCATCGAACTGCTAGGCCAGGACATCACCGGGCTGCCGCGCGAGGCGCGGGTCAAGCGCGGCCTGGCACGCACCTTCCAGATCAACCAGCTCTTCGCGACGATGACGCCGCTGGAGATGATCGCGCTCGTCACCTCCGAGCGGCTGGGCCGCGGCGCCCACCCCTTCCGCGCGCTGGATCGCGACGCGGAACTGGTCGCGGAGACGGCCGAATTCCTGGCGCGCTTCAGGCTCGACGACATCATGGACCGGCGCATCGCGACCCTGCCCTATGGCAAGCAGCGCCAGATCGAGATAGCGGCTGCCTTCGCGGCGAAGCCGTCCGTGCTGCTGCTCGACGAACCGGCGGCCGGCGTGCCGGAGGCTGAACGCCGCGAACTGATGGACATGGTCGCTTCGCTGCCGGAGGATGTCTCCGTGCTGCTGATCGAGCACGACATGGACCTCGTCTTCCGCTTCGCGACACGCATCACCGTGCTCGTCAACGGCCGCGTCCTGGCGGAGGGCGCGCCGGACGAGATGGCGCGCGATCCGGCCGTCCGCTCGGCCTATCTCGGCGAGGCCGCCCATGTCTAACGCACGCGCCTCCGAGCTCCTGCGGATCGAAAAGCTCTGCGCCGGATATGGCGAGGCGCAGGTGCTGTTCGACATCGACCTCGGGCTCTCCGAAGGGCGCTCGCTCGCACTGCTCGGCCGCAACGGCGTCGGCAAGACGACGCTGGTCAACAGCATCATCGGCGTCACCCGCCGCCGCGGCGGGCGCATCGTGCTCGCGGGGCGCGACCTTACCTCTGCCTCGCCGGAGCAGCGAGCGCATGCCGGCATCGGCTGGGTGCCGCAGGAGCGAAACATCTTCAAATCGCTCACCGTTCTGGAGAACCTGACGGCCGTCGCCCTGCCGGGGCCGTGGGATGCTGCGCGCGTCTTCCGCATGTTCCCGCGCCTGGCCGAGCGCAAGGCCAATCTCGGCAACCAGCTTTCGGGCGGCGAGCAGCAGATGCTGGCGATCGGCCGGGCGCTGATGCTCAATCCGAAGCTGCTGCTGCTCGACGAGCCGACCGAGGGGCTGGCTCCGATCATCGTCGAGGAACTGCTGAAGGCACTGAAGGCCCTGTTCCGCGATGAAGGGCTTTCGGCCATCGTCATCGAGCAGCACGCCCGCAAGATCCTCGAACTGACCGACGACGCCATCGTGCTCGAACGCGGCCGCGTGGTCCTGGCGGAACGCAGCGAGACGCTGCTCGCCGAGCCGCAGCGGCTCGAACATCATCTCGGCCTCGCCGCCGCGGCCTGACAAGAAAAGGGAGGAGATCGCATGACCCGGAGACAGAAGCCGCCGTTCCGCGGCGACATGGTGGGAAGCCTGCTGCGCAGCGCGCCGGTCAAGGACGCACGCGCCAAGGTCGCGGCCGGTGAGATGAGCCACGCCGAACTGACGAAGATCGAGGACGAGGAGATCAAGAAACTCGTCAAGAAGCAGGAAGAGATCGGCCTGCAGGCGGTGACCGACGGCGAATATCGCCGCGCCTTCTGGCATTTCGACTTCCTGGAAGCCCTGACCGGCGTCACCGGCTACGATTCCGATTCAGGCATCCAGTTCAAGGGCGTCGCGACCAAGGCACGCGGTATTCGCGTCACCGGCAAGCTCGACTTCCCCGACGACCACCCGCATCTCGCCCATTTCAAGTTCCTCGCCTCCGTCACCAGCCGCGTGCCGAAGATGACGATCCCGAGCCCGTCGATGCTACATTATCGCGGCGGGCGGAAAGCGATCGACGCCAGCGCCTACTATCGGATGGAGGACTACTACGAGGATCTGGGCAAGGCCTACGCCAAGGCGATCAAGGCCTTCTACGACGCCGGCTGCCGCCATCTGCAGCTCGACGACACCAGCCTGTCCTATTTCTGCGATCCGGAGCAGCGCGAGATGCTTAGCCAGCGCGGCGACGATCCCGACAAACTGATCTTCATCTATCGCGACGTGCTGAACGCCGCGCTCAAGGCGAAGCCGGCCGACATGGCGATCACCACCCACACCTGTCGCGGCAACTTCAAGTCGACCTTCATCGCCTCGGGTGGATACGAGCCCGTTGCCGAGATGGTCTTCAACCAGATCGACGTCGACGGCTATTTCATGGAATGGGACGACGACCGCTCCGGCGGCTTCGAGCCGCTGCGTTTCCTGCCGAAGGGCGACAAGCAGGTCGTACTCGGGCTGGTCACCTCCAAATTCGGCACGGTTGAAAGCAAGGACAACCTCAAGCGCCGCATCGAGGAGGCCGCGAAATTCGCTCCGCTCGAGCAGCTCTGCCTGTCGCCGCAATGCGGCTTCGCCTCGACCGAGGAGGGCAATGTCCTGGCCGAGGAGGAGCAATGGGCAAAACTCTCGCGCATTCTCGACGTCGCGAAGGAGGTCTGGGGATGAGCAGCGAACCGATCCACGACATCGCCCATCTCGCCCATGTCGAGCTGCTGACCGACAAGCCGCAGGAGAGCCTCGACTTCTTCGTGAACGTCTATGGCCTGACCGAGAGCGGGCGCGAGGGCAACAGCGTCTATCTGCGCGCCTGGGATGATTACGAATTCCACACGCTCAAGCTCACCACCGCCGACACCACCGGCATCGGCCATGTCGCCTATCGCGCCACGAGCGAGCAGGCCCTGCAGCGCCGGGTCGCTGCGATCGAGGCGCTCGGCGCCGGCATCGGCTGGGTGGAGGGCGATCTCGGCCATCGCCGTGCCTATCGCTTCCGTGATCCGGACGACCACGTCTTCGAGATCTATTTCGACACCAACAAATATGTCGCCCCGCCGCACGAGAAGCCGGCGCTGAAGAACCAGCCGCAGCGCAACCACTCCCGCGGCTGCGCCGTGCGGCGGCTCGACCATCTCAACCTTCTGGCGCGCGACGTCGGCGTGATCCGCGATTTCCTGCCGAAGGCGCTGGGCAGCCGGGTGACGGAGCAGATCGTGCTCGATTCAGGCGAGGTCGGGGGCTGCTGGTTCACCGTCAACAACAAGAGCTACGACATCGCCTATACGCGCGACTACACCGGCAACACCGGGCGCTTCCACCATGTCACCTATGCTGTCGACCAGCGCGAGCATGTGCTGGAGGCGGCCGACATCTTCCTCGAGAACGGCGTCCACATCGAAACCGGCCCGCACAAGCACGCCGTGCAGCAGACCTTCTTCCTCTATGTCTACGAGCCGGCCGGAAACCGCGTCGAGATCGCCAACGCGGGTGCGCGCCTGATCCTCGATCCCGACTGGGAGACGGTGACCTGGACCGAAACCGAGCGGAAGAAGGGACAGGCCTGGGGCCTTAAGACGATCGAGAGCTTCCACACCCATGGCACGCCTCCGGTCAAACCGGCACAAGCCTGACCGATGGCGCGGGCTGCGCGGCCGCTCACAGCAGCGCGCGCAGCTCTTCCTTCTTGACCTTGCCGGTCGCCGTCATCGGTAGCGCCGCGACGAGCCGGATTTCCGGCACCTTGTAGGCGGCCATGCGCTCGCGGCACCAGGCGGTGAGCGCGGCCGCGTCCAGCCCGGCCGCATCCTCGGCCAGCGCGATGAAGGCGACGGGGACTTGGCCCCGCTCGCTGTCCTCGCGCCCGAGGACGCCCGACGCGGCGATGCCTGGATGCTGGCCGAGCATCGCCTCTATCTCGGCCGGGAACACGCTCATCCCCTTGACCTTGAGCATCTCCTTGCGGCGGCCGAGGAAGTGCAGATAGCCCTGCTCGTCGATGACGCCGATGTCGCCGGTGTGGAGGAAGCCGTTCCGGATCGCCTCCGCGGTTGCCTCCGGCTTGTTCCAGTAGCCCTTGAACAGCGAGGGCGTGCGCACGCAGATCTCGCCGGTTTCGCCGAGCGGCATCAGGGTGCCGCTGTCGAAGTCGCAGATCTTGAAATCGGTCCCCGGCACGGGCAGTCCGACGAAGACCGGCTGCGACAACAGGTCGAAATCCTGCCCCTGCATCCCGATGGTGAAGGTGTCCATCGTGTGGGTTTCGGTCATGCCCCAGGCGGCCTCGATCATGTCGGCGCCGGTCAGCGCCCGCCAGCGTACCCGGAAATCCGGGTTGAGCTTCTTCACGAAGGACGACACCCGCACCTTCCGCAGCGAGGTCAGGTCGAACGCGCTCGCCCGCGGATGTTCCAGCACCTCGACGGTGTTGTCGACGAGCAGATAGGCGAAGCTCGCCTTGTAGCGCTCGACCGCGGTCATGAAGCCCACCGCATCCCAGCGCGCCATCAGCACTACGGTCGCGCCGGCTACCAGCGGGAAGAGCAGCCCTGTATCCTCGCCGGCGATCCAGAAGATCGGCACGAAATTGACGACGACATCATCGGGGGTCAGCGCGAAGCTCGCGGAGAGGCTGGTGCCGGCGGTGTAGAGCATGTCGCGCTGGGTGTGGATGCAGCCCTTCGGCATGCCGGTGGTGCCGCCGGTATAGTTCAGCGCAGCAACCGCATCGAGATCGGGTTGGACGGCCGGCGCGG
>JAESFK010000487.1_pt1 | contig 19669 bp, 21 predicted proteins | sample 9269391 | NCBI WGS metagenome assembly JAESFK01 (sample SAMN14506231, study PRJNA617097) | algae metagenome | isolation source: Drouetiella hepatica UHER 2000/2452 and co-occurring heterotrophs from... | place: Slovakia: Slovak Paradise National Park, Hrabusice, Kosice Region | collected 2000-01-01
CCAGTCGCTTCTGCGCACAGCCTGCCAGGCGACCGACGCCAACATGCTGCAGAAGTACGACTACCTGAACCCGGCGGCGATCAAGCGCCTTGTCGGCGCCGGCGCCAAGCTCAGCCCGTTCAGCCCGGAGATCCTCTCGGCCTGCTTCGACGCGGCCAACGGCGTCTATGCCGAAATGGAAGCGACGAACCCGACGTTCAAGAAGATCTGGGAATCGATCAAGGCTTTCCGCGGCGAGTATTACCTCAACGCCCAGATCGCCGAATACAACTACGACACGTTCATGATGATCCAGCAGCGCGGCGGCAAGATCTAAGCCCTGCCAGCGACGATATCGCCGAAATGAAAACACCCCCGGAGCTTCCGCTCCGGGGGTGTTTCCTTGTTGTCTGTCCATGGAGGAGGGGCCAGGCTTTCGACCAGCCCCTCTGCAGCTTAGTTGAACGAAGGCGGAGCGCTCAGGTCGTTGGCGGGTTTTTGCTCCGCCGGTGTCTGGCCGCTGCCGTCGAGCGGATTGCCGCCCGGCAGTTGCAGGCCGCCCGGCAGGCCGAGCCCGCCGCCATTGTCGGGCAGCGTCAATCCGCCGCCACCGGCGCCAAAGCCGGGGACCTCGATCTTGATCGTCGCAGGATCAACCACCGCGGCATCGCCCTTGTAGTGCATGACCATCTGCGGGAATGCGATGGTCAGGCCGACCATCACCACCTGGATGCAGACAAAGGGAACGGCACCCCAGTAAATCTGCCCCGTGGTGACCGGCTGCGTCACCTTTCCGGTCACCTTGTCGAGGTATGGCACCTTGGCCGCGACCGATCGCAGATAGAACAGTGCAAAGCCGAACGGCGGATGCATGAAACTCGTCTGCATGTTGATGCCGAGCAGGACGCCGAACCAGATGAGGTCGATACCGAGCGCGTTGGCTGCCGGTGCGAGCAGGGGTACGATGATGAAGGCCAGTTCGAAGAAATCCAGGAAGAAGGCCAGGAAGAAGACGAGCAGGTTGACCGCGATCAGGAAACCCGTCTCGCCGCCGGGCATGGCGACCAGCAGATGCTCGACCCAGATATGACCGTTGACGCCGTAGAAGGTCAGCGAGAACACCCGTGCGCCGATCAGGATGAACAGCACGAAGGCCGAAAGCCGCGTCGTTGCAGCGAGCGCCGAGCGGATCACGTCCATGCTGAGCCGTCCCTTGGCAGCCGCCATGATCAGCGCGCCGACCGCGCCCATGGCGCCGCCTTCCGTCGGCGTGGCAATGCCGAGGAAGATCGTGCCGAGCACCAGGAAGATCAGTGCCAGCGGCGGGATCAGCACGATGATGACCTGCTGGGCAAGCCTGGACATCGCATTGACCTTCAAGGTCTTGTCGAGCAGGGCGACGATGTAGATGAAGCCGACGCCGACGGTCGCGCCGAGGATGTCGGCATTCCCGCCATGCGTCGGCGCCAGATAGACATGGGCCGCGTAGGCAATCCCGGCCGCGACCGCGAGCGCGATAAACAGCGAGGTCACACCCGATCCCAGAGTGCGGGCTTCCAGCGGCAAAGCCGGCATGGAATCACGCTTCAGGAAGCTCATCAGCAGAATGTAGCCCATGTAGAGCCCGGTCAGAACCAGGCCCGGAATGAGCGCGCCGGCATACATGTCGCCAACGGAACGGCCGAGCTGGTCGGCTAGGACGATCAGGACGAGCGACGGCGGGATGATCTGCGCCAGCGTACCGGACGCGGCAATGACGCCGGAGGCGACACGCCGGTCATAACCGTAACGCAGCATGATCGGCAGCGAGATCAGGCCCATGGCGATGACCGACGCTGCGACCACGCCGGTGGTTGCCGCCAGCAGCGCACCGACGAAGATGACCGCATAGGCCAGACCGCCGCGGATCGGGCCGAACAGCTGGCCGATCGTGTCGAGCAGGTCTTCGGCCATGCCGGATCGTTCGAGCACGATGCCCATGAAGGTGAAGAAGGGGATGGCGAGCAACGTGTCGTTCGACATCACCCCCCAGAACCGGTCGGGCAGGGCGTTGAGCAGCGGCCAGGAGAGGTTGATGGAACCGCCGGACAAGGGCGCGAGTTCCACGCCGACGATGAAGAACAAGAGGCCGTTGGCGGCGAGCGAGAACGCCACCGGGTATCCGAGAAGCAGGAAGACGATCAAGGATATGAACATGATCGGCGCGAGATTGACGGCGATGAACTCCATCATGGGCGTGCCTCCGGAGCGGCGGCGACGTCAAGCGGCGCGTGGGTCGGCACATAGGGCGTCGGATCGTCCATATGGCCCGTCATGATCGCGACCTTCTTGATGATCTCGGAGACGCCCTGCAGTGCGAGCAACACAAAACCGAACAGCAGGATGGCCTTGGCAGGCCAGACGATCAGGCCGCCGGCGCTGGAAGAGCCTTCCTGCGAGCGAACGGACATCAGCACATAGGGAATGAGATAGTAGGTCATCAAAAGAACGAACGGCATCAGGAAGAAGACGTGACCGAACAGGTCGATCCAGTGTTGCGTGCGGCGTGAAAACTTGCCGTAGACGACGTCGATGCGGATATGCTCGTTCTGGCTGAGTGTGTAGGCCGCTGCCAGCATGAAGGCGGCGCCAAACAGGTACCACTGCGCCTCAAGCCAGGCGTTCGAGGACATGTTGAAGATTTTTCGGATAATGGCGTTGCCGGCGCTGACCAGAACGGCCACCAGGATCAGCCATGAGACTGATTTGCCGATGATCTCCGTGACACGGTCGATGAGCCTGCTGATACCGAGCAGTGCGGTCATATGTGTTCCTCCCCCGCTAAGCTGATTGTCGATTTTTTTTGCCAAGCACAGCCACAGTGCCGATTTCAAGTCCTGTTTCAAGCCTGCGTCCGGATTTTCCGGCACAGCCCGGCAACGTCATACCAAAGTCGCATATGGACTGTCCGGCTTTGCCTAAAGCTTAGGCAGAAGCTGTGGGAAACATGTGCCAGGGCCGCACCGGTTTGGAGGAGAGATGTTGCCTGCCGGAACGCGAAGATGGCGAGTCGAATGAAGGTAAAGAATGTCGCTCCCGGGCGTCGCTGGGGCTTGAAACCGCGCCCGCTTTAGGGCGGTATGTTCTTTCACGAATCCATGAGGTACGTTCGTCATGACTGCGATGATCCGCAATCCCATCCTGCCGGGCTTCAACCCGGATCCGTCGATCTGCCGCGTCGGTGATGACTATTATATCGCCACCTCGACCTTCGAATGGTACCCGGGCGTGCAGATCCATCATTCCCGCGATCTGGTGAACTGGACGCTGGTGCGCCGGCCGCTGGAGCGGGCAAGCCAGCTCGACATGCGCGGCAATCCCGACAGCTGCGGCGTCTGGGCGCCGTGTCTGTCCCATGCGGATGGGCTGTTCTATCTGGTCTATACCGACGTCAAGCGCTTCGACGGCAACTTCAAGGATGCCCATAACTATATCGTCACGTCGCCCACCATTGAGGGAGAGTGGTCCGAGCCGGTCCATGTCAATTCCTCGGGCTTCGATCCGTCGCTGTTCCACGATGACGATGGCCGCAAGTGGTTCCTCAATATGCAATGGAACCATCGCACCGAAAGTTTCGGCGGTGCGCCAAAATCACCGGCCTTCGACGGCATTCTCCTGCAGGAATGGGACCCGGCCGCGAAAAAACTGACTGGCCCGATCCGCAACATCTTTGCCGGCAGCACGCAGGGGCTGGTGGAAGGGCCGCATCTGTTCAAGCGCAACGGCTGGTACTATCTGACCACCGCCGAGGGTGGTACCGGTTACGATCATGTGGTGACAATGGCGCGGGCCAGAAACATCGAGGGCCCCTACGATTTACATCCGCAGACGTACCTGATCACCTCCAAGGATCATCCCGACGCCGTGCTGCAAAGGGCAGGCCACGGCCAGTATGTCGAGACGCCGGATGGTCAGGCCTACCACACGCATCTGACCGGGCGCCCGTTGGCGCCGCACAGGCGTTGCACGCTTGGCCGCGAGACGGCGCTGCAGAAATGCGTCTGGGGCGATGACGGCTGGCTCTATCTCGCACAGGGCGGTGTCGTCCCCGCCGTCGACGTTCCCGCTCCGGGAGACGGCGCTGTCATCGAGCAGCCGGCACGTGTCGATACCGAATTCGATGGCCCGAAATTGCCGATGGAATTCCAGTGGCTGCGCACGCCAGTGCCGGAGCGGATTTTCTCGCTGACGGAAAGACAGGGCCATCTGCGGCTGTTCGGCCGTGAAAGCATCGGCAGCTGGTTCGAGCAGGCGCTGGTGGCAAGGCGCCAGGAGCATCATTCCTTTCGCGTGGAAACGGTCGTCGAATTTGAGCCGGATACCTATCAGCAGGCCGCAGGGCTGACCCATTACTACAACCGGCACAAATTTCATGCGCTCGCCGTGACGCTGCACGAACAACTCGGCCGGGTGGTGACGATATTTTCCTGTAACGGCGATTTTCCGCATGGGCGCATGATTTTTCCGGTCGAAAGCGGTGTTGCGGTGCCGTTCGGCCGGGTGCATCTGGCCATGGAAATCCGCGGCAACGATCTGCAGTTCTTCTGGCATCCGGATGGTTATCGCGCGTGGCGCAAAGTCGGGTCTTTGCTCGACGCCGGCGTTGTCTCCGATGAGGGCGGCAGGGGCGAGCATGGCTCCTTTACCGGGGCATTCGCCGGCGTCTTTGCCTTCGATACATCCGGTCGGGCGCAGGCCGCCGATTTCGACCGGTTTGCCTATGAGGCCCTGTAATCCTCGGTTGCAACTTTGCGCTGTGTATCAGTTAACTCTTATAATCAGCTGATATCATTACAATTTTGTAATTTATGGTTTCAGTTTCCGTTCATCTTTGCGGCGGTAGATTCGGGGTGTCAAAACGAAAGGACACACCGATGAAACGTCTGTTGATTGCGCTGGTCGCAAGCTCCTTCCTCACGGCGCCGATGGCGCTTGCGCAGCCGGCCAAGCCCTTCGAAGTCGCTCAGGTGAAGGAGCGTCATGTCGAGAAACGGGTTTACAAGCACGGCAACAGGAAGATTGTCGAAAAGCGGGTCGTCGTGACGAAGCGCTGGGCACGCGGCCACCGCCTGTCACCCTCCGAGCGCCGCCGAATCGCAGCGGTGAATGACTACCGCCGCTACAAGCTGCGCGCGCCGCCGCGCGGCCAGCAGTGGGTTCGGGCCGGTAACGATTTCCTGCTGATCAGCGTCGCCACCGGCGTCATCGTCACCATGGCGACGCGCTGATCAGGCAAATCGGCAGCAAAAAGGGCGGCATCGAGCCGCCCTCTCTACCGGAGGGAGGCCGCTGTCCCGGCGGCCTAGCCTGCTTTTGCAGACCACTCCGCAAACGGGTCCGGCAGCGCCCGCCAGCGGTCCGGGGTGAATGTCTTCGCATCCACCAGACATTCATCCAGTTCCGCCTCCAATGCTGCCTGGTTCATCGGATCGGCGCCGATGAAGACGATTTCCTGGCGCCGGTCGCCCCAGACGGGGTCGAGATAGGGCTTCATCATCGCGAGGAAACCGGGATCTTCCGGCCATTGGGTCTTTGGAACAGAAGACCACCAGAGCCCCATTTTCGATGTCCGCACCATCGGGCCGGCCTGGCTGAGTTCACCGGCGTGGTGCGGTCGTGTCGCCAGCCAGAAGAAGCCCTTGGCCCGCACGACGCCCGGCCATGGACGGTGGACGAAAGCGTGAAACCGCGCCGGATCGAACGGCCGTTTCGCCCGGTAGACGAAGGAGCGGATGCCATATTCCTCGGTTTCCGGGATGTGATCCTTGAAACCGTGCAGTTCCTTGTACCAGAGCGGATGCTGCTCGGCTTTTAGCATATCGAAGAGGCCGGTGCCGAGCACGTCGCGCAAGGCCACCTTGCCGAAATCGGTCTCGATCAGCCGCGCATCGGCATTCAGCCCGGCGATAATCTTGCGCGCAGCGTCGCGCTGTTCGGGCGTGGCACTTTCCGTCTTGTTGAGAATGACGACATCGGCGAACTCGATCTGCTCGACCAGGAGATCGACAAGCGTGCGGTTGTCGTTGTCTCCGGCAGTGTCGCCGCGGTCGGAAAGGAAGTCGGCGGAAGAGTAATCGCCCAGCAGGCTGACGGCATCCACCACGGTGACCATCGTATCCAACCGTGCGACATCGGCGAGACTGTTGCCGGCCTCGTCACGGAATTCGAACGTCGTGGCGACGGGCAGGGGCTCGGCGATCCCGGTCGATTCGATCAGCAGATAGTCGAACCTGTCCTGTTCGGCGAGCTTGCGCACTTCATTCAGCAGATCGTCGCGCAGGGTGCAGCAGATACAGCCGTTGGTCATCTCGACCAGTTGCTCCTCTGTCCGCGACAGGTTGGCGCCGCCCTCCCGCACCAGCGCTGCATCAATGTTGACTTCGCTCATATCGTTGACGATGACCGCAACCCGCAGCCCGTCGCGATTGTTGAGGATGTGATTGAGCACCGTGGTCTTTCCTGCTCCGAGAAAGCCGGATAGGACCGTCACCGGAAGTTTGTCGGACATGTTTTTATCCTTAATGTTATACTATTACATTTGGTGATCTGAAAAAGGCGGACCAGTGGCCCGCCTCGTTCGGTCGCCTGGGAGGGGCGTCTTCAGCTGCCGGAGGAGAGGCAGGTCTTCAGCGATGTGCCGATTCCCTCCATCAACTGGAAATAAAGGTCGGTACCGGCTTCAAGCGTGGCCGCTTCCGGATCGAGCGTACCGGATTTGGCCGGCGTGCCTTCGAGCACGACATTGACCAGCTTGGGCTCGAACTGCGGTTCGGCAAAGACGCAGGTCGCGCCGAGTTCGACTATCTTTTGATGGATCTGCTTCAGCCGCGCGGCACCCGGCAGGGTCTCGGGGCTGACGGTGATCGATCCTGCCACCTTCACATGGTAGCGATGCTCGAAATACTGGTAGGCATCATGAAAGACGATGAAGGGCTTGTCCTTGATCGGTGCAACGGTCTCGACAAGCTTTTTGTCGAGTGCATCGAGCCGGACGCCCAGCGCATCGAGATTGGTCTTGTAGGTTGCGGCATTGTCCGGGTCGGCAGCGGCCAGCGTCTTTTCGATCTCGGCAGCCATCGCCTTGGCATTGGCCGGGTCGAGCCAAAGATGCATGTCGAATTCACCTTCGTCGTGGTGGTGGCCGGCTTCTTCATGGGCATGCCCCTCGGCACCGGCTTCATGCGCGTCGCCGTCGTCATGGGCCTCGAAGGCGCCGCCTTCGCGGAATTTTAGCTTTTCAAGGCCGGGCGCATCGTCCAGCTCAACAATCTTGGCGCCGCTGCCGAGCGATTCCAGCGGCTTTTCCAGAAAGGCCTCCAGTCCATGCCCGACCCAGAAGACGATATTGGCCTTTTCCAGCGCCGAGGCATTGGAGGGCTTCATGCTGTAGGTGTGAGGAGAGGCGGCTCCTTCGACGATCAGCGCCGGTTCACCGACGCCCCGCATGATCGAAGCGACCAGGGAGTGGATCGGTTTGATCGAGACGACGACATTGGGACCTTCGGCATGGGCGCTGCCCGCTGCCAGAAGCATTGCGGGGGCTGAAAGCAGCGCGGATGTCAAAAGGAGGGATTTCTTCAGGCTCATGCGGGAACTCCTGTCTTGTAAATCAATGTAATGTTATTACATCAATTGCGTTATGCTATAACGTGTGGCATAGCGGCTGGCAACACCCCATCGGATTTTTTTTGATGCTGAATTTTCACAAGCCCGATCAGTCCCCGCTCGTCTCGCTCAACAATGCCGGCATCCGCCGCAATGGCCGCTGGCTGGTGCGCGGCGTCGAATTCTCGATCAGCCGCGGTGAGATCGTCACGCTGATCGGCCCCAACGGTTCCGGCAAGTCGACGACGGCGAAGGCTGCGATCGGCGTGCTGAAACCGGACGAGGGCTGGGTCGAGAAGCTGCCGGGTCTGAAGGTCGGCTACGTGCCGCAGAAGCTGGCGATCGATTGGACGCTGCCACTGACAGTCGAGCGCTTGATGACGCTGACCGGCCCGCTGAAGGGCCGCGAGGTCGAGGACGCACTGCATTCGACCGGCATCGCCCATCTCGCCCGCGCCGAGGTGCAGCACCTGTCGGGTGGTGAGTTCCAGCGCGCCTTGCTCGCCCGCGCCATTGCCCGCAAACCGGATCTGCTGGTGCTCGACGAACCGGTGCAGGGTGTCGATTTTTCCGGCGAGATCGCGCTTTACGACCTGATCAAATCCATCCGCAACAGAACCGGCTGCGGCATCCTGCTGATCTCCCACGATCTGCACGTGGTGATGGCCGAGACCGATACGGTGATCTGCCTCAACGGCCATGTCTGCTGCCGCGGCACGCCGCAAATGGTCAGCCAGAGCCCTGAATACCTAAAGCTGTTCGGTAGCCGCGCCGCAAAGACGCTCGCCGTCTACAGCCACGATCATGACCATACCCATCTGCCGGATGGCCGCGTGCTGCATACGGATGGCAGCATCACCGAACATTGCCATCCTGACGACGGCCACCATCATGGCGACCAGACCCATGGCGAGCACACCTCGCTTGAGCACGTGCATGGGCCTGATTGCGGCTGTGGCTACAAGAGCCGCCTGCAGGGCTACGATACCAAGGAGAGCGGCCGTGTTTGACGATTTCTTCACCCGCGCCCTCATCGCCGGCATCGGCCTTGCCATCACCGTCGGCCCGCTCGGCTGCTTCGTCATCTGGCGGCGCATGGCCTATTTCGGCGATACCATGGCGCATTCCGCGCTTCTCGGCGTGGCCCTATCGCTGCTTCTCGATCTCAACCTGATGCTCAGCGTCTTCATCGTTGCCGCGGCCGTGTCGCTGCTTCTGCTGTTGCTGCAGAAGCGCGGTGCGCTTTCGACCGATGCGCTGCTCGGCATTCTCTCGCATTCGGCGCTGTCGATCGGCCTCGTGATGGTCGCCTTCATGACCTGGGTGCGAATCGATCTCGTCGGCTTCCTGTTCGGCGATATCCTTGCCGTCTCCGAGGCCGATATCGATCTCGTCTGGGGCGGCGGCATCCTGGTGCTTGCGGCCATCGTCTACCTCTGGCGGCCGCTGCTTGCCTCGACCGTCAATCCGGAACTGGCGGAGGCCGAGGGCCTGAAGCCGGAGCGGGCGCGGCTCTATTTCATGCTTTTGATGGCGCTGGTCATTGCCATCGCCATGAAGATCGTCGGCATCCTTTTGATCACCTCGCTTCTGATCATTCCGGCAGCCACCGCCCGGCGCTTCGCCACGTCGCCGGAGATCATGGCCGTGCTCGCCTCGGTCATCGGTGCGCTTGCGGTTACCGGCGGCCTGTTCGGCTCGCTGCATTTCGATACGCCGTCCGGCCCATCGATCGTGGTTGCGGCGATGGGGCTTTTCGTGCTCAGTCTGCTGCCGTTCGGCCGCAACAGGCAGGCAGAGACGGCCATACATTCGACGCATGGAGGACATCACTGATGGCGGCGCAGCAGCTCACTAAGAACCAGTCGCTGGTCCTCGACACGCTCAATCAAGCCGACGGGCCGCTCAGCGCCTATACCATCCTCGACAAGCTGCGCGATCACGGGTTTCGTGCGCCGCTGCAGGTCTACCGGGCGCTCGACAAGCTTTTGGAATTCGGCCTGATCCACCGGCTCGAAAGCATGAATTCGTTTGTCGCCTGCGCTCATCCGGATCATCACCATCATCATGACCACGGCGTCACGGCCTTTGCCATCTGCGAGGATTGCGGCCAGGTCACAGAGATGCACGACGAGGCGATGGAAGAGCGCTTGTCGGTGCTGGCCGGCAAGCAGCATTTCAAGACCGAGAAGACCACGATCGAGATCCGCGGCCATTGCCAGAATTGCACCGATGAATAGGCGCACGAATGCTTGTTGCGGGTTCGCCGTGAGCATGGGGCGAGACGTTCAGGCAGCGCGCGGTTCAGCCTATCCGACGACAGAAAGGCTGGTTGCGAACAGCTGCCATTTTTTGACATAGCCATCCGCTGATTTTCTCAACCCGGCGACGGCTGCCTCATCCAGCAACCGGATGGCCTTTGCAGGCGCCCCGACGATCAGCGAGTTGTCGGGAAAAACCTTGCCTTCCGTCACCAGCGCATTGGCGCCCACCAGGCAATTGTTGCCGATGACGGCTCCGTTCAGCACCGTTGCACCCATGCCGATCAGAGAATTGTCGCCGATGGTGCAGCCATGCACGATGGCGCGGTGGCCGATGGTGCAGCCTTCGCCGATCGTGACCGGCAGGCCGGGATCGACATGAATCACCGCGCCTTCCTGGATATTGGTCCGGGCGCCGATACGGATCGGTTCGTTGTCGCCGCGCAGCACTGCACCGAACCAGATACCGACATCTTCGCCGAGTTCGACTTGACCGATGACATGTGCGTCGGGGGCCACCCAATAGCGGCCTTCCGCGGGGACAGCCGGTCGTGCCGGCCCAAGAGCGTAGAGCGGCATGTTTCCCCCTCAAACGACCGTGACTGTCAGCGTTGCGATGCCATCGATGCCGCACGACACCGCGTCGCCGCGCAATACCGGCCCGACGCCCGACGGTGTGCCGGTCATGATGATGTCGCCGGCGGCGAGCGTGAACAGCTTTGACAGTTCGGCGATGATTTCCGGAATTTTCCAGATCATCTGGTTGAGATCGCCCTGCTGCTTGGTCTCGCCGTTGATCTTCAGCCAGATGTTGCCGTCGGTGGGATGTCCGATAACCTGCGCCGGAACGATCTGCGATATGGGGGCCGAATGCTCGAAGGCCTTTGCTGCGGCCCAAGGTTTGCCGGCGGCCTTCGCCTGTGCCTGCAGGTCGCGGCGCGTGAAGTCGATGCCGACGGCGTAACCATAGACGCAGTCAAGCGCATCGTTAGCGTCAATGGCATCGCCCCCGTGTTTCAACGCGATAACCAGTTCGACCTCGTGGTGCACATCGGCCGAAAGCGGCGGGTAGGGGAACTCGACGCCGTGGACAAGATTGTCTGGATTCTTCTGGAAGAAAAAAGGTGCTTCACGGTCGGGATCGTGGCCCATCTCGATGGCGTGGGCGGCATAATTGCGCCCGACGCAATAAACCCGGCGGACTGGGAACGTCTTTTCGGAATTCATCACCGGTAAAAGCACCGGCACGGGAAGGGGAACTACAGTTGTCATCGATATCCAGGCATTCGATTGCGAATGCCTGACGATAGCACCCCTTTCAGGGGCGGGGAAAGCGGCATCAGCTGCAGACGTAGGCCTGAAGCTGATCGCGTGTCAGAAACTGGCTGTCTGCCCGGGAATTGTATTCGGGATGCGTGTATTCAAGGCTCGGGACATCGGGAAGTTCCAGCGCCTGACGTACGGTCATGATGCCGACGTCGCGACGGTCGCTGCCACGCTTCAGGCTGACTTCAACGATTCGATACAGATTTTCCTCTACCATGTGTTTTCTCCCGTCTCTTTATTTTTTCTGGGTTGCAGTAGCTACTCCGAAATTGGTTTTTATGAGGCACCTCATCTATTAGCATGCCACAGGTGAAGAAATCGCGACAGTGGTTTTTTAGGTGGTGCTTTTATTCGTGCCGGAATGGGACGCCCGCGGCTGACCCTATGCCTTGCTGAAAGCCGTCCCGCAGGCGACATGCCCCTTCCATGCTGGAACAATTCCGGCCCTCGGGCGTTTCGGCCAACGAGCAAAAAGGAGAGCGAGATGGCGAACATCAAGAGTTTGCGAACAGGCTTTACCAATAGTTTGCGAACAGGCTTTACCGGCGAATTGGACGAAACGGGCAGCGTGACTGCCAAGGCAAAGCAGGCCGTCGGCTATGTCCGTGACGAGGCGGGCGCAGTCGCCCGAAGCGCTGCCGATCATCCATCCGCTACCACTACGGCATTGCTGATTTTTGGCGCAACGGCCTTCGTCGCCGGATATTTGATCGGCAGCGCATCGGGTGCGGCGCCAACACGAAGAAGTTACTGGTGATTGTTGCGTTGCGTCAGATTTGAATTGATTTTGATGCAACGCAGCATTAAAGTCATATTTATCGCAGCGATTCACCTCCTCCCGAAAAGCTGCGATCGATCAGCGGTCACCTCCTCCCGACCGTGGGTCATTTTCAGAAGCCTGCCGCACCTCCTCCCGCGGCAGGCTTTTTTCGTTTTGCACCCTGCCCAACGGGAACCAAATCGGCTATCCTGCCGTTCTGGTCTGGCAAGACATTCGGAGGAGACGCTCATGCCAAATGCCAAATGGTCCAATCCTGTGGAGGTGGGGTTCGAGCATACAGGTTCTCAGGTCGTTCTGGGGCCGTTCGATGCACTCATATGCCTGATGGATACCTGGCCCGATCTGCGTGGTCCGCGCTACGTTGCAGCTAGGAGCTTGTGCCGCGCTGCCATCGATGGACGCAAGTCGCCGGAAGAGGCAAGGGAAGTGTTTATCGCTGCAGCCCAAGAGGCCAGGTTGCAGGCACACTGACGGACCGGTCAGATGTGATGTGAAATCAACTGCGTTTCCACGCGGTATGATTTGATATTTCTTGGAATTGCCTTCCAAAAAATCGATAAAACCTAAACCGTCGCGGGGCGGCTTTGGCGCATCTTGCGGCTGCGAGCCATGGATGGTTTTCATCCCGCCGTCGCATTGCGGTCCCCGGCGACCGGCCGCAACTCTTCCAAAGTTCCATCTCGCTTTCAAAACCACTCCGCTGTATAAGGCCGCAATTGGTTAGGCCGTTTGAGCCGCGAGATATCCTTCTCCGCTCGCGCGCCTGTTTCTCCACATTGTACCGCCTGCGAGATGTGCGGGGATGAAAGTATTTTTTGATGGGCAATGCAGCGATTTCGGCATCGGGCAGCACCGCTTCGGCATATTTCGCAGCGCCGGTGTTTGCCGTGGCTCCGATGATCGACTGGACGGACAGGCATTACCGTTTCCTTGCCCGGCAGCTTTCCAAGCATGCGTTGCTCTACACCGAGATGATCGTCTCCGAGGCGATCCTGCGCGGTGACCGCGAGCGCTTGCTGGGGTTCGATGCAGTCGAGCAGCCTGTGGCATTGCAACTGGGCGGCAATGATCCGCGCAAGATGGCGGAGGCCGCGCGGATCGGCGAACAGTTCGGCTATGCCGAGATCAACATCAATGTCGGCTGTCCGTCGGACCGGGTACAGTCGGGCACGTTCGGCGCCTGCCTGATGCGGGAGCCTTCGGTGGTGGCGGATTGCGTGGCGGCGATGAAGGCCGCGGTATCCATCCCCGTCACAGTCAAGTGCCGCATCGGCGTCGATGATCAGGACCCCGAGATCGCGCTGCGCGATCTGGTGTCGCGGGTGGCGCAGGCCGGGACGGATGCCGTCTGGGTGCATGCGCGCAAAGCCTGGCTGCAGGGTCTTTCGCCGAAGGAGAACCGCGATATTCCGCCGCTGGATTATGGTCTTGTTCATCGGCTCAAGTCGGAAAATTCCAATCTTTTCATCGGCATCAACGGTGGTCTTGGCAATTTGACAATGGCTGTCGGGGAACTCGGTCAAGAGGCCACGCTGGACGGTGTCATGCTCGGGCGCGCCGCCTATCATGATAGCGCCATGCTGACCGGCGTGGATGGATATTTTTCACATCCGCTGACCGGGGCAGCGGCTGTCGATGTCAGCGGCGAGGCCTTTACCGCCAATGGGCACCGGCAGTCGCTGGATTTCTGGGCCGGGGTGCGCGACGCGATGATGGGGTATGCGGCCGGGCATATCGCTTCGGGCGGGCGCCTCATCCATGTGACCCGCCACATGGTCGGGCTGTTCCAGGGCTGGCCGGGTGCACGGCGGTTCCGCCAGATCCTGTCGGCCGACGCGACGCGGGCCGGGGCCGGACCGGCGGTAATTGCGGCGGCGTTCGACGCGATCTTTTCCGCCACTGAAGCAAAGCAGGCGGCGGAGTAGGAATTGGTGAGTAGTGAGTAGTTCAGACTTTTCTACTCACTAACAACTACTCACTACTTACCATTGCGCCACAAAAAAACGGCGCCCCGGGGGACGCCGTTCAATTCAGTGGTCGCAAGCAGTCGAATCGAGGCTTAGTCAGCCTGGATGTTGACGGCCTTCGGGCCCTTGCCCATGCGATCCGGCTCGGTGTCGAAGGTGACCTGCTGGCCGTCCTTCAAGGTCTGGAGACCAGCGGCCTGCAGCGCGGAGATGTGTACGAACACGTCCTTGGCGCCGCCTTCCGGCGTGATGAAACCAAAACCCTTGTCCTGGTTGAAGAATTTTACGGTGCCCTTGGTGGCCATGGGAGAAGTCCTTTTTTCCCTTAAACGATATGTCCTCACCCCTGCCAGGGTGGAGACGTTTTTCTTTCCGGTGTTGTCTTTATTTCGGAAAGCCAGTCGGTGAAGTCACGATAACGGGGAAAGAACGTCTACAGTGCCGTTTTTATCGACACGCCCGGATTATCTCCGGGACCATACAGCCAGTCCAGTCTCCGGGATAGAAAACGCCCGAACCCGGAAATATTTGCAGCAAAAAAAGAAAATAGCAAGCGTTTAATCCTTTGCACTCAACCGCCTGTCGGTACCGGCGGCACGATGCACCACGGCGGCACAGGATCGGGTTTTGCACACCGGCGCGGCCGCGGCCGGGGAAAACCGCGCGCCGCCCCGATCCCGCCCCAATTTCGTCCCGGCGATGTCCGATTAAGGGCCTTCCGCGCGGCACCTGCTTTAGGGTTGATGCCGGCCGGGCGAACGGTTAGGTCAGGAGCGGAATGACGAATGCTGGACTGCGAGGTGGCGGAGTGATCGACCCCTATGAAACGCTTGGAATTGACCGCGGCGCCGACGAGCAGGCCGTCAAGGCGGCCTATCGCAAGGTGGTCAAGGCTGTTCATCCCGACAGCGGCGGCGATACCGAGGCGTTCGGCCGCCTGCAGGCCTGCTACGACCTGTTGAAGGATCCGGTGCGCCGCAAGGTCTATGACAATACCGGCTATGACCCGCAGCTGGCCGACCCGCGCGACCTGCAGGGCATCCTGAAGCTCGAAACGCTGGTCAACGACTTCATCCTCGACGAGCGCGAGCCCGGCAGTTTCGATCCGGTCGCCGCCATGCGCCGCAAACTCTCCGACGATATCGTCAAGAGCCGCTTCCATATCCTCGAACTGGAGCGCCACCGCGCCCGCGTGCGCCAGCATCTCGACCGCCTCGGCCGCCGCCCGTCCGCCGATATTCTCGGCTCGATGCTGCGCACCCGCTCGCAATCGATCGCCGACGCCATCCGCAGCGCGGAAGTGCAGATCGAGGCGACCGAGCAGGCCTATACGATTCTGGAAGGCTATTCCTACGAGCTGGACATGCTCGACGCGGTGAAGGCGGCGGAATAACGCAGGTTGGGATTTTGGGTGGCTGCGCGTCATGCTGTTGGCCCCTTTGTCTCCGGCACATCCCAATCCTCCGTCATTCCCGTGCGCGTCACAGGAATCCCGTGCGCGGCGTCTGCGGCGCGCAAGACTGCTTGGGCGGCAGAACAGAAGAGGTCTCTCACGGCGCGGACGCGCCGTGGCTGGATTGCCGCCACAAGGGCTGGAATGACGCAGGGGCGGTGGCGCGCCTGCCAGGCCGGCCACCACGCTAGTAGCACCGGGCGGGGAAGGCGGCGGCGGCTTGCAGCGAGACCGGGGGGCGGCCGGACCTGCGCGACAGCCTGTACCACCACGGCAGGGACTCATGCAGCCAGTGGCCGCGCGGCTGGATGCGGCGGACGATCTCGCCGACCAGCGCCAGGTAGGGATCGTCGATCGCGCCGATATAATGGGAGAGGAAATGCAGCGGGGCGTCGTCGGCCCATTGGCAGGTCACCAGCACGCGCCTGTAGAATGTCTGGCTGGGCGCATCTAGAAGGCGCAGGCAATCCGGGGCCTGCGGCGCGGCGCTGAGGCAGCGGCCACGCCGCCGGCAGGCGGGATCGGTGCAGAGATCGCCCGGCAGGCCGAACATCTCGATGGTGCGCTGCCGCAGGGCTGTCTGACGCTGCTCGGTTTGGGACGGGATCATGGTTTCTCCTGATGGTGAGCCAATGGCCAGGGGGTAAGGGGATAGGGGGTCGTGACGCCGGAAAGCGGGCACGCCGCCGCCTTCGCGCGGCCGCACAGCCCGCGATTTGCCTGCATGCCGTGTCCGCCTGCGCGCTCTATGCGCAGCACTTCGGACGGGGCGCTCGCAAGAGCCTCGTTGGGTCGTGGGAAAGTGGCTCTCGCCAGCGCCCCGTTCGGCGGTTTTTGCCCGCAAACTTGTTCCGCTACGGCCTTTCGGCCCTCTGTGCATCGCACGCCCGCAGCAGCTTCAGCCTGCGGAGGGGAACTGTCTTGCGAACCCCGGATGTGAGGACGTCCGTCCTTTCCTCAAACCCGGCGCCGGCCCCGCCTCGCTGCCACGGCTGGCAGTGTATCCGTGGCGGAACGAGGGAAGTATGGCATGGGTTTTGGTGGCGGGGATTTTGAGGGGGTGGCGGGGAGGCGTTCAACAGCGAATTCTGGCATTTAGCCTTTGGCTAAGATGTTGATTTTGTGTCTTCTCCCGCTGTTGGAGAGGTAGAGTGTGGGATGTTTCGGCGGCGACCTTACGTCCCCGGCGTACTTCTTGATGTGGCGCTGTTCTTTCCTCCGTCTTCCTCGGCCTTGTGCCGGGGATCCAGCCACAGCGCGTCCGCGCTGTGGCAGACCTCTTTGCCAAGAACACGAGTCTAGCGCGCCGTAGACACGGCGCACTGGATTCCTGTGACAGGCACAGGAATGACGGAGAGGGCGGTAGCACATCGCCGAGCACGAGTGTGTTCTGCTCCATTCTCCAATCTAAGGATTGTCTGTGGACCAGTTAATGCACATCTAGATTTCTGTTTTATTGTAACGCAACTTCAAGTTACAGTCACCGAGTCGCGGAGTTTGGCAGATGGATATTGCGGACTTTCAGTTTAAAGCATCGGCTACAGATGTCTCAAAACAGCCCCTTATCGCCCTTCTTGGGCTGGCTGGTGAAATCGGAGGCTTATATGCCGTATACAAGAAAAGGCTGAGAGATAAGCCGTCTATTGAACAGTTCAGAGCTGAGCTTTCAGAAGAAATGGGTGACATTCTCTGGTACATTGCTGCTCTTGCTACATTGAACCAAATAGACCTCAACGAGGTTGTCGCGGAGAACCTGCGCAAAACCCAAAATTTTTTCGGCCAACCACAAGCCCCATTTTTTGATGAGAAATTTCCTGAGAACGAACGCTTCCCGGATCACATGCGGATTACGTTTTCGTTGGACGGCAATGGTCGCTCCCAAATGACCTACAACGGTAAGAATTTGGGCGATTCACTCTCGGACAATTCGCATGTCGAAGATAAGTATCGTTTTCACGATGCATTTCATTTGGCTTTCGTTGCTCATCTCCACTGGTCGCCTGTAATGCGGCGACTAATGAAGAAAAAGCGAAAGTCCGATCCTGCAATTGACGAGAATGAGGATGGCGCACGTGCTGCAGTTGTCGAAGAGGCCGTAGCGGCCATATTGTTTACCTATGCTGAAGACGCCTCTTTTTTTCCTACCTTAGACTCCATTCCGCTTAAACTTGTGACTTTGCTTCAGAAAATGACCTCGAAATTTGAAGTGAGTCAGAGCAGCTCCGCAGCATGGCGTCGAGCGATCTTCGACGGCTGCAGAGCGTTTGAGCGATTGGGTTCTAATTCCGGCGGCACTATCGAGATTGACATGCAGACATCAACACTTTCCTTGGAGTAAAATTATGGCTGCTTATATTATAAATAAGGAAGTTAATGATAAAGAATTGCAGTTGATTAACGAAAATTCCCAAGGAGCTTTAGCTATTCAAAGATGGCCTACGCCCGATGCTTTGACACCTAGCGACATTGAGATTGCAATCTTAATTGTGAGGGAGGCGAGTACCCCCAAAGAGGAGACAAGGGCGATTGCAATAATCAATGCTGGGTTCCGTATAGTTTGTATCCATCTAGATGAATTAAAAACTGTAAGTGAGTTGGCTAAGAAATACTGCTCCGCGCAAGTTTCGATTTCTGGGGGAGCACTCGGTGATGCAATCAAAGGCAACGATCAGGTTCAAGAGAAACACGATGGCCAACCCGCGCCGCGGAATAAACAAAAACCGCATAACTGCTAATAAAGTTTATAGATACGTTATAGACCACGATATGGGATTTTCACCTAATCCATTTCATGGCGTTTGCACCTTGGCGAATTGCAAGCCTTCTATAAGACGCATTGCGAAGATGGGTGACATCGTAATGGGTTTTGGTTCAGCAAGCTCATCTATAAAGGGGAAGTTAATTTATTGGCTGCGCGTTGATGAAATAACAACCTATGATGAATATTGGGTTGATCCGAGATTTGAAATAAAGAAACCTGTGGTAAATGGAAGTCATCTTAAATTTCACGGCGACAATATCTATCACAGGGATGCAGATGGATCTTTTGTCCAAGCGGCATCGTTTCATAGTCTGCCGGATGGCGCACCGAATCCATTGAACGTTGCGACTGATACCGGTAGGACCGACCGGGTTCTAATAAGCAACACATTTAGCTACTATGGAAAAAACGCAATTGATTTGCCAAACGGTCTGCTGCCGGTTGTTCCCAGAGGAAGGGGACATCGTACCGCTATTGGCAGTGATTTGCGAATTGAAGTTGTAGAATGGCTAATGTCGCGTAATGAACGCGGCTTCGTCGGTGAGCCCTCCGGTTGGAAAAAGATCAAATAATGACCCGGGTCGAAAATTTCGTCCACAAAATAGCAGAATTGAAGCTAGTGAACTGCTTCAATCCTTATGCGGATACATGTGAAGTATTCGACCGCCGGTTCGCACCCATAATTAGACAAAAAAATTTACTACGGATATTAAACGCTCTCAATACTGCTGACGAAGTAGACCTCTGGGTGGGGCGAGACTTAGGTTATAGGGGTGGCAGAAGAACAGGACTTGCTCTTACTGATGAGCATAGTCTGGATTTGTACGCATCTCATCTCAAAGTTCCTTCACTTGAGCGATCGACAAGTGGCCCAGCGGTTAAAGAGAGAACAGCAGCAAATATCTATAGGGTACTTAGAGCTGTTGATGTTCCGATTTTGACATGGAACGTATTTCCACTACACCCTCACCAAAGTGGTAATCAGATGTCTAATCGACAACACACAAGAGCAGAGGCCGAACTGGGGTTCGACTTTCTTCGAGAACTTTGTGATCTCTATCCCGTAAGAAATGTTATTGCGATCGGCAACGATGCTGCGGCTTGGACGCAACGCTTGCCGGTCCAGAACTTTTGCGTGCGTCACCCTAGTTACGGTGGGCAGACCACATTTCTAAACCAGATGGCGCAGATTTACGGTGAAGGCACTGACGATCGTAATCAGGGCGAGCTATTTTAGGTAATTGCCGCGGCCCGCTCATCTCTTCTCTACCTACCGCGCCCCATCAAACAACGCACTCAGGCTCCACGGATAGTCTCCCTGCTGGTTGGCGATGTCGTCGACTTTCCAGCCGCCGTGTTCCTTGACCAGGGTGTAATACAGTGTCACCGGCTCGACATTCCGGAAGGTCACCTGGTAATCCCCCCGCAGATTAACGGGCTTCAAAAGTAGAATTTTCTCGGCAATATGATCGAGGAGAATTCGATGAAGATGAGCAG
>JAESFK010000398.1_pt1 | contig 19624 bp, 17 predicted proteins | sample 9269391 | NCBI WGS metagenome assembly JAESFK01 (sample SAMN14506231, study PRJNA617097) | algae metagenome | isolation source: Drouetiella hepatica UHER 2000/2452 and co-occurring heterotrophs from... | place: Slovakia: Slovak Paradise National Park, Hrabusice, Kosice Region | collected 2000-01-01
TGCCCCTGCCGACGAGGTTGTCGGTAAGGATCGTGGCGTTCTGCTTGTCCGCGGTCACCGTCGTCACGATCTCGGCGCCCTCGACGGCCTTCTCGATGCTTTGGCAGGTCGTGATCTCGAAACCGAAACCCTCGAGATTCCGGAGGCATTTCCGGGTGGCGGAGGCATCGATGTCGTACAGCCGCAGCCGATCGATGCCGGCGATCGCCTTGAAGGCAAGGGCCTGGAATTCGGCCTGAGCGCCATTGCCGATGATCGCCATGGTGCGAGCGCCTGCGGGGGCGAGATACCGCGCCGCCAGCGCCGACGTCGCGGCCGTTCGCAAGGCCGTGAGGATCGTCATTTCGGTCAGCAGCATCGGGTAGCCATTGACGACATCGGCAAGGACGCCGAAGGCCGTGACGGTCTGGCGCCCCTCGCGAATGTTCTTCGGATGGCCGTTGACGTATTTGAAGCCGTAGGTCGTCCCGTCGGATGTCGGCATCAACTCGATGACGCCATCGGCCGAATGGGACGCGACGCGCGGTGTCTTGTCGAACAGATGCCAGCGGTGGAAGTCCTCCTCGATATACCCCGCCAGTTCCGACAGGAATCTCTCGACGCCGATCGAGAGCACCAGCTTCATCATGTTGTCGACGCTGACGAAGGGCACGACGTTGAGTTTGGGCGGCATGGCTCAGAAGCTCCGGGTTGGACGGTCGAGGATCTTGCGACCCATCAGGCTGGCGGCGAGGTCGACCATCAGAAGCGCCGTGCGGCCGCGCTCATCGAGAAAGGGGTTGAGTTCGACGAGGTCGAGCGAAGAGACGCGGCCGCTGTCGTGCAGCATCTCCATCGCAAGATGCGCCTCGCGGAAGGTCGCGCCGCCCGGCACCGTCGTACCGACGGCCGGCGCGATGTCGGGATCCAGGAAATCGACGTCGAGCGAAACGTGTAGAAGGCCGTCCGCTGCTGCGACGCGTTCCAGGAAGCGCCGCAGCAGCGGGGCGATGCCGATCTCGTCGATGGCGCGCATGTCGTGCGCAACGACGCCGGCCGTCGCCATGGCCGCTCGTTCCGCCGGATCGACGCTGCGCAGCCCGAGGATGCAAACGTTCTCCGGCTTCACCGGGGCCTCGACGGGGGGAAGGGCGCCGTCAAATCCGCTCCGACCGGTGACATAGGCCAGCGGCGTGCCGTGGAGGTTGCCGCTCGTCGTCGTCTCGAGGCTATGGAAATCGGAATGTGCGTCCAGCCACAGGACGAAGAACTCGCGACCATTCCGGCGGGCTCGGCGGGCTAGCCCCGCAATCGAGCCGGCCGAGAGCGAGTGATCGCCGCCCAGGAAGATCGGCATGCCGTCGCCGCTGGCATCGTCCGCGGCTTCAGAGAGGGCGCGGATCCATGCGTCATAGGCCGACAGGTTGCGAATCGCGGGATTGGCATGGGTCACGTCGCGAAGGGGGGCTGGCGAAACATTGCCGCGGTCCTCGACGGCGAAGCCGAGATCGGCCAATGCCTCGCGCAGGCCGGCGGTGCGATAGGCACTCGGCCCCATGTCGCAGCCCAGTCGTCCTGCGCCTTCCTGCGTCGGCGCCCCGATCAGTATGCAGCGGTCGGCCGTCATGTTCGCTCCGTTCGATCTGTATCGCGAACCTAACGGGCCGACGCGGCAGAGTGAACGAAGCATATTGGCAGATCTTGCAGATCGGCTTATCGATATGATCAATCAAGATGGTCATAATGGCGATCATGGACGAACTCGATCAACGCCTCCTCTCCATTCTGAGGCATGACGGCCGGCGCGCCATTTCGGATATCGCCGCCGAACTCGGCCTGTCGCGGGCCACCGTGCGGGCGCGCATCGAGCGGCTTGAACAACGGGGCGACATCATCGGCTACACGGTGGTGCTGAGGGCCGACGCCGTGTCGATGCCGGTACGCGGCCTCACCATGGTCGAGGTGGAGGGGCGCATGCTCGACCCGGTGGTGGACGCGCTCGTCGGTTTCCCCGAGATCGGTGCGGTCCATACGACGAATGGAAAATGGGACCTCATCCTCGAAGTCGCCGCTCAGAGCCTGACCGATCTCGATGCCGTTCTGCGGCGCCTGAGGATGGTTCCGGGGATCACGGCCTCCGAGACGAACCTGCTGCTGGCCACCCCGCGCAGCTCCAGGGCGCGGTTGTGATGGCGGCGACAGGGGCAAGCTGCACCATTCCGATCCGCGAAGGTGAAGTACGCCGCCTCGTCGAATGCGACGACCTTGACGATGGGGGCTGCCTGACCTGTCAGGCCGTTCCGCTGACGGATCTGGTGCTCGAGCCTGAGCGCTACGTGGTTTCGTCGCGAATGCAGTCGAATCGAGTGCACGAGCATTCAGCCAAAGCGCGACCAACGCTGTCTGGCTCGGGCCCAGCAAATTGACATGCTGGCACGGTCGTTGCGGCGAATGACAGCTAAATCAAACACATAGGAATGGCGGACAGGGAGGGATTCGAACCCTCGATACGGTTTCCCGTATACACACTTTCCAGGCGTGCGCCTTCAACCACTCGGCCACCTGTCCGGCGCGCTGCTTATGACCGCCGAGCCGGCTTCTTTCAAGGGCGATCTGCTGCCTGTCGACAGATCGCGCGAAAACGATGTCTCGCGCGGTTGCAAAGCCACGGCCGAATGGGCACATCGGGCCGGCTGCGGGCCAAGCTCCGGCGTGCGCCCGATGGATCGATGAAGGAGACGGTGTGGTGCGGTTCCTGCTGCGGCTTGTCGGCTATCTGCTCGTCGCGGCCGGCCTGGTTGCGCTCGTCATCGACGGAGCCCGCTCGATTGCCAATTCCACCGTGCAGTACACGCCGCTGAACCTCGCGCTGACGACGCTGTTCGGCGCGCGCATGGATGGCCTCCAGCCGGCGGTCGAGCGCAACATCCATCCCTTGCTGTGGGACCCGGTGTTGCTGAACCTGCTGCTGGCGCCCGCCGCGCTGATCGCCTTCCTGCTCGGCTTCCTGCTGTTGAAGCTCGGTACGCCGCCGGAGCCCAAGATCGGCATCGTCACGAGACGGTGAAGCCCTGTCGCCGGCCCGACACCTGTCGAAACGCGGCCGTGATCCCTATATCCCGGCTCGAAACCAGCAACGGAGTCCGACATGTTCTTCCTGCGCAAGAAGACGTCCCTGCCTGAAGCCCATGAAGCGCTGCCCGGCCGGGGCCATCCGATCCCGACCGCCGAGCGCCACTTCCTCAACAAGCGGGCGTTGGTCGGTCCTTATCCCGAGGGGCTGCAGACGGCGATCTTCGGGCTCGGCTGCTTCTGGGGTGCGGAGCGCAAGTTCTGGCAGATCGGAGAGGGCGTCTGGATCACCGCCGTCGGCTACACCGGAGGCCTGACCCCGAATCCGACCTATGAGGAGGTCTGCTCGGGCCAGACCGGCCACAACGAGGTCGTGAAGGTGGTCTTCGATCCCACCGTTCTGTCCTACGAGGCACTGCTCAAGACCTTCTGGGAGAATCACGACCCGACGCAGGGAATGCGCCAGGGCAACGATGTCGGCACGCAGTACCGCTCAGGCATCTATGTTCAGGACGCAGCCCAGCGTGAGGTGGCCGAGCGTTCGCGGGCCGAATACCAGCAGGCGCTGCAGCAGCGCGGCTATGGTCCGATCACGACCGAGATCCTCGACGCCCCGGAGTTCTACTTCGCCGAGGACTATCACCAGCAATATCTCGCCAAGAATCCGGCCGGCTATTGCGGGCTCGGCGGCACCGGCGTCGCCTGCCAGATCGGCACGGGCGTCGCGGCCTGACGCATCGCCCCTGAAGCGCTGGACACAAGGCCCCCAGGCTAGCCCGGGGGCCTTTTCACATGCAGCCGAAGGTGCCGCGCTCTTTGGCCTGCTGAACCGCGCGATCATTTCGGTTGATCGCCATGACAAAGCTCGGAACAGTGGCACCCGCCTTGGGAGGTTGATGCGATGCTCTCGCCTTTTCGATCGACGCTTGTCGCAGTGGGCCTGGCGCTCGGCGGTGTCGCGCTCGCGGCCGGCTTCGCCGTCGCGCAGGCCCCCGCCTTCCTCCGCATCGCAACGGGCAGCGTGGCCGGCACTTACTACCCGATCGGCCGTCTGATCGCCGGCGCGATCTCGGCGCCTCCACAGCTTGCCGTGACAGCAGTCGCCAGCAACGGTTCCGTCGACAATGTCAGAGCCATCGCCGGCGGCGCGGTCGAATCTGGCTTCGTCCAGGCTGACATTGCCTTCTGGGCCTATTCGGCCACCGGCGTCTTCGCGGGCAGGCCGAGGGTGGAGGAACTGCGCTCGATTGCCAATCTCTATCCGGAAAGCGTCCATCTCGTCGTCCGCAAGGCTTCGAACGTGAAGAGCGTCGCCGACCTCAAGGGCAAGAAGGTCTCGCTCGACGAGCCCGGCTCCGGCACGCTGCTCAACGCCAAGGCAATCCTGGCGGCGTTCGGCCTTGGAGAGCGAGACATCGTGGCCGAATACCTCAGCTCGGACCAGGCGGCCGCGAAGCTGAAGGCCGGCTCGGTCGACGCCTTCTTCTTCACCGGTGGCTTCCCGGCGGCGGCGATCGCCGAATTGGCCTCGACCGGCTCGGGCATCGATATCCTGCCCATCACCGGCGCGCCGGCCGAGAAACTCGCCAAGAACTTCCCCTTCTTCGCCGCCGACGAGATTCCGGCGGGCACCTACAAGGATGTCGGCGCGGTCAAGACGGTCGCCGTCGGCGCGCATTGGGTGACCTCGTCCAAGGTCTCGGCCGACACCGTCTATGCGGTCACCAGGGCGCTCTGGAGTGACAAGACCCGCGCGGCGCTCGATGCCGGCCACGCCAAGGGCAAGGCGATCCAGAGGGCAACGGCGCTGTCGGGACTGCTCGGCGTGCCGCTGCATCCCGGCGCCGAGCGCTTCTACAGGGAGGTCGGCCTGCTGAAATAGGCTGGCCGGAAGTGCTTTAGTTCCTGATATGTTCTTGCATCGCGAATGAAGCTCGGCTAGCCTGCCCTTGGGGAATGGGGTGGCGCTGATGGTGACGCGGGTCGCGACGGTGGCGTTCGAGGGGATCGAGGCGCGCGCCGTCGATGTTCAGGTCCAGGTCACGCCCGGCGGCGTCGCCTTCATCCTGGTCGGCCTGCCCGACAAGGCGGTGGCGGAAAGTCGCGAGCGGGTGCGCGCGGCGCTGATCGCTTCGGGGCTTGCCCTGCCCGCCAAGCGCATCACCGTCAATCTCGCCCCGGCCGACCTGCCCAAGGAGGGCAGCCACTACGACCTGCCGATCGCGCTCGCCGTCATGGCGGCGATCGGCGCGATCCCGGCCGATGCGCTGGCCGGCTACACAGTGCTCGGCGAACTCGCACTGGACGGTTCGATTACCGCCGTTGCCGGCGTTCTGCCCGCGGCGATCGCGGCCTATGGCCGGGGGCAGGGACTGATCTGCCCTCACCCTTCCGGCCCTGAGGCGGCCTGGGCCGCGGCCGATATCGACATTTTGGCGCCGCGCTCGCTGATCCAGCTGGCCAATCATTTCAAGGGTACACAGGTGATGGCGCGGCCCGAGCCGGCCGTAGCGCGCCAGTCCGGCCCGCTGCCCGATCTTGCCGACATCAAAGGCCAGGAGAGCGCCAAGCGCGTGCTCGAGATCGCCGCGGCCGGTGGACACAACCTGTTGATGAACGGTCCGCCCGGAGCCGGCAAATCGATGCTGGCAAGTCGCTTGCCCTCGATCCTGCCGCCGCTCAGCCCGCGCGAGCTGCTCGAGGTCTCGATGGTGCTCTCCGTTGCCGGCCATCTTGCCGATGGCGCGCTGACCGACCGGCGGCCCTTCCGAGCCCCGCACCATTCCGCCTCGATGGCCGCGCTTGTCGGCGGTGGCCTGCAGGCCAAGCCGGGCGAGGTCTCGCTCGCCCATCATGGCGTGCTCTTCCTCGACGAGTTGCCCGAGTTCCAGGCCCAGGCGCTCGATGCGCTGCGGCAGCCGATGGAGACCGGAGATGTGCTGATCTCCCGGGCCAATCACCGCGCCGTCTACCCAGCTCGCTTCCAGCTCGTCGCGGCGATGAATCCATGTCGCTGCGGCAAGGCGACCGAGCCCGGCTTCGCATGCCGCCGCCAGCAGAACGAGCGCTGCATGGCGCAGTATCAGAGCCGCATCTCCGGGCCGATGCTGGACCGCATCGACATTATGATCGACGTACCCGCCGTCACGGCATCGGACCTGATCCTGCCTGCGCCGAGCGAGGGTTCGGCACAGGTCGCGGCGCGCGTTGCCGCGGCGCGACGGCTCCAGACGCTGCGCTTCGAGGCATTGGGCCTGTCTCACATCGCAACCAACGCCGTTTGCCCGGCGCCTGTCCTTGACGAGATCGCCCGGCCCGACAACGCAGGCTTGACCCTGCTGCGTGATGCTGCGGACGCGATGCGTCTGACCGCGCGGGCGTATCACCGCGTGCTCAAGGTGGCCCGAACGCTGGCCGACCTCGATGGCGAGCCGAAGGTCGGGCGCATCCATCTGGCGGAGGCCCTGTCCTATCGCTCGCGCGGCGACCAGGTGGCGCAGGCGGCCTGATCCGCCGGCTCGAGCGGGTGAGGTACGGTTAACGAATTGCCTCACGCGATCGCTCTAGTTCGCGGTTTCGTCCAACGGTTCCTCAACGCGCCCTTGCTAGATTGGGGGCATGAACCCTCTCTCGTCCCCCTGGGCTGCGGTTGCGGTGGTCGTGCTCGCGCTGTTTGCCGGCGTCGCGGCCCTGCTGCTGCTGCGCCAGCGCGACCGCATCGTCCGGCAGGCAGCAGAGCTGGCCGGCGATGTCGAGGCGCTGAATGACCGCCTCTGGGCGCTGGCCGACAGCGAGGAGCATTATCGCAGCTTGATCGAGGCACAGGGCGATCTCATCGTGCGCCGCGACGGTGCCCGCATCGTCTATGCGAACGGCGCCTATGCCGCGCTGCTCGGGCTGGCCGAGGCGGAGGTCGTCGATGCGACCGTGCAGCCGCGTCTCATCGCCTGCCGCCCGGCCCTGGCGCTGGATGGCGGCGCGCGCGTCTTCGATGAATGCCTTGCGACGCCCGATGGCGAGCGCTGGATTTCCTGGGTCGAGACCGTCGTGCCGGTGGCGCTGGGCCGAAGCGTGCTGCAGCGCGTCGGCCGCGACATCACCGCGCGCATCGCCGGCGAACAGGAATTGGTCGAGGCTCGTGCCCGTGCCGAGAGCGCCAATGAGGCGAAGTCGCGCTTCCTCGCCACCGTCAGCCACGAATTCCGCACGCCCCTCAACGGTATCCTCGGCATGGCCGATCTGCTCGGCGACACCGGGCTCGATCCGGAGCAGGCGACCTATGTGCGGGCGTTGCAGACCTCCGGCGAGGCGCTGCTCGGCCTCGTCGACGACATTCTCGACTTCGCCAAGGTAGAGGCCGGCAAGGTCGAACTCGCGAATGATCGCTTCGATCTCGGCCTGCTCGTCGAGACCGTCTCGGAGTTGATGGCGCCGCGCGCACAGGCCAAGGGCATCGAACTCGCCGCGAATCTCGCACCGGACCTGCCGACCCATCTCGTGGGAGACCGCGACAGGCTGCGCCAGATCCTGCTCAATCTCGTCGGCAACGCGATCAAGTTCACGGAAACCGGCGGCGTCGGCATCCGGATCGCCAGCGAGGGCGGGATGATCGGGATCGACGTGGCCGATACCGGTCCGGGCATCCCGGAGGATCGTCGCCAGGCGATCTTCGAGGAGTTCGAACAGGCCGACAACTCCGCCGCGCGCCGCCATGAGGGCACCGGGCTTGGCCTCGCCATCGTGCGCCGGCTCGCCGTTCTGATGGGCGGCTCGGTCGGCGTCGAGGCCCGGCAGGGCGGAGGCTCGCTGTTTCGCGTCAGGCTGCCGCTGCGGGTCGCGGCCGATGCTGCCACACCCGTCTTGCCGGACTGGCAGGGCAAGCGCGTGCTGGTCGTCTCGGGCTCACCCTTCGGCGCGGGCTTCCTGCGCGAGACGATCGCCGCCACGAACGGCATCGCCACCTTGGCCGTCGCTGCCGAGCAAGGCGTGGCGTTGCTTCAAGCCGAACCGCGCTATGATGCCGCGTTGATCGACCAGTCGATCGGCCACAACGCGGCCATCGCCCTGGCCGAGGCGGCACGGGCCGCCGGCGTCGAGGATTGCCTGATCATGCTGTCGCCGCTGGAGCGTCGCCAGTTCGGCGCGCCCCGCGACGCCGGCTTCACCGGGTTCCTGGTCAAGCCGGTGCGGGCTCGCTCGCTTTACGAGCGGCTGTCGCCGCGCCCTGCGCCCGTGGCTGCGGTGGTCGAGACATCGAGGCCGCATCCGCACCGTTCGTCGCGCCCAAGGCTCAGCGTACTGGTGGCGGAGGATAACGAGATCAATGCGCTGCTCGCGACACGGACGCTCGAGCGCTTCAACTGCGCCCCGGTTTGGGTCCGCGACGGCCGCGATGCGCTCGCCACCATCGAGGCCGGCCTGGACGGAACAGGTCCGTGCTTCGACCTCGTGCTGCTCGACATCCGCATGCCTGAACTCGATGGTCTTGCCGTCGCGCGCGCCGTCCGGGCGCTGGAGCGGACCCGCCCAGGTCTTGTGCCACTGCCACTGGTCGCGGTCAGCGCCAACGTCGCCGAGGATGACCGCGCTGCTGCGCTTGCCGCCGGCATGGATGATTGCCTGGCTAAGCCTCTCGATCGCGCAGCCTTGCAACGCTGGCTCGACCGCGTCGGCGTGCAGCAAGCCCTGACGCTTTCGGCCTGAACGACCGTCACCGCTTCGACGCAGTTTTGTCGCGATCTTGTAAGATGCTGCGCGCACAGGTTCCCGATTGCCAGAGAAGGCGACCTGGGGGACAAGACGAGCCATGGCATTTGACCTCCATGGGGCTTCGGTTGAGCCGGCTCGACAAGCGCCGGTGGGGGGGATGCTGTTCTCCCGGCTGTCGCCGCTCAGGCTGATCCCCGGCGAGACGATGCGCCGCTTCGGCCGCCCGTCGGACACGCCCGATGCGCTGGCCGGGACGCTCGGCCGCTGCGGTTCGCTCGAAGTCAGGCTGGCGCGGGGGCCGCGCGAGATCTGGCGCGCGCAACGCCTGCGCTACCGGGTGTTCTATCAGGAGATGTCGGCCAAGCCCGACGTGGTCTCGCGCATGTTCCGCCGCGATGCCGACCGCTTCGACGGCGCCTGCGACCATCTGCTCGTCATCGACCATGCCGCGCGCGGGCGTTTCGGCGGCGTGAAGCCGAAGATCGTCGGCACCTACAGGCTGATGCGCCAGGGCGCGGCGACGCGGCTCGGCGGCTTCTACACCCAGGGCGAGTTCGATCTCGCGCCGATGATCGCGTCCCACCCTGGCCTACGCTTCCTCGAACTCGGCCGCTCCTGCGTGCTCGAACCCTATCGCAGCAAGAAGACGGTCGAGCTGCTCTGGCATGGCATCTGGGCCTATATCCGTCACCACCGCATCGACGCGATGTTCGGCTGCGCGAGCTTCGACGGCACCGATCCCGACGCGCTCGCTTTGCCGCTGAGCTTCCTGCACCACCATGCCCGCTCCGTCGGCGAGTGGAGCGCCGCAGCACGCGCGGAGCGCCATGTCGCGATGGATCGTTTGCCGGCGGAGATGGTGGACGCGAAGCTCGCGCTGAAGCAGATGCCGCCCCTGATCAAGGGCTATCTCCGGCTCGGCGCCCGCTTCGGCACCGGCGCGGTGGTGGATCGCCAGTTCGGTACCACCGATGTGCTGGTGATCCTGCCGGTTGCCGCGATCGACCAGCGCTACGTCGCCTATTATGGCGATGAAGGGCAGCGCTACGCGGCGTGAGCGCTGCCCGGCTGTCTCAGTCCCCGCCTGCCAGCAGCACAGGCAGCGCCTCGCGATAGGTCGGATAGCGGAAGCCATAGCCGAGTTCGCGCTTCACCAGCGCATTCGAGACGCGCCTGTTTTCGCCGTAGAAGCTCGCGGCCATCGGCGACAGCTTCGTAGGATCGAAGGGCGTCTCGGGCGGCGGCGCGAGTCCGGCAAGGCTGGCGGCGAGGCTGACGACATCCTGCGGCGGCGCGGGCTCGTCATCCGTGACATTGTAGACCGCGCCATGGCGTGGGCGCTCTAGCGAGGCCATCAGCACGCCGGCGATGTCGTCGACATGGATCCGGTTGAAGACCTGACCGGATTTGATCAGCCTGGTCGCCGTGCCCTGCCGCAGCTTGACGATCGGGTTGCGGCCGGGGCCGTAGATGCCCGACAGGCGGAAGATCTGGACCGCCTTGCCGCTGCGCTCGCCCAATGCCAGCCAGTCCCGCTCGATCGCGAGCCTCACCTGCGAGCGAAAGCTCGGTCGCGGTGCGGTCGTCTCGTCGATCCAGGCGCCGCCATGGTCGCCATAGACGCCGATCGTCGAGAGATAGCCGATCCAGCGCAGGTCCGGTGCCGCCGCAAGTTCCTTGGCGAGGCAGTCGAGAACCGGGTCCCCATTCTCGCCCGGCTGCACCGATACCAGAACTGCCTCCGCCTCCGCGATGGCCTTGGCCAGGAAGGAGGACACGGCGAAGCCGTCGAAGACCAGCGTACGGATGCCATCACGGCTCAGGCGCGTAGCCTTCTCGGCCGAGCGCACGGTGCCCGTGACCTCCCAGCCCCTGGCCAGCGCTGCGTGCGCGAAGAAGCCGGCCGAATAGCCGACACCGAGGACGAGGAGCTTCATGAGGCATGTTCCGGTTTGGGCAAGAGCGCCTGCCATTCGCGGCGGACGTTCAAATCGTCTTCTATCGCGAGTGCGCCGGGAGCAAGCGCACGAGCTTGCGTGGGGGCGAGCCTGATCAGGGCCCATGCCGCCATGGCGCGGACCAGCGGCGAGGCATCGGCGACCAAGGCGGCGGCGCTGTCGGCCAGTTCGGGGCGGCCGCTGTTGCCGATCGCGATCAGCACGTTGCGGATGAAGCGCTCGCGACCCGTGCGCTTGACCGGCGTGCCTGCGAAGAGCGTGCGGAAGGCGGCGTCGTCGAGGCCGGCGAGGTCGGCCAGTGGCAGCGCGTCGAGCCCGTCGCGCAGGGACAGGCGCGTTTCGCGGGCGGCCTCGGCGAACTTGTTCCAGGGGCAGACGGCAAGGCAGTCGTCGCAGCCGAAGACCCGGTTGCCGATGCCGGCCCGCAGGTCTTCGTCGATATGGCCTTGATGCTCGATGGTGAGATAGGCGATGCAACGACGGGAATCGAGCTGGTAGGGGGCCGGGAAGGCGTCGGTCGGGCAGATGTCGAGACAGCGCCGGCACGAGCCGCAATGGTCGGTCTCGGGCGCATCGGGCGGCAGTTCGGCGGTCGTGTAGATCGCGCCGAGGAAGAGCCAGGAGCCGTGCTCGCGCGAGACCAGGACGCTGTGCTTGCCCTGCCAGCCGAGGCCGGCCGCCTGGGCCAGCGGCTTCTCCATCACCGGGGCGGTATCGACGAAGACCTTGACGTCGACGCCGCCCTGCGCGGCGAGCAACCCGGCGACGCTCTTCAGCTTGCCCTTGATGACGTCGTGATAGTCGCGCCTGCGGGCGTAGAGCGAGATCGACGCCTTGTCGGGCTGGCCCAGGGTCGCGAGCGGGTCGCTCTCGGGTGCATAGCTCATGCCGAGCATCACGACGGATCGGGCCTCGCCCCAGAGTCGGCGAGGGGCGCTCCGTTCGGCCGTCCGCTCCTCCATCCAGCTCATGTCGCCATGATGGCCCTCGGCCAGCCAGGCTGCGAGCCGCGCGGGTGCTTCGGGAATGGCATCGATCGGGGCAATGCGCGCGACGGAAAAGCCCTCGGCGAGGGCGCGCGCGACGACGGCCTGCTTGAGGCGCGAGCCCGATATCGCACGCTTGGAAACAGAGCCCGCGTCTTGAGGAGCGGGCATCGCCCGCGTCTCGAAGGATGCTCCCGTGCGCGCTGAAGCATGCTTCGCGGCGCCGCTGCGCGGCTCCTCAGGACCAAGGCTCGATGAAGCTTTCGGCTGCTTCAAAAATCGAGATTGTCGTAATGGGCGCTCGGCGCCATGCCCGGCATCCGGTCGCTCAGCAGGGGCCGGAAGCTCGGCCTCGACTTGATCCTCGCATACCATGCGCGCGCCGCCTCGTCCTCGTCCCAAGGCACGTCGCCGAGGTAGTCGACGCAGGAGAGATGCGCCGCCGCGGCGAGATCGGCATAGCTCAATTGCGAGCCTGCCAGCCAGTTCCGCTTGGCGGTCAGCCAGGCGATGTAGCGCAGATGATAGCGCACATTGGTGCGCGCTGCGCGGATCGCGCTCATCTCCGGCGGGCCGCCCCCTTCGTCGCGCGCCATGAAGCGCTTCATCACCTTCTCCAGCACGAGCGGGGCGGTGATCTCCTCGTTGAACTTGAGCCCGAACCAGTCGAGCAGTCGGCGGACCTCGATGCGCTCGCCCGGCCCTTCCGGCAGCAGGCGTCGCTCGGCCAGTGCAAGGCCGCGCGTTTCGTCGAGATACTCGGCGATCGGACCAGCGCCGGGCACGGACAGCCCGTTCTCTTCGCGGAAGACCGGGGTGGTGCCGGCCGGGTTGAGCTCGAGGAACTCGCGCTTGCGTTCCCAGACGCGCTCCTCGACCAGCGCGGCCTCGAGCCCGTACTCGCCGAGCACGAGACGGATGAAGCGCGAATGCGGGCATAGCGGATAGTGATGCAGGGTCGCCATGGCACTCTTGAAACAGGCAGGTGCGGCCGAAGCGGGGCCGCAGGATGAAACGCATCCCGATATGCGCCGGGCGCCCGCTATAAAGCCGGTTGGGAGGCGTCACAACCCGGGGGATCACAATGACGGCGATTCCCGGCGATCCGGTTCGGGATTTGGTAACCAATTTGCAAAGGGCTGGGTTTATCCAGTCGCGCGGCTTAAGGGATGCCGCCCCGGCCGAGACCTGAGTCGCACGAGGAAAGTCCACGCATGGAAAATCTGATCGAAGCGGCCATCCTCGGCATCGTCGAGGGCCTGACCGAGTTTTTGCCGGTCTCCTCGACAGGGCATCTCTTGCTGCTCGGGCATTTCCTCGGCTTTGAATCGAACGGCAAGTCCTTCGAGGTGCTGGTCCAGCTCGGTGCGATCCTGGCGATCACGCTGGTCTATTTCCGCCGCCTGCTCGACATCGCGCTCAGGATTCCCACCGATCCGGCAGCTCGGCGCTTCGTCATCGGCGTGCTCGTCGCCTTCTTGCCGGCGGCGCTGATCGGCGCGGTGCTGCACGGCTTCATCAAGGGCGTGCTGTTCAACCCCTTCATCGTCTGCTGCGCGCTGATCGCGGGCGGGCTGATCCTGCTCGTGGTCGACGATCTCGAACTCGAGGAGAAGCATCAGGATGCCACGGCCTTCCCGCTGCCGATGTATTTCAAGATCGGCCTGATCCAGTGCCTGGCGATGATCCCCGGCGTGTCGCGCTCGGGCTCGACCATCGTCGGCGCCATGCTTCTGGGCGCGAGCAAGCGCGCTGCGGCCGAGTTCTCCTTCTTCCTGGCCATGCCGACCATGGCCGGCGCCTTCGCCTACGACCTGCTCAAGAGCTACAAGACTCTGACCTTCGACGACGTGACGCTGATCGTCATCGGCTTCGTCTGTGCCTTCGTCTCGGCGCTGATCGTGGTCCGCAGCTTCCTCGACTTCGTCTCGAAGCGCGGCTTCGCGGTCTTCGCCTGGTGGCGCATCGTGGTCGGGCTGTTCGGCCTCGCGGGCCTTTGGATCTACGGCTGAGGCCGGCGCCGGCGCATCCTTGCTGTTCTGCGCCGGGTTCAGCACAGTACCGGCATGGAACCGTGCCGGCGGCTCGAGATGAGGCGCGCTTCGACCTCTGTGTCAGGCGCGATGGCTCCATCTTGAAGCGAACGCCGACGACGCTGGTGATTTCCGACGCAGGCATCGACTACGCAATCGATGGACGCTCGGGACTGCGCCCCTTTTCGGGCCTGCGGTCCATCCGCATCCAGTTGACCTCGCCGGTCCCGCATCTGTCGGCACGCGTCGAGTTCGATTTTGCACGAGGGCGGCCGCTCTTCGTCTATTCTCACACGGCCGACGGTGAGATTTCCCCTGCGCAGAGCCGGGTTTTCGTGGCCTTCCTCCTGGAACTGCATCGGCGCCTCGGCCCCCAGGACAGAGCGCGCATCGCCTTTCGCAGTGGTGTCTCGCCGATCAGGCACAAGGTCCTGCTCGTGTGCTCGCTGGTTATCGCTGCCCCTGTCGTGTTCGTGATGGGGCTTGCGCTGATGGGGCAGGTGCCGATCGGCAAGGTGATCTGGCCGATCATTCCGGCCGGCCTTCTGGCCGCGGGCCTCATCAAGGCCTCGCTCTGGTCCCGGCCGGCGACATATCAGCCAGATCGCCTGCCAGAGGGGCTGCTGCCGCCGGCATAGGCTGCTCAGCCGTTATGCCCCGTCGGCTCCGGCGGGTGCTGATGCTGGGCGGATAGGCCGCGCGGCAAGGTCGCCGTCTCGCGTTCGATCATGCGGTGGACGACCGGCGGGTTCGGTCCCTTGTGCAGGGCTCGCACCCGGTCGCTGATCTCGGCATCGGCCTGCGTCACCCGCTGCGCCTGCCGGACATACTCGACCCAGGTGGGGCTGTCGTAGCGCTCGATCCAGAGTTCGGGGTCGGTCAGGTCGCGCAGGAGCGTCCAGTGGCGCGCGCCATCGCGCCGCCGGATGCGCTTGCGCTCGGCCATCGCCTTGAGGAACTCGACGACGTCCTCCTCGCGGATCAGCCACTCGATCGTGACGATCACCGGCCCGCTGCGCGGCTCGATGTCGACTGCGACCTTGGGCTCGCGCCAGCGGCTCAGCGGATCGAGATTGAGCGCCTCCAGCGGCGGCAGCTCGTAGCGCAGGCCGAGCGCAGCGCCTGCCAGCAGGGCGAAGGCGGAGATCAGCAGGGCTTGCTCGGCGCCCCAATGCAGCGTCGCCTGGCCCCAGGCCCAGCTCCCCGCCGCCATGCCGCCGAAGGTCGCCATCTGGTAGAGCGCGAGCGCGCGGCCGACCACCCAGCGCGGCGCGGAGAGCTGCACCGTCGCGTTGAAGGTCGACAGCGTCAGCACCCAACACGCGCCCGCGACGGCGAGCGCCAGCATGGTCAGCCACATCGCCGTGCTGATGCCCATCAGCGCGGCCGCCGTCGCATAGGCCGCGAAGGTCGCGCGCACCAGCGCTTCCGTCGTCAGCATCCGGCGTAAGCGCGCGCTCATGAAGGCGCCGACGACAGCGCCCGCCCCGAACGCGCCGAGCAGGACGCCGAAGACCAGCGGCCCGCCCTTGACGAGGTCGCGCGCGATCAGTGGCAGCAGCGCCAGCGCGACGATGCCGCCGAAGCCGAAGGCGAAGGAGCGCAAGATGACGCTGCGGATGTTCGGCGACATCGCGACGTAGCGCAGGCCCGCGCCCATCGCGATCAGCAGCGTCTCGCGCGGCAGCAGGCGCTCGATGCGCGGCGGCTGCCAGCGCGCCAACACGACGAGAAGGGCGATATAGCTGAAGGCATTGACCACGAAGGCCGCGACCGCACCGGCCGCCGCCACGATGGCGCCGCCGATCGCCGGCCCGACGCTGCGCGCGATGTTGAAGGCGACGCTGTTCAGCGTCACCGCCGCCGGCACGTCCCGTCGCGGCACCATGTCGCCGACCGAGGATTGCCAGGCCGGGTTGTTGAGCGCGTTGCCGCAGCCGATCAGGAAGGTGAAGCCGAGCAGGAGCCAGGGCGAGAGCAGCTCGTACCAGGCGAAGACCGCGAGCAGGATCGAGACGCTGAGCATGAATACCTGCGCCGTCAGCAGGATGCGGCGCCGGTCGTAATTATCCGCGATGGCGCCGGCCGCCAGCGAGAACAGCATCACCGGCAGTGTCGTCGAGGCCTGGACGAGCGCCACCATGTCCGGCGAGGTGGCGATCGAGGTCATCATCCAGGACGCGCCGACCATCTGCACGAGCCCGCCGAAATTCGAGGCGAGGCTGGCGATCCAGACGGCCCGAAAGATCGGCTGGCGCAGCGGTGCGAAGGCTGAATAACGCTCCGGCGCGGATGCGATGCCCTCCGCGGCGAGTTCGGCTTGCGCTACGTCGGCTGTCGGCTGGGCATTCGGATCGTCAGGCATGCCATAGGGTTAGAGGCAATGCTCGGGCCTGCCAACCGGGATTGCAGCCTGAGCCGGTCTGGGTCACGGCGTGGCGCTCGCAGGGGCGCCAGCCTGCGTTCGGCGCCCTTGTCGCGGCTTCGGCCGGCGAAGCGCGCGGCCGAGCGCGACGCCGAGCCCGACGAGCGCAACCCAGTGACCCGGGCGCAGCGAGGCGAGGTCCTGATAGACCACGATGTCGGCATTGGCCTGGAACACCAGCCAGGCCGAGGCGCCGGTCGCGAAGGCGTACCAGGCCGTCTCGCAGAGCGCCGTCACAAGCCCGGTCGCCAGCGCGGCCGCAGCCAGGGCGGGCGTCGTCGGGGCGATTTTGAGTTTGTCGAGCCCGCGATAGGCCATCAGCAGCGCGAAGAGCCCGCTCATGAGCACGGGCTGGGTCACGTCGATCTTGGACTGCAGGGCGAAATGCAGCAGGGCGAGCATGGTGATCGGATAGACCAGGTTGTGCAGGCGCTGCCAGTTTTGCGCACCCATCCGCCGGATCATGCCGTCCGTCGAGGTTGCCCCGAGCGCAATGAGCCCCGTCAGTGCCGTGATGCCGACGATCAGGTAGAAGCGCTTGACGATTTCGGAGACGATCAGCCCCCAGTCGAAGGCCAGATCGATGCAGTAGAGCGTCAGATGCCCTGCAGCATAGGCCAGAACCGACAGCCCGAGCATCCGGCGGATGCCCAGCAACTTGCCCCAGTCGAGGATGCGCCGCAGCGGCGAGACGGCGAGCGTGATCAGCAGCAGCCGCACGGCCCAGGTGCCGGTGTCATGCACGGCCCGCGTCCAGGGCTTGGAACCGAGCTGGCCCATCCAGGCCTCGGCGGCGAGGATCAGGGCCGGCAGCAGGACGAGCGCGAAGGCCGCCGCGCGCAGGCCCGAGAAGCGCCCCTGCCGGTCCACCCAAGGCAACCATTGGCTCATGCCGTTCTCCGCCGTTGCATTTCCCCCCTCGGATACGCGAGAGTTCGTACGCCTGTCTCGCGTTCGCGCACACAAGGGCGTGAACGCCTGCAGATCCCGCCCAACCGCCCGCTGCCTCTCATCCGACGGAAACGAGCCATGCCTGCCACGACGCCCACTGTTGTCTTCGATGTCGGCAATGTCCTGATCCGCTGGGATCCGTCCCTGCTCTACCGCGACATGATTCCCGACGACGAGAAGCGCGCCTGGTTCATGCAGAACGTCTGCACCTCCGCCTGGAACCTCGAACAGGATCGCGGCCGAAGCTGGGAGGAGGCGGTCGCCCTGCTCGTCGCCAGCCATCCGGAATGGGAAGGCCAGATCAAGGCCTTCGACGAGCGCTGGCACGAAACCGTCCCCGGCGTCATCGAGGACAGTGTCGCGGTTCTGGCTGAGCTCAAGCAGCGCGGCGAGAAGGTCTACGCCATCACCAATTTCTCGCGTGAGAAATGGGCCGAATGCCTGATCCGCTTCCCCTTCCTGCAAAGCTTCGACGGCGTCGTCGTCTCGGCCCATGAGCGGGTCATCAAGCCCGATCCCGCGATCTACGAAATCCTGCTGCGGCGCTACGGGCTCTCGGCTCCCGACTGCATCTTCGTCGACGACAGCGCCAAGAACATCGAAGCGGCGCACGGCGTCGGCATGAAGGCCGTGCATTTCGTCGAGCCGATCGACCTGCGCGCGGAACTGGCCGGGCACGGCGTCACGTTCTGACCGCATGCTCGTGCGGCGCGCGACGGGCGATGCGGCGCGAAGAGCTGCACGCTAACATCGCCCGAGGACGAACGATCCGAGGGAGCGGGCGCAGCCGATGGCCAGCGAAACCAGATACGACCAGATGCGCTACAACCGCTGCGGCCGCAGCGGCCTCAAGCTTCCGGCGCTCTCGCTCGGCCTCTGGCATAATTTCGGCGAGACGACCGCGCCCGAGGTCGGCCGCGCAATCTGCCGGACCGCTTTCGACCTCGGCATCACTCATTTCGATCTCGCCAACAATTACGGCCCGCCGCCGGGCTCCTCCGAGACGGCGTTCGGAAGAATTCTGCGCCAGGATTTCGCTGGTCACCGCGACGAAATGGTGATCTCGACCAAGGCCGGCTACCGGATGTGGCCCGGCCCCTACGGCGAGTGGGGCAGCCGCAAATACCTGCTCTCCAGCCTCGACCAGAGCCTGAAGCGGATGAGGCTCGACTATGTCGACATCTTCTATTCGCATCGTTTCGATCCGGACACGCCCCTGGAGGAAACGATGGGTGCGCTCGATTCTGCCGTCCGTCAGGGCAAGGCGCTTTATGTCGGGCTGTCCTCCTACAACGCGCGGCGTACCCGCGAGGCGGCGGCGATCCTGCGCGGCCTCGGCACGCCCTGCCTGATCCACCAGCCGAGCTATTCGATGATCAACCGCTGGATCGAGGAGGACGGCCTGCTCGATACGCTCGACCAGGAGGGCATCGGCTCGATCGTGTTCTCGCCTCTGGCCCAGGGCATGCTGACCTCGAAATATCTTGGCGGCGTCCCCGATGGCAGCCGGGCAGCGAAGAAGGCGCCCTCGTTCCGCGATGGCTTCCTCAGCGACGACAATCTCCGGCGCATCGCCGCGCTGAACGAGATCGCAGCTGGACGCGGCCAGAGCCTCGCCCAGATGGCGATCGCCTGGGTGCTGCGCGGCGGCCGCGTCGCCTCGGCGCTGATCGGTGCGAGCCGGCCCGAGCAGGTCGAGGACTGCGTCGCGGCGTTGAATCGTCCCGATTTCAGTGTCGAGGAACTCGAACTCATCGACAAGCATGCCGGTGAGGGCGGAGTGAACATCTGGGCCGCCTCGGCCGAGCGCTGACGAGGCGGCGCCCGTCAGTTCTCGTCTTTGGTTCGATCAACCTCGGCGCAGGCGCGGATGGCGGTAAGGAGCGATGCCCCTGGCTTCAGGCGTTGGCGCGCATCAGCAGCTGCGCGAGCAGCAAGAGGTTCAGGCAGATGATCGTTCCTGCCATCGCCAGCGACAGCAGCAAGAGCCAGCGTGGCGCAGCCATGTCCTGCATTTTACGTCGCGACCCTGAAATGAGGATCAGGGGAATGACAGCGAAGGGCAGCTGCAGTGACAGTATCACCTGGCTGAGCACCAGCAGCTTGCCGGTCTGGGTCGGCCCGTAGAGCAGAATGATGATCACGGCCGGCACGATCGCGACCAGGCGTGTGGTGAGCCGCCGGAGCCAGCTTGGGAAGCGCAGGCGGATGAAGCCCTCCATCACGACCTGCCCGGCCATCGTTGCCGTTACGCTGGAGTTCATGCCGCAGCACAACAGTGCGATGGCGAACAGCGCCGGCGCCGTCGGGCTGTGGAGCAGCGCTGCCAGCATGCTATGAGCCTGCTCGAGGTCCTCGATGGCCGTGCCGCTGCCTTTCCCGTAGAAGGCAGCGGCGGCCAGGATCAGCAGCGAGGCGTTGACGAGAAGCGCGAAGCAGAGTGCCAGGGTCGAGTCGAGGGTGGCGAAGCGCAACGCTTCACGACGCGCCGGCAGGTCCGAGCCGAAGGCG
>JAESFK010000489.1_pt1 | contig 19598 bp, 18 predicted proteins | sample 9269391 | NCBI WGS metagenome assembly JAESFK01 (sample SAMN14506231, study PRJNA617097) | algae metagenome | isolation source: Drouetiella hepatica UHER 2000/2452 and co-occurring heterotrophs from... | place: Slovakia: Slovak Paradise National Park, Hrabusice, Kosice Region | collected 2000-01-01
AGAGGAAACCGAGGCCGAGCATGATGAAGATGGTGATCAAAGTCGGGTCCTCGAAAACAATCCTGGCAGTTCGCTTGCCGGACCGGCCTCAGCCACCCCGCCCTGCCATCATGTAACGCATTGAATAAGAGAGAGTTTCAAAATTCTCCTTCGGATAAGGCGACGATTCAGGCAGGAGTGTGGCGCACCGCCCGCAACGACATGGATGCTTCGCCGGTGCAGCGGTTGCCGGGGAGCCGCCATAGGCTTAACTAACGAAGCGAATGGCGGGCGTCCCAGTGACCACCCGGCCCAAGCCGCCAGCGGCAAGCCATTCTCAGTTCAAGCGATTTTGCCAGCCCAAGGAGAGGCCCCATGACCTTCACCCTTCCCGACCTGCCCTACGCTCATGACGCGCTCCAGCCCTTCATGTCGAAGGAAACGCTCGAGTTCCATCACGACAAGCACCACCTCGCCTATGTCACCAACGGCAACAACGCGATCAAGGGCACGGAATTCGAGGGCAAGTCGCTCGAGGAGATCGTCAAGGCCTCGCATGGCAAGAACCCGGCCGTGTTCAACAATGCCGGCCAGCACTACAACCACCTGCACTTCTGGAAGTGGATGAAGCCCAACGGCGGTGGCAAGATCCCCGGCGCGCTGGAGAAGGCGATCGTCGATTCCTTCGGCTCGGTCGAGAAGTTCAAGGAAGACTTCGTCGCCGCCGGCGTCGGCCAGTTCGGCTCGGGCTGGGCCTGGCTCGAGGTCAAGGGCGGCAAGCTCGCCGTCTCCAAGACCCCCAATGGCGAAAGCCCTCTCGTCAACGGCGCCAGCCCGATCCTCGGCGTCGACGTCTGGGAGCACTCCTACTACATCGACTACCGCAACCGCCGCCCCGATTACCTCAAGGCCTTCCTCGAGAGCCTGGTGAACTGGGAGTACGTCGCGGAGATGTACGACGCCGCCAAGGCCTGAGCTTGCAAGGCCTGAGCCTGAGCGCTGATCGAACGAAAACGGGGCCTCGCGGCCCCGTTTTTTTGTTGGCTACACAGGTGAGCGAAAGGTGCCATCAGGCTGCGACGCTGCGCAGGAACTGATCGACCGTCGAGCGCAGCCGCAGGGCCTGGGCCGCGACTTCGCCGGCCGCGCCGCGCACGTCCTCCGCGGAACGGCCGGTCTCCTCGACGCTGTCGGCCAGCACGCTGAGATCGCTCGACACCGAGAGAGCCGAGGAACTCGCCATCGCGACGCCGCTGGCGATCTCGCCGGTGGCGATCGCCTGCTGCTCGATCGAGACCGCGACGGAGTTGGCGAAGTTCTCGATCGCGCTCATGCGCTCGGCGATGTTCTGGATGGAGCCGACGACCTCGCCCGTGGCGGACTGGATCGCACCGACCTGCGCGACGATGCGGTCGGTCGCGTCCGCCGTCTGCGAGGCTAGGCTCTTGACCTCGGAGGCGACCACGGCAAAGCCGCGCCCGGCCTCGCCGGCGCGCGCCGCCTCGATGGTCGCGTTGAGCGCGAGCAGGTTGGTCTGGGCGGCGATGTCGCGGATCAGATTGACGACCTCGCCGATGGCGCGCGCCGTCTCGTCGAGCGCATGCACCGAACTCGCGGTATCGCGTGAGATCGAGGCGGCCTCGACGATCTCGGTGCGGACGCGGCGGACCTGGAATTCGACCTCGCGAATGGCGGCGCCCATCTCTTCGGCGGCCTGGGCCGCGCTCTCGACATTGCCTGACGCGCCATGGGCGTTATGGGCGGCGCGCGCGGCGCGGCTGGACGATTCAGCGGCGACGCGGGCAAGCCCGACGGAGGCCTCGCTCATGCGGTCGGCATTGCTCTTGAAGGCTTCGAGCGCAACGCCGACCTCGCCGCGAAAGAGTGCGATCGCCTCGTCGACGCCCTGCTGGTGCAGCCGGCGCTCGGCCTCGGTGACGTGCTGCTTTTCCTGCAGCGCCGCGCGCTCGGCCAGGCGGAGCTTGAGAACGCCGAGCGCATGGGCGATGGCGCCGATCTCGTCGCGCCGCGCCAGCGCGTCGATCGGTGTGTCGAGCTTGCCGTCCGAGATGCTGACGATGGCCCGAGTCATGTTTTTCAGCGGCTTCATCGTCCGCGACAGCGAGAACCAGAGCAGCGGCCCCAGGATCAGAAGGATCAGAATGCCGAAGCCGATGGTCGCCATCTGCTCGAAGGAGGCACGCGCGAGCAGGCGGGACTTGTCGAAGCGCAGGGCGACGTAGCCGATCTGCTTCTGGTGGCCGCCGACCCGGACGACGTGGAGCTTGGTCACGAAGACATCGTCCTCGATCTCGGTCGAGGTCACGTCCTTCAGGGCGTCCCAGGGCTCGCGGCCGAGCTGGGCGGCCACCGTGCGCGGCGTCAGCGCAAGCCGCGACTGCTCGGTGCGTCCCGCACTCGCCAGGGCCGACAGGTCATCGGCGACGAAGCCGGCCTCGAAATCGGGATCGCGCCGGAGCGATTCCAGGATGTAGCCGAGCGTATTGGTGTCACGCGCCAGGATCAGCGACGGCGAGGCGTTGACGACCATCAAGACCAGGGCCGTCATCTTCTGTTCGAGATCGTCGCGCGTCTTGGCATCGTTGTAGCGCGCCGCCGCGACCACCACGAGCATGATGGCGAGCGCGACGATGGCGACCGCGGCGGCCGCGATCTGGCTGCTCAAGGAACGGCCCGGCTTGCGCGCCGGGGTCAGCGCCTGCGCAGCGGTCTCTGTCCTGGCCGCTCGCTTGAACCACGTCATTGCGCTGAAAATCCCTGAAATGGGCTCGGATATGCGGCCGTCACCGGACGCGAGCTTCGACAGGGAAAGTGCCAGAGTTAGGTAAATAATCGATTGCGCCGGTCGTCGGCCGGCGCAGTCGATCAGCGCAGCTGCGAGAAACGAACCATCGCCAGTCCCGACGGCACGAACGCCGCGAGCGCGGCATGCTCGATCGGTCGCGTCGCGATCACCGGATCGAGCCGCGCCAGTTCGTCATCGACGAAGCCGGGATGGCACATCACGAGATGCGCCGGCCCGGGCCTCAGGAGGAAGCGCTGCAGGTCCGCAGCAAAATCGCGACCGGGATCGAAGGGCGCAACGCCCGAGAAGCCGCGATTGACGGGGATGCCGCGCCGCAGGGCGGCGCGCCGGAAGCCGAGCGCCAGCGCAGCAATGGTGAGCGCCTTGCCGACCGCGACATCGCGCGCCCGGATCGCGGCAACCGAATCCGCGGGATCCCGCAGATAGACGCGGCCGGCCGCATAGCGAGCCATCACGGCATCGAGAAGGCTGCGACGCACGCCTGGCAGCACATGCACGTGCTGGTGGCCGTCGATGAAGTCGGGCGGGCGGCCGAGCCTGTCCTCGAAGGCGTCGAGCTGACGGGCGATCTCGGCCGCGATCTCCCGGCGCGCCACGGGCGAGGTCGCGGCCGCCCGCGCCAGATCGCGCAGCGCGGGGAACTCTCCGCCGGGGGCGAGCCTCGGCATGCCACCCAGCGGTGCGGCGCAGGTCAGGTTGAGGTGCAGGCCGAGATCGGCCCGCTCGCCCAGCGCGCCGAAGGCCGCAGCAAAGCTTCGCCAATGCGGCCGGTTGGTCATGGCGCCCGCAGCCGAGAGCTTGCCGGCCTCGATCAACGTCAGAATCGAGCGGCTGACCCCCTCGGTCAGGGCGAAGTCGTCGGCACACAGAACAAATCCGCTCGCCATTCTGGTCTGTTGTCCTCCGTTCAGGCGGCATGCGCTAAAGGCTCAACCAAGCTTGTGAGCGTGCAAGCTTTACGGTTCTGTGCGGGTCGCGTCATCCGCGGCGATCGGGCCTTCGGGCCGGACGTCGCAAGACGCCGCCAAGAGGTCAATTGCTGTGTCCGAGATATCGCCCCCCTCCGCTGCGCCGGCGCCACGGGCTCCCTCCAGCCGGCCGGATCTGTCCATCGTCGTGCCCGTCCACAACGAGGCCGACAACCTGCCCCTGCTGGTCGAGCGCCTGAAGCAGGTGCTCGACGGGGCGGTGTCCTCCTGGGAGCTGGTCTGCGTCGATGACGGCAGCCGGGATGGCACGCTTTCGGTGCTCAAGCTGCTCAGCGCCCAGGACAGCCGGATCAGCGCCGTCTCCTTCAGCCGCAATTTCGGCAAGGAGATCGCCATCGCGGCCGGGCTCGACCATGCTTCTGGCGATGCCGTCGTGATCATGGATGCCGATCTGCAGCATCCGCCGGAGACGATCCTGGTCTTCCTGCAGAAGTGGCGCGAGGGTTTCCTCAACGTCTACGGACAGCGCTCCGACCGCGACGGCGAAAGCCGGCTGAAGCGCAATTTCGCCAAGCTGTTCTACCGGCTCTTCGCCAGCTTCGGCGAAACCGAACTGCCCGAGGGCGCCGGCGACTTCCGCCTGCTCGACCGCAAGGTCGTCGATGCGCTGCGTGCGCTGCCCGAGCGCGCGCGCTTCTCCAAGGGCCTCTACGCCTGGGTCGGCTTCCCCTCGACAGGCGTGACCTTCGACGTCGCCGAGCGCGAGCACGGCCAATCGAAGTTCAAGTACCGCAAGCTGTTCAGCTTTGCCTTCGACGGGCTGTCGTCGTTCTCGACCGTGCCGCTCAAGATCGCGACCTGGACGGGGGCGGTGATCGCGCTGATCTCGACCTTCACGGCGCTCTACTTCCTCCTCAGGACGATGGTCTATGGCACCGACCTGCCCGGCTTCCCGTCGCTGATCGTCTCGATCATGTTCTTCTCCGGCATCCAGCTCGTCTCGCTGGGGATGATCGGGGAGTATGTCGGGCGCATCTTCGCCGAGGTGAAGCGCCGGCCGCTCTACCTGATCGGCGAGCGCGTCGGCTTCGATGCGCGCACCGTCGACCACCCGCGCGGCGACGCGCTGCCGCCGCTGATCCGGTAGACGCCAGCGCTGCGATCTGGGATGAAGGCGGCATCGTTCGTTGCCATCCTTTCCGGACAAGCTCCGGCATGGATCCCGGGTCTCCGCTTCGCTCCGCCCGGGATGACCGCGTGGTGGTTGTGAGAAAAGTCGTCACGCCCTGATGCTTCGCAAAATCCTTTCCGTCAGCGGCTTCACCCTTTTGTCCCGGATCACGGGCTTCGCTCGCGACATCGTTCTCGCGGCCGTGCTGGGTGCGGGCGCGATGATGGATGCGTTCTCCGTCGCGCTGCGGCTGCCGAACCATTTCAGGCAGATCTTCGGCGAAGGCGCGTTCAATCAGGCCTATCTCCCGGCCTTCAGCCGCGTGCGCGAGCGCTCCGGCCCGGCCGCGTCCCAGATTTTCACGGACCGCGTCTTCACGCTGAACCTGATCGTGCAGGTCGTGCTGCTGGGCCTCGCCTTGCCGTTCATGCCCGAGGTCGTGAAATTGCTCGCGCCCGGCCTCGTCGAGAAGCCCGACACCTTCGCGCTCGCCGTCTCGCTGACGCGGATCACCTTTCCCTACCTGCTCTGCATCACGATCGTCACGCAGCTATCGGGCAACCTCAACGCCGTCGACCGCTATGCGGCGGCGGCGGCCGCATCGACCATCCTGAACATCTGCCTGGTCGCGGCGCTCGCGGTCAGCTTTCTGTTCCCGAGCGCGGCCTATGCGGCGGCCTGGGGTGTTGCCCTGTCGGGCGTGCTGCAATGGCTGCTGCTCTGGATCGCGGCCCGCCAGGCTGGCGTCTCGACCAGGCTGACGCGCCCGCGCCTCGACGGCGAGATCAAGACCTTCCTCAAGGCGCTGGGACCGGCCGTGATCGGCTCAGCCGGCGCCCAGATCGCGCTCTTCGCAGATACGATCATCGCCTCGTTGCTGCCGACGGGCGCTTATGCCGCGCTCTACTATGCGGAGCGGCTGTATCAGCTCCCCATCGGCGTCATCGCCATCGGCGTCGGCACCGTACTGCTCGCGACGATGAGCAAGGCAATCGCTGCAGGCGATGTCGCGGCCGCCAACAAGGCACAGAACCAGGCCATCGCGCTCATCCTTGTCACGGCGGCGCCCTTCGCGGCGGCTTTCATCGCGGTTCCGGAACTGGTCGTGTCGGCCATGTTCGAGCGCGGCGCCTTCGATGCCGAGGCCAGCCGCGCGGCCGGCGCAGCTCTGCTGGCCTATTCGGTCGCGCTGCCTGCCGCCGTCCTGATCCGCTCGCAGGTCGTCGCCTTCACGGCTCGCGGCGACACCACGACGCCGATGCTCGTCTCGCTCGCAGCCATCGCGGTCAATCTCTGCCTCAAATTGTTGCTCTGGCGCGATCTCGGCGCGCCCGGCCTCGCGCTCGCCACGGCCGCCGGCCTCTGGATCAATGTCATCGGCCTGTTCGTGCTGGCGCTGAGGCGGGGCCTGACCAAGCCGGACCCGCGCTTGCCCGGGCTGATCGTGATCGTGCTGGCGGGCGCGGTCATCACCGCCGTGATCGCGCGCATTCTCGTCCCGGTCCTGCTGCCGGCGCTGGCTGGTTTTCCGATCGAACAGCGGCTGGCGACGCTGGCTGTCGTCGGCATTCTGGCGGGTTCGGCCTATGTCGTGATCGTCGCGGGCGGGCTCAAAGCGGCGGGACTGCTGCGGCTTCTGCGCTGAGGGTCAGTCCAGAAAGCCCCTCGCCTTCTCGCCCAGCAGCGTCGCGGCCTCGTCGACCATGCGGGTGACGATCTCGCCAGCGGGCGGGACATCCGCGACCAATCCAGCTGCCTCGCCGAAGATCACGGCGGCATTCTTGGCATCGCCCGCGGCGAAGGCAGCCCGATAGGCCGGTGCCTCATGCTCAAGTGCGGCCCTGAACTCGTCGTCGCGGCCGGCCCAGCGCGCCGTGAAGGCGTTGTCGGCGACGCGGATGTCGAAGGGTTTGGGCCAGTCGAGCCGGCGGGCAATATCGGGCAGCGAGGTGCGAACGGTGCCGTCGCCCGTCGCGGCAAGGGCAGCCGCGTGGTGGCCGGCATGGACGAGCGCTTCCCGGCTCGCCCAGAAACGGGTTCCCACCAGCACGCCATCGGCACCCAGCATCAGCGACGCCGCGAGCCCGCGCCCGTCGGCGATCCCGCCGGCCGCCAGCAGCAGCGTATCGGCGCTCTGGCGGGCGAGCAGGTCGGCGACCTCAGGCACGAAGGGCAGGGTCGCACGGCGGTGGCCATGCCCTCCCGCCTCGCCGCCCTGCGCGATGACAATCGCCGCACCGGCATCCAGTGCCTGCCGGACATGGTCGAGCGACTGGCACTGGCAGATCAGCGGCACCTCGGCCGCCGCGATCTCGGCGGCGAAGGGCTGCGGGTCACCGAAGGACAGCATCAGCGCGGCGGGCCGATGCGCCAGCGCCGCAGCCAGCAGATGCGGCTGCTTGGCCAGCGACCAGGTGATGAAGCCGCAGCCGACACGCGTGTTGCCGGCCTGTGCGAACTCGTTCTCGAGCCAGGGCCCGTCACCATAGCCGCCGCCGATCAGGCCAAGCCCGCCGGCGCGCGTGACAGCAGCTGCGAGCGCGCCACCGGCCGCCAGCGCCATCGGCGCCGACAGGACCGGGTGCTCGAGCCCAAGCCGCTGCGTCAGCCTGGTGACGAGCCGGGCCATGGCCCTCAGACCTTCTCGCTCTTGGCGAAGTCCATGTAGAGCTCGCGCGCCTTGCGATAGAGCGGCCCCGGCTGAAGCTGGCGATCGTCGATGCGGCCGACCGGCACGACCTTCGAATAGTTGCCCGAGGAGAAGATCTCGTCGGCCTGCTCGAAATCGCTGTAGCGCAGGCTGGTCTCCTCGACCGTGACGCCGTCCTGACGCAGCAGGCCGATGACGCGCTGGCGGGTGATGCCGTTCAGGAAGGTACCGTTGGGAACCGGGGTCTTCACCACGCCGTCCTTGGCGAGGAAGATGTTGGATGTCGCGGTCTCGGCGACGTTGCCGAGCATGTCCAGCACCAGCGCGTTGTCGAAGCCGGCGGCTTTGGCGGCGCGCAGTGTGCGGGCGTTGTTGGGATACAGGCAGCCAGCCTTGGCGTCGGTCGGCGCGGTCTCGATCGTGGGTCGGCGGAAGGTGCCCTGCGTCACCGAGAGCCCGCCGGCCGGCGCGCCCATCGGCGCCTCGAACAGGCACAGGCAGAAGCGCGTCGAATCTTCGTCGGGGATGATGGTCGAGACGCCGTCGGCCTCGGCCCAATACATCGGCTTGATGTAGAGCGCGACGTCGCCGCTGAACTTCTTGATGCCCTCGTGCGCCTTGGCGATGATCGCGTCGGCAGTCTCGGTCGGCTTCAGCCCCAGCGCCCTGGCGGAGCGGTTCACGCGGGCGGCATGCGCCGCGAGATCAGGCGCCACGCCGTCGAACCAGCGGGCGCCGTCGAAGACGGTGGAACCCTGCCAGCTCGCATGGCTGCGCGGCCCCATGATCGGCGGGTTGCCCTCGTGCCACTCCCCATCCAACCAGGTCCAAGTCTGCGAATACCAGGCCATTCCGTGCTCCCGATGTGTCGGTCGTTGATGGGCGCCACCGTCTGCCGCGCGCTGGCTTGCGTCAACATGCGCCGCCGCACTCCACGATGACGGGATGTGATGGAAGCGATCGCAAGGGGTGATGTATCCAGTGATCGATCAGAAGCCGAGCGCGCGCAGTCCCGCGATCACGCTCATGCCGACGACCAGCGCGAGCAGCTCGCTACGGCGCAGCACCATGCTTCCGACCGCAGCCAGCAGCGCGATCGCAGCCGCGAGCCCGAGCCGCTCGATCAGGGGCAGCACCGTTGCGGCGATGATGCAGCCCGGCAGGGCCGCGAGCCCGCGCCGGACATGCGGCGTCAGGGGGATGAAGCCCATCAGCACCACGCCAGAGATGCGGCAGAGATAGGTCGCCAGCGCCATGGCGAGAATGGCCAGAATGGCGCCCCAGCTCCCGGGATCAGGCAGCGTCATCGCGAAACGCTCCCACGATGGCGCCCGACAGCGAGCCGACGATGATGAAGGCATAGCCGTCGACGAGCTTGGCCGTGACGATCGCGACGAGGCCGGCGACGACCCAGGGCACGGCGGCCCGCTTGCCGCGCCAGAGCGGCACGATCATCGCCGCGAAGAAGATCGGCATGACCAGGTCGATGCCATAGGCCCGCGGATCGGACAGCAGCGCGCCAAGCACGTAACCCAGCGCGCTGAAGATGATCCAGACGATCCAGAGAGTCAGGCCGGCGCCGACGAGCACACCGAGATCGCGACCGCCCTCCGCGTGATAGCGCGTGCCGATGACCCAGTTGGCATCGGTGAAGAAGAACAGGTGCAGGGCGTTCAGCGTCTTCGAATAGGACGCGAACCAGGGTTGCAGCGAGGCGCCCTGGAGGATCATCCGGGAATTGACCGTGGCGGTGACGACGGCAAGCCCGACGATGGCGCCCCAGCTCCACTCCGGGCGCCAGAGCTCCATCGCGACAAGCTGGGAGACGCCGCCATAGACCAGCGCGCTCATCAGCAGCGTCTCGACCAGGCTCAGCCCCTTGGCCGAGGCGGCCGCCCCAAAGGCGATCGCGAAGACCACGACGCCGGGGACGAGCACCGAGACCTTGCGCATGCCGAGCAGCATGCCCGCGCCAGTAGCCGGAACCGCAGCATTCTCCATCGAATCGGCCCTCCCCTGCGGCCGGCGTTCTTGCTTTTGTGCCCGTGTCGCCTCACCCGGGCGGGCCGGCAGATACCCCTTCTTCCAAGGCCGAAGCCGGCCGCAGGTCAACGGCCCGGCGTGGGCAGGTCGCATGCCCCTGACACAGGACGGAGACGGGGGATGGCAGCAATGGTTCCGGCGACGCGACTGCTCTAACCTGCCGGCGATGAACTGGCTGACCTCTCCCGACACGACTGCAGCCATCCTGCCCGCGGCCTGGCTGGTCGCGACGGAGGCTCGCCCCACCAATCTGGTCGAGCGCTCCCGGCTGCGGCGGGACCTGGCGCAGCGCATCGTCGCGCGGCAACTCGGGCTGACCGTCGCTGGCGTGACGATCGGGCATGACGCGACGGGACGTCCTCTGCTCGAAAGGCCTGGTGGCACGAAGCTGCATCTGTCGCTGGCAACGCGCTCCGGACTGGTCGCCGTGGCACTGGCCGAACACCCCGTCGGCATCGATGTCGAGCGCGTCGACCCAACCGAAACGCCGCCGCTGGCGGCCCTCCATCCAGCCGAAGCGGCGATGCTGCTTGGATTGCCGGAGGCTGCGCGGCCGCTGGCCTTCGCGCGGCTCTGGAGCGCCAAGGAGGCCTATGTGAAGGCGCTCGGCACCGGCTTCGTCCGCGAGCCGGAGAGCTTTGCCGTCACCCTGCTGACGCCTGACCGGTTCGAGGTCGCGGACACCCTGACCGGCGCCAACGCACAAGGAACCAGCCGCACCATCGAAAACGGCGGCCAGGAGATCCTGGCCGCCGCGATGATCGTGCTGGATTGAAACCCGGGTATCAGCCCGGCTGGTCGACCGGCTTCTTCCTCAGGGCGTAGGCGACGGCACAGACCAATGCCGCCCCGATGGCCGAGCTGACATAGTGCGGCAGCGAGGCCGGTGCGATGCCGATGGCGCTGACGTCGGTCGGCACCGTCTTGACCCAGGTCGGCATATTGACCTGCAGCCACTGCAGCACCGCGATATCACCAATGATCATTTCGGCGGCGATCCAACCCAGCAGACCGGCACCGAGCCAGATCAGGATCGGGTAGCGCGTGATGATCGAGGTCAGGAACTGCGCGCCCATGATGATCAGCGGGATCGAGAGCAGCAGGCCGAAGATGAACAGCTCGGGATGTCCGCGCGAGGCGGCCGCGATCGCGATGACGTTGTCGAGGCTCATCACCGCATCGGCGATGGCAATGGTGCGCACCGCCTGCCAGAGCGAGGTGCCGCCATCGATATCGGCATGGGACTCTTCCTCGCCCATGGCCAGCTTCACCGCGATCCAGAACAGCAGCAGGCCGCCGACGATCTTCAGATACGGCACCAGCAGCAGGTAGGTCACGACCAGCGCGAAGATGATGCGCAGGCCGATGGCGGCCGAGGCGCCGAGCCAGATGCCGATCTTGCGCTGCTTTTCGGGCAGCGCTCGGCAGGCGAGCGCGATCACGACCGCGTTGTCACCCGAGAGGAGGAGGTCGATCCAGATGATCTGGAGCAGCGACACCCAGAATTGGGAGGATGAGAAGTCCATCGGTCGGTCAGTCCCTCAGTTCGCGGGGCATTTTGCCTCCTGTGACCCTATCGGGCCGTGTAAGGCAAGAGGCTCACACCTCAAACCAGCTTCGTATTCCAAATTTTCCGCCTGGCCGAAGCAGGCCGGCGGCAGGCATCTTCCCAGGCGAAGGGCAATCGTCAGCCCAGAGCCTGCTCAACCGCCTTGCCGGCCGCTTCCGTGCCGAGCGAGCCGCCGAGATCGCGGGTGCGGGTGCGGGAATCGCCCAGCGCCCGTTCGATCGCAGCCTCGATGCCCTTGGCGGCTTCGGTCTCGCCGAGATGGTCGAGCATCATCGCCGCCGACCAGATCTGGCCGATCGGATTGGCGATCCCCTGACCGGCAATATCGGGCGCCGAGCCATGGACCGGTTCGAACAGTGAAGGATAATCGCCGGTCGGGTTGATGTTGCCCGACGGCGCGATGCCGATCGTCCCGGTGCAGGCGGGGCCGAGATCGGAGAGGATGTCGCCGAACAGGTTCGAGGCCACGACGACGTCGAAACGATCCGGGTTCAGCACGAAATGCGCGGTCAGGATGTCGATATGGTACTGGTCCACGGTGACGTCGGGGTACCTCTTCGACATCTCCTTCACGCGCTCGTCCCAGTACGGCATGGTGATGGCGATGCCGTTCGACTTGGTGGCCGAGGTCAACTTCTTGCGCGGACGGCGCATGGCGAGTTCGAAGGCGTATTTCAGCACGCGGTCGACGCCGACACGGCTCATCACCGTCTCCTGCATGACGATCTCGCGCTCGGTGCCGGCGTACATTCTGCCGCCGACCGAGGAGTACTCGCCCTCGGTGTTCTCGCGCACGACGAAAAAGTCGATGTCGCCGGGCTTGCGGCCGACAAGCGGGCCGGGCACGCCGGGCATCAGCCGCACCGGGCGCAGATTGACGTACTGATCGAATTCGCGCCGGAACAGCAGCAGAGAGCCCCAGAGCGAGATGTGGTCGGGCACCTGGGCCGGCATGCCGACGGCGCCGAAAAAGATCGCGTCATGGCCGCCGATCTTGTCCTTCCAGTCGTCGGGCAGCATCTTGCCGTGCTTGGCGTAGTAATCGCAGGACGAGAAATCGAATTCGTCCAGGCGCAGCTCGAAACCGTATTTCTTGGAAGCCGCCTCGAGGATGCGCAGGCCCTCGGGCATGACCTCCTTGCCGATGCCGTCCCCGGCGATGGCGGCGATGCGATAGACACGGTTGGTCCGGCTCATGACTTCTCTCCGAAGAATGCGGTGAATTCGGCTGCGACGAGATCGGGGATCTCCTCGGCCAGATAATGCCCGCCCGGCAGGCCGCGGCCTTGGACGTTCTCCGCGCGCCGGCGCCAGAGTTCCAGCGGGTCGAAGCATTTGCCGATGATGCCGTTTTCGCCCCAGAGCGCCAGCAGCGGCTGGGTCAGCCTGCGCTCGCCATCCTCGTCGTCATGGCTGATGTCGATGGTGGCGGCGGCGCGGTAGTCCTCGCAGCTGCCATGGATCGTCCCCGGATCGGAAAAGCAGCGCAGATATTCGGCCATGGCCTCGGGAGCGAACGGCGTGAGACCGGCCGCGCCCGAACCGCATTTCTTGCGCCAATAGGCTTCCGGATCAGCCCCGATCATCCGCTCCGGAAAGGGCGCCGGCTGGATCAGGAAGAACCAGTGCCAATAGGCGCGGGCGAAAGCGTCGGTCGTCCCGGCATACATCTCGCGCGTCGGCGCGATGTCGAGTGTGGCGAGGCGCGTCACCCGGTCGGCATGGTCGAGCGCGAGGCGGTGGGCTACACGGGCGCCGCGATCATGCGCGCCGACCATGAAGCTGTGATGGCCGAGCGCGCTCATCGCCTGCGCCATGTCGAGCGCCATGGCACGCTTCGAATAGGGGAAATGTTCGGGATCGGTCAGCGGCTTGTCGCTGTCGCCATAGCCGCGCAGATCGGCGCAGACGAGCGTGAAACGGTGCATCAGGCGCTCGGCCAGCTTGTGCCAGAGCACATGCGTCTGCGGATAGCCGTGCAGCAGCAGCAGCGCCGGTCCCTGCCCGCCCGTCCGTACACGGATCCGCGCGCCCGACGTCGCGACGTCGAGCAGCCGGAAACCGGGAAACAGCTTGTCGCTGACGGGGAGTTCGGTGACAGACATCACAACCGGATCATGAACGGGATTTCAGGGCGATAGCCTGAATCCCATGAGATTGCGCGCGTCGATTATTACACAATCCTGATCAATGGTGAGGAGCGGAACCACAACGTTCCCTTCCTTCTCCCGGATGGGAGACGGTGGCGAGGAGCGCCGGATGAGGATGTGCGGCTGATCACAAGGGTGCCACGGCTCCGTCGCGCCTTCGCGATCGGCCGTAGGCCCTCACCCCTGCCCCTCCCCCATCCGGGAGAGGGGTTCCCCGCGCCCTACCCCCGCAGCGCCGCACCATAGCGCTTGGCCATCTCCGCCACGATCTTGGCGCCGACCGCCTCGATCTCGGCTTCCGTCAGCGTCTTCTCGACCGGCTGGAGCGTGACCGCGAGCGCGACAGACTTCTTGCCGGCCTCGACGCCCTGCCCCTCATAGAGATCGAAGACCGAGACGTCCGAGATCAAGGCGCGGTCGGCATTCTGGGCCGACTTGACCATCTCGCCGGCGGCGGTCGCCTTGTCGACGATGAAGGCGAAGTCGCGCGTCACCGGCTGGAAGCCGGACAAGCTGAGCTTCGGCTTGACCTTGGTCGGCTTGTATTTCGGCAGCGGCAGCGCATCGAGATGGATCTCGAAGGCGACCAGCGGCCCCTTGACGTCGAGCGCCTTGAGCACGCGGGGATGGACCTCGCCGAAGGCACCGATGACGCCCTTGGGGCCGAAGCGCAGCGTGGCGGAGCGGCCGGGATGGGCCCAGTCGGGTCCGCCCGCGACCACCTGCAAGCCCCCGACAGGCACGCCGAGCCCAGACAGCAGCGCCATCACATCCGCCTTGGCGTCAAAGGCGTCGACGGCTTGCGCCGCACCGTCCCAGTGGCGGCCGGCGCCGTCGAGACGGGCCGTTCCCCGGCGCAGGCCGGCAGCGGCGATGAGTTGGCCCTCCGGCTCGTCGCTCTGGAAGACCTGCCCGACCTCGAACAGCGCCACATCGGCGAAGCCGCGATCGGCATTGGCCTGGGACGACCGGATCAGCCCCGGCAGCAGCGAGGGCCGCATGTCCGAGAGGTCGGCCGCGATCGGATTGGCTAGCGTGAGCTGGCGCGAGCCGCCGCCGAAGAGCGTCGCCGCCTCGTGCGAGATGAAGGACCAGGTCACCGCCTCGACCATGCCACGGCTGGCGAGCAGGCGCTTGGCGGCGCGGGTGCGCTTCTGCAGCACGGTCAGGACCGGCTTGATGACCTCGCCCTTGATGCGCGGCAGCGGCGTCGAGACGACACGGTCGAGCCCGACGATGCGCAGGATTTCCTCGACGAGGTCGGCCTTGCCGCCGACATCGGCGCGCCAGGACGGCGCCGCGACCTTGACGCGGTCGCCCGCGCCCGAGACGTGGAAGCCGAGCGAGGTCAGGGCGAGCTTCATCTCGGCCTGCGGAAGATCGAGCCCGGTCAGGCGCTTGACCTCGGACCAGGGGAAGTCGATCGCGCGGGGGCTCTCGGGCAGCTCGCCCGCGAAGACCATCTCGGAGGCCTCGCCACCGCAGAGGTCGATGATCATCGCGGTCGCGAGATCGAGGCCCGGCCGGCAGAAATCGGGATCGACGCCGCGCTCGAAGCGATAGCGCGCATCCGAGGTGATACCGAGCGCACGGCCCGAGCGGGCGATGTTGAGCGGGTCCCAGAGCGCGCTCTCCACCAGCACGTCGGTGGTGTTCTCGTCGCAGCCCGAAGCCTGCCCACCCATGATGCCGGCGAAGGATTCGACGCCGGACTCGTCGGCGATCACGACCTGTTCGTCGGTCAGCGTGTAGGTCTTGCCGTCGAGGGCCACGATCGTCTCGCCTTCCCTGGCGCGACGGACGACGAGGTCGCCCTTGACCTTGGCCGCGTCGAAGACGTGCAGCGGCCGGTTGCGGTCGAGGGTCATGAAATTGGTGATGTCGACCAGCGCGTTGATGGGCCGCAACCCCACAGCGCGCAGGCGCGCCTGCAGCCACTCCGGCGAGGGACCGTTCTTGACGCCGCGAACCAGCCGCAGTGCGAAGGCCGGGCAGAGCGCCTTGTCCTGCGGTGCGAAGTCGAGCTTCACATCGACCGGGCAGGGATAGGTGCCGCGCACCGGCTGGACGGCCGGCGTCTTCAATGTCCCCAGATCGGCAGCGGCGAGGTCGCGCGCGATGCCGGCGACGCCGAGCGCATCGGCCCGGTTCGGCGTCACGGCGATTTCGATGACCGCGTCGCCGAGCCCGGCATATTCCGTATAGGGCTGGCCGACGGGCGCATCCGCCGGCAGATCGATAATGCCGTCATGATCCTCGGAGAGCTGCAGTTCCGCCGCCGAGCAGAGCATGCCGTTGGATTCGACGCCGCGGATGACGCCCTTGCCGAGCGTCATGTCCTTGCCGGGGATATAGGTCCCTGGGGCTGAGAAGACGCTCTTCATGCCCGTGCGGGCATTGGGCGCGCCGCAGACGACCTGCACCGGCTCGCCCGCGCCGGTATCGACCAGGCAGACGCGCAGCCGGTCGGCGTTGGGATGCTGCTTGGCCTCGATCACATAGGCGACGGTGAAGGCGGCGAGTGCCTTGGCCTTGTCCTCGACGCCCTCGACCTCGAGCCCGACACGGGTCAGGGCTTCGCTGATGGCATCGACCGAGGCATCGGTCTCGAGATGGTCCTTGAGCCAGGAGAGCGTGAATTTCATTCGTCGGATTCCGTCGCAGTCAGCAGCTCCACAAGGCGGAAGCGCTCGCAAATCAAGGGCATGTCAGGGGCGAAGACGCCGAGGCGTCGAAAATAGCGCTCATGGCCGGAACGCCAGGACGTCAGCGTCCGGTCATCCTCGCCTTCGTCGAAGGCAAACGCCGCGTCGACCAAGGCGGGACCATCGCCGAATGCGAAGCGCGGGCCGTCGCGATAGCGCTCCGGCGTGATTGCCGCGGGATCAGCCGCCATCGCGCGCAACCTGCGTGGGCATGGCGGGCGCGGCATCGTTCAGCTCGCTGACGCCGTCCGTCTTGATCTTCATGGCGTTGCCACGCCAGCTCACCTCGCCACCGACGAAGGCATAGGCCCAGACACCGGGGAAGGCGATGTCGCGCACCAGCATGGCCAGCGGCGTGCGCCAGTTCACGAACCAGCCGACGCTGACCGACAATGCGATGTCCCCGGCATACCAGATCGTGAGCACCAGAACCGGACCCAGCCAAAACGGCAAGCCGAAAGCCGGCGCGGCAAAGGCCGCGAGCACGGCCGGCACGATCGGGGCGGCGAGGAGCTCCAGCACGAAGAAGGGCAGGAAGGTGACGCGACGCAGCCGAGCCCAGCGGAACTGCCGCTGCAGGACGTCGCGCAGGCGACGCGCGCCGAGCGGCTGCTCGAAAGGTTGGCCGACGAGATGGACATGCTTGCCGGCCCGGCGCACCAGCTTGGTCGCGGCAGCGTCCTCGGCAATCTCCTGACCCAGCGCGGCGATGCCGCCATTGGCGTCGAGGAAGGGCTTGTTCCAGAGCATCGACTTGCCCTGCGCGAAGCCCAGACCCAGCGCCTCGGCCGCATACTGCCAGCGTGCCTGGAACGGATTGAGATAGGCGCATTCCACCTCCGCCCCGAAGCAAAACGGGCGCGAGCCGGCCGGCGTCGAGCAGACGAGCCCGGTATCGGGCCGCCAGGCCGTCAGCATGCGCTGAATATAGTCCTTCGGCATGAGCACGTTGGAATCGGCGAGAATGACCCAGTCGGTCGTCGCCGCCTCCCAGCCGCGCACGCAGTTGTTGAGCTTCGGATTGGCGCTGACGGCGACATCGCCGACGATCAGCTTGACCTTCTCGGTCCCATAGATGCCGATCAACTCCTCGATCAGCGTTATGATCGGATCGTCGGCATCGGCGACCGCGAAGATCGTGACGTAATCGGGATAGTCGAGTTCGAGCCCGGAGATCGCCGTCTCGCGGCTGAAAGCCTCGATACCACGCACCGGGCGCACGATCGTGACCGGCGGCAGCGCGTCGCACAGCGCCGAGCGCGCGAGCGGCTTGCGAAAGCGCCAGAAGGCGATCGCCTGGCTGAGCAGATTCATTGCAACGAGCAGCGCCGCAAACAGCCCCGCCCATCCTGCCGGCGTCATCGTGCAAGCCCTCGCAGCAGCGCCGAAATCATGACGACAGCCCGCCCGTGAGCGTCGGCAGGTCTAGTGGGCGGAAGCCGTAATGCGCGAGCCAGCGCACATCCGCCTCGAAGAACGGGCGCAAATCCGCCATGCCGTATTTCAGCATGGCGATGCGGTCGATGCCCATGCCCCAGGCGAAGCCCTGATAGATTTCAGGGTCGAGCCCGCAGTTCCTGAGCACGTTCGGATGGACCATGCCGCAGCCGAGGATTTCGAGCCAGTCGTCGCCCTCGCCGAAGCGGATCTCGCCGCCCTTGCGTGAGCACTGGATATCGACCTCCATCGAAGGCTCGGTGAAGGGGAAGAAGGATGGCCGGAAGCGCATCTTGACCGTGTCGATCTCGAAGAACGCCTTGCAGAACTCCTCCAGGATCCATTGCAGGTGGCCCATATGGGCCTTCTTGTCGATGACGAGGCCCTCGACCTGATGGAACATCGGGGTGTGGGTCTGGTCGGAATCCATCCGGTAGGTCCGACCCGGGCAGATCACGCGGATCGGCGGTTCCTGGGCCAGCATGGTGCGGACCTGCACCGGCGAGGTGTGGGTGCGCAGCAGCTTGCGTTCGCCATTGGCGTCGGGCGCGAAGAAGAAGGTGTCGTGCATCTCGCGGGCGGGATGGCCGACGGGGAAATTCAGCTTGGTGAAATTCAGGTCGTCGGTCTCGACATCGGGACCTTCGGCGATCGAGAAGCCCATATCGCCGAAGATCGCGGTGATCTCGTCGATGACCTGGCTGATCGGGTGGATGCGGCCGCGCGCTTCCGGCCCCTCGCGCACCGGCAGCGAGACATCGATGGTCTCGGAGGCCAGCTTGGCGGCGAGCGTCGCTTCCCCCAGCGCATCCTTGCGAGCGGTCAAGGCCGTCTGGACCGTGTCGCGCAGGCCGTTGATCAACGGCCCCTTTTCCTTGCGCTCATCGGGTGTCATCGCGCCCAGCGTCTTGAGCAGGGCCGAGATCGAGCCGGCCTTGCCGAGTGCGGTGATGCGCAGTTGCTCGAGGGCGCCCTCGTCGGGAGCGGCCTCGATGGCGGCGAGAACGTCGCGTTCCAGGGTGGTGAGTTCGGTCATGGATTTCGGTCGCAACGTGCTGAATGCGTGGGAACGGCCGCGTTCTAGCGGGAACGGCCGGCATATGCCAGAGCGAAGCGGAGCTTGCACCCTCCCCCGAGACTGACGCAGGCCGGAAACGCCGGCGAGGACCGCAGACCATGCCCGACAGCACCGCCCAGAAGAACTCGCCCTCCTATCGCCTCGCGGCACTCGACCCCGATTTCCTGCTCGGCGATTCGACGCGCGGCGCCCGCTTCATGCTCGAGTACCAGAAGGCGGAGGATCATCTGCGGGCGCGCGGCATCCTCTCGACCATCGTCGTCTTCGGCTCGGCGCGGGTGCGCGAGGGCGAGCCCTGGTACGAGGCGGCGCGCGCCTTCGCGAAGCTCGCCTCGCAGCGCGGTGGCGCGCTGGCCGCTGGCGATCTCGGCCGCGACCATGTCATCGCCACCGGCGGCGGGCCGGGCATCATGGAGGCTGCCAATCGCGGCGCGACCGAGGCCGGGGCGCTGTCGATCGGCTTCAACATCACCCTGCCGCATGAGCAGGAGCCGAACGCCTGGTCGACGCCGGACCTGACCTTCCGCTTCCACTATTTCGCGATGCGCAAGATGCATCTGGCCATGCGGGCCTCGGCACTGGTGGTCTTTCCGGGCGGCTTCGGCACGCTCGACGAACTCTTCGAGATCATGACGCTGGTGCAGACCGGCAAGATGCGGCCCGTTCCGATCGTGCTCTATGACGCCGCCTATTGGAAAGCCCTGCTGAACCTGAAGACCATGGCCGATGCCGGGATGATCCGGGCCGAGGACCTGTCCTTGTTCTGCTACGCCGATTCACCGGAAGAGGCCTATGCCCGCATCATCGAGGGCGCAGGCGACAATTGGCGGCCGGCCACGGAGGATAGCGTTCAGACGTGAGGCTCGGTGCGCTGGTTCGAGTTCCGCTGCTCAAGGCCGTTCCATTCCGAGCACAGCAACTCGTACCAAACTTCGCCTTCTTCGGCGCCCGGGATGCGGGCGGGAAAGTCGGGGAAGTCTGTGCGGACGTGTTTCATTCCGATCTTCTCCATCACGCGGCGTGAGCCGTGGTTCACCGCCATCGTGCAGGCGACGACCT
>JAESFK010000490.1_pt1 | contig 19591 bp, 16 predicted proteins | sample 9269391 | NCBI WGS metagenome assembly JAESFK01 (sample SAMN14506231, study PRJNA617097) | algae metagenome | isolation source: Drouetiella hepatica UHER 2000/2452 and co-occurring heterotrophs from... | place: Slovakia: Slovak Paradise National Park, Hrabusice, Kosice Region | collected 2000-01-01
CGCGACCAGATACGACCGATGCGCCCATACTTTCCTATCCGCAATCATGATCGCTGCAACATGCTGCTATTGGCTCGATTAATGAGTCCTGAGCCTAGATGAACGCGCCGCTCTGCTCACCCCGGCTCCGCTCTTTCCCCTACAAGTCGTTAAGGCAGCCCGCTTTCTTGAACAGCTCAAAAAGAACTCGAAACTGAAGCCGAAGTCGGACACCCATGCGGAGATACGCGACCGTGCGACGATTAAACTGGTCATGCGGGATGTCGATGGCGGGGAGGTCGTCGAGATCGGTGACAAGCTGTGGAAGAGGCGACCGACTGACTCCCCCGTCCTGCAGTGTTGTCCGGAAACCGGAACAAGATCACGGGTCGCCGGTGCAATTCCTTTCAACGCGATGAATTTGCAAGTTCCCTTGCCTTCAGGCCGCCACGATTTTTGCGTTCAGGCAAAGGGGAAACGGAAAAAGTGAAAACGGGACGGATGGAAAGAAAGCTCCCTGCCGTTGGTTTGATGCGCATGAAGCCGGAATCCACTCCACATCAGCCGCCCGCCGTCCCCGTCGAACACTCATAACGAACCGCGCCCGTTTCGCCGTCCACCCCCGCAAGGCTGACACCATAGCCCCATAAATGCCGGATGTGCCGAAGCGTGGCGTCGCGGCTGGTTTCCTCCAGAAGAACGCCATTCTTGATCCGGTGTTGCAGCCGCAGTTGCCGGTCGCCGAGCAGGTCGACATCGACAACCTGGATATCCTGCTGGTTGGCAGCAACATCGTAACTGCTGGCCAATGCCTTGCGGATCTCGGTATAACCCCGCTCGTTGTGGATCGAGGCGACCTCGCAATATTTGTTGTCCGCCTCGTCGGTCAGCTGGAACAGCCGGAATTTGCGGATCAACGCCGGGCTCAGATACTGCAGGATAAAGGATTCGTCCCGGTGGTTTGCCCAGGCGTCGAGGAGGGTTTCGCGCCATCGGCCGCTGCCGGCAATCTCGGGAAACCAGTCGCGGTCCTCCGATGTTGGCTCATTGCAGATGCGTTCGATGTCCTGCATCATCGCAAATCCGAGCGCATAGGGATTAATTCCGGAATAGCGGGGATCGTCGAAATGCGGCTGGAAAACCACGCTGGAATGGCTGTGCAGCATTTCCAGCATCGAGCCTTCGCTGATCTTGCCCTGATCGAACAGCCTGTTCATGATGGTGTAATGCACAAAGGTGGCGCATCCCTCGTTCATAACCTTGGTTTGCCTCTGCGGATAGAAATACTGGGCGATCACCCGGACGATGCGCAACAGCTCGCGCTGCCACGGCTCTAGGATCAGGCTGTTCTTCTCCAGGAAATAGAGAAGATTTTCCTCCGGGAGATTAAGGACCTTCTTCCGCTCCAGGGCGTCGCGTTCGGCCTCTTCCGGGTCGGGCCGGCCGGTGGCGCGCGGAAGGGTCCGCCACAGGTCGCTATAGGTCTGTTCCTCGTATTCCAGTCTTTCGCGGGCCCGTTCCTGCTCTTTCTTCGAAGACAGACGCGGCGGGCGGCGGTAGCGGAACACGCCCTGGTCCATCAGCGCATGGGCGGAATCAAGAATGGCTTCGACAGCGGCTGTGCCATGCCGTTCCTCGCATTTGGCAATGTATTTCTTGGAAAACTCCATATAGCTGAGGATGGCGCCGGCATCGGTCCATTGCTTGAACAGATAATTGTTCTTGAAAAAGTGATTGTGGCCAAAGGCCGCATGGGCGGTCACCAGGGTCTGCATGGCCATGGTGTTTTCCTCCATCAGATAGGTGATGCAGGGATTGGAATTGATCACCAGCTCATAGGCAAGGCCGTGGTGGCCCTTGCGATAGCCGTGTTCCTCGTAGACGAAGCGCTTGCCGAACGACCAATGCTGGTACATCAGCGGCATGCCGACGGAAGAATAGGCGTCGAGCATCTGCTCTGACGAGATGATCTCGAGCTGATTGGGGTAGACGTCGAGCCCGAGTTCATCGATCGCGATCGTTTCGATCGCGTCATAGGCGCGAGACAGCGTCTTGAAGTTCCAGTCGGAACTGTGGAACAGCAGTTTTGCGCCTGCGTTCTTTGCCATGCCGGGCTCCGTTCAGCTGCGATATTGCAGGGTTGGCTGCCTGGCGAAGAGCTTTCGGAAGACAGGGTAGATGTCGGACGGCCGTGCAATCCGGGTCATCTGGAAATTCGGCCATTCGCCATCGACGGTGCGATAGGCGCGCCAGAGCGAGGTGCCGTTGTCCGTCGAGCCGAAAATCTCGCTCTCGCGCTCGTCGATGATTTCGACGTAGGCGTAATACTGGCAAAGCCGCATCAGTTCCGAGGTGAGACGCGAGGCGCAACGTTCCGAATCGCGGGAGATGTTGTCGCCGTCGGAGGCTTGGGCAGCATAGATGTTCCATTCTTTTGCGGGGTAGCGTTCCTGAATGATGCGCAGCATTTCCTCAAGCGCCGTGGAGACCACCGTACCGCCGCTCTGGGTGCTGTAGAAAAAGGTATCCTCATCGACCTCGCCCGCCTCGTCCGTGTGGCGGATGAAAACGATGTCGATCCGGTCGTAGCGGCGTTTCAAGAAGAGATGCAGCAGCACGAAGAAGCGCTTGGCGAGATCCTTTTCCCGCTCGCCCATCGAGCTGGAGACATCCATCAGGCAAAACATCACCGCATTGGCGTTGGGCAGCGGCTGCCGTTCGAACCGGTTGAAGCGGATATCGACGGGATCGACATAGGGAATGCGACGGCGCCGCCGCTCGAGCATATCGAGTTGTGCCCGCAAGGCGGCCAGATGCTGGCGCTGGACGATGTCGGGATCCGGTTCCGCCGCCAGCTCTTCGATTTCCTGCGCCAATGCCTCCAGTGTCTTTCGCTTGGGACGCTGCAAGGCAATGCGGCGTCCATAGCTGTTGCGCATGGTGCGGCTGACATTGATATTGGTCGGAGAGCCGCTGGTTGCAAAGCCTGCACGGCGCGGTTTGAAGGCGACGGCTTCCTTGAGGCTGAGCTTGATCATATCGGGAAGTTCCAGATCCTCGAAAAACAGTTCGAGCACTTCCTCGCGCGACAGCAGGAACTGGAAATCGTCCTCGTCCTCACCTTTTCCGGCAGAAGAGCCAGAACCGCCGCCACCCTGCGGTTTGTCGATGCGATCTCCCGGCATGTAATCGCGATTGCCGGGCAGAACATATTGACGGTCGCCGCTACCGCGGGCGGGCTGAAAGGTTGGCTCGCTGGCGCCGCGCGCTGGCATCGGAACAGCGTGTCCCGAATCCACGTCGGCGATCCGCTCCGTCTTGACGCGATCCTTGATGAAGCGTTTCAGCTCCTCGCGGGCCCGCTTCAGGAAGCGTTGGCGGTTCCCGAGGCTCTTGTCTTTCGGGTTGAGGCGACGGTCGATGAAGTTCGGCATTGGCTACCCCCAGACATCGATAGGTTTCACCCCGCCTTGTTGACGCGCATGTACCATTCCACCAGCCTGCGCACCTGCCGCTCGGTATATCCCCGTTCGATCATGCGATGGACGAATTCGGCATGCTGTTTCTCGCTGGCGCTGTCTTTCTTGGAGCCGAAGCTGATGACGGGCAGCAAATCCTCCACCTGGCCGAACATCCGCTTCTCGATCACTTCCCGCAGCTTTTCATAGCTCATCCAGGACGGATTGCGGCCGTTGTTCTTGGCGCGGGCCCGCAGGGTGAACTTGACAACCTCGTTGCGGAAATCCTTCGGATTGGCAATGCCGGCCGGTTTTTCGATCTGCGACAATTCATTGTCGAGGATGGTCCGGTTGAGAATCTGCCCCGTGTCCGGATCCTTGAAATCCTGATCTTCGAGCCAAGCGTCGGCATAGGCGATATAGCGGTCGAACAGGTTCTGGCCGTATTCGCTGTAGGATTCCAGATATGCCTTCTGGATCTCGTGGCCGATGAACTCGGCATAACGGGTGGCCAGTTCCGACTTGATGAAATTGAGATAGGCAGCCTCGGTTTCCTTCGGGAATTGCTCGCGCTTGATTGCCTGTTCGATGACATACATCAGATGCACCGGATCGGCGGCGATCTCCTTGCTGTCGTAATTGAAGGTCTCCGACAAGACCTTGAAGGCAAAGCGCGTGCTGACGCCGTTCATGCCCTCGTCGACACCTGCGGCATCACGATATTCCTGCACCGATTTGGCCTTGGGATCGACGTCCTTCAGGTTTTCACCGTCATAGACCCGCATCTTGGTATAAAGAGGCGAGTTTTCATGCGGGGTCAGCCGTGTCGAAACGGTGAAGCGGCTGAGGCTTTCCAGAACCTCCGGGGCGCAGGGGTTTTTGGCCAGCTCGCTCTCGCGCAGCAGCTTGTCATAGATCTGCCGCTCCTCGGTCACGCGCAGGCAATAGGGCACCTTGACCACCAGGATGCGGTCGAGAAAGGCTTCATTGTTGCGGTTGTTCTTGAATTGCAGCCATTCGGATTCGTTCGAATGGGCAACGACGATGCCCTGATAGGGGAAGGCGCCGAAATTCTCGGTACCGTTGTAATTGCCCTCCTGCGTCGCGGTCAGCAGCGGATGCAGGACCTTGATCGGCGCCTTGAACATTTCCACGAATTCGAGCAGGCCCTGTGTCGTGCGGTTCAAACCGCCGCTATAGGAGTAGGCGTCGGGATCGGCCTGGCTGAAATTTTCGAGCTGGCGGATATCGACCTTGCCGACCAGCGAGGAAACGTCCTGGTTGTTTTCATCGCCGGGCTCGGTCTTGGCGATGCCAATCTGGCGCAGGCGCGACGGCATCAGCTTGACGACGCTGAATTTCGAGATGTCGCCACCGACTTCGTCAAGGCGTTTGGTCGCCCAGGGGGAGATCATGCCGGTGAGACGGCGTCTGGCAATGCCGTATTTGTCTTCGAGAAGATCGGCCATGCGTTCGGGGTGGAAGAGGCCGAGGGGCGATTCGAACACCGGGCTGATCTGGCCGCCGACCATCAATGTGTAGATCGGCCGCAGCTCCATCAGCTTCTTCAGCCTTTCGGCCAGCGAGGATTTGCCGCCGCCGACTGGACCGAGGAGATAGAGGATCTGCTTGCGCTCTTCGAGCCCTTGCGCGGCATAACGGAAATAGCCGACGATCCGCTCGATCGTGTCTTCCATTCCGTAGAAATCGGCGAATGCCGGATAGACCTTGATGGTTCGGTTGGAGAAAATGCGGCCAAGTCGCTCGTCGGCGCTGGTTTCGACGAAGTTAGGCTCTCCAATGGCGGCGATCATGCGTTCCTGTGCTGTGGCATACATGCTTTTATCGTCGCGGCACGCGAGCAGATATTCCTGGAGACTGATCTCCTCCTGCGCGGTGCTGGTATAAATCTCCGAAAAGAGATCGAAGACATCGGACTGGGTGTTCTGCATCATGCTCTCCCGCGGCCGGTTCGTTGAGACGGGATCGCTGCCTGTCGGCTCGCTCAACGAGATTAACGTTACCTTGCTCCGAAAGTTCCTTCAAATAATTGTTACTGCTGAGAATCTGACAACGAAGAGGGCCGCACCATTTGGGCGGGACCGACGGATCCTGGATCCTTGTCGAAGGGCGCACCGGTGATCACGCACCTCGCTCAGATCCGAATCACCGTCTTTGATGATCGTTCCGAATTCTTCCCGTCCAGCGTAACACAATAGTGCCGGTAACCATCATATCTTCCGTGCTGTTCACAACTTTCGGGGAAGCGGATGTGTGTTCGCACGCTTGCCGGCGTTTTCGAAACCCGGCCAAACCGGACTACGCCGAAGTGGCCTCGTGAGCGCTCCAGCCTCCATCAGGTGTTTTCGATAGAAGCGGCGTGGCGAAAACACCGGCGGTTTTCCCCGGCCAGCGGCTGTCTAAAGCCGTCAACCGGTCTACCCACCGGCGCGATTGCAGCATGGCGGCGCCGATGGCCACCGGTTCGACACCGGCGATAGTGAGAAGCGAAAGGCCGGCGGCGATGGATGTGCCGCTGGAAATGACATCGTCGATCAAAACGACGCGGCGGTTTTCCAGAAGCGGCAGCATGCGCGGATCGATATAGAGCCGTTTTGTCTGGTCGGGCGTGGTGATCGATGACATCGGTACAGACAGGTGGGGCTGATACCAGAATTTTGGCGAGGTTCCGAGTGGAACATAGCGGCTGTGGCCCAATGCCCGCGCGACGGCGCTGGCCAGCGTCAGGCCGAGTGTCGGCAAGCCGACGATAACGTCGGGGTGAAACGGTCTCAATGTTTCGGCAAGCTGGACGGCCAGCGCATCCTGCACCGCGAAGCTTGCCTGATTGACGATCAGCGATGCCAGGGCATGGATGCCATCGGACAGCGGGCGAATCGGCAGGCGGAGTTGCCGCCCATCCATCAAGGTCGCCGGATAAAAATCACTATGGGTCTTGCCCGGGGCGAACGTGTTTGCGGGATGGATTTCCTGCCAGAAGTCATGCGGCTGCATGGCGTCTTCCTTTGAGCCAAACTGTAAGGGATGTGTTCGATTTTCGGTAGTTTTGATCTATACCGGAAGAACGCCAAGGGGAAGTCTGTGAAGCCCCGGCAAACAGCGGACGATCCGCGATCCAAGGAATTGCCTGCCGATGCGCCTGCCCGAAATTCTGACCTCTGACCTGCCTTTCCTCACTGCGCTGCGCCGCGATCTGCATGCGCATCCGGAACTCGGTTTCGAGGAGGAACGTACCAGCGGTATCGTCGCCGATTTGCTGGAGAAGGCCGGGATAGCCGTGACACGCGGACTGGGCAGTACCGGCGTGGTCGGGACGTTGCAGGTTGGCAATGGTACCCGCAGCATCGGCCTTCGCGCCGACATGGATGCACTGGCAATGCCGGAAACGGCGGAGCGTCCCTACAAGTCGACGGTCACTGGCAAGATGCATGCGTGTGGTCATGACGGTCATACGGCCCTGCTGCTGGGGGCGGCGCGGTATCTGGCCAAGACGCGCAATTTCTCCGGCACCGTGCATTTCATCTTCCAGCCGGCGGAAGAGGGCCGCGGCGGCGCGCGGCGCATGGTCGAGGATGGATTGTTTCAGCGATTTCCCTGCGATGCCGTCTACGGCCTGCACAATATGCCCGGCCTCGACACCGATGAGATGGCAGTCGTCGCCGGGCCGCAGCTTGCCTCCTCCGACAGCTGGCGTGTGACGTTTCGCGGTACCGGTACGCATGGCGCCAAACCGCATCTGGGCAAGGACCCGATTACTGCGGCGGCAACCTTTCTTGCTTCGTTGCAGACGATTGTCGGCCGGGTCGTCGATCCGCTGCAGCCGGCCGTCGTCAGCGCCTGTTCGGTGCAGGCGGGCAATCCGCAGGCGCTCAATGTCATTCCCGATAGTGTCGAGATCGGCGGCACGGCGCGGGCCTATTCGCCCGGCGTGCGCGATCAGCTCGAAACCGAAATCGGCCGTCTGGCGACCGGCACCGCCGCGATGTACGGCATTGCCGCCGACTATGGATTCGAGCGGCGCATCCCGCCGGTTGTCAACGATGCCGATGCGACAGCGCGTGCATTGAAGGCCGCGGGAACCGTGTTTGGCGACAAGTTGCGAACCGCCTTTCCGCCCTCGACGGCCGGCGATGATTTCGCCTATTTCGCCGGTGAAGCTCCGGGTTGTTATGTCTGGCTAGGGAACGGTCCGGCGGTCGAGGGCGCGCTTCACCACAACACCGCCTATGATTTCAACGATGATGCGATCGGCCCAGGCGTGGCGTTCTGGACGACGCTGGTCGAGCAGGAACTGGCGCCCGTCTGAGTGCTCAGCCCGAGGCGGTCAGTCCCGGGCCAGGATAGGGCTTTCCATGAGCGTGCCGGTTTCGACATCGGCGATGCCCCTGTCGGTCTGATGCGGTCCGGCGTTGCAGGCAAGGGTTGCCCCGAAGCAGGCCTTGAAGACCAGATAGGGCGGTTGCCAATCGACGATATGGTCCATTGCGGCGCGAACATCTGCGAAATCCCGGGCGACATCGTCCAGTGGCGCGTCGGAAACCAGGCCCGAAACCGGCAGCGGCAGGAGCGCTTTGATCATTCCATTGGAGGCGACTGCCATGCCGCCGCCGACGGCGATCACCGCATTGGCGGCAAGCGCCATGTCGGCGGGATCGTTGCCGAAAACCGTGAGATTATGGCTGTCATGGGAAACGGTATTGGCGAATGCGCCGCGCCACTCGCCCCATCCGCGCAGGAAACCGATGCGCGGCCGGCTGTCGCTGCGTCCGTGGCGATGCGCGACCGCAATCAGGGTCGTGCCTTCCGGTGGCACGACGAAACCATCCCGCACCTCCGCTTCCGCTTCGCCCCAGCGGGTAAAACGTGGCTGGTCAATGGTGGCGATCCGAACGGCATTTTCGCTGGAGGGAACGCGGAAATCATCGGCCGTTAGCGGCGCGATCTTCATGGAGTGTTCAAGCACGGATGTATCTGAGGGGGCGATGTCCGCAAGCATGCAGCCGTCCTTGGCGACAGCAACGCCGTTGGCGATGACGACGCGGGCCTTGAGATCAGTGAGATTGTCGAACACGGCGATATCGGCGCGGCGACCCGCAGCTACCAACCCGAGATCGGAACGGCCCAGCCGTTGTGCAGCATTGAGCGTTGCTGCCCGCAGCGCCCATTCCGGCTTCAGCCCGTAGCGCACCAGCCGCCGGATAACATCGTCGAGACCGCCGCCGGTTGCCAGATCGTCGGGAAAAACGTCGTCGGTGCAAAGGGTCACCGTCTGCGGCAGATGACCGAGCCCGTTCAGGGCGTCGGCGAATTGCGGCAGCAGATGGTCATGGGAGCCGCGCAGCTCGATCGTCATGCCCGCGCGCAGCTTTTCCATCAGATCAGCTGATGATAGCAGCTCGTGGTCGGAGCTGACGCCGGCAGCCATGAAGGCGGCGAGATCGCCACCCTTCAGGCCGCGCGCATGGCCGCAGATCAGTTTTGCCGAAGCGAGCCCCTCCTGTATGATCGCGATCATACGCTGATCGCGGTTAATCACACCGCGCATGTTCATGACCTCAGCGATACCGCCGATTTCCGGCCAGGAGAGGAGATCGGCAATCACATCGGCATCGAAATCGGCACCGTTCAGTTCCAGCCCCGGTGCAGAGGGCACGCAGGATGGGGCAAGCAAAATCATGCGCAGCGGCGACGTCTTGGCGGCATCGGCGGCAAAACGCACGCCGGCGACGCCATGGACATTACCGAATTCATGCGGATCCCAAACGATCGTCGTCACGCCGCGCGGCAGAACGGCAGCCGCGTAGGTTGCGGGCGTCACCATCGAGCTTTCGATGTGCATATGCGTGTCGATCAGACCCGGCGAAACGAAACAGCCGGAGATATCGATGATCTCTGAAGCGTCCGTTCTTGCTCCGGCCGGGTGGACGCTGGCGATCATCGGCCCGACGAGGCCGATATCGGCCGCTCGCAACTCGCCCGTCACCATGTCGACCAAGGTGCCGTTGACGATCAGGGTATCGAAGGGTGCGTCGCCGCGTGCCGCCGCCACCGCGCGGGTGCGCAGACCGGCGTCGTTGAGGTCGGCGGGTTCGCGTGCGGTGGGATATGTCATTTTCCGGCCTCCCAGCGCAGGGCGTCCATTACAATCGCCTTGATCGCAGGCGCATCGCAATCGGCTGCGAATTCGGCATTGAAGGCGCCGTGGCTGGCGCGGATTTCCACAACCGTGCGGCCGCGTGTCAGCGAACCGGAAAGCTCCATGCCGATCCGTGCCGGCTGGAATGTGACGAGGTCGGGGCGGACAAAGGCTGCGGCAGCGGACGGATCATAGATCGCCATCGCTGGCCGGCCACGGCTGACGCCGATATCGATGTAACCCGCGAGCATATCGGCGAGCAGTGCGGCGTTCGCTCCACCTGCCTGCCGGACCGGCTCGATATCGCCGGGTGCTGCCAGAATCTTGCGGCAGAAGTCGAGATCGACCATGCGCAGCGGCAGGCCATGCGACAGGACGATAGCGACGGCTTCGGGATCGGCAAGTGCGTTGAATTCTGCCGATGCCGTATGGTTGCCGCGCGACAATCCTCCGCCCATCCAGGTGAGTTCGTCGATCTTGGCGGCGAGATCGGGCCGTGCCAGCGCAAGGGCTGCGATGTTGGCGAGCGGCCCGAGCGCCAGAATGCGGCGCGGGGAGGGGGTGCTTTCCAGCCAGCGGCAGAGCGCTGTGAAAGCATCATCGCTCGCCGTATCCTCAGCATCCGGCAGCGTCAGTGCGGCTGTCGGGATACCGGTTTCGCCGAGAATGTCTTGCGCGGTTTCGAGTGCGCCCAGAACCGGTTGGCTGCGTCCGGCATGAACGGGAATGGTCCAGCCGAATGCCTTGGCCGCGCCTGCGGTATTGCGTCGAACCTGATCCATCGGCGTATTGCCGAACACCAGCGATATGCCGTCGATAGCCATGCCCGCATGCATCACCACCAGAATGGCGGCGATGTCGTCAAAGCCCATATCCGTATCGATCCAGACACCCATGTCGAATTATCCGAACCGTTTAAGGGGAGCGGCGCCCTCGACCGGCAGGTCGAAAGCGACGGTGGCGCCGAGCGCATGGGCGGGCAAGGTTGCGTCCGCCTCCGTCTTGATGAAGCCGAGCGGCGTTTCCAGCACATATTCGCGCGTGCCGCCGGCAAAGGAAACTCCGCGCACCGTGCCCGTCAAGGGGCCGGACCCGAGGAAAACTGCGCGGGGCCGCCAGGCAAGACCTGCAACATCGGGGAGTGCAGTGGAGAGCGACACCGCGCCGTTCCCGGTGCTCAGCTTTCCATCGCGGACGGCGAAGATGTTTTCAAAGCCGACGAAATCGGCGACGAAGCTGGAGACCGGGTGGTTGTAGATCTCTTCCGGGGTGCCGATCTGCTCGATGGCGCCGTTTTTCATCACGACGATCCGGTCGGCGAGCGCCAGAGCCTCGACCTGATCGTGGGTGACGAAGATCATCGTTACGCCGCTTTCCTTCTGGACGCGCTGCAGTTCGGTGCGCATCTCAAGCCGCAGCCGGGCGTCGAGATTGGAGAGCGGTTCGTCGAGCAGAAGTACTTTCGGCTCCATCACCATGGAGCGGGCAAGGGCAACGCGCTGCTGCTGGCCGCCGGACAGCTCCGGTGTCTTGCGGTCGGCGAAGGCCGCGAGGCCGACGGATTTGAGACCGGCTTTGACCTTTGTTTCCAGCTCCGTGCCGCGCATGCCCTTCAGCTTGAGGCCGAAGGCAACGTTTTCGAACACGGTCAGATGCGGGAATAGTGCATAGGACTGGAACACCAGCCCGACGGCCCGCTTGTTGGCGGCAACCCGGGTGATGTCGGCGCCGTCGAGACTGATCCGGCCGCCGACCGGCGTCATCAGGCCGGCAATCGAGCGCATGGTCGTGGTCTTGCCGCAGCCGGAAGGGCCGAGCAGTGCCAGCAATTCGCCTTTTCTGATCTGAAGATCGAGATCCTTGACGGCGATCGATTTGCCATAGGCAAGGGAGAGCTTATCGAGAGTGAGGAAGGATGTGTCAGACATAGCGGGAGAACCCCAGAAAACGTTCGGCGAGGAAGACGATGCCGATGGACAGGAAAGCGAGCAGCGAAGACAAGGCGGCGATCGACGGGTCGAAGACGATCTCCATGTAGCCGAGCATATCGATGGGCAGGGTGCGCACACCGGGTCCGGACAGGAACAGCGAGACCGGAACCTGATTGAAGCTGGTGACGAAGCCGAGGATGAAGGCCGACAGGATGCCGCCGCGAATGTTGGGCAGCACGACCCGGAAGAAGGCGCCCATCCGGGATGAACCCAGCAGCACGGCCGCCTCTTCGATATCGGAGCGCAGATTGTTGAGGCTCGCGGACACCACCCGCACCGCATAGGGCAGGATCAGCGCCGTATGGGCAAGGAATAGCGCCAGCGTGATCGAAACACCGATGGGCACGACGAAATAGCGCAAGAGCGCCAGACCGACGATGATGCCCGGCACGATGATCGGCGCCGAGACGATGGTGCGTACGGTCTCAGACAATGGCAGCTTGTAGCGCGACATCGCATAGGCGGCGGGAATGCCGAGCAGAAGGGCAGCAAAGGTGCCGCCGATCGCCAGAAACATCGACATCACGAAGCTGTCGCGAAAGCTTTCGACGGTGAAGACCTTGAGGATCCACTTGAACGAGAAGCCTTGTGGCGGAAAAGCCAACGTGTCGCCGGCCGAGAACGAGGCGGCGACGATGATGAGGAACGGGCCGATCAGGAAGATCAGCACCAGAAGCAGGGTGATCGGGGCAAACAGTCTCGGGGTCATCGCTTGTTCCTCGCTGTGGCGATCCGCTTCAGGAGAATATTGGCGGCAAAACTCATGACGATCAGGATGAAGGCAATGACGCTCGCCGAGACGAAATTGTTGGCGACTGTGACCTGCTGGTAGAGCAGCGTCTCCAGCATCAGCACCTTCGATCCGCCAAGAATGGCTGGCGTGATATAGGCGGTCATCGAGCCGGTGAAAACCAGCGTTCCGCCGACCACCAGACCTTCGCGGGTCAGCGGCAGGATGACCTTCCAGAACACCTGGAACCAGTTGGCGCCAAGCACCCGAGCGGCAGGTACGACATCCTTCGGCAGGTTTTCGAGCGCGCTGATCAGCGAGATCACCATCAGCGGCAGGAACAGTTGCAGCAGGCCGATGAAGACGGCGGTTTCGCTGAAGAGGATGCGGATCGGCTCATCGCTGAGGCCAACGGCCATCAGGGCCTGGTTGACGATGCCGGTGCGGCCGAGGATGACGATCCAGGCATAGGTGCGCGCCACCGGCGAAATCATCAGCGGCAACACGACAAGCCCGATCATCCGGCCTTTGGCGCCCGGCGGCAGGCTGACGATGGCATACGCCGTGGCGTAGCCGATCACGGCTGCTGCGGCGGTGACGAGCGCGCCGAGCTTCAGCGTCCGCAGAAAGACCGTCCTGTTCAGTGGCTGCGAAAAGAAATCCGCATAGGCCGACAGACTCCAGCTATCCGCCGACCGAAACCCTTCGGACAATAGCAGGATGACCGGCATGAGGAAAACCAGCCCCGCGAAAATCGCGGCCGGCAGGGCGAGCGCCAGTGCTTCTGTCCGGTTCTGGAACATGGTCTTTCGTCTCCAGCGGTGGTCAAGTGGAATCCCCGGTGCGGGTGATTACCAAAAACGCATCTTCGGTGGCTGCCCCTCATCCGGCCTGTCGGCCACCTCTCCTCGTAAAACGGGGAGAAGGACAAGCGGCAAACTCTGTCATTCCCTCCCCCCGCTTGCGGGGAGAGGGTCAGGGTGAGGGGCTGTGGCAGCAGCGCCCCCCCGTCGGCAACAAATTCAGTCGGGGCGCAGCCCGCGAACCGGAGTTTGCCGGCCGCGCCCCTTGCCTTGGGAGGCATTCGTGTTGGCCGGTTACTGGCCGACCTTGGCGTTCCACTCGGACAGCCACGCATCGCGGTTGTCGAGCGCCACGGCAGACGGGATCAGCTTCAGACTGTTGGCCGTTTCTTCGCCATAGGTGAGATTGCCAGCGACCGCGTCGGAAACCTTGGCTTCCTTGTTGGCCGGGCTATCGACCAGCTTTTCGGCGAGCTTTGTCTGGATTTCGGTGGAGAGCCAGAAATCCATGAACTCAAGCGCCAGATCCTGGTTCTTTGCGCCCTTGGTCAGAACCATGACGTTCATGCCGCCGGTCTGGCCTTCCTTCGGTGTTGCCCAGCCGAGCGGCAGGTCGAGCTTGGTAAACGGCGCCCAGGAGAAGCGGCCGATCGGTGCCGCCCAGATCTCCTCTTGCTGCATCAGCTGCACGAGTTGCGAGGATTTGACGTAGAAGGTGACGATATCGTCCTTCTTGGCGCCAACCGCTTCAATCGCGCCCTTGAGATCAGGCGTGTCGACGCCAAGCGCCTTGCCAAGCATGTAGAGGGACGGTGGACCCTGGTTGGTCGTGACATTGGGGAAGGCGACGTGGCCGGCATATTCCGGCTTCAGCAGATCGGCCCAGGACTCGATCTTCATCTTGTCGGTGCGGTAGACGATGGACGTCGCATAGAAGGTATAGCCGATGCTCATGCCATCGCCGTTCGGATCCTTGGCGATATCGTAGAGCTTGCCGAAATTGCTGAGCTTGGTGGTGTCGATCTTCTCGATCAGGCCATTGCGATCGGCCGAAAGCGCATCGGCCATGGAAACCACGGCCATGTCGATGACAGGGTTGGCCTTGTTGGCTTCGATCTTGGCGAGGCGCTCGACGCTGTTGCCGGTTTCGACCACCAGCTTGCAGCCGCATTTGGCCTCAAACGGATCGTAGACGATCTCCTTGAACTCGTCCTGCGCGAAAGCATAGACGGAAATTGTCAGGGTCTTTTCCTGCGCATGGGCGGCACCCATGGTCAGCATCAGCGCGGCGGCCGATGAAAAGAGCATTTTGTTCATCTGCGTTCTCCTTCTGGTGGTTTTTAGGCCGGTGGTTTTGGTCCGGCGGTTTTTGGGTCTGTGATGTTCCCGGTCATGCGATCCGGGCCTTCTTTCAGCGGGCCTGATGTCTGCCGGATCACCAGTTGCATCGGCACGCTCGATCGCTCCGCCGCCACCGTTCCCGTCGCGGTGCGCGCGATGTCCAGACTCGAGGTGGAATCGGCCTTGATGACGCGGACCAGCGCCGCAATGGCGATTTCGGCGATTTCGGCCATGTCCATCCGGACCGTGGTCAGGCCGGGGGTGACGACCGACGACCAGATAAGATCGTCAAAACCGGTGACGCTGACATGCTCGGGCACACCAATGCCGGCGCGCTGCAATTCGGTCAGCGCTCGTAACGCATGCAGGTCGGAAACGGCGGCGAAGGCGGTAAAGCCCTGTTCGACCTTGTCCCTGAGCCCGAGAAGACTTCCTTTGCCGTGTTTCTGCTCGTGATTTTCGATCCAGAACACGTCGGCTTGGCCGCCTGCAGGCACGCGGGACTTCATGCCGCCGATGCGGTCGTTCTGCACATTCGAGACCGGATTGTTACCGATCAGCAGAAACTTGCGATGTCCAAGCGACGCCAGGTGCTCGATGACCGTCTGGCCGCCCTGCCAGTGATCCGCCGAAACCGTGTTGCCGGGGGTGGAGGGGCTATCGATGACGGCGACCGGGCAGCCGATATCGGCAATGCGGGTTCCAAGCCGGGGGACGATAACGATACCATCGACGTCGCGTTCGATCAGGCGGTTGATGGCGTCCGTCTGCAACGCAACGTCGCCGCGGGCATCGGCGATCAGCACACCATAGCCGGCGTGGCTTGCCGCGTGTTCGATCGCCTGGGCAATCTGCGGGAACAGGGGATTGGCGATGTTGGGGAGCACCAGGCCGAGAACGCCGGTGCGCCCGGTGCGCAGCGCCCGGCCGGTCAGGCTTGGCGTGTAGCCAAGTTCGGCTGCTGTCGCGCGGATCTTTTCAGCAAGCTCGGCCGAGACACGCCCCTTGCCGGACAGCGCATTCGAGACCGTTGCAGCAGACACGCCAAGCGTCGCGGCAATCTGGCTGAGATTCGATCCTGTGCGCGGGTTGGCCATTTGATCCAACAGGGATGATTAATCGATTAATCATCCCTGTTACAGCAATGCTCTTGTGTTGTCGATACGGTTTTGCGGTTTGATACAGGCGGAAAATTCGTTCCGGCAGGCGAAACTCCGCAAACCGGTGGATGCTCGTGGCAGGCCGGTTACTTTTCCGGCTTCAGTATTTCTTCTTCTGAACGACCTTGTTGCCGCGCGGCCCTGTCTGCACTGGCGTGTTGCTGACATTTTCCTCCAGCAACTTACGCCAGCGGGCCAGCCGCTCGGCAGGCAGCGCGCCTGCCTTGATGGCCGCCTGAACGGCGCAGCCTGGTTCGTGATCATGGGTACAGTCGCGAAACTTGCAGGACGGGGCAAGGTCGGTGATTTCGGAGAAAAGTGTCTCGATGCCGCCGGATACATCGCTGACATGAAGGGTGCGCATTCCAGGCGTGTCGATCACCCAACCTCCGCCGGCAATGGCGTGCAGCGATCGCGCGGTTGTCGTGTGACGCCCCTTGGCGTCGCTTTCGCGGATGTCTCCGGTCTCCTGCGCAGCATCATGGCTGAGGCCTGCCAGCGTGTTGACGAGCGTGGATTTGCCGACGCCAGATGATCCGACCAGCGCGACAGTCTGTCCGACGCCGCACCATGGGGCAAGTGCGGCTGCAGCATCGGCGGAGCGGCCATTCAATGCAATCACTTCCAGGTCGCGTTGCAGTGCTTTTGCTTCCTGTTCAAATGTACTGGCGTCGTCGATCATGTCTGTCTTGGTGAGCACGATCACCGGGTTGGTTCCGGCCTGATTGGCCATGGCCAGATAGCGTTCCAGCCGCGCCGGGCTGAAATCGGCATTACAGGAGGTGACGATGAATAGCGTATTGACGTTGGCTGCGGCAAGCTGCTGCACATGCCTGCCTTCTATCCGGCGCTGCAGCAACGTCTGGCGCTCCAGCCGGCGGACAAGCAGATGAGTCCGAGGATCGGTGAGGATCCAGTCGCCGACGGCAAAATCAGCAGTGTTGGTTTTATGCGCAAGTGTGAGCCGTACCGGTCCCACAGCAGAAAGCGCGCTCAACCGGGCGCGGTGGACTTCTGAGATGCGCATCGGCATGAGGCCGGATTCTGATCGCTCGACCTGGGAGGCAAAAAACTCGGACCAGCCGTGGGACGCCAGAAAGGCCGCGTCTGCACGCTCCGTCACACAGCCGCTCCCCGGCACAGTGTCGCGTTCATGGATGATCCTTCTCAAAACAAGTTCAGACGCTGATAGCAGAAGCACCTTGATGGTGCCAATCGTTTCGCAAATGCGGGTTTTTCAGTTTTGTCTGGGAAATGCCGCAAACTTCCGGTAGGGAAGGGCATCCGGGTCAATTTGGCCCTTTTCAACACGCATTGGCGACATTCGCACGCGGGCGTTCCCACTCTATCCGGGGTCGCGTGTCGATGCCTTTTTCACCATTTCTACCAAGGACAGATTATGATTTCGCTCGAATTGACACCGGTCCAGATCCGGGGACTGAAACTCGCCAAGGAAGGAAACCTCTTCCCGCAGCCGGCCAAAAAATGGACGCACGAAAACGCGACCGTCACGTATGCAAAGACCGACCGCTTCAAGGAGCGTCCGCAGAAGATCCGGTTCCTGACGACAACGACGCTCAACGAACTCGAAGAGCTCGGTTTTCTGGAACGCAGCCATCTCGACCATGACGTCGCTGTCGATCCGCGCGGGATCACGATGGCCGGCAAGATGTGGCTGATGGCCAACAAATAAGAACGGCCGATCAATGGGCGCCGGCGATACCTTCGAATGCATTGGCATTGGAGGGCCGGCCACCCGCCTGCTGTTTCCCAACGGCCTGGGCGGATGCCTTAAGCCCTCGGCTCTCCGCCCGGCGCATAGGCTGTCGTCTGCTCGAATTTGAATTTGTGACCGCAGCGGCAGCGGATCATGTGCTTGCGTGGATTGTTCGAGGCAAACTCGGTTTCGAAGCCGATCGGCAGGGCGTCGATTTCAAATCCCCGCGTCTTGCGGCTGGGCGTATCGTCCTCTGAAACCTCGGCAAAGCCTGTATTCCCGCACTGGGAACATTCCAATTTCCGTGAATAGCGATCTCGCGCAGCCATCTTCATTCCTTTGACAAGAGGCGGGTCATACCAAAACGGCGGCCGGATGGAAGGGCTGATTGTGCCCTTACTCCATCGCTAACTGCTTTCCTCCCAGACCTTTGCCAGTTCCACGATCGTCTTGACCGCCTTTTCCATGTCCTGACGGCTCACCCATTCGAGCGGCGAGTGGAAGGCATGGCCGCCGGCGAAGATGTTGGGGCAGGGCAGGCCCATGAACGACAGGCGTGAACCATCGGTGCCGCCGCGAATGCTGCCGCGCACCGGTTCCATGCCCGCCCGCCGGATCGCCTCGACGGCGTTGTCGACGATTTCGGGATGACGATCGAGGATCGCCTTCATATTACGATATTGCTGCGTGACCTCGAACGTGTAGGAGGAGCCGGGATAATCCGGCATGACATCCTTTATGATCGCCTCGATCATCGCTTCCTTGGTCGCGAGACCCTCGTCGTTGAAGTCGCGGACGATCAGGCTGATGGTCGCCTTGTCCATCGAGCCGGTGAGGCCTGTCGGGTGCACAAAACCGTCCTTGCCTTCCGTGGTTTCGGGCGCCACGTGTTTCGGCAAACGGTCGATGATGGCGCCGGCGATCTTGATGGCGTTTTCCATCCTGCCCATGGCAAAGCCCGGATGGATGGCAACGCCCTGGATGGTGATCTCGACGCCATCGGCGGAGAAGGTTTCATCCTCGATATGGCCTGCCGTTTCGCCATCCATCGTGTAGGCGAACGCCGCACCCAGTTTCGTCAGATCGACCTTTTCGACCCCGCGGCCGATTTCCTCGTCAACCGTGAAGAGGATTTTGATGGTCCCGTGTTTGATATCCGGATTGCCGATCAGGATCTGTGCCGCCGTCATGATCTCGGCAATGCCGGCCTTGTCGTCGGCACCAAGCAATGTCGTGCCATCCGTGGTGATGATGTCATTGCCGATCTGGTCGCGCAGGGCTGGATGGTCGGCAACGCGGATGACCTGGTGCGGATCGCCCGGAAGCTGGATATCGCCGCCGGCATAGGCGCGGATCAGCTGCGGCTTGACGTTGGTGCCGGTGAAATCGGGGGCCGTGTCCATGTGAGAGCAGAAGCAGATCACCGGCACCTGCTTGTCGACATTGGAGGGAATGGTTGCGTAGATGTAGCCGTGCTCGTTGAGATGCGCGTCCGAAATCCCGATCGCCAGCAGTTCCTCGACCAAAAGGCGGCCGAGGTTCTTCTGTTTTTCAGTGGAGGGCTGTGTTGCCGATTTGGCGTCCGACTGGGTGTCGATCACGACGTAGCGAAGGAAACGGTCGGTAACGGTATCGGTCATGGCTCACTCCATTCCATCTGCCTCAAGTGGCCTTCTTTAGCCTTGACCGGCTGCGCCGTGAAGGCATTTCCGGGAAAAAGACCCTTCAAAAAGCGGTGTCTCATGATGTCGAAAACCTGCGACATTCCCTGAAACACGTGGCATAAGGGCGCCGCAACATTCTTGGGCACCGCACAAATGATCCGTATCGAAAATATCAGCAAGCAGCTGAGCCACCGCATTCTCTTCATCGAGGCCTCCGCTGCGCTCAACAAGGGCGAGAAGATCGGCCTTGTTGGTCCAAACGGCGCCGGCAAGACAACCGTCTTCCGGATGATAACCGGCGAGGAGCAGCCTGACGAGGGGCAGGTGGCTGTCGAGAAGGGCGTCACCATCGGCTACTTCAACCAGGATGTCGGCGAGATGGAAGGCCGCAGCGCCGTTGCCGAAGTGATGGATGGGGCCGGCCCGGTCAGCATCGTTGCCGCCGAATTGCGCGAACTTGAAACCGCCATGGTCGATCCCGACCGGCTGGACGAGATGGATGCGATCATCGAGCGCTACGGCGAGGTGCAGGCGCGCTACGAGGAGCTGGATGGCTATGCACTGGACGGGCGCGCCCGCGAAGTGCTGTCA
>JAESFK010000491.1_pt1 | contig 19555 bp, 23 predicted proteins | sample 9269391 | NCBI WGS metagenome assembly JAESFK01 (sample SAMN14506231, study PRJNA617097) | algae metagenome | isolation source: Drouetiella hepatica UHER 2000/2452 and co-occurring heterotrophs from... | place: Slovakia: Slovak Paradise National Park, Hrabusice, Kosice Region | collected 2000-01-01
GATTGAACACTGGTGGAGCGTACTAAAGAACTGGATGCGACAGCGATGGGATGAGTTTGATACCTTTCGGGATTGCGTTGATGCTGCTTTCAAAGAATGTCCTAACGTACATGCGTAGCGCTATATCTCTATCTGAATATTGTAAGAATATTATGCACTCTGCTCAAAGGGAGCTCCCATTCGCCGATAATGAAGACGTGGATAAAAGCCGAGCTGTTTAGGCAAATCATCATAGTTATGAGTACTAAAGATCTGATTATTCAGGAGCTTGATCAACTTCCTGAGCCTCTACTGTCAAAGGTACTTGAGTCTATTCGTCAGTTGAAAAGCTCTGAGCTAGGTGAGGCCGAAGATCGCGTTTGGCAAGCTTACCTTGCCTCAGAACAAGAAAATGAAGAGGTGTATCGTCGTCTTGCAAGCTCCTGAATTTCTTGATTTAGAGGATGTGTTGAGAATTCACAACCGACAGATTCAAAAGTTTGGGGGTATTTCAGGCGTTCGTGATCTCGGATTACTGGAGTCCGCATTGTCTCAACCCCAGGCAACTTTTTCGGGACAACTCCTTCACCCCACAGTTTGGGAGCAGGCGGCAGCTTATCTTTTTCATCTGGCGATGAACCACCCGTTCTGGGATGGGAATAAACGCACTGCCTTCGCTGTCATGGATACTTTTTTACGGCTGAATGGTTTCGTCTTAATGCTCAGTCAAAGTCAAAAATATCAGCTCGTTATTCAAGTTGTCGAAGGAACTCTGAATAAGGCTGATTTGGCAGGTCAACTCAAACAAGCTTCTACTCTGCGCCCTGAAACTTGAAAGTGATATTTGGAACTATGGGTAGACCCACAAATGAGAAGTGTTGGGCATGCAGTCTGTTAACGGTGAGCGAAGCCCGCAAGCTGCATGAGACCGATCGGGGTGGTGATGGCTGCTGGAACGATGACACTTGCCGCAGTCGGCGATCGTACTACCGCAAAGGTCGCACTCAAGGTGTCAGGCGACAATCCCAGATGGAAGAGTTAGTCGTGCCGATTCCTGAAGTTCCCTATGTGGTGCTGCATTCCTATGTGGACAAGCCTCGACAAATTAATGACGCGGTGGTGATCCATGCGCTGTGTGCAGAGCTGTGGCTGGGAAATAAACCGACAGCGATGACGCAACCCCAACATACGTTTGGGCTACCCCCGCGAATGGTCAAGGAGTATGCGCGTCAATTGTTGGAGGCACTTTACCAGCGCTATGGGAGCGATCGCCGCAGTGGATTTGAGCGCTTTGCCCGTGAGGAACAGCACTCCGTTTCCCAATGTCCGATCCGACCTTGCTCTTACCATGCTGAGCATTTGCATTGTCGTCAGGTAGGAGAGCGTCTGTGAAGGCAGAGCAGCTGGAGCTAGCGTTGTGGGATCAGTTGCAAAGGGCACAGCAAAGTCCAGAGTTCTTGGATGTGGAGTCGATGCTGGATGCTGTGGAAGCAACAGTGGCTCATTTGCCTGAGTCTGAGCAACTGCGGTTTGCGGGAGAGGCGTTGCTTCAAGTGGCTGAGCTTTGTGTAGCGCGATCGGCTCTATGGATGACGGAGTGGGAGGAGTCCTCTCGTGATCCCATTGTCGAGCGTGGCTTCTTTGCCGAGGTGGTGCGGCAGACGATGGCGGTGGATTTGAGTGAGTTGATGGAGCCAATTTCACCCCGGAAGCAGCGGGTGAAATCAACCCAGAAACCAGAGGGGTCGATAGTAGCTCCAGTGGGTAAGGCGGCAGTATTGGCGATGGTGGAGCAGCTAGAGGCAGCGGTAGCGGATGAAGCAGAGAGAAGCCAGGAAGTGCTGGCGATCGCTCATGAGGAGAAGGTGTCTTTCTGGACAGAGGCGATCGAGCGAAGGCTGCAAGATACGCCTGATGAGAGGATTTCGTTCACTGAACTGTGTCGTTACCTCAGTATGCCGTGGGTTGAAGTGTGGTTAGGTCTGTTGTTAGGCGGCTTTGAGTTAGAGCAGAGAGGGGAGTTCTATCAGGCGGCAATTTGGGTGAGGTGCCTCAAAGATCAGCCTGCCGTCTCAAAGAATCTGCTGAGGAAATAGGTTGAGAATCTTGTGTAACTAGGAAGATACAAACTAGGAGTTACACAAGAAAATCTTCTCTAAATTAGGCTAAACACCAGAACAGGGCTGTGGATAATTCAAGATTCTCTGGAGCTGAAGGCTGCGATCGCAACCTTTAGCTAATTTTTCCTAACCTTGCATAACTCAAAACTTTCGATCGTTTATATCCTCAGAAGCCCAAGAACACTGACACAAAACTAGGAGAAACAACATGCTACGTAAAATCGCTTCAGTCTCAGCTTTGATTCTCGCCGCTGTTCCTGCAATCTCCATGTCTGCCTTAGCCTTGTCTGGCCCCAAAGTCACCGTCTTTAACCAGGGCGGCTATGTCGCGGACTACCAAGTTAGCTACACCGCCAATGGACAACGTAACGAAGTCAAAGTCTCTGGTCTAGTGGTCGGTAAAAAACAAACCGTCACACTGCCTGTGGGCAGTCAAAGCATCAGGGTTCGGGGACAAATGCTCACAGGTTTGTTCTGGGAGCCTAAGCGAGAGCTGTTTAACCAAACTGCCAATGATGGCAGCTGCTTCAAGACCTATGGCACCATTTTCAGAGGTGACTGGTCACGGGACTGTACGGCTGATTTCTAGGCAATACAGCGCTCCTGTGGCGTGGATCTTTCAACAAGCCCTGTCTGGCATGACACAACAGACCCCGATCGGTTTTTAATAGGTGAACCTTCCGATCGGGTCATGCTTGTTAAGATGTCCATTATCATTAACTTGGGCGATCAAGCCAACAAAAGCCCCACCGTTCCCAGCAGGGCTAGAGCATGATTATTGCAGTGGTCGATGCGCTAAAAGTACCTCTAACGCCAATATTGCTTGTGTGATCCCTGCGTAGGCTTTATCTAGCTGTTCTTTGGTTGCAGCGCTTTTACACCACCGCTCCGAAGCCTCAAACCTGAAATAAAAATCATCAGCAGAGCAGCCGCAAAAGATCTCCTCAGCCAGCACCTCAGCAGCATGGGCTAGCCATTGCAGCCTCAAGGGACACCTACAACCATCCTCCAGCATTGGAAAGGGTTAATTACATTGTGGAAGTGTCGCTCAATCCCTCTTTCACCGAAATGCATCACAGATGCTACAAACTTGTTGAGATATTGGGCAAGATAGCCATCCCTCTAGGCAAGGCAAACTTCATTGAAACGAACCTCGGTCAGCTCAATCAAGGAATCACTGCCAAAGCCTGAATGGGATATGGGGAAATTCACTTCTATAGAATGCTGACCCACAGTGAAGCGTGAGACGCTTATCGCCCTTCAAATAGAGCGTCATAGTGGGATGTTTCCTTATTGGGGTGTGGATTGCAGTCTCCAGCGGTGGGTCATGATTCCTACTCCACTGGAAACAAGGACTGGCGTAAAATTCAGGGATACGAGTTGAACAGATTAGATCCGTCAGTGTATAGACTCCGTTATTTCTTTGACTCTGGTGCTGGCATTTGTTTATGGGCTGCAAATGATGTAACTAGAGATCGTTTAGGCTACACAGTTGATAGCTCCAAGCTGCCCATAACCTCCACTCTTATGCATCGCGTCGAGTTTGTTTTAGCTTGGTACGATACATTCCTAGATTGGGACAATCCTCCAAGGGAAACACAGTGGAAAGCAATTGAGGGAGAACGATTTAACCTTGCCGCCCAAGAAGTGCTGCATTTGCTTCGAGAACAATTGGGAGCAGAGTTTGAAATTGTAGATGAGTCAAAAACAGCAGCATGATGGGTATCGCAAGCGACCGGGAGACAAATACTCGATTAGGAGCGATCGCCCCTGCTGTTGCCGAAGAGATTCAAACTCTATCGAATGAAGAGCTAGACCGCTTGGTAGTGGCACTACTAGACTTCACAACCTCATCTGACCTAGAGCCGTGGTTGATATCTAGACGAAGCTGAATGGGAGGCGATCGTTAAGTTGCAAAGTATGGCACTATGATCCATACTCTGCAACTTTCATCAGCAGACAACCTTAGGCAGCTAACAGCAGTCCAAGAGGAGGACGATCGCAATGAGTGAATCTGAAATGCCCGAAAGCTCATGCCCCTGGTGTGGTCACGAGATGACCCATGCAGCAGATCCTTTTGGGATGACTGCTCCGAAGCCTGGAAATATCGCCATCTGTGCCGAATGTGCCGGGTTTCTAGAGATTGGCGCAGATTTGAGCGTGAACAAGCTAGACCCAAGCACTGAGGTTTATCTGATGAAGCATCAGGCGAAAGCCTATGCAAACTTGTTACAGCTCCAATCAGTCATTTTAGAGAGGGTTGGAGGCGATCGCACCTCATAACCTACAACCCAAAACACCATGCCCTGAAACCCCTGTGCCCACTGTGACTAAGCAATGGCAAAAAGAGACATCTTGAATTGTATTTTGTGCAAATCTAAGCAAAGGCAGTTTTAGCCGAAGACTTCTTTGTGAAATGACGGGGCGATTGCCTAATATACCTACCCGCAGAGGTGAATTTACTACAAATTGCAGTCAATGCTGCAAAATTAGGCTCAATAGCATGTTAGGTATACCTCAATACATTGATGTCTTCATTGGGTGTGAGTTATGAGTAAACGCCGTGATGTTTTAGTGGGTGCACTGAGCGCATCTGCCGCTACTTTTGCAGGAACCCTATTTGCCCAAAAAGCCATTGCCCAAACACCCAGCTCTCAATTTTCTCCTGAACCAATTTCTGGAGTTCCCACGAAGCTACGGATTCTGCTGCTCAACCCCAATAGTTCTCCCGACTTTACAGCTCTGATTTCCCGCGAAGCGAAGAAAGTAGCCAGCCCTGGCACAGAGTTTGTTGAAGTTACCTCACCGTTTGGCCCCAAGTACATTGGCACCCGCACTACGATGGCGATCGCTAGTCATGCCGCCGTTGATGCTCTGGCTCAAATATTGGCGAAGGACAAAAACATTGATGCTGCGATTCTGGCAGGCTTCGGCGCACAAGGAATTCCAGCGATGCGAGAGTTTGCCTCTTTCCCCATTATCAGCTTGATGGATGCCTCAATTGGCGCTGCGATGCAGGTCAGTACTCGTTTCTCGATCCTGACGGGCGGTGAACGCTGGGTGCCCATGCTCAAAGAGCAGGTTAGTGCAATGGGAATATCAAGCCGGGTGGCTTCTGTGCGATCGATTCCTCTGACTGGAGCAGAGATTGCTCAAGATCAAGACCGAGCTTTGACGTTACTTACAGACTTAGCCAATACCTGCGTCAACGAAGATGGGGCAGAGTGCGTTGTTTTTGGCGGAGCAGCCGTGGCAGGGATTCCTAGACGAATTCAAGACCGAGTCAGCGTGCCTTTGATTGATAATGTGGTTGTTGCCGTTGCGACGGCTGAGATGCTGGCGCGAGTCATGAGTAAACCAAGTATGAATTCTAGTCGTCCTCCTGCGATTGAGAGTACGGGGCTATCTGAACCACTAACCCAGATGTTGAAACAGTTGTAGAGCTCTTAGTAAAAACCTTCCTTTTTTAAGAGAAAATCAAGGAGATACCTGTGTTCTTACCATCTTAGGATTACGGCTTCCGAGAGGGTTGAAGGTAATAACTTCTACTCTTGAGAGGAAAATGAAATGTGCTAAGACCAGATGTAACTCGATCTAACAAGCGACCATTTAGAGTAGTTGCGTCCATCGCAACTACTCATGCTGAAAGTCTGAGTTTGCTTAAATAAGCCTAAAGATGTCTTAATTCAGGGTGTTTGAGATTCTCAAAGCTCACTGGCACATAAGATCTCTGAGAAATTGATACTGAAATGTGTTCCGAGAAGCTGAAACCCCCGTTCCATTATCAAGCTTGATTGAATCTCCGTTTCCTCAACTTGGAAGATTTTTAGAGACATAGCGCGTAGCGCCATATTGTAAAGAAGCCAAAAAGCTAGAGACAAAAAAGCCCAGTTCTGACAGTTTGCAGAGACCTGGGCAAAGTAAGGCTTGAAATATTGCAATCACAATTAGACGTTTTGATAGTGCAGTTCTTCTAACCACACACGCAGTTCCTGAACAGAGACTTGCCCAATCGACTCTCTTGTAGTAGGGTCATAAGCATTCCAAGTCACTTTACCAGCGTCTTGACTTTGCCACACGCGAGGTTCGGAAGAGGGATTAAGGTAAGCAAGTGTACTTTGCCAGAAGTTATTTAGGTGATCAATTAGACCGCGCTGGGTTTTTTGAAAAAATTGAGAGGTAGCGGTTCCAGAGTTTTGAGCGTCGTTCCAGTTCAGTTGGGATTTCATATTGCTTGCTCGCTGTAGGTTTTTGTTTATGCTTTTAGTTTAAGAAACCGTAGCATAAGATACAAAAACTAACTTGCATCATATCCATGAGAAGATTCGATGATAGCCATGTAGAGAGCACCCGAGAAAAGTGAAAGTCAATCCTCAAAATCAAATGAAGCTCTCGCAGTTGCGGATTTTGGTTATGGTGGCGAACTACGAAAACTTCACTGAGGCTGCTTTGCAGTTAGAGATGTCTCAATCTGCTGTGAGTCATGCGGTCGCGGCGCTTGAAGACCATTTGGGCATCGTTTTGTTTTTGCGGGGGCGGCACGGTGCTCACTTAACCCCTGTGGACCAGCAAATCGTGCAGCATGCTAGTGAAATTGTGCGTCAAGCCGATGAAATTACGAAAGCGGCAGAATCAGTGCGCGGACTACAGGGCGGGCAGGTGAGAATTGCCTCTTTCCGCAGCATTGCGACCTATTTATTGCCAGCGGTGATTACAGAATTTCACCAACGATTCCCGGCGATCGCCGTCAGTCTCTCCGAACAGGATGACTATCCTCAAGTGGAGCAAGCCCTACGAGAGGGGCGTGCCGATATCGGCTTTACCTTCATGCCCACAACGACAGGGATAGAAGCCTGGGAAGTCTTGCAAGATGAATATGTGGCCTTGTTGCCTCCGCATTTCAAGCTTCAAGGCGATCGGTTGACTTGGGAAGAACTCGTGGCTCAGCCGTTAATCATGCCCCCTGTCGATTATGTGATGATGCAGCAGGTTTATGATCATGCCCGTAGCTTTGGGTACTCGTTGAAAGTAGCTTACGAGGTGGGAACAGATGCCACGATCGTTGGGTTAGTAGCCCAAGGATTGGGCGCTACAATTTTGCCCCGACTAGCAGCAGAACCCATTCCTGCAACGGTGCAAGTTTATCCATTGCCTGTTCCGCTAGCACGGGTTATCGGTGTTGCCGTTTTAGCGGATGCCCTTCATTCTCCGGCGATTTATGCCTTTTTAGAAATACTCAAGCGTAAAAAGCTTTAAATAAAAAAGGGGAAGGCAATTCGCCTTCCCCTAGCTAGTGGTATCTGTTTCGCTATCCTTCCTGCTTATTTTGGCGTTGCTCCAATTTCTGCATGGTGAATAAGGCAATGCCAATTAGCAAGAACGAGAAAATAGTTGTCAATGTGCCGAGTGCGTAAAGGGCTGGAGACGTGACATTGGTTGTCATTCCAAAAATCTCTAGCGGCAGCGTATTGGTTTCTCCAGAAATCAAGGATGTCCGGGTAAATTCGTCGTAGGAAAGAGTAAATCCTAACAGCCCGACTCCAATAACGCTAGATGCAATCAAAGGGAAAACAATCCGCCAAAAGGTTGTGCTATCGCTGGCACCCATATCCCGCGCTGCCTCTTCATAGGCGGGATTGAAGCGACCAAAAATCCCCAGCATGATTAGAAACGCAAAAGGCAGCGTCCAAGTCAAGTGTCCCGCTAAGGCTGAGGAATACCATTGAATGGGTAGATTCAGCAGATTGAAGACCACCCCAACGCCTAACGAAACCAAAATACTCGGAACAATTAGACTGGAAATGGTTAAGTAGAAGACTAGATTGGAGCCTCGGAAGTTCTTCCGAAACGCTAATCCTGCCAGAACGCTGAAGACAACTGTAATCACCATGACGATTAGACCTAGTGAGAACGATCGCCCAAAGGCTTCTACAAAGTTCCCAATCCGCTGTTGTCCAAATACGGCACCAATCCAGTGGAAGCTAAACCCCCGCATCGGGAAAGTAAGCTGACCCTCTGGGCCTTGCAGCGACAGCAGAAAGACAGCAATCATCGGACCATAGAGAAATAGCACAAACAAGGCGAAGAAGCCTGTAAGGAGATGAGCGGAGAAGGGCGTTTTTTTCGTCTCTGCCATGATGTCAACCTGTAGAGAAAGGGCGAGGAAGGGAAGGTCGAGAAGTCCTAGATTTGCTTACGAATATCGACAATCCGCAGAATGCCAAACACAATCATCAGCGTAATGGCAAGCAGCACGACAGCATTAGCGGCTGCCATCGGATATTGCAAGCTGTCAATTTGGTTCTTGATGAGATACCCGACAGAAGAGGCTTTGCCACCGCTCATGAGCCGCATTGTGGCAAACTCGCCCATCACTAGCGTCACGACAAAGATAGTGCCGATCGCTACTCCAGGAGCCGCTAGTGGCAGAATAATTCGCTTCTGGATCTCAAAAGCCGATGCGCCTAGATCTTCAGCGGCAGCGATCAAGGCACGATCGATCCGCATCATGCTATTGAAAATCGGAGCCACCATGAACAGTGCATAGAGATGCACCATTGCCAGCACAACTGAGAAATCAGAAAACAAGAACATCTCGACAGGTTGGTTCGTGAGGTGCAGACCCATCAGCGCTTTGTTAATCAGCCCTTCCCTCCCCAAGAACGGAATCCAGGAGATCATGCGAATGATGTTGGAGGTCAAAAAGGGAACGGTACAAATCAAGAACCAGATGGTTTGCCATTTGGAGTTTTTGATCCGAAATGCTAAATAGTAGGCAACTGGATAGCTGATCAAAACACAAACTAACCAAACTAAAAACGCAAACTTGAAGGTGTTGAGATAGGTTTTGAGATAGACCGGAGACGAAAAAATTCCCAGATAGTTATTGAGCGTAAACCCTGGAACGGAAGTAAACCCGTTGAAGTTCCAAAAGCTGATGGTAAAAATTGCCAGGATTGGCAGAACCAGAGCAAATAGAAAGGTGATTGTCTGCGGAGCAACGAGAAGATAGGGTCGCCAATCAATTGAGCTACGTTGCTTCGAGGCGATCGGCTGTGAGGGGGCTTGATCTAAAGTGCCTTGCATAAAAAGTTCCGCTAGTTAGAGTTCTGCTGCTAATCGCTAATTACGCCACAACAAATTCAGTCCACTTGTAGACGAGATAGACCTGCTCCTTCATGAAGGAATTCCAGCAAACAATATTGCTAACCCGTTCGTTGAAGCCACCGCCGTCGCGGACTGCGCCAATTGACTCAATCTTTTTGCCATAGGGGTCTACAATGTCGATCGCTGCCTGTTTGCCGTCGTACCAGAAATCCCACTCCTCGGACTTCATGAACTTGCGAGCGGTGGTCGGGGTGGCGCTGTAAAAACCCTGGCGGATTAGGAAGCTGCCAATCCAGCCATCCAGCACCCAATTGAGGTACTCATAAGCCGCATCTAGCTGAATACCAGAGAGATTTTTAGAGAGACCCATGCCCCCGCCCCAGCCGCGATAGCCTTCTTTGAGCGGCGCGTAAACGCAGGGTAATCCTCTGGACTTGACCGCAGCCACCGCAGGCGACCACATCGATTGCAAAATCACCTCTCCAGAGGACATGAAGTTAACCGACTCGTCAAAGCTTTTCCAGAAGGCGCGAAACTGCCCTGCCTGCTTTTGTTCAATCAAGATTTTCGCCACCTTGTCCATCTCTTCACGGGTCATATTGCCCTTATCTTCAAAGGTCATCAACCCTTGAGCTTCGGTGATCATAGCAGCATCCATGATGCCGATCGAGGGAATATCCAGCAGCGAGGTTTTGCCTCTAAACTCTGGGTTGAATAGCTCTGCCCAAGACTCGATCTTGCGACCCACCAAATCAGGGCGATAGCCCAGCGTGTCGGCTCCGAATTGGTAGGGTACGATCGTTGCCCAGTCAGTCGGACTCGTCGCAAATTCAATCGAATTTTGATCTTTAAGGAACATCACCTTACGCGGTGCAGTTCCCTGAGACGAGTTGACTCTAGCACCTGGTGCCAGTTCGCCCGTCGTGAAAATGGGCGTAACGGCATCGAATTGCTTCAGTTTTTTGACATCTAGCGCCTGAAGGTTTCCAGACGGAATGACCAGCGGCAGGGCAAAGAATTCTCCGTCCCAGATGTCATATTGCTTAGGCTGCGTAATGCCGATCTGGATGACCTCGGCTGTACTGAGCGCCCGCATGTTAATCTTGAAGCCTAGATCCTTTTCTGCCTGATCGCGAATGTCATTGCTCTGAGCAGCGCCAGTGCCGACTGTCCGAATCACGACATCTTTGATTCTGTTGCTGTTAATCTCAGGGGCTTGTGCTGGATTATTAGGGGTGCCGCTAGGAGCCTGGGATATGGGGGCTGAACAGCGCGTCGCTGCGATCGCCGCCCCAACCGCCAAGCCTCCTTGAATGAAGCTGCGTCGATTAATTCTAGACATGGATTTTCTCAATTCTGGTGAGGGAGAATCTAGTAGGGAAGAAATACACAATTGCCTTCTGACCACCGCAAACTAACCACCTGACCTTCAGAGAAGGATTCTACTTCCCAATCGGTGGTGCGGACTTTACAAAGGATGTCTTTGCCCGTCTTCTCTTCCATCAACACAATGCGTGTGACATAGCCCGTCATTTCGATCGACACGATCCGAGCGGTGATATGGTTGGCACGATGGGTCGGCTGGCTAGTGTTTCCGACTGCTGCAATCTGCATCAGGTCAGGACGAACGGAGCAGGCAGCAGTAGAGCCGATCGGTGCAGCCTGTCCCCTACTGTAGAAAGAGCCAATCCCTTCTACTTCTAGCTCAACTAAATCTAAGCCAGAAGTTGGATCGGGAACGCAGTGCCGCACCTTGCCCTGGAAAATGTTATTGTCGCCCATGAACTTGGCAACAAACTGAGAAGAGGGTGTTCTGAACATTTCTGAAGGCGTTGCTACCTGATCTAAGCGACCGTTGCTCATCACAACCACCATGTCAGACAGAGAGAAGGCTTCCTCAGTGTGGTGCGTCACCTGCACAAAGGTCATACCAAACTGCTTTTGAATCCGGCGCAATTCAGTGCGCATCTGCACGCGCAAGTTTTCGTCCAAAGCGCTCAAAGGTTCATCGAGCATCAAAACCTGGGGACGAGTGACCAAAGCTCGTGCCAGAGCAATCCGCTGCTGCTGTCCACCGCTCAACTGGCTAGACTTACGGTTTGCCAAATGGCTTAGCCCAACCAATTCCAACATTTCACCGACGCGAGATTTGCGTTCTGCTTCAGGGATGTTTTTCATCTCCAGACCAAACTCAATGTTCTGCCACACGGTCATGTGTGGAAACAGGGCGTAGCTTTGGAACATCATGGAAGTGTTACGCTGAGCAGCAGGGATATCGTTGACCCGGCGATCGCCAATCAACACGTCCCCACTGCTGATCTCTTCATGTCCAGCAATCATTCGGAGCACCGTTGTTTTACCACAGCCGCTTGGCCCTAATAAGCAGCAGTAAGACCCTGCGGGGATATCCAGCGTGACGCTTTCAACAGCAGTGACAGGACCATATTTTTTAGTGACTTGCCGTAGCGAGACTCCAGCAGCAGCGTCTGCCAAAGCATTTTGGATGTTCCCTGTGGCAGCGTGGGTTGCTGAGGTTGCCCCATTCAGTTTTTTTCGTGCGTCAGTTGTCATAGCATCCCTTTTGCGAAAACAAATTTGTCTGCGATTAGTCTAAGCAGCTCATGGTTATCGGAAAAATACTTCTGTTGACCACCCGTAGCTTTCCTCAGAAACTCCAGTTAGCTAACTGAATGGGAAGAAAGGATGGTTGAGTCATTGAACCCAATTAACTTCACCATCTAGAAGGATTTTGTATTTGCGCTTACACTTTCTGAAGAACGTTTAATGAATTTAAAGCTAATGATTAAAATCTTGTCTAATGATTAGATGATTTCAGGTTTGCTCAATAGCTGATCAATGGAGACAACAGGCGAGTTATTAAGACCTGATTCTGTTTATATTCATCCAATGATTGAAAAGCGGTTAGTTTGATTAAAGGAAGAAGTTATTGCAAGGAATTGTAAACTCTGCTTTACATTAGTTAATATTTTTAGGTATTAAATCTATCAGCAAAGTAATTTAGTGAATTCAGGTATAGTCTAATCAGGAAGCCGTGATTACCCATGCTGAAGAAGAACTGTGTTTAACTTAGTTTTGGATTCTCCATCTGAAATATAGAGCAGAGGAGTTGCTATTGCCTTTATCCAAACGACATCTCCGCCACAGCCAGTCGATCCTGAAGCAGACTTACCAACGTCTCAAGACCTCAATTTTGCTAGGTGAACTGGCTTCAGGACAGCGATTAGTAGAATTACAGTTAGCTGAACAATTCCAGATCAGCAGAACGCCAGTTCGAGAAGCCTTACGATTACTCCAACACGATCATTTAGCCGTGATTGACGATCGTGGTATTGTCCGAGTGGCTAGTATTTCAGCTGCGGCTGCCACAGAACTCTATCACTGCCGTATGGCATTGGAAGAATTAGCAATTCGAGAAGCTTGTCAAAATGCAACTCATGAAGATCTACATGAATTGCAGTACACCATGCATCAAGCAGAAAAATTGATTGAGAGTGATCACACACAGTTTGTGCCACAAACTCACGCTGATAATCAGTTGCAGATGCTTCACTACCGATTGCTCGATCTGGATTATCAGTTCCATCGTCTATTAGCTAGAAGCTCTGGTAACGCTTGTCTAATGACCTTCTTAGACCAGATTTTTGACAAAATGTTGATGCTCCGAATTCAAACGATTAAACACAACTCAAATGTTTTAGAAATTCGATTAGAACACCACCCCATCTATGAAGCCTTGGTGCAGCGCAACGTAGAAGCTGGGGTACAAGCTATTCGAGAACATTTAATGGCTAGCAAATATCGTGTTATTCGAGAAGTGGAACATATTCAGCAAGCGATCGAGCAGTCTCAATTAGGGCAATAACAATAGCTGGTCGTGTCTGCCAAGCGTAATGTTAGGGCTGTAATGCCGATAGAAAGACTTGTTAGATTCCCTTTTCCATTGCATTCAACTGTAGTATACAATTGTTGTGTGCATTTTAGAAGAAAAAGTCTGTAGCACTCAAAAGCTATGAAAAGGAGGACTGTTCGTGCCCGATGTTTTGCAGCGTTCTGACTCAGAAACTAAAGCAAAGCCAAGTGAAGATGTCATCTACGCCGAGCTTTATAACGCCATTTGCGAACGTCAACTCCTGCCCGATACCAAATTGGGAGAAGCGATGTTGGCAGAACATTATGGAGTCAGCCGCACTATCATCCGGCAGGTGCTGTTGCGGCTATCGGGCGACTATCTTGTCAAACTAGAACCCAATCGCGGTGCCTTTGTTGCCCGCTTGAGTCTGGACGAGGCAAAACAAATCTATGCCGCATGGCGGTTAGTCGAAGCAGAAATCATTCGAGATGTGACGCTCTCCATTACATCAGAGCAAATTGCCTCTTTACGTGCCTTGATTGCGTCGGAGCGAAAAGCCTGCGAAGAAGAAGATTACCCGCTCCTAACACGTCTATCGACGCAGTTTCACCTCCAATTAGCTGATCTGTGCAGCAATCAATTTCTGAGTCGGTTTCTGAAGGAATTGATTCCGCAAACCTCGCTAGCGTACTTTTACGATGTCCGAAAAATGCCGCTTTGCACTGAAGACGAACACAGCATTATCCTGAACTATATTGAAGCGGGTGAGGATGAATCTGCTGTGGCTGCTGCAACCCAGCATCTTGATGGAATTGAGGCGGCGCTGAATGCACGAGCATCACTGGAGCAGAAAGTTAGTTTAGTGGATAAGCTGAAGTCTAGAGTTCCATCGTTCTCTTAGATCGTGTCATCTGGCACATCAGTTGTATTGGGAAGTAGCCTTGCTTGCTTGACCCAGTTGTAGACTGTGCCATGACTAATTCCCGTAAGGCTAGCAATTTCGCGCAGTTTCAGACCTGTGCGATACATTTTGATGCAGATCTGCTTCGTATCTTCAGAGTATCCCTTAGCAGCGTAAGCCTCAACATACTGACGACCACAATTCTTGCATCGATAATTCTGTTTTCCGCTCCGATGACCATTCTTTTGGAACTGCTCTGATTCGCAGTTCGGGCATTTCATAAGAACACGATTTGTTTTAAGAGCATACTGATCAAAAGCCATAGTAGATATTACTGGGTAAAAGGATTAGTCTAAATTCAGCTAACGGGTTGGAGAAATCCAATTACCAGTGAAGTGATGACTTTAGACTTGGGAAGACTTGTAATTCAAGCTTTGAATTCTGTGGATGGTTACAGCGAGCGCCCTAAATAATGACCAAGAGCAAGTTTTCTGCTCCCGACTAACTCACACATAGAAATTTGCTGGGTTGAATGGATGGAATGACAGTTTGACTCATAAGATTTCCAGCCTATTGCTATGCAAGCAGGCGTGAAGCTTGGGATTCACTGGCAAATCAACTGTTTGGGCTGCTTGTTTTGCATACTATTTTTATGTACACTAATTGTATACAAAATTTGTACGCTTTATTTTGTAGTTAAAGCTACAGTTTTATGGTTATCCCTATCCAGTATTTAAGCTTCTATGACTGCCTCAACCGTCTTCTCCCCCAAATCAGTCCCTCAAGCATCGTCACAAGTCTCTGAGGACGTTGGGCAATGGCAAGCTCACTTCCTCAATCACATATCATCTGCCACGCTCAAACAAGCCCTCTACTTAGCCTGGTCTGTTGTCCAGCCTTTCTGGGGTGGCATCGTTCTAGGAATGGCTCTGACGGGAGTCGCTTGCGCGTCTATTTTTGTTGTGATTGCAGAGCAAGATCTTAAGCCAGAGGCGATCGCTTTCAATCGTCTGCTGATTGCTGCCATTACTTTTGGTGGATGGGAAGGATTACAACATATCCTTGCTCAACAATCGCTAGGTTCGTCAAAGATGGCAGCCGCTAAAAAATCATTTAATGAAGCGCTGGGGTGGCGATCTTTAGCGCTGTTTGTTGTTGCAGGTGTTGGCTTTGCGGCTTCCTTTACCTGTGCAGCTTGGTCATTGACCCAAACCAGCGTGGCAAACTCGGCGCTATTGAACAATATGATGCCGATCTTCACGACGCTAGGGGCATGGTTACTGCTAGGGAAACAGTTCAGTTTGCGATTTGTGTTGGGGCTTGGGGTAGCGATCTCAGGCGTAGTGGCGATCGGCATTCAAGATTTGCACGTTTCCAGCAGCCAATTGACGGGAGATGCTGCCGCGTTAGGGGCGGCTGTTCTTTTAGCCAGCGCAATCTTGAGTGTTGAGCAGTTGCGCAGCAAGTTTTCAACATCTTTCATCATGATGGTGATCAGTTTAATTGGCAGTCTGGCAATCGTTCCAGCCCTAATATTGAACGGTGATTGGGTGTTCTCTTTAACTTGGCGCTCTGGATGTGCAGTTTTTGCGCTTGCTCTAGTTTCTCAAGTCATGGGTCATGGATTATTGACTTACAGCCTAAAGCAATTTTCGTCGGGGCTGATATCCGTTTCTATGCTGACTATTCCCGTTCTTTCTGCTCTTCTAGCAATGGTGCTGTTTGGTCAGCAAATCAGTATGGTCAATAGCTTCGCCTTCTTAATTGTTTTGGCAGGAATCTATCTATCTCTTTCTACGGCAAATCAGCAGCAATCAGAATTTTGATATTTCTAAGTGTTGATATTCTAGAAAAATGTGTCGCATCAATCGCAGGTGTGCCAGTTTCGTTGCTCTCAATTCAGTGCACAAACGAACGTTTTTGCAAGGCTTTTAGATTACGGATTTGCGATCGGATCGGCATTGGGTTTGCTAGCAAAGCAGATCGCGCCCAGAACTGGATTTTTGGTATCGATCGCGATCGCATTCTTTAGGCAAAGCATTTGGGTGTAATCCTCAATGTTCAGGCGATCGCCAACCTACCTTAATCTCAAAATCTCTTGAATTTTGACTGATATTGGGCTGTTTCAAGGTATAAAGAGAGCAGCGATCGCCCCCTTATCGCTTGCCCCTGATCAGCCCATGAAATCTGTTGCAGAGGTTAAGATTTGGCAGTCACGAATATTCAGTTTTTGAGCATTTAAGATGGTCTATTATAGGTCTTACCAATATAAGTTTCGCCAACAAGTTCGCAACACCAAAGAGCAAGAATAGGAGTTTCAAATATGGCTTTAGATCAACTCGAAGCATTTTTGAAGAAAATGCAGTCTGAAACTGCACTTAAGAATGAGGTGCTTGCTTCATCAACAGCAGATGAAGTTGCACAAATAGCACTCAAGCTTGGTTTTGAATTTTCAGGTGATGAATTATTGAGAATATCAGGTAAGAAAATTGGCAGGGTTACTGTTAGAAAAAAGGATCTTCCTGGAGAGTACTGGGGGAATTGAGCAATCGTGCAAGTAGAGCCACATCAGGTTCATTGGGATTGTGCGGCTTGTGGGTGGGTAGATGACTCAATCTAGAGCTGAGTCGATCACTTGTCGGTACTGAGTGCCTGAGGAATTGCTATCGACAAACAGAAGTTCCAAACTCAGTCTCTTGATATTGGGGTTGCCCAGTTCTTACAGCCATCTGCAAAGCAGGCAGTGTAAACAGGTAATCTCGATCGCGCACTTGGATATGACAGCCAATACAGGAATTTTGGTGGTCAGAAACCAGCGAACCCGAAGGACTGTACCAGGCAGACTGCCATTCGCCGCTATTGCTAATATTCCATCCCTGCCGCTTCTCTCGAACAAACAGGTTGTTGAGTTGAGTCGGAACCAAGCGATCGCCATCACCTCTCCTTGCAGAGTGAGTTTCCATCACGATCACCGTCCCGCTGGGAACGGCTTCACTGGCTTTCAGGCTTTCCAGTGATGGACGATCAATGTACATCTGTCTAACCACGCCGCTATTTGGACAGTCAACCGTTGCATAATGCCTAAATTGCTGTCTGTAGTTGCTTGGAAATTGAACTGGAGATGCTGCCGCTGATGCAGGCGTTTGAGAAAAGCCTACATCTGCGGCAAGTGGCGAGTAGGAAGCGGTGAAATGAGAAAAGGCGATCGCTATACCAATGGATACAACAAACAGCAGCAGTCCGGAAATCCATGTTGTGAGCTTCATGGTAATTTCTATGGCACAAGAACAAGTGAGTGTGCGCCCCGTGTCACCGGGACAGCATAGCGAGTTTGTACCAGCATTGGCTGTGGGTTGAGCGGGTCGGTAGCAATGCGCCAGAAATCGATTGATCCACCTTGAATGCGATCGTCGAAATGGTCGTAGTTCGTCACGGCGAGATACTGGCTCGAAGCGTCAAAGGCAGCAGCTTCAGGCAAAATGCCGTCATAGGGATAGTCGGCAACATGGTTTAGCTGACCTGTCTGTGGATCGAGGGTAATTAAACTCAGCGATGAGAACCAGGTGATGCGATCGTCGTCATAGGGTAAAAAGCTGCGCTCCAAATTCGTCGTCACCACATAGCGACCGTTTGGACTGATCGCGAAGCCTTCTGGACTCACGCCTGTTATTGCCCGTGACATCACCGCGTGACGCGGAGAACCATCTGCCTGGGTACCTGCTTCCAGCCGAATGCTCAGCAAACTGCCGCGTGGCGCTTCATTCCATCGCCCTTCCACATCTGCTCCCCAATACAGACCGTTGACGATCATATGACGACCATCTGGCGTAAACCGCGCAATGAAAGGGGCTTTCTCGACTTCCACTACATTTCCCCAAGATGCAAGAGTGCCCTGGCTCGTCAAGCGGGCAAAGGACACCTCCGCAGCGGTCGAATTGACTAGGGCTAACAGGTCTTGAGTCGGGTGCCACTCCGCATGAATCAACTCCTCTCCACTCGACACGCTTGCCACTTCAGGAAAGGTCGGTTGTCCTAACTGCCCAGCCTGAAATGGGATGAGCGCCAATGGCGTTTCTGTTCCTGCACCGTTTGGATGAAAAGTTACCGCGATCAAGGAACCCTCTCGGTTGATGCTGACAGACGTAGGACGCTCCCCCAGCGCCACTTCCTGCACTCGCGTCGGGCGAGTCGGATTGCTCAAATCAAAGACCGAAAGGCGATCGCCCTGCTGAAGATCTGAAAACCGTTGGTTTTGCCAATCGCCCTCTGGTCGGGGTCTAAACGTTTCCACCACCAGCGCGTAGCGACCATCGGGTGTCACGGCAACTGCAACGGGTGGCCCCGCAACGGAATTCGTCGCTTCTGTTTCATAGGCGCGTAAATCTCGAACGTGCCCACCCAGTGGAATGACGCTCAGCGCATCTTCGCCTTCTCGCGGTCCCAATTGACCATCTACATAGGCAGAGGCCAACATATCGGCATCGGAAACTGAAACCAGGTAGCGCCCCTGAAAATCCATTGGGGCAGCACGATCGAGCGTTTGGGCATTAGCAAAGCTTTCCCCAGGAATCGCCACGCTGGGAATCAATGAGAAAACGGACAGCCCTAGCAGTAGTAGCAATTTACGGTACATTGAGTTTGCTCGCCATAGTAAAGTAAAACACTCGTCTTACCATAGCAGAAGACTGAGGTGGCTTAGGATTAGAAGTACTATGGGTAATCATAGACAAAGTAAAATGACCGTTTTATCATAAAGATTAAATAATGGGACTTGAGCAATATCGGGCTGAAGTGAGCCGACAGAAACAAGAGGAAATTCTCAAAGCGGCTCTTACTGCTTTTTTAGAATTTGGCTACGCCCGCACAACCATTGACTACATTGCTCAGCAGTCTAAAGTTTCGACTGCAACGTTGTATAAGCACTTTCCAAGTAAAGCAGACTTGTTTGGCGGCATCATGGCGCAGGTTTGGCAGACCGATGTGATTAGTTCTACACCTGTATCAACTGATTTGCCCCCCCGATCGGCATTAATGCAAATTGGTCAAGAGTATGCTCAACTTCTTATGAGTCCCAATATTCAACCGTTATTTCGAGTCATTATTGCCGAAGCTTCCCGTTTTCCAGAGCTAGGAACTGAACTGTATCATCGGGGTAAGGAGCCGTTTCTAAAACGTCTTCATGTCTATCTACAGGCTCAGGTTATCGTTGATAAGCTAATCATCAAAGATATTCCACTGGCAAGTCGTCAATTCCTTGGCATGATCAATGACGTTATTTTCTGGCCTCGATTTTTGATTGTAGATTTAGAAATCAGTGAAAATGATATCGAGAACGTTATTACTAATGCTGTGGAAACGTTTTTAGCACGCTATTTGACCAGTCGTTAGTATCTGATGTGTTCTGTGTAGCAACCGCAGCCAAACAACCCTGGTGCAGCAGACTGACATAGGGGGCTCTTCCCAACTTTTGGTGATCTTACGGCATGATCAAGATATCCCTCGTTTAGGATTTCAGAGGACTTGGAATTCCTTCGACATTTTCTGCCAGATACCCAACAAATTCGCTTAGATGCCTGG
>JAESFK010000492.1_pt1 | contig 19535 bp, 17 predicted proteins | sample 9269391 | NCBI WGS metagenome assembly JAESFK01 (sample SAMN14506231, study PRJNA617097) | algae metagenome | isolation source: Drouetiella hepatica UHER 2000/2452 and co-occurring heterotrophs from... | place: Slovakia: Slovak Paradise National Park, Hrabusice, Kosice Region | collected 2000-01-01
CGGCGTGTCGCGCCCCTCGGCATCGAGCTCATAGGTCAGGAATGAGCCTCGGAACACCACGTCGCGGATGCGTGCCGGCAACCCAGCGCTTTCCGGGGAGCCCATGGCCAGGCGCTCCGGGCGGATGGCGAAGGCCAACTCCTGTCCCGGCGAAAGCGGCCTCGTTGCGGTGACGGTAACCTCGACCGGCTCTCCCCCGCTCAACGCCACGCGCCAGACTCCGGCCCCCTGTTCGGCGACGGCCGTGGCCGAGAAGACGTTGGCGGTCCCAAGAAAATCGGCGACGAAGCGCGTCGCCGGCTGCCCGTAAATCTCGGCGGGGGCGCCGATCTGGACGATCTGCCCCGCCGACATCACGGCGACGCGATCGCTCATGGTCAGGGCTTCCTCCTGATCATGCGTGACGAGGATCGAGGTGATCCCCAGGCGACGCTGGATGGCGCGCAGCTCGAACTGCATGCTCTCGCGCAGGTTCTTGTCGAGCGCGCCGAGCGGCTCATCGAGCAGCAGGATCTTGGGATCGGTCGCAAGCGCACGTGCCAGCGCGACGCGCTGCTGCTGGCCGCCCGAGAGCTGGTGGATCTGCCGGTCGCCGAACTGGTCGAGCCGCACCATGGCGAGCAACCGGCGGGCGCGCTCGTCGCGCTCGGCCCGGGACGTGCCCCGCATCTTGAGCCCGAAGGCGACGTTCTCGCCCACGCTCATATGCGGGAACAGGCTGTAATTCTGGAACACCATGCCCAGTTCGCGCCGGTTCGGCGGCAGGTCGGTGATATCCCGGTCACCGATCAGGATCGCGCCCGTGTCTGGCTGCTCGAAGCCTGCGATGGCGCGAAGCGTCGTCGTCTTGCCGCAGCCGGAGGGGCCGAGCAGCGCGAGCATCTCGCCGCCAGCCACGTTGAGGCTGAGCGGTTTGAGGGCCTGGACCTGGCCATAGGACTTGCTGATGTCGCGCAGGCCAAGCGGGACGCTGATCATGCCGCACTCCTCAGTTCTAGACGTGCCGGTCGACCGAGATGGAGCCGATGATCCAGAGGACCTTGGCCGGGGTCGTGCCGGGGTTGGTGAAGCTATGGGGGAGGGAGCTGTCGAAGACGAAGCTGTCTCCCTCCCTGAGGTGGGATTCCTCGTCGGCGACCCGCAGGATGAACTCGCCCTCCATCACGACGCCGGCCTTCTCGGCCTGGTAGCGGATCGGCTTGTCGCCGGAGGAACTGCCGGCGGGGATGTGAAGGATCATGAGCTGGAGATTGTGCGGCGTACCCGCCGACAGCAGCTCCTTGCTGATGTAGCCGAGTTCCAGCCGCGGCCGCTGCGTGGCGCGCCGCACGAATATCGGATCGCGGGGTGCAGGCTGCGCCGTCTCCTGGAAGAAGGCGCTGGCAGGCAGGCCCAGGGCATTGCGGATGCTTGTCAGCACGCGCAGCGACGGATTGACCAGGTCGCGCTCCACCTGGCTCAGCATGCCGACCGAGACGCCCGACAGCTCAGCCAGCTTCTGCAGCGAGATGCGGGCCTGCTGGCGGCTCTTGCGGATCATGGCGCCGACGCTGCCGCCTGCGGCAACCTCCGGCGAGGCATCGGAATGGGTGTCGGCGGCGGTGGAAGTGTTCACGCTCATCTTCTGTTTTAGTGGGAGGCTCATGATATTTCATTATCTTAAAAAGACAGCGCTCGCAACGACCGGTATGTTGAGCCTGATGGTACTGGCGACCCAGCGCGACTCCATGCTCAAATGCTGCACAAAGCTGCCGAAATATCGGTCTTTCGCCAAAATCGACGCCATACGCCCAGCGCAATCCTGATCGCCCGATATTGCGACAATGAAATTCGTTGCGCGAGTTTTTAGGATAGTGAATAATCTCGCGATCGGGGCGCAGAACCCCGACACCCGTTCAACAACGAGGGGATCGCAATCGTGACAAAGCGTGGTTTCAGCAGGAGCGCCGCGTCCTTCGCGGCGGCCATCGGTATGATCGCCGGGAGTGCCGGCCTGGCGGGGCAGGCCATCGCCGCCGATCTCGTCGTGGGAGCATTCGGCGGCGTCTGGGAGCGCAGTTTCCGGGAATGCATCGTCGAGCCGTTCCAGAAGGAGACGGGCAAGAGCGTCGACATTGTCCTGGGTTCGCCGCCGCAGTGGCTGAACCAGATCGCGGCCAGCCCGAACAAGCCGCCGCTCGACATCATGATGACGACGAGCGATGCCGCCCATGATGCGATCAATCGCGGCCTCGTCGACAAGTTCACGCTCGAACGCGTGCCCAATCTCAGCAAGATCGCCAAGCGCTTCACCGATGTCGGCGACGGCTACGGCGTCGTGCACAACTACGGCTCGATGGGGCTGATCTACAACAAGGCCACCGTGAAGAACCCACCCAAGGATTGGAAGGAGTTCGTCGAAGGCACGGTCAGCGGCAAGTGGAAGAGCTCCGCCCCGAGCATCAACTATACTGGCGGCGGCTCGCCCTTCATCGTCTATCAGCTCTCGACGCTCTATGGCGGCAGCATCGACAACGTCGCGCCTGGCCTCGCCCAGGCCAAGCGCATGCTCGACAGCCGCAACCTGACGCTGTGGACCGACCCGAACCAGGTCCTCAACGACCTGAAGAGCGGCGAGATCGACATGGCCGCCTATTGGGACGGCCGGGCCTGGGCCTTCATCGACGACGGCAATTCGGGTTTCGGCTACGTCACGCCGGCCCCGGGCGCGATGGCAGGCATCACCTGGATCCAGAAGGCCAAGGGCAGCGCTCCGCTTGGCTTCGACTTCGTCAATTTCGCGCTCGACGCCAAGCGCCAGTCCTGCTTCGGCAGCAAGGTCCGCTACGGAACGGGCAATGTCGACGCCGTCTACGACAAGGCCGTGGCGCACGAGATCACCAAGATCGACGAGATCGTCATTCCGCCCTTCGCCGAGATCCCCGCGCGCCAGTCCAAGTGGCTCGAGCAGTGGAACAAGGAGATCGGCCGCTGAGCGCGGTCCAGCCAGGCATCCTCCCGGCCTTTTCGGCCGGGAGGATGCAGCATCACTGACGATCACATCACTGACGATCATTCACCAGCACGCGCCGGCGGCGGGAACATCGCCACGGTCGCCGGAGTACAGACGATGGGCTACCGCGTTGGGGTCGACATTGGCGGATCCTTCACCGATTTCGCCGTTTTCGACGAGCAGGCGAAGACACTGCGCTCGCTCAAGGTGTTTTCGCGGCCCGATCAGCCGGGTGCCGAGGTCATCGAGGGCGTGAAGGGCCTCGCCGAGCGCTACGGCGTCCCGCCTGAGGAGATCGTCTACTTCACGCATGGCACCACCGTCGGCGTGAACACCGTCGTCCAGCGCAAGGGGCTCAAGCTCGCCCTCTTCGTCACCGAGCATTTCCGCGACGTCCTCGAACTGGCGCGGCTCAAGATTCCCAACATGTACAGCCTGCTGTCGAAGCGGCCCGCGCCGCTCGTCACGCGCGACATGGTCTTCGGCATCCCCGGCCGCATGCTGGCCGATGCCTCGGTCGCGCAGCCTCTCGACGAGGCCGCGGTCGAGGCCGCCGCCAGGGACGCAGTCGCCGCCGGCGCCGAGGGCGTGGTCATTTCCTTCCTTCACGCCTATCGCGACGGTGCGCTGGAGCTGCAGGCCAAGGCGGTCGTCGAGCGTGTCGCCCCCGGGCTTCCGGTGTTCTGTTCGAGCGAGACCTGGCCGATCGTGCGCGAATACGAGCGCACCGTCACAGCCGTCATCGGCGGCTATGTCCAGCCGCGCGTCTCGCATTACCTCGGCTCGCTGCAGAAAGCGCTGAAGGATGTCGGCGTTCCCGCCGATCCGCGCCTGACCAAGTCGAACGGCGGCATCATGACCGCCGAGCAGGGCAAGCAGCAATGCGTGCAGATGATCCTCTCGGGCACGGCCTCGGGTGTCATCGGCGCGAGCTATGTCGCCGAGATGTGCGGCATCGAGCGCTGCATGAGCCTCGACATCGGCGGCACGACCGCAGACGTCGCCCTGATCAAGGACGGCGCCCCGCAATACGGCGTCGGCGAGCGCATCGGTGACTTCCAGATTTTCATCCCCTCCGTTTCGGTCTCATCGATCGGGGAGGGCGGCGGCTCGATCGCCTGGGTCGACCGGCTCGGCGTGCTGAAGGTTGGGCCCGAGAGCGCCGGATCGCGGCCCGGCCCCGCCTGCTACGGGCGCGGCGGCACGCGTGCCACCATCACCGACGCCTTCGTCGTGACCGGTCTCGTCGGCCATTCCGACCTTGGCTACAACGCCGTCCAGGTCGATGCGGAGAAGGCCCGGGCTGCAGTCGGCGAACTGGCGGCCAAGATCGATCGCACGGTCGAGCAGACTGCGGAAGCGATCATCAACATCTCGATCTCCGGCATGTATTCCGAGTGCAGCGGCCTGCTCTCGCGCTTCGGCGTCGATCCTCGCGACCTCTCGCTGCTCGCCTTCGGAGGCGCAGGCCCGATGATGGCGTGCTTCCTGGCGCGGGAACTGAAGATGCGCGAGGTCGTCGTGCCGCCGACGCCGGGCGTCCTCTCGGCGCTGGGCGGGCTCATTGCGGATCTCAAGAACGACTTCATCCGCACGCTCTATCTGGAGCTCGACGCGGACGCGGTGCCGGTGCTGAAGCAGACCTTTTCCGAGCTGCGCAGGGCCGCTCTGTCCTGGCTGAAGGACGACCAGGCCTATGACGGTCCCCATGAGCTGATCTGTTCGGCGGAGATGCGCTATCGCGGCCAGTCCTTCGAACTGGACGCAGCCCTCGATGCGGCGGCGATCGAAGAGGGCCGGCTCGACGCGCTGGCCGAGGCCTTCCACCTCGCCCATGAACGCATGTATGGGCATGCCGACCGCGACGCACCGGTCCAGCTCATCACCGCCCGCCTCGTCATCGTCGGCAAGACCGAGAAGCCCGAGTTCCCGAAGAGCGAACTCAGGCCCGGCCCGGCGAAATCCGACCGCAGCGTCAAGGCTTTCGTCGATGGCGGCAAGCGCGCGCTGCCGATCTACCGGCGCGCCGATCTCCTCGCGGGCCAGAGCTTCGCGGGTCCCGCCATCGTCACGCAGGACGACTGCACCACCGTCGTGCCGGGCGGCTTCAACGTAACGGTCGATACCTTCGGCAATCTGCGGATCGTTCTGGGAGCTGCGGCATGATCATCGACAAGGCCACGCTTCAGGTCCTCGCCAATCACTGCGCCGCCGCCGCCGAGAGCATGGGCTACACGCTGATGCGGACGGCCTATTCGACCTTCGTCAAGGAGACTGAGGACTTCTCCTGCCAGCTCATGAACAGCCGGGGCGCGACCGTCGCCTCGCCGATGACCATGGGCGCAACCTGGTACACGGGTCTCGACTACGGGCCCGTGATCCGCATGTTCGACGACTACCGCGAGGGTGACGTCTACGGCACCAACGACCCCTATAGCGGCCATGTCGCGACCCACTCGCCCGACATGCATCTGTGGGCGCCGGTCTTCCATGGCGGCGAACTCGTCTGCTTCGTCGGCAACCACATCCACAACACGGATGTCGGCGGTGCCGTCCCGGCCTCGCTCTCGCGCACGCTGACCGAGGTCCATCAGGAAGGCATCCGCATCCCGCCGACCGTGCTCGTCCGCAACGGCGTGATGAACGAGGAGATGGTGCGTGTCCTCGAGCTCAACGTCCGCGTGCCCGAGCAGAATCGCGGCGATCTCAACGCCCAGTTCGCCTGCCTCAAGGTCGGCGAGCGCAAGGTCCATGACATCATCGAGCGCTTCGGCGTCGAGGCGTTCAAGGCGGGGCTCGACCAGCTTCTCGACTATGCCGAGGAGCAGGCCCGTTCCCTCGTCGCTACGATTCCCGACGGCGACTACGAGTTCGCCGACTATGCCGACGAGGATGCACCCAACGGCTATCCGGCCCGCATCAACCTGACAGTGAAGGTGCGCGGCGACACGCTGCTGTTCGACTTCACGGGCACCGACCCGCAGCTCGTCTCGTCGCTCAACATGCCGACAGGTGGCAATCCCAGGCATTCGCTGATCACGGTCGGCCTCGTCTATGTGCTCTACACGCTCGACCCGACGATCATCCTCAACTCCGGCACCGTCCGGATGCTGGACGCTATCCTGCCGAGCGGCACCGTCGTGAACTGCGAGTTCCCGGCTGCGGTCGGCATGCGCAGCCTGCTCAGCAACGTGCTGCAGGCCGTCATCGTCGGCGCCTTCACGCGTGCACTGCCCGACAAGCTGCCGGCCTCGCCCGGCAACGGCCTGAGCCTCGTCAATGTCCGCACCACCACGCGCGGCGGCCGCACCATCATGGCCTCGATCGGCCCTGTCGGTGGCGGCGCCGGCGGCGGCCCCTATGAGGATGGCGCGGAAGGCAGCGGCGCCAACATGTCCTTCCTGAAGAACACGCCGGTCGAGATCAGCGAGTCGGAGATTCCGATCCGCATCCACAAATACGGGCTCGTGCCGGACTCCGGCGGCGCGGGTCTGCATCGCGGCGGCTCGGCATTGCTGATGGAGTTCCAGCTCTTCGCGCCCCAATCGATGGTCACGGCCCGCAACCGCGACCGCAGCATGATCTCCGCCTGGGGCGTCGAGGGCGGCCAGCCGGGCGCTCAATCGAGCTTCACCCGCAATCCCTATGGCACCTCGCCGGAGGAACTGCGCAACACCGACATCGTGCCGCTGCAGCCCGGCGACACGCTGCGGCTGATCGGGCCCGGCGCCGGCGGCTACGGCCCGGCCCATGAGCGGGCGATCGAGAAGGTTGTCGATGACGTTCGCGGCGGCTTCGTCAGCCCGAAGCGGGCGCGCTCGGATTACGGCGTGGCGCTGAAGGAGGACGGCTCCGTCGATGCGGTCGAAACCGAGACGCTGCGCCAAGCGATGGCCAAGAGCGCGACGACGGAGCACTTCAGCCACGGCCCTGGACGCGTCGAATTCGAGAGCGTCTGGACAAGGCCGCGCTACGCCCTGCTGACGCGCATTCTGCGCGAGGTGCCGGTGTCCTGGCGCTTCTACGTCAAGCACGAGCTCTTCCGTGCCCTCGAAGGCCGAAAGGGCGGTTCCGATGGCGGCACGGGCGAGCTGATCGAGGCCTATAGCGATCTCGCCGCCCGGTTCGAGGATCTCCCGCCCGCGGCAACGTTCGGCCGTGAACCGGCTGTGCGGGCCGCCGCAGAGTGACAGCCAGCCGCAAGAGAGCATTTTGAAGGGGCTGCACGATGCACATCGTTACGGAAACTGACGCCGGCAAGGCATCGACGCTGCTGTTCAGCCCCTTCAGGCTGCGCGATGTGACCTTCCCGAACCGGATCGTCATCGCGCCCATGCAGATGTACAAGGCCGCCCCTGACGGTCGAGCCACGGACTGGCATTTCCAGCACCTCGCGAAATATGCCGTCGGCGGCGCCGGCACGGTGATGACCGAAGGGCTGATCATCGATCCCATCGGCCGCAACACCTATGGCGACCTCGGTCTCTGGGATGACGCGCAGGTCGCACCGCTCAGCCGGATCGTCGACTTCCTGCACGGCGAGGGCTGCGTCGCGGCGGCCCAGCTTCACCATGCTGGGCCGAAATCCTCGCGCCAGCGCCCCTGGGAGGGGTTGAATTCCCTGACCGAGGCGGAAGCCGCGCGTGGCGAGGTGCCCTGGACGCCGGTGAGCTCGACGTCGACAGGCTCGGTCGCGCATTGGCGTGCGCCGCGCGCGCTCACGGGCGAGGAGATCGCCGCACTGGTCGAGGCTTATGGTCAAGGAGCGCGGCGCGCCAATGAGGCCGGCTTCGACGTCATCGACGTCCATGCCGCCCATGGCTATCTGATCCACTCCTTCCTCTCGCCCGTCGCCAACAAGCGCGAGGATGGTTATGGCGGCGACCTGGCCGGGCGCATGCGTTTCGCCCTCGAAATCGCCGAGAGCATTCGCCGCCATTGGCCGAAGGGCAAGCCGCTCTTCTTCCGGCTCTCCTGCGTCGACTGGCGCAAGGATCTCGACGATCGCAGCGACGGCTGGACGATCGAGGATAGCTGCGTGCTCGCCCGCGAGCTCTCAGCGCGCGGCGTCGACCTGATCGACTGCTCGTCGGGCGGCATCCGCGCCGAGAATTCGATGATGGACTATGCAAAGCAGCGCCGGAAGCTGCGGCGCGGGCATCAAGTGCCTTACGCCGAGCAGATCCGCCGCGACACCGGCGTTCCGACCATGGCCGTCGGCGTCATCCTCGACGGCCCGCAGGCCGAGGCCATCCTCCAGAAGGGCCAGGCCGATCTGATCGCCATCGGGCGCGAGGCGTTGACCGATCCGCACTGGGCGCTCCACGCCGCGCAGGCGCTCGGCACCGACCCCGAATGGGAGAAATGGCCACCTTCCTATGGCTGGTGGCTGCAACTGCGTGAGCGCATCGGCGTCGAGGGCTGAGCCACCCGTCTTTCATCATCAAGGACGGGCCGTCAGGCCCGTGAGCCAATGCTGCATCAGCCTCTCGAACGCATCGAAACCGACACCGTCCTCCCCGTTGTTGCCGACGTCGTCATCATCGGTGCTGGCATCGCCGGCATCTCGACCGCCTATTTCCTGGCGCGAAAGGGTATCTCCACGGTCGTCTTGGAGAAGGGGCTGGTCGGGGCTGAGCAGTCGAGCCGCAACTGGGGCTGGTGCCGCCAGCAGGGGCGCGATCTCAGCGAACTCGCGCTCGCGCGCCGGAGCCTCGAGCTGTGGGAGAGCCTGCCCGAGGAAATCGGCGCCGATCTCGGCTTCCGCCGCACCGGCGTCGTCTTCGTCACAGACAGTCCCGCCGAACTCGCCGGCTGGGAGCGTTGGCGCGAGGCGGCGCAGCAATATCAGGTCCATAGCCAGATCCTGAGCGCCGCCGAGGCCCAGGCCCGCACCCCCGGCAGCACGAAGCGCTGGATCGGCGGGTTGTATACCCCAACCGACGGTCGGGCCGAGCCCTCAAAGGCTGCGCCCTTCCTGGCGAGGGCTGCGCGCCAGAAGGGCGCCGTCTTGCTGGAAAACTGCGCCGCGCGCCTGATCGAGACGGCAGCCGGGCGCGTCGCAGGCGTCGTCACCGAGCGCGGCACCATCCGCACCGGCACGGTGCTCTGCGCGGGCGGCGCCTGGTCATCGCTGTTCTGCCGCCGCCACGGCATCGACCTGCCTCAGGCGGTCGTGCACGGGTCGGTCGCGCGAACGACGACAGGCCCCGACCTGCTCCCCGAATGCGTCTCGACGCCCGGCTTCTCGGCGCGCCGGCGCACCGATGACGGCTACACCGTCGCGATGAGCGGGCGCGGGACCGTGCATCTGACGCCGTCCCTGCTGCGCTATGGCCTGAAGTTCCTGCCGATGTTTCTCCAGCGCCGCAAGGGCCTGAAGATCCGGCTCGGCAAGGCGTTCTTCGACGAGCTTTTCGCCGCGCGCTGGGCCGGCGACGAGATGTCGCCCTTCGAGAAGACGCGCATCATCGATCCGCCTGCCGACATGGAACTGCTGGGGCGCGCGCTCGTCGAGTTCCACACGACATTCCCGGAGCTGGCCTCGTTGGGGATCGCCGATAGCTGGGGCGGTGCGATCGATTCCATGCCGGATGCGATTCCCGTCATTTCCCCGGTCGAGGCGCTGCCCGGTTTCTTCGTCGCGACGGGCTTCAGCGGCCATGGCTTCGGTATCGGGCCGGGTACCGGGGAGGCGATGGCCGAGATGGTCATGGGCGGAAAGCCGGCCGTCGACCTCAAGCCTTTCCGCTATTCGCGCCTCCACGACGGCACGCGGCTGCGGCCCGATGGCAAGTTCTGAAGCAGGACAAGTTCCGAAGCGGGAAGGGAATGCGCCATGTCGGCTTCCGGTGAGGTGATCCTGATCAGCGGCGCCGCGCGCGGCATCGGCCGATCGATTGCCGAGACCCTGGCGCAGGAAGGCTGTCGCGTCGCGCTTGCGGATCTCGCGTTCGAGGAGGTCTCGGCGGTTGCGGCGGCGCTCTCTGCCGACGGAACTTCGGCGCGCGCCTATCGGCTCGACGTCCGCTCCCCGAACGAGACCGCGGCCGTGCTCGACGCCGTGGCGCGTGAACTCGGCGAACCCGCCGGCCTCGTCAACAACGCCGGCATCTATCCCGATACGCCTGCCCTCGATGTCAGCGAGGATGACTGGGATCGCGTGCTCGACATCAACCTCAAGGGCACCTTCTTCGCCTGTCAGGCCTTTGCCCGGCGCCGCAAGGCACTGGGTGGCGGCGGGGCGATCGTCAATCTCGCCTCCACCTCCGCGTTTTCCGCCCGCATCGGCGCCGTGCCCTACGCCGCGTCCAAGGCTGGTGTCGTGATGCTCACCAAGGGCCTCGCGCTCGAATTCCAGTCGCTCGACCTGCGCGTCAATGCCGTCGCTCCCGGGCTTGTCGAGGTTCGGGAGGGGCAGTTCTCGGATGGCTATCGTGAGCAGTTCCGGACCATGATCCCGCGCGGACGCCTCGGCCAGCCCCACGACATCGCCGGCGCGGTCTTGTTCCTGCTCTCGCCGGCCGCGGACTTTGTGAATGGGGAGTGCATCGTCGTCGACGGTGGCTTTCTGGCGGGGCGACCGCTGCAACACCTCGGCGGCCGCTGAGAGTTTCCCCGTGGTAGCGGCGAGCTGGCCGCTCCGACACTGGAGGCCGTGCCGATCAGAGCGGATCGCGCGGGAATCCGTATAGTGCCTCGATCCGCTTTGCGGAGCGCATCCTGGTTGTCGAGAGCGGCTATAGCGTGGCCCGGCGGCGCAAGCGGCTTCGGCATGTAAGGCCACTCGTCAAAGCCGAAAGCCAGCCGGTCAGCCGCCTGGAGAAGGAGCGGGGGGACGGTCCCGGCGCAACGGCTACAAAGGGACCGTGAACTTCGTAGAGAAACTCTTCGCGCAGAATCTGCCCGATCGCCAGCTGGCCACGAAGACGCTTGATGAAGCCAAGGAAGTCGCGGTTCGACATATCCATTTTGCGCTCCCACTGATGAAACCACCTTGATCGGCCGGTGGTCCATGCTTGGTGCGAGTTTGCACGATCGGCGTCTGTGACGCGGATCACACCGATTCTGGGCACGCTCACTTCCGGGCCGTCGAGGGGCACTCGAAATTGGAAACCTTGCCCCGGGGGCGCCGTGGTTGAGCGAAATCGGTGGATTGCTGAAAGTGCCTCCCAATCATTGCCGGGACGCGAAAAATCCCGATGCCTAGCGACGGCCAGCGAGCCATTTGCGCGTTTGAGGCGGACGGTGCGCTTACTCAGGGCCGGGCGCGAGGCTGCCGAGATGCTTCCGTGCACTCCGGCAAGCTGGTGATCGCTGGCGCAAGCGCTGGCGATCCACTAACAAAAAAACATGCACGCTACGCGTTGGCGACAGGGCAGGCGGGATGACGGGCTCCAAGGTTCGCAGACGACGAGTGTATCATATCGGCGGGTACGATCATGCCCGCCCGGACGCTGTGCATGGCCGTCTCGCCAGGGAGCTGCGTCGTTTCGAAAGCACATGGGCGGTATCCGCGGTGTCGTCGGAGCCTGTGATCGGTGACGACCTGGCGACGTGGCAGGTGTTGACGACCGGCCCCGATTGGCGGGTCGAGACGGAGTTTCGCCTGCTGCGCTGGGACGACGTGGTCGAGGCCGAGGCAGCGAGGCCGATGTGGCGACGCCTGTCGGAAGGTATGCTGTCGTTCGTCGATTTTGTTCTGGCGGGGGCGTTCGGCCGGTATCTGCGCACCAGTTGGCGCTATGCGATGTTCTTTCTCTACCCGTTCCTGATCCTTGCGGCGGTGGTCCTGCTGGCGTTGCTTGGGGGAGCGGGCATGTCGCGCGCGACCGGCTCTGCGCTTGCGGGCCTGGGCGTCGGCATCGGCGTTTTCTTCGTGTTGTTTCGCGCAGCGGAGCGCTGGGTTTTTCTCGCGCTGCTGTTCGACGACTGGATTTTTTCGCGCCGATACATTCGCAGCGGCGACCCCGTCCTCGCCGATCGTCTGCAACGCGTGGCCGTCGACCTCGCTCGCCCGGCGCCGGGCGACGCGCCGGATGAAATTCTCATCGTCGGGCACAGCCTCGGCGCCGTCCTGGCCATCGATCTGATCGATCGCGCGATCCAGGCCGGGTTGGGGCAGTCAGATGGTAGCCCCCGCGTCGTGCTGCTGTCGGTCGGGTCTTCGACGCTCAAGATCGGGCTTCATGGTGCGGCCGCCCGGTTTCGCGCTGCCGTTGCACGCGTCAGTGCCGCTCGCGCTGTGTTCTGGGCCGACTATCAGGCGCGCTCGGACGTGATGAATTTCTACGGCAGCGACCCTGTGTCGGTCATGGGGCTTCCGGCTACGGGCTCCCCGCTCATCCGCAGTGTCAGCATCCGGCGCATGCTCGATCCGGCGCGCTATCCACGCATTCGCAGGAACTGGTACCGGATGCATTGCCAGTTTGTCAGGGGCAACGACCGGCGGGCTCCCTACGACTATTTCATGTTTACCTGCGGTCCATTCAGCGCAGAACAGCAAGCACGATCACAGGACGGCGCCATGCCAGAACTCGATACCGAAGGACGACTTTCGCCTTCGTCTTCAACGACGCAGACCGGTCCTGCCGAGGCGGCCAGGCAATGACTTTGACCATCGCGAAGGCGGTCTACGTCCTGCTTGCCGTCGGCTGGTACATCATTCGCATTCCGCATGAGCGGCGCGCGCGCCGGACGCCCATTTCCCGCAGCGCACGAGGCGCGCGGGAGATCGCGTTGCTCAGCATCTCGTTCACCGGGCTCGGGCTCCTGCCGTTCATCTATGTCGCAACGGGGTTTCCGCGGTTCGCAAACTATCAATTCCAACCGCTCGCCGCCGTGATCGGCACGATCGTTGCGGCGGCGGCCCTTGTTCTGTTTCACCTCACGCATCGCGCGCTCGGCCGAAACTGGTCGGTGTCGCTTGATTTGCGGGAAAGCCACCGCCTGGTCACGCAGGGCGTGTATCGCTACGTCCGCCACCCGATGTATTCCGCCTTCTGGCTTTGGGCGATCGCTCAGGCTTTTCTTCTGCCGAACTTCGTGGCCGGGCTATCGGGCCTGATCGGCTTCGGCACCCTGTATTTCTTCCGCGTCGGGCAAGAAGAGCGCCTCATGGTGGACGGCTTCGGAGCGGAGTACAGCGACTACATGGCGCGAACCGGGCGTGTCGTCCCTCGACTGTTCGGGCGATCCTGACCGGACCGCCGGAACGACCGGCCCGCATCACCCTCTGCGCGGCATCGCTCGCAATGCGGGGGCCGGTCAGGCATGGCGGCGTCGCGCGTGCTGCGAAATATCTGTTGGCCCGCGCGTATTACCGAGGCTAGGTTGCCATGGGCACGACGCCTCGCGTAGAGGAGATGGATGCCTTTATCCGACGGGATAATGTGAGTTCGAGAAAACGCGGGGTCGTGCGGACTATGCTCAGGACAAGCATCGTATTGGCTGCTTTCATGATCGCTCTTCCGAGCAACGCACGCGAGATTGTTGCCTATAAGGGCAATGCGGTGCCTGGCGCGATCATCATCAAGACGAAAGAGCGCCGCTTGTACTGGGTGCAGGAGGGCGGCATGGCGATCCGGTATCAAGTCGCTGTCGGAAAGGCTTCCAAGCAGTGGCTTGGCGAGGTGGAAATCGACGGCAAGCACGTGGAGCCGGCATGGTCTCCGCCTGACGAAATCAAGCGTGACAATCCGGCGCTTCCTGACGTCATCCCTGGTGGATCGCCGAGAAATCCGATGGGCGCCCGCGCACTGACGCTCTCTGGCGGTGGCCAGTATGCGATCCACGGCACCAACCGCCCGGAAAGCGTCGGGACATTCGCGTCCTATGGCTGCTTTCGGATGCGGAACGAGGACATCATCGATCTCTTCAACCGCGTCGCGGTCGGCACGCCGGTCATCGTTCAGCGCTGACGGTCGCTGACGGCCCGACCCTCATGCCAGCATGAAGGGGCCGGGCGAGGTTCTCGCTCAATTGTTGCGTTCGGTGGAGAAGGCGGCGGCGGGGCTGTGTCTCCCGCCACTGTTCAGCGCCCTGAGGCTGTTGATGTAGTCGGCCGGGTAGAGCATCGTGTTGCCCGGCGCCTGCAGCCCCATATACGACGCGATTTCGCCGACCCATCTGTTGCAGTTGTAGAGCACGGCATGCCAGGTCGGCGAGTTCTTCTGCTTCCGCCTGATATGGGCCGCCACGCGGCGATACTGCTCCTCGCTCAGCGTGACGCGGAACCGTGCTGAAATATATTGGTCTTCCATATCCCCGTCGCTGGGGCCCGTCTCGGCCGGGACCGGCAGCACATGCCCTACCGACCACATTTCGGGGCCATCCCCGGCCGGGTGCAAGCCGGCGACCTGATCAGCCGTGACCTGCCCAACCTCGCCTCTGCCGTTCAGCCGGCCGTGAACGAGAAAAGTGTGGCCGTAGCTGAGCGCATAGCGCGAACGGAACTCGACGAAGTAAGCGCCAGACCTCTGCGGTGCCTGCCGCTGCAACGCGCGCTGCGGGGTCCGCCCGATCGACCCTGTCTCCTGCGTGACCATGCCTTGATCGTCGCCGGGAAAGATCGTGTCGGATTCGGCGCGGGCCTGAAACGACGAGCCGGTGCAAACCAGGCCCGCGGTGCAGGCCGCAAGCATCCAAGAGCGCGCTCGATAGGTCAGATCAAACCACATCGCAGACCTCCTGATTCCGCGAAAATCATCCGCGCATCATCTGTGTCACTGAATGACCAGGAGTAGGCACAGGTCGGTAGAAAGAAAACGGCCGGTTAGACCGGCCGTTTTCCGTTTCGTCGGGACTAGCCCTTCGTAACAATCGGCGAAGCCGCCGGCGGCGGAGCTTTGCCCTTGCCCTTGCCAATCGAAGCACACCCACCGATGCCCACCATTGCAACAGCCACGGTCAACACAAGAAGCTTTTTCATTGATTCGCCCTCGTTAAGAACAGCCCAACTATGAATGAAGGGGGTTCGACTGCTAGTGCGGATGCGCAACACTATGTCCATTTCGCTGTGCTGGGCAGCCATCGCCTAGCACAACGCCGAGTATTCCAGATGAGTTCCATGATTTCAATGGGCAAGCGGGGTTCCGGGCCGGCACTGGAGTTTATGGTTTCCGGACATGTTGAACAAAAGCGCGCGGCGATCTCTCGGCCATGCGAGATCTCGGCCTAGAACGGCGCGACGCGTTTGATATTCGCCAGACGAGGGGGAACGCCATTTTGGTGCCGATCCTCGAAATTGATCAACGAATTCATGGACGAAAGTGAATTTGAAGCGCGCTGACCGCGTTTGTGAGGACGCCCGAACCTTTGGCGATGCCGGTCGGCCGCCACTGCCGCGCTCGTGCCTGGCTCAGCCAGCCCGAGGCAAGCTCGTCGTTAAAGAGTTCTCCCGGGAAACACGCACGCGCCGATTGGCACAGGGGAGATAATGAGCGGCGGATGGACGATAGGCACACCTCGTGCTCGGCGCGGATCAAGCCAGGTCGTGGAGGTGACGGATGGCGACAGGCAAGCGCGCGCCTGGTGCAGCTTCCCGCGGAGGGACCTGGACATGGCGCCGGTTCTTCCGGTGTGGCTCGACGAAAGCGGGGCGCAGCTCACTTGGCAGCCGACGCATTGGCGTCCGGCCGCGTCGATCGCCGCCACCTTCGAAGTGGAGTGATGGGGACTGCGTAGAGGCTGCCCGGATTGTCCGAGCGCCGTTGATGCAGCCGGCATCCTGTGGTCGAACTCCTGGCAACAAAGCCGTCGCGGCCGATTCCAGGCCGCGAGCGGAGGCCGGGAGGACCAGTATGCGCATTGCCAGTATCGAGCCCTTCATCCTGCATATCCCCGTCACCGGCGGCTCGATCGCGGATTCGACCCACCGCATTAGTCATTGGGGCGTGGTTGGCACGAAGATCGTGACTGAGGATGGCCTGGAGGGCTATGGCTTCACCGGCACCCATGCCGATCTTCCTTCCGATCGGCTGATTACGGCCTGCATCCGCGACTGCTATGCCCCGCTGCTCGTCGGAGAGGATGCTGCCGAGACGAACCGTCTCTGGCTCAAGCTCGCCCGCCACCCGGCATTGCAATGGGTCGGTCGCGCCGGCATCACGCAGCTCGCATTGGCGGCGGTCGATGTCGCGCTCTGGGACCTCAAGGCGAAGAAGGCCGGCGTCCCGCTCTGGCATCTGCTCGGCGGTGCCAGCAAGGCCAGGTTAGAGGCCTACAACACCGATATCGGCTGGCTTTCGATCCCGAAGGACCAGCTCGTCGATGGCTGCCGCAAGGCGGTCGAGCGCGATGGCTTCCACCGCATCAAGGTCAAGGTCGGCCATGCCGACCCCGGCATCGACATCGGCCGGCTCGAGGCGGTTCGGCAGGCTGTCGGCCCCCATGTCACGCTCGCCATCGACGGCAACGGCAAATGGGATCTGCCGACCTGCAAGCGCTTCTGTGCCCGGGCAGAGCCGCTCGACATCTTCTGGTTCGAGGAGCCGCTCTGGTACGACGATGTCGGCTCGCATGCGGCACTCGCCCGCTCGACCTCGATTCCCGTCGCGCTCGGCGAGCAGCTCTATTCGCTCGATGCCTTCCGCGCCTTCATCGCCGCGGATGCGATCGACTTCGTCCAGCCGGACGTGACGCGGCTCGGCGGCATCACCGAATACATCCAGGTCGCGGATTTAGCTCTCGCCAGCCGCCTGCCGGTCGCTCCCCATGCCGGGGAGATGAGCCAGGTCCATGTCCATCTCGCCTACTGGCATCAGGCGACACCCGTTCTCGAATACATTCCCTGGATCAAGGACGCCTTCGAGGAACCGGCCGATGTCGTCGACGGCTGCTTCCTGAAGCCACAGAAGCCGGGCGCGGGGACGACGCCGACAGCCGACGCCTTCGCGCGCTTCGCCAAGCCGCTGGCCTGACGGCTTGCCCCGCCGGGCTCGGGGGCCTAAACTTGCAACGATCCGTTGGGGTGCCGCGAGGCTGAGAGGTGCTGATGCACCAACCCATCGAACCTGATCCGGGTAATGCCGGCGAAGGGAACGGTCATCGGCTCGTCGCTCGTCACGCCATGGTCGTTGCCTTCGCCGGCGAATGAGAATGGCATGGCAGATTCCTCCACGCATCTATCTCGGGGCAAGCCGATCCATGTCGGCATCGTCGGCGCGGGCGTCGTCGGCCTGGCCTGTGCGGTCGAGCTGCTCGGCCGGGGCGTGAGCGTCGACATCCACGAGCGCGGCAGCTTTGCCGGCGAACAGGCCTGCTCCTGGTACGCCGGCGGCATGCTCGCGCCGTGGTGTGAGGGCGAGAGCGCCGAGGAGCCGGTCATCCGACTCGGGCAGGAGGCCGCCAACTGGTGGGCACGCCATGTCGATGGCGTCCGCCGCAATGGCACGCTCGTTCTGGCGCCGAGCCGCGACCGCAGCGAGCTCCGGCGCTTCGGCCAACGCACTGCGCATTTCTCGGAACTGGACGGAGAGGGGATCGCGGCGCTCGAGCCCGATCTCGGCGGGCGCTTCGCCAAGGGCCTCTTCTTCGAAGGCGAGGCGCATCTCGATCCGCGGCTGGCGCTCGCCGGCCTGGCCGAAAAGGTGCTCGCCCTGGGTGGCCGCATCCATTTCGGCAGCGAGGTAGCGGCCTCCGACATTGCCGCCGATACCGTGCTCGACTGTCGCGGCCTCTCGGCCCGCGACGGGCTGCCCGATCTGCGCGGCGTCAAGGGCGAGATGCTGCTGCTGAGGAGCCGCGACATCGCGCTCTCACGCCCAGTCCGGCTGCTGCATCCGCGCATACCGCTTTATGTCGTCCCGCGCGCGGACGGGCTCTTCATGGTCGGCGCGACCATGATCGAAAGTGGCGATCGCAGCCGCATCTCGGCCCGCTCGATGCTGGAGCTTCTCGGTGCGGCCTATGCGCTGCACCCTGTCTTCGGCGAGGCCGAGGTGGTCGAGATCGGCGTCGATGCCCGCCCGGCCTTTCCCGACAACCTGCCGCGGCTGACGCGCCGGGGCCGGGTCATCCTAGTCAACGGGCTCTATCGCCACGGTTTCCTGCTCAGCCCCGCCATGGCGCGGATGGCCGCGGACGCCGTGCTCGATCCAGCCTGCATTCCGGAGATGTTGCATGACATTGCTGCTTAACGGGCAACCGCACGAGGTCGCAGCCGCCACGCTGGCGGAGGCGCTGGCCGAACTCGGCTATGCCGGCAAGGTCGTCGCCACTGCCGTGAACGGCGATTTCGTCGCAGCTCGCAAGCGCGAAACCGTCAGGCTGGCCGAGGGCGACCGCATCGAGGTCCTCGCGCCGATGCAGGGCGGCTGAGATGCAGGGGGCTGAGATGCAGGGGGCTGAGATGAAAGGCTTCTATGGTTTCGAGCCGAAGAGCCGGCTCTTTCTCGGCACGGCGCAATATCCCTCGCCCGCAATCCTCGCCGAGGCCGTCAGGCTCTCGGGCGTCGAGGTCGTCACCGTCTCGCTGCGGCGCGAGGCGGGCGAGGGCGGTGCGGGCCAGGCCTTCTGGTCGCTGATCCGCGAGCTCGGCGTCCGCGTCCTGCCCAACACGGCCGGCTGCCACACGGTCAAGGAAGCCGTCACCACGGCGCAGATGGCGCGCGAGGTCTTCGGCACGGACTGGATCAAGCTCGAGGTGATCGGCGAGGACGACACGCTGCAGCCGGACGTCGTCGGGCTGATCGAGGCCGCCCGCATCCTGAGCGAGGACGGCTTCCAGGTCTTTCCCTACACCACCGAGGACATCGTCGTCGGCGGGCGCCTGCTCGATGCCGGCTGCGAGGTGCTGATGCCCTGGGGCGCGCCGATCGGCTCGGGCAGGGGCCTGAACAATCCCTATGGCCTGCGCACCATGCGCCAGCACTTCCCCGATATCCCGCTGGTCGTCGATGCCGGCATCGGCCTGCCGTCCCACGCGGCGCAGGCGATGGAGCTGGGTTATGACGCGATCTTGCTGAACACGGCCGTCGCCAAGGCTGGTGATCCGGCCTTGATGGCGCAGGCCTTCGCCATGGCGATCACGGCCGGGCGTCAGGCCTTCGAGGCGCAGCCGATCGAGGCGCGCGACATGGCCGCCCCGTCCACGCCTGTCATGGGCAAGGCGTTTTTGTCGTGAAGGACCTGTCTCCCATGAAACTCGATCCGTTCTACCCGATCTTCGACAGCGCGGACTGGCTCGAGCGCATGCTGCCGCTCGGCGTCAAGCTGGTGCAATTGCGCGTCAAGGATCGCAGCGAGGTCGAGACCGGCCGCGAGATCGCTCGCGCCAAGGCGCTCTGCGCGGCCGCCGACTGCGTCCTCGTCGTCAACGACTACTGGCATCTGGCGATTGAGGAGGGTTGCGATTTCATCCATCTCGGCCAGGAAGACCTGGACGGCGCCGATCTCGCCGCCATCCGCAAGGCTGGGATGAAGCTCGGCGTCAGCAGCCATGACGAGGCGGAGCTTGAGCGGGCGCTGGCGACGCAGCCGGACTATGTCGCGCTCGGCCCGGTCTATCCGACCATCCTCAAGGCGATGCATTGGGGGCCGCAGG
>JAESFK010000493.1_pt1 | contig 19448 bp, 15 predicted proteins | sample 9269391 | NCBI WGS metagenome assembly JAESFK01 (sample SAMN14506231, study PRJNA617097) | algae metagenome | isolation source: Drouetiella hepatica UHER 2000/2452 and co-occurring heterotrophs from... | place: Slovakia: Slovak Paradise National Park, Hrabusice, Kosice Region | collected 2000-01-01
CCAAATTTCTATAAATTAGTACAGTTATTCTTAGAATCTACAACTCTTGAAAAGCTCTCCATGAGACAGTTTCAACGATTTTACTATGCTCTAAATTATTAAACATTAACCGTCCCAACAAGCCATTGACGCGACCTCGCTCATTAAATTGCAGCCTATAAGTTGTGCCGCTTTGAGTCAGCGTTGTCTTGCCTGTGTCAATACGAATCTCTCGGAGCAGCGTTTGCCAGGTCGTAGGCTGATCGGTTGCGGGGTGCATGGCCCACTGCACGACGCTATCGGATTCTCGAAAGCTAACTTGCCAAATGCTGCGAGAACGAATAGCCTCTGCCTGCGCCTGACGCATTGCCTGAAAGACTTCATCTTGCGAGGCGCTCAATATGCGGTTGCGCTGAAAGGAGAGCCAGCCTGGGACAGCAATTGCCGCCAAAATTCCGACAATCACAATCACAACCAGAAGTTCAATGACCGTAAATCCTGTCTGGGATAATTTTGTCTGAGGACTGCAAGCTGAAAAAGCGGAGCGCTTGTTGAAATTCATGGTGACACCCTGAGTTGTGGGAAGCTTGTGAAAAGTAGAAAGCTTAAAGAATAGAAAACTTAACAGCTAGAATTCCCAAAAGCTGATTGGGTCTAGGCATCTCTGAACGTACGCAGAGGCCGTAGCGAAGTTCTGCGAATTCCAGAAAGGGGTGCAGAATTGGAGCTTATGAAGTATGCTGAGTTACTGAAGAAAGTGTTTCGCTTTCTGGATGACCTGCGGATGTGGCGGAATTGGTATACGCGCACGCTTGAGGTGCGTGTGGCTTTGCCTTGCGAGTTCGAGTCTCGCCATCCGCATTGATTGAGGAGAAGCTTTAGCGTTGAGGAGGAGAGTGCTGAGTAGATTTGTACTTAGGCACTTCAGCCCTCAACGCTGCTTTTTTGGAGAAGATAGGTTTAAGCCTTTGAAATAAGTGCGCTGCGATCGCCACAGTTTTCCCATGCTGTGGTAAAAACTGCACAATACACTTATCAAAAACTCTCTAAACCTATGTACGTATCGGCTCTACCCTATGACTACGAGCTGCCAGCGGATCTGAATCGACTTGCCTTAGTGATTATCGATATGCAGCGCGATTTTTTGGAGCCAGGGGGCTTTGGTGATGCGTTGGGCAACGATGTAAAAAGGCTGCAAGCGATCGTCCCAACTTTGAAAGAACTGCTAGAAACCTTTCGTGCCCAAGGGTTACCCGTTTTTCATACAATCGAATGTCACCAGCCTGATCTGTCTGACTGCCCTCCATCAAAGCTCGATCGGGGCAAGGGTTCGCTGAAAATTGGCGATTTGGGCGGTATGGGACGAATCTTGGTGCGGGGTGAGCCGGGAAATGGCATCATTGCGGAACTAGAGCCGCTGCCTGGAGAAACGGTGATTCACAAGCCTGGAAAAGGAGCATTCTACAACACTGAGTTTCAGACGCAGCTTCAGGCAAAGGGGATTACTCATCTGCTGGTTACGGGGGTGACGACAGAGGTATGTGTGCAGACGACCATGCGTGAGGCGAACGATCGCGGTTACGAGTGCCTGATGGTTGAGGACTGTACGGAGAGCTATTTCCCGGAATTCAAGCAGTCTACGCTGGAGATGGTGCGTGCCCAAGGGGGTATTGTGGGCTGGACGGCTCCGGCTGCGGCGGTGATGGCAGGGATGAGGGCAGTGACAGCGTGAGGAAGATGAGATATGGAAAGTGAGAGGGTCGATTTGGCAGTTAATGGCACGCTGATGCGAGGGCTGGAGTTGAATGGGAATTTGCTGGCGGTAGGGGCGGAGTTCGTTAAGGATGCGGTGACTGCGCCAATTTATCGCCTGTGGACAATTAGTGATGTGCATCCGGCAATGATGCGGGTGGCAACTGGGGGTGGGGCGATCGCGTTGGAAGTTTGGTCGGTTCCGGTGGCGGGTTTGGCTAAGATCTTGCTGCAAGAGCCGCCGGGGCTGTGTGTTGGGAAGGTGCAGTTGGCTGGGGATGAGGAGGTTTTGGGGGTTTTGGGGGAGCCAATTTTGTGTGAAGGTCAGGTGGAGATTACGCGGTGGGGAGGATGGCGGGCTTATAAGGCAGCAAAATAGACCTCTTGCAAATTAGGTTGAGTGGGAGCTACTCCCCTACTCAACCTAATCCCAAAACTTTAATTTACAAAAGGTTTAATGATTGGTATGGGACTTACGCAAGCCCTCTAGCTGTGGTGCATTTTTGTTGTGTGTGGTGGGCGCAGCCCACCACACACAACAAAAATGCGTAAGTCCTATGGTAGTGAATTATTTGTTGTGATACGGCTGTTGCCAGTTTGCTTGGGACATTTAGAGTAGGGCACGAAGCGCCCTACTCCAAATGTCCCTGTCATAAGACTTGTGTCTGTAGTTTGCGTTTGGGGAACAGCCAACAGCCTTGGGGGTCTCCCCCAAACCCCCGGTGGGGGACGGAGCGCCTCCCCCACGCCCCCTGCGCAAAGGATGGTAGATGAGATGGAGAGCGCGCTTTGCATGGGTCGGGATGCCAGGGAGTATAGATTTTCCAACTCCTAATCCCTAGTTTCAAAGCTCTAATCGCACAGTTGCCGATCGCTTTCGTCTAAATCGGGGGCATGGGTAAGGTAGGGTGTGAGCCAAGTGCAGCTTCGATTGAGTAGGCTGTTGAGGTCGCTGATTTGCCAGAGGCGAATGCGGCTGAGGCGATCGTTGTCGATGCTGGAGGGGGCTTTGAGGGCGGTGGCGATGTGCTGCCAGTTGGGGCTAAGGGCGGATTGGTAGCTGTCGTATTGGGCGATTTGCTGTCCTTGGAGGTTCCAGAGGCGGGTTGTGTTGTCTTCACCATGGGTGGCGAGGCGCTGGTTGTCGGCGTGAAACTGGAGGCTGAGGATGCTGCCCTGATGTCCGCGAAATTCGGCAATGGGTCGGCTGAGGGGGATGCCCTGGATGTTCTGTATGTCTTGCTCTATGTCTTGCTCTATGTCCCACAGTCGGGCTATGCCGTCGGCTCCGCCTGTGGCAAGGCGCTTTCCGTCAGGGCTAAACTGTACGGCTAAGACGTTGCCGCGATGTCCGGTGAAGGTGGCGAGGCGATCGCTTGATAGGTTCGCCAGAAGGTTCCCTGGTGCGGTTTGCAGGCTCCAGAGTTGCGCTGTGCCATCTGTGCTGCCTGTGGCAAAGCGTTTTCCGTCAGGGCTAAACTGTAGGTCGAGAATGCTGCCCTGCTGTTTGGGGAAGGCTTTAATTAGGTTGCCCTGACGATCCCATAGGTTGAGAGTGCCGTTGATGCTGCCTGTGGCAAGCTGCTGTCCATCAGGACTAAATTGCACGCTCAAAATTCCGTTTTGCGGCAAGGTTTTGATTTGATTGGTTTGTAGGTTCCATAGTCTGACAATATCTTGGGCTGGTGCGTTTCCTGTCGTCAAATCTCCTAGCACGGCTACCATCTGACCATTGGGACTGAGACGCAGGTCGTGCAGGTTGTCTTGATTAAACTGGGTGGTTTGAGATTCGGGATACTGGTGTAGAAGCGTACCTTGGCGATCCCAGATGCGGATTGTTGCGCCAAAGGCTCCGTAGCCCAGCACCGCTAGCTTTTGCCCGTCAGCGCTGAGCCGAATATCCTGAATGTTTTTGAGGCGATCGCTCAATTCCAATTGCAGGTTGCCCTGTAAGTCCCAGAGGCGAGTGATGCCGTCTTTGCCGCCTGAGATCAGCTGTTCTCCATTGGGGCTAAAGGTTAGGCTAAGGCGATCGCGGTAGTCGCCCTGCTGGTCGGGCAGTTCGGCGATCGGATTGCTGCGCAGGTTCCATAAACGAGCTGTGCCGTCGGCTCCACCCGTGAGCAATAGCTGCCCGCTGGGGCTAAACTGCATGGCTTCAATTTTGCCACGATGCCCTCGCAGAACGGCGATCGGGCTGCCGCGCCAATCCCACAGCCGAATGGTGTTGTCGTCGCTGCGAGTGGCAATTTGCCTAGCGCCAGTCTCCCCCAAGCTAAACTGAATGCCGCGCACTGCGCCCTGATGCCCTTGAAAAATGGCGAATTCGCTGCCTTGTCCTACCGTGCGAACGTTGGCGTTCCAGAGACGATCGCCCACTTCCCACAGCCGCATTGTTCCCTCTTCTCCCGCTGTCGCGAGGTATTGGCTGTCAGGGCTGAATTGGAGGCTTAGCAAATTGCCTATTTGTCCTGTGATTTTGGCGATCTGACGAGTTTCTAGGTTCCAGAGAGAAACGATCGCCTTGCCGTCATTCATTGCTAAATATCGCCCGTTGGGGCTGAATTGCAGGCTACCGCTAGTCTGCCCAATGTTTGCGACTGTTTCTATCAGCTTACCCTGAAGATCTAGCAGCCTTACTGTGCCGCTGTCATCCAGTAGGGCAAGTCGCTGGTTGTCGGGGCTGATTTGGAGGCTGACAATTCCTTCGGGCTGGGGTAAGGTGGCGATCGCCTCTCCCTGTCTCCAGATTTGCAGGGTGTTGTCGGCATCTACTGTCACAATTCGTCCATCGGTGCTGAATTGCAGACTGGTGATAGGGCTGCCAGTTAGACTAGCCAGTACTATGGAGTTGCCCTGCCGATCCCAAAGGCGAACGCTGCCATTGGTGGCGCGGATAGCGATCGCCTGTCCATTAGGGCTGAACTGCGCGTCTCGGATGCCGCTAGGATCGGTCACGATCGCCGTCCTGATCGGATTGCCCTGCAAATCCCATTGGGATACGCCTGTCGTTCCGGCTGCAAGAAAGCGATCGCCCTCCGGACTAAACTGCACAGCCTGAATTCTGCCCTGATTGTTACCGACTTGTACCTGTTCACGGATATTGTCTGCAAGCGTCTGTAACGCCAGCAGGGGGCTAACTGCCGGATATTGGTCTAGCGGACGACCGGGGGCAGACGCAGGCTGAACGATCGTTTTCAGGGCTTTCCCCGCTTTGACGGCTGCCACCAAAGCCTCAAGTTGGGAGAACTGAAACTGCTGAATGGCACCAGTCCCGGCTCTTTCTAGCCTTGTGCCTTCCACAGCTTCCTGTTGGGCTACGATCGCCCGCTGCTGCTCGGCTTGAGCTACTTCAACCGCCCTACTAGCCTGATTGAGCTGAATTTCTGCCTGCGTGAGCTTAGCCTCAGCTTCAGTCACCCGTCTTTCAGCCTGCTGGCGGGCGGCGGTGGTCTGAGCAGCTCCTTGCTGAAGCTGTCTTAAATAATTTTGGGCAGCGTTGAGCTGCTGTGTGGCGCGTTCTACTTCGGCTTGAGCTGCACGGCGCTGAAGATTAGCGGTCTTAAGGCGATCGCCTGCTGCCGCCGCCTGTCTCTGTGCCTCCTGTCGCCCTCTGTAGGCAGCCTCAGTTTCACGGCTGGCATCCTCCAGCTTTTGTCGGGCGAGGGTGGTATCCTGCTCGGCATTGCGAACTAGAACGGTAGATAGGACGGTGGCGGCGATCAGCAATGCTCCTGATGCTATGGCAGTCCGGTTTCTAACCCGTCGTTCCTGCTGTCGGATTTGACCTAGCTCTTGATTGGCTTTGCCCAAGTTTTGATTGGTCTGATCGAGTCTTTGGTTGGCTTCATCGAGGCTGCGGTTGGCGGCGGCAAGGCGATCGCGCTGTGCCTGGATTGATGCCATCTCGACCTGTGTGGCGGTCAGCTGCACCCGCAAGTCTGAGTCCGATTCTCGCGGGTCGCGGATGAATCGCACCAAATAATCATGCACTAGCTGATGCAGAGGAGCCGGATCTTCAGGAATTTTCAGCACTAGCCCAGAACCTACCAAAATCTCTAGCACCAGTTCGAGCTGTCCCTGCGTGTGGGGAATATTTGCCAGGGTCAGCTCTTCAGCCAGCTCGGTCTGGGTTTTCAGCGGACGGGTTTCTTCTTTGGTGGTCAACAAAAATAGCACCACCTCAGCGATCGCCTCATTGGGCGCACCACAGTCGTCAATCACTGCCTCTAGCGATCGCTCTACCAGAGTTTCTTTAGGAAAGTCGCCCAATTTCTCATACTGCTCTAGGGTCGTGATGCCCTCATCCTGCAACTGCGCGCCCACCACCTGTAGCTCGATCGGGCGCACTCCTCCCAACTGTCCCGCCAAATCATCCACGAGTCGATTGACTAGCGCTTCCTCTAGGGAAAACTGCGATCGAGCAGTCAGGCTACGAATCACGGTGCGGGCATCTTTAGGATTAAAGTCGCCCAGAGGATAGCGAATTTGCTTGCTGAGGATATCGTGATTGATTACCTCCAGGTCAGCAACGCGATCAATTTCCAATAAATAATGCAGATAATCTTCTCGCAGCGACAGCATCACCTTGACATAGGGAATGTTGAGGCATTCTTTAATAAACAGATAAAACGATCGGCGCTGCTGCACTTCGGGATAGGCGAAGAAGAATTCCTCGAACTGGTCAAAAATCAAGACAGTGTAGAGATTGCGATCGAAGTTTCGCTGAAGTTGTCGAATCAGAGAGGGCGGCGTAGGCGGCTGGGGCAATGGGGATGTGCTGACGTTGAGAGCAGATACTTCGCCTAATCTCTCCAGCTCTTGCATCATGGCGCGTTCTACGCTGCTCGCCCAACCGTTGTAGACCGACACCAGCACAGGTAAAATTTGCCGCGCCTCGATCGTCTGCTTTTGCCGTAGCGCCGGGATTAGCCCCACCGCAATGATCGAGCTTTTGCCCACGCCCGAAGCGCCATGAATGACGGTGAGTTTATCTTTGGGCAAGCTGACTCGTGCCACCAGCCGATTCACGTCCTGCTGACGACCCGAAGCCGCAATTTCTTGAATCACTACAGCTTCCACAACCGAGGGCGCTAATTCGCCGTGGCTAGCGATCTGTCGAGGCTCTAGCCGACTTGCCCCCACAAATGCCGTAAAGCCATACTGCTGCTTGACGATCCGCTGCTGCTGCTTCATTTGAAACGCATCCAGGTAGCGCGCCTGATCGAAGTAAAGCAACTGTAGTGCCTGCAAAATATGAATATATAGCGTGGGATCGGCTTGGGGGCTGGCATCGCGCCGCGCCAATTCCAAATGCTCGATCGCCGCCGATCGATCGCCCAGTTTTGCCAGCGATCGAGACAGCAGCAGCAAATACCAGCCGCGATGCACGGCTTCTGCCAATGCCAGACTGTCTTCCTCTCGAATACCGCTTGTATTATTGGCTACAGCGTGTTGGGCTGGTTTTGGTAAAGTTCTGTAACTTCCTTCCTGTGAATCTTGCCCAACTGCCACTGATAAAGGCGGTTGGGTCAGGATTCTTCCTGCGGTCTGCTCCGCCTGATCCAGGATTTCCAGCGCTTTTTCTGCATAGGTTTTGGCTTCTGTCCAGTCGGCGATCGCTTGGGTTGAGATCTGACTAGGTGCTTGAACCAGCAGGTTTTGCTCGGCTGGGTTTTGATCTGGCAAGTCTCGATCCGGAAAGTCTTGATCCGGAAAGTCTTGCGATCGCGCCAATGCCACTTCTGCCAAAAAGCCGTAGTCCTGAGCCAGACGCAGCGGATCGGCAAACTGTTCATGGAGTTCTAGTCCAGCACGGGCGATCGTCTCTAGCTCCTGCCAGTCTTCTAGCTTTTGCAGCGTTTGCCCCAGCGCCGTGATGAATCGGGCAACCAAATCGGGTCTGTCATCTTCTCGAAAAATCGTTAGACAGGCTTGAAAATACCGCTTTGCCTCTAACAACGCCATACGATACTCTGCCCGATGCATCCGCGCATAGCGCCGCCACCAGATGCCCAAGTGAAATAAAAGACAAGCCTGACGTTCACGGTAGTGGGTGTGACGATCGTCCCGATCGCGCTTCCCCGCCCAGAAAGCCAAACTCTGCTCATAAAATTCTTTGGCTCGATCCATCTCCAGCCGAGACTGGGCATCGCGTCCCCGCAGAAAGTCAATGCTGGCTTGCAGCTCTGGATCAAGCTCCTGTCCGCTATTGTGAATATCTTGCACCGCAAACTCTAGCTCCGTCCGCAGCCGCGATCCGGTATCCAGATCCAGGGCGCTGTTGGGTAAAAAGCGATCGCCTACCGCATACAACAATTTCTCAAAAAGCTGATCGGCGTGCTGTCGCAAAGAGCGAATTAGCTCATCCGTCGGGAATTTGAAGGCGATTGATCCGGCGGCAAAACTCCTGAGATCCTGCGCCACCTCGGTCAGGGTTTGAAACGACTGATCCGTTGTCCACAGCACGAGAGCAAACCGAAAGTTCTTGCGAAACTCGTCTCGCAATAGGTTTGCCCCTGCCAGCAGCGATTCCAAATGAACCACCGACTCCAGCCCTGTCACCATTAGCGCCTGACAGTCTATCTCGCCGTCTCGCAGACAGTCTTCTTCTACTGCCTGAATCAGTTTGTGGAGCGTTTGGGTGCTGGGAGACAGCCGCAGTTCCCGAATTGCCAGCGGCGAAGTCTGTTGTATTTCATCCAAAATCATTTGCCGCAGCCGTCCATAGTTGCAGCGCACCAAAATCAGCGAGAACTGTCCCAAATTTAGCCCCAGCGATCGCTCCAAAATTTCGAGCGATCGAGCATTGGCGGCAAGAATGGCGGCAGTGCGAACAGGATCGGGGTGAGGCATGAAGAACGATCGAGCAGTTCTGTCTCCACCTTAGCCCGTCCGGTTAGGGGTTGTCTGGTTAGGGATTGTCTGGTTGGGGGAATGGGGAATAAAAGGTTGGTTCCACGCCCCATTCCCTGTTCCCCCTTCTCCTAACGCACCAACACCGTCATAGCTGTATTCACAGCAGTTAGGACGGGGACATTTTTGAGGGCGCGCTCCGCGCGCCCTCAAAAATGTCCTAAGCCCGATGATTATGGCTATATTTGCCGCTAGCCAACGGTGAAGGCATGATAGGCGAGAACTTGGCGAGTTCACGAAGTGTTTCTGAAAGAAAATCGTCGGTTAATCGCTTGACGTAGCACTCGTTAATCAGATGATTCACTTGGTCACGCGTGCCGATGATCCAAATTTGCAGGCGATCGGCAGGGTGGTCTGTCAGCAGTTCATTGAACTCTGTCGTCATAATTTATTACCTCGCTAATGGGTTGTAGAGAAGAAAAGCTTAAGGCGTGGTTCACCAACCACTTGTTACATTAGCGAAGCATTCAATGATTTAAGGTCAACCTCAGCCGTGCCCCTGCTTACTCAGAGAATCAGTTAGCGGTTGAGGGGGATGGCAGCTTTGGCGAATCAAGTTGATTGGTCTATTATTCGAGCTGAGATCCGTAAAGCTGTTTCCCTGATCGTTCATCCTCCTGGCACATCAAACTTTACAGTTAATCCAGTTAGACACGGTAATGGAGTCAAGCCGATTAAAGAAGCTTGCATGATTGCTTTAAGAAATCGGTTTAGATGAGGATTGGAAACTCCGATTAACTATGAAGCGAGTTCGTTAGGAATTGTTTTTTTAATAATGGAGCTAAGCGGATTCGAACCGCTGACCTTCTCAATGCCATTGAGACGCGCTACCAACTGTGCTATAGCCCCTAGAGTCTGATTACATCCTAGGTTTATCCTAGACTGTCTTAAACATGTCATAAGAATAGCACTAGGCTAGTGCCTCTAGCAAGATACGACGACCTAAACCACGAGCCTAAGCCTTGTTCTTCACGGTTAGCCTTGAACAAAGCCACGGATCGCTCTAGTTAGCGCGGAGTGTAGTTCAGCCGAGGCTCCAGAGCCTGACTAGGTTAACTCTAGTGCCCCCTTAAAAGCACCCATCTGTCCTAGAAGCTTCAGGATCACATTATCGACTAGCCACACTAGGCGCTTTAACGTCTAAAGTCCGAACCCAGTTTGAGACTTTCTTTAACTGATCCTCATGTCTGTTAGCTAAGCCTGATCCTGAAAGTCCATTTGGGCAAACCGTAGCCCGACCCGTAGCGCGGCTCTAGCGATCGCTTTTACTCACTGGACAAAAGCCAGCGTTTCCGATGATCTGAGATTGCTTGAGATGTTGACGCTTAACATTGCCTATTTCAAGTCAAAGCCCGTTAACATTCCCAAGATTACTATCTTGATCGAACATGGCTATCACATTGGTGATTTGATTGAGCGGCTGGAGGAAATTTATCCTCAGATCATAGTGAAAATCAGGTTTGAGCGTTCGAGCAAACCCTCGAAACAAGAGAAGGCGGCACAAGGAAAATCTGGATTTTTCCCAGCTGTAGAAAGATAGGTCATCGACCAATCTAATGCTTGAATAGAGCGTTGTAAGAGTTTGGTTGAGAGCTTTGAGCGATCGCCATCTCATGCAGAAACTAAGATTAGCCTCTGCTTTGTCAGGCTAATACTGAAGCACTTGCAGCCACTTCTTGAAATCTCAAATGGGTTCTACAGAGCGGTTCCACTACTTGTAATAAACAAGCACTGATACAAACAAGTTGTTTGACGCGATCGAGAACAGCTTCATTCTCTTAAGAAATCACAATTTCATCTATTGTACATTTCATACCAATTTAAATTAGCCACCCGGTTTGGGTCTTAAATTGGTATCACTAGCATCACAGGCTGAACTTGAGTGATGATAGTTCTTACCACTTTACACCACTCTATAGGCTATCCCAGAGAGAGAACCAAAGACGTACGCCAACGCCAGATTGTAGCGAGATCTAGATTCCACCAAGATAGTGACCCTGATCGACCATTCCCACAATTTGGAAATTGCGATCGAATATTGCCAGGTTGGCTACATACCCTGGCGCAATTTGCCCTAGCCGATCGAGTCCCATCAACTTTGCCGGATAGGTGGAAGCCATGCGCAAGGCTTCTGGGAGTGGAATGTCTAGATGATTAACACAGTGGGCGATCGCCTCAATCATTGTCAGAGCTGAGCCGCCCAGCGTGCCGTCTGCTGAGACGCACCTGCCGTTTTTGTAGAATACCTGCTGTCCACCAATGGCGAAAGATTCCATCTCAGCGCCCACGGGCGGAGTGGCATCTGTCACCAAAATTAGCTTGTCTTGCTTCAGCTTTTTCGCTAGCCGCATAGATGCCCCATGCACATGCTGACCATCGGCAATCAGACCTGCATAGACTTCCTCTCGATCGAAAATAGCCCCCACCATGCCCGGTTTTCTGCCCTGCCAGGGCGACATAGCGTTGAACAGGTGAGTTGCCATCTGTACCCCCGCATCGAAACCTGCGATCGCCTCTTCGTAGCTAGCATCCGTATGTCCGGCAGAAGCAATGATGCCTCGTCCTGTTAATAGCTTGATATCTTCTGCGATCGCCAGTTCAGGGGCAATCGTCACCAACCTGACCACCTCTCGACCTGCCGCAACAATTTTTTCCAGCATGGAGCGATCGATCGGGCGAATATGATCAGCGTTATGAATGCCCTTGCGTTTCGGATTGAGGTAAGGTCCTTCTAGATGTAGACCTAGGACGCTTTGGGGATGAGTCTGTCGATAGGCTTTCACCACTTCCATTGCCGTCAGCATATCTTGATCAGACGTGGTAATCAGCGTGGGCAAATAGCTGGTTGTGCCGCTTTTCAGATTTGTCTGGTGCATGATGTCCAGCGTGGCAGGGGCGATCGCATCGTTAAACATTACCCCGCCGCAGCCGTTAAGCTGCATATCAATAAATCCGGGCGCAACACTGCTGCCGCTGAGATCAATCGTGGGTAGATTGAGATCAAAATCTTTTAGGGCGACTAAAGCGCTAATCTTGTCGCCTTCAATCACAAGGGCGTGATCGTGAAGGGGGCGATCGCCTGTGTAAATCGTGCCATTGACTAGAGCATACGTAGACAGAGCATCCATAGATCAACCCTATAATTTTTTTGGTTTTGCTGATTTCATAGCCGGATTAAGTAATGCCATTTTTTTGACAGCATTGCTATCATGCAGCCATCGGCGACTCAAATTTAAGCCCGATCGTTTTCTATGATTTCATCTTCCCCCCCTTCATCACCGCTGGTAATCGCCCAGCTTACGGATACTCACCTGTTTGCAGATGAAGACCAAACGATGAAAGATTGCCCTACGGTGCTTTCATTTCAAGCTGTGCTGGATACTGTGGCGCAGCTTCAGCCCCAGCCTAATCTACTTCTGCTCACGGGCGATCTCTCTCAAGATGAAACACTTTCCTCTTACCATCAGCTCCACAACCGCATCACGCCGCTTGGCATTCCCACTTACTGGATTCCTGGCAATCACGATCAGTCTCTTGCCGATATGGAACAAACGCTTTGCACTGCGCCTATTTCTTCTGAGAAATGCTTTCAGGCTGGGGGCTGGCAATTTATCTTGCTCAACTCCATGCTGCATCAACAGGTACAGGGAGAGCTATCGGCTGAGGCTCTGGCGACGCTGGATCAGCAGCTACAGGATTCAACTCTGCCGACTTTGATTGCGCTCCACCATCCGCCACTGGCGATCGCTTCTGCCTGGATGGATGCGATCGGGCTACAGAATCGGGAGGCTTTGTTTGCGATACTCGATCGCCATCCGCAGGTTAAGCTAGTCATTTTTGGGCATATTCATCAAGAATTCGATCGGGTGCGGCAAGGTGTCCGCTATCTGGGTGCGCCCTCAACCTGTGTCCAATTTTCCCCCAATGTCGATGAGTTTGCGATTGACGGCGATCGGCAGCCGGGATTTCGGTTAATCAGCCTCTATCCGGACGGTCAATTCACGACCACAGTGCAGCGAATCGGTGCAGCGAATCCCTGTATAGAATCTGGAGAGTAAGATAACTGAAGCCGAGGGACTAGAATGCGCCTTCGTTACAACCCAGTTTTCTTCTTAAGATTTCTTCCCTTTAAGAGAACTAAAATTTTTAGGCTCTCAGTTACACCTGCAAGAATAGAGACTATCTTGGTATTTGGATTGTACCGAAATACATGGACAGGCTGATATCCGTTTGAGTGCATTTGGCAGACTCTAATGTAAGCAAAAGATTGTTCTACCGTGGGGATATGCTGATACCAATTTAAAACCCAAACAGGGCAGATGGTTTTCGAGAGCCTCATCAATTTAAAGTGTTATAAGATTTACAGGATAGCGAGTGGCAGGACACCGCAAAAGCCGTACTCGTCTAACGTGCTTTGCTTGATCTCAAAATCATTTCTTCTCCATCTTGCAAAATTTTGCGCGCATGAAGCACACCAGCCTACTTCACCTAAAGCTTAAGGTACTCTGGCATACCGTGGGGACTTACCTGCTGCTAGGGGCGATCGCCTTCATTATGCTTTTACCGTTGCTGTGGCTGGTCAGCACTGCGTTTAAATCTCCTACAGAAGATATTTTTCAGTTTCCGCCGCAGTTGATGCCGCAGCAGCCAACACTGGGAAATTTCGTTAAGGTATGGCAAACGAATCCGTTTGGGCAGTACTTGTTCAATAGCGTACTGGTGGCAGGGCTAACCGTTGGGCTAAATTTGCTGTTTTGTGCTTTAGCAGCCTATCCTCTGGCGCGGCTGGAATTTCGCGGGCGGGAGGTGATTTTTTCCCTGATTGTCTCCACGATTCTGATCCCCTTTCAGATTGTGATGATTCCGCTCTACATCCTCACGGTGCAGTTGGGATTGCGCAACAGCTATCTGGGTCTAATTTTTCCGGCGATCGCCTCTGCCTTTGGCATTTTCCTACTGCGGCAGGCATTTCAGGGCGTGCCCAAAGAGTTAGAAGAGGCAGCCCGGATGGATGGCTGCTCAGAGCTGGGCATCTGGTGGTTTGTTATGCTGCCCTCCATTCGTCCGGCATTGGTAACGCTGGCAATCTTTGTGTTCATTGGCTCCTGGAGCGACTTTCTCTGGCCTCTGATTATTTTAGACAAGCCAGAATATTACACGCTGCCTCTGGGAGTTGCGAAGCTGGCAGGCGCGTTCTCGCTAGATTGGCGGCTCATTGCGGCGGGTTCTGTGATTTCGATCGCCCCTATCCTGCTGTTCTTTCTGATCATGCAGCGCTACATTGTACCCACAGAAGCCGGAAGTGGAGTTAAGGGTTAGCGCCAGGGTTAGCAATACAATAAAGAAATGAAGATATTGCTGATTGGCTTCCTAAAAGGGTATCAACTGCTGATTTCGCCGCTGCTTTTGCACACCTGTCGGTATTATCCGAGCTGCTCTCAGTATGGGCTTGAGGCGATCGAGCGATTTGGGGCAAGGCGGGGGGGCGGTATGGCGTTGCGGCGGCTGTTGCGCTGTCATCCTTTTCATCCGGGAGGTTACGATCCGGTGCCGCCGCTACAACCCAATGACTGTGGCTGCAAGACTTCAATTCAGACTGAAAGCGCTGAGAAACATTGAGAATACTGTAAGCTCAACCCACAAACTCTCAACAGCTGCACATACTTAAGACTGTTCAAAAGTCGCTACGACAAAAAACAGCAAAACTATAGGGCGATGTATAAAAAGTATCCTTTGGGGCATTATAGTAACCGGACATACTTGAAACTAAACATGCTTGCTCTAATGGCTCAGTAATTTTTGGGAAGAGTATAGGTAGGTGACCCTGAGGCGCTGAGATATCAAAGCTAGCCTCAGAATGCCAAATCCACTTTTCGTTTACGCGCCATTTTACAGCATCACCGAGCTTCTTCCAGGCATCATCCTCATAGCACACGTATGCTCGATTGGCTTTCTTACAAAATGTTAAATAGATATTTTTTTGGACGCTAAAACCGAATCTACCGTTACTGTACTTTACCCAGAGGTCATTAATAGTACACATATCAGTATGAGGAAGCTTACGCACATGGTTGTACTCTAGGTACCCATGATTTTTTCGCCTTGCTATTTGTAGCATTACATTCAAGGTTGTCTCGTTTGCTTCCCTCCATTTACCTGCTTTTAGTAAATCTCGTAAGCCGCAGTAATCTATCCCCTTATCTGAACGTAAGTTATCTTCAATGCTGAATGATTGAACGGTGAACGGAGAGAGCTTTGGCGTAGCTTGTGTTTTCTTACCGTAGAAGACGGGAGTAGAATGCTCTGGAATATTCTGCACCTGAATCTCAAAGCAACCAAATTTGTAGGCTTCTTCAACTGAGCTTCCTGCTCCTAACGCCTTATAAAAGCCGATAGCAAAAGCAATTGCAGCCTTGTCTCCGATAGATTGACTCATTCCAATAACGAAAGGAATATGTTCAGCAATGGCTTTTGCTTGGATTTCTGAATAACAAGCATTTAAGATTACACATCCAACTCGATCAGCTACTAATTCGAACAGAGTTGAAAGCGCATCAAGTGATACTGATTGCGTTTTACCTGAATCGCTCTCAAAACATAATTCTCCCGTGCCTAAGCCGTGCCCTGAAAAGTGAATAATTTGAGGCTCAACATCAAAAATCGCTTGGGTTAAGTCTTCTGGACGCACAGACTCGCGAGAATCTAGCGAGAAATTATCGCGATGCTTGGAAAGTTGCAATTTCTCACGTATGTCTCGTAACTCTTGACCCAACCGCAATCGAGCGGCATCGCTGGGATCGGCTGTTAGAAATAGAATTTTCACTTTATCCATCTGGAGGATTTTTACAGCGTGCTGTTTCCTAGAGTCAGTGCCTCACCTACAACATTCAAGTGCTGCCTTACCCGTCTTCTTCTTCATCGGCAAGCACAGAGTCATTAGCAAGCGTAGACTCTGGCGTAACCTTTTGTGTTGTCTGGTCTGCGGTTTCTTCAGTCCGCTTGGGACGTGATGATGCCGTATCGTCTTCTGGGTCGCCCGTCATGTTAGGGCTAATTAACGTAATGTCGTACTCATCAGGCGGAATCGTGGTGATGGCATCCCGCTTCAGCAAATAGTAGATTGCCTGTACCTGCGGCCCAAAAATGACCTGATCTTGATCATGCAGGTCATGAGCTTGCAGCTTGCGACCGTTAATCAACAGACCATTGGCGCTAGGCTTCCCCTTCAAGTTCCCATCTACAATTCGATAGTAATAGGTGCCATCCTCGTTGGGAAGCTGCACTAGCGTAGCGTGCCGCCGCGAGACAAACTGAGAAATCAGGCGAATATCACATTTTGGATCTCTGCCGATCGAATACACCGGACTATCAAGGGTGTACTCTCGCCGTCCCTTGTCGTCTTCAATGATGAGCAGGTGGCTTTGGTGAGGTGCGGAAGTCATCAGGCAAACGTTAAATGCGAATACTAAACAGCTTGAATGAGTCTTGAATGAGTAAATCCTAGACTGAGCCACTACTCATTAACCTTAGGCTCAAAGTTCTAAGAGGGGCTTCGACCTAATCCTAGCTCTCAATACCGTCGTTGCCGCAAAATCAGAGCAAGTTGTGGAGCACCACACAGGAAAGACTCGTCGTAAAAGGTAAATCCGACCAAAGCATAGCTAGTATGTGCGAACCGCTCAACCTACTAGCCCAACCTTTAGTAGCTTGATTGAGCAACAGATCAATTGGGCACCTTTGCGATCGACCCTCGTTCAGAGCTTCCTTAGTTTAAACCGTCTTGTTGGCAACTCAGCCGAGGAGTTCTTAAAAATTAGAGCAACGATGACACAAGGCATGTGTCCAACGAAAGCATATGCCAACTTTCGTAAAAGTGGCATAGACTATAGTGCAGCTTTAAAACGTAACGCTTTAGAAACGTGATTTTAAAAGTCCAGAGTACAGGTAAAGTCCAGGGTGCAGGAGTTGAACCCGCCTAACGCGAATTATGAGTTCGCTGCCTAAACCGATCGGCCAACCCTGGATAGATCTGTATGAATAGGTTTTATTGTATCCTGACGCAGTAAAGATGTGCAGCCATGCGACTTAACTCAACCGTAGTCTTGACCTTAATTTTATTATTTCTCATGGTCAGCGCCGGAATTGCAAGCGCTACTTGGGGATATCGGCTAGGGCGAGAGGCTCTGAAAGGAATCACGCAGCCCGATGCTCGTCCTGTCAATAACCTCACCGATGCTCAGGGAAAGCCCGTACGCCGAGATAGCGTTACTTTTCTCAAAGAAGAAAATATTCTTAAGGATGTGAAAGCTCGTGTGGATGGCACCGAGAAGCCCGTCCCCTAGTCCAAGATTTTCTAACAAATTGCTCTCGAAATGGGGCAATAGAAACCGATCTCAAAACCAATTTTTGTAAGGTAGGCAATGCCCATCCTACCTGCAATACTAGGCAACAATCGCTAGCCAGCGTTGAATAACAAGCAGTTTCGCTTTTCTTATTGCAGATGATTCCCTTTGCTCTCGGTGCCCTGGCAATCAATGTGCTGCCTCAACTCAATAGCTCAGATGTTTTCTTGCGGCTGCTAGCTGTTCTCTTGCTGATCGCAATCAACGCCTTTTTTGTCACGGCTGAGTTTTCCATTGTGTCAGTCCGGCGATCGCGTATTAACCAATTAGTTTCTGCTGGAGATGCCCAGGCTAAGACTGTTCAGGGTCTTCAAAGAGGACTCGATCGCCTGCTTTCAACCACGCAATTTGGCATTACCCTGTCTAGTCTGGCGCTAGGATGGATTGGCGAAAGCACCATGGCGATTCTAATAGCGGTGCTATTTGCCAAACTGCCGCTGCCTGAGACAACCCGTAACTTTCTGTCTCATTCGCTGGCAATTCCCATCGCTTTTATTCTGATTGCCTATCTGCAAATTGTTTTGGGAGAGCTGTGTCCTAAGGCGATGGCGCTCATGTATCCAGAGCAGTTGGCGCGGTTTTTGGGCGCACCTAGTCTGGCGATCGCTCGTCTGTTCAATCCCTTTATTTGGATACTGAATCAGTCTACAAGGCGGCTGTTGCAGCTTTTTGGCGTACGCTACACCGGACAGGGCTGGTACAACCGGGTGACACCCGAAGAGTTGCAGCTGATTATTGCCACCTCCACCGAATCGCCCGGTTTAGAAGAGGAAAGACGAGAGCTGCTGACCAACGTATTTGAATTTGCAGAGGTGTCTGCTGGAGAGGTCATGGTGCCGCGCACGAGCCTGCTGGCCGTTCCAAGCGATGCCACGCTAGAGAGCCTGCTGACCGAGGTGGCAAATTCAGGGCATTCTCGCTATCCGGTCATGGGGGAGTCGCTAGACGATATTTTGGGTCTGATTCACTTCAAGGAGTTAGCAGAGCCATTGGTGCGCCAGGGGTTAAAGCCCGAAGATTCGATTCAGCCGTGGATTCGTCCGGCGCAGTTTGTCTCAGAAAATATGCCGTTGAATGAGCTGCTGCCCTTAATGCGGCGATCGGGTCAAACCATGGTGATTGTAGTAGATGAGTTTGGCGGCACGGCGGGTCTAGTGACGCTGCAAGATTTGGCGGCAGAAATTATTGGGGAAACTAGCGAGCTGGAAAGTCAAGAAGAGCAATTCTTGCAGGTGATAGACGATCGAACCTTTTTGGTGCAGGCTCAGACTGATTTGGAGTCAGTGAATGAGCTGTTGAATCTAGATTTTCCTTTGGCTGAGGATTATCAGACTCTCGGAGGACTGATGATTTACCAGATGCAGAAAATTCCGGCTCAGGGTGAAACGTTACGCTATCTTGAGTACGAGATGACCGTGGAGTCGGCAGAAGGGCCTCGGCTCAATCAAATTCAGATTCGGCGCATGGATACAGCGATCGCTGACGATAATTTCCTCAGTAGCGATGATTTTTTAACCAGTGATGATTTTACATCTGAGGCGATCGAGCAAAATAGAGAACCTATTCCTGATCCCTGGGACTTGTCGCGCATTGATGAAGATCTGCTTCCAGAAGAGTCTAGAGAAACGGCTAAAAAACTGGGCGTTGAGAGATTGGGTAAGGAGCCGTCATGAACTACTGGCTGATGAAATCTGAACCTAACGCTTATGGCATTGCGGACTTGGCGCGCGACAAGCAAACCCTTTGGGACGGAGTGCGCAACTATCAGGCACGCAACTTTTTGCGCGATATGCAGCTTGGGGATCAGATCTTTTTTTATCACTCCAATACCGAGCCGCCCGGAATCGCGGGACTGATGCGGGTTGTGCAGTCAGGCGTAATTGACCCCACGCAATTTGATCCCGATAGTCCGTATTTTGATGCTAAATCGCTGCCCGATCAGCCCCGCTGGCAGACTGTCACGGTTGAATTTGTCCAGAAGTTTCCTAGCCTGATCTCACTAGAGCGTTTGCGGCAGACTTTCACGCCCGACCAGCTTTTGGTTGTGCGGCAGGGCAATCGCCTGTCAGTACTGCCTGTAGAGGAAGCGATCGCTGAAAAAATATTAGAGATGGCTAATTGACGCGATGTGCGACTTGAGCTGAAAGTCTTGTAGGATGGACATCTTGCCCGTCCGAATCTAGGCAGGCAAGATGCTTGCCCCACGTAGATCGAGAGCTTTTGAAAAGGAGTCGCACATCGCGTTGATTGTGCCTAAGCCCTTTATGGCAGTGCCAGGGCAAACGCATCTTAAATTTCATTGACATCTAAAAGCAGGATCGAGGTTTCTTGTGGGGGGAAGATAGTTTAGTCCCCATCCCTCAGAGAAGCGAGCCATGAAGCTAAAGCCGAAGAATAAGC